>Ga0209342_10001505_pt1 | contig 26211 bp, 28 predicted proteins | sample RifCSP16_2_FD_184023 | JGI IMG/M metagenome (GOLD analysis project Ga0209342, IMG submission 184023) | Soil microbial communities from Rifle, Colorado - Rifle CSP2_sed 16_2 (SPAdes) (version 2) | ecosystem: Environmental > Terrestrial > Deep subsurface > Rock core/Sediment | place: Rifle... | reverse complement strand
TGGCACAGACGTAGCCGGCGGGGCCGCCGCCGAGGATGATCACGTCGAATTGGTTAGCCATGTCTCACCACACCATCGCCAGGGGATTCTCCAACATCCGCTTCACCGTCTGCAGGAACCTCGCCCCCGTCGCGCCGTCAATGACCCGGTGGTCGCAGCTCATGGTGATGCGCATCCGCCGCCGGACGGTCACCGCCCCGTCCTCCACCACCGGCTGCTGGGTGATGCCGCCCACCGCCACGATGCCGGCTTCCGGCGGGTTGATCACCGCGGTGAATTCGTGAATCCCCAGCATCCCGAGGTTGGATACGGAGAACGTGCTGCCCGTGTACTCCTCGGGTGTGAGCTTGCGCTCGCGGGCGCGCCGGGAGAGGTCGCCGGTCTCGAGCGCGATCTGCCGTAGGCTCTTCTGGTCGGCGTAGCGGATCACGGGCGTGATCAGGCCCTGGTCCACCGCGACGGCCATACCGAGATGCACGTCGCCGAAGTACCGAATGAAGTCACCCTGCCACCAGGCGTTGCACTCCCGATGCTGCCGGAGCGCCTGGGCCACCACTTTCACGATGATGTCGTTGAAGGAGATCCTGGGCTCCTCACCGAGGTGGTTGAGCGCTTCCCGGGCGTCCCAGGCGCGCTCCATGTCGATCTCGACGGTGAGAAAGAAGTGCGGTATTGGGCCCAGCGATTCCACCAGCCGGCGGGCGATGGTCTTGCGAATCTGGGTCAGCGGGACGTCCTGGAAGGCGGCAACAGTGGCAGAAGGGGCAGGCACGGCAGAAACGGCGGCAGCGCCTTCCAGGTCCCGCTTGATGATCCGCCCGCCCGGCCCCGAGCCTCGCACCACGGCGAGATCCACGCCGCGCTCGCGGGCGATCCGACGCGCGAGCGGGGAGGCCTTGACCCTTCCCGGCGTCGCGTCGGGGGGCGGCTGAGGCGCGGGTGAGGCACGGGGTGTGGTCGCGGCCGGCGCCTGGCTCGCCGGCCCGGCCGCGGGCGCCTTGGCCGGGGCTGGGGCGCCGGCTCCGTCCCTGACCAGCGCCGAAATGTCTTCGTCCTTCGCCGCGATCACGGCGACCAGTTGACCCACCGGAACCGTCGCACCCTCCGGTACCAGCACCTTGCGGAGCAACCCGTCGCCCCGGGCCGGCAGCTCCATCACCGCCTTGTCAGTCTCCACCTCGGCGAGCACATCGCCGGCGTCCACCGCGTCGCCTTCGTGTTTGAGCCACTTCACGAGGCGCCCTTCCTCCATGGTGGGGGAGAGCGCTTCCATCACGACTTTGGTCGCCATGATTCGCTGCGCAAGGCTCAGTCGAGGTAGGTGACGCGCTTGACCGCGGCGACCACCTGCTCGGGGCCGGGCTTGGCGGCGCGTTCGAGGTGCTTGTTGTAGGGCATCGGCACGTCGGCGCCCGTGAGGCGCTCGATGGGCGCGTCGAGGTCGTCGAACGCGGCGTGCTGGATCTCATGCACCACCTGGGCGCCCACGCCGCAGAAAGGCCATCCCTCCTCGACGATCACGCACCGGTTGGTCTTGCGGACGCTCGCGAGAATGGTCTCGACGTCCAGCGGGCGGATGGAGCGGAGGTCCACCACCTCAGCCGAGATCTGCAGCTGCTCCGCCAGCTGATCGGCCGCCTTGAGCGCCGGTGCCACGGTCTTCGAGTGGCAGATAATGGTGACGTCGCCGCCCTCGCGCTTCACGTCGGCTTGGCCCAGGGGAATGGTGTACTCGCCTTCGGGCACCTCGCCCTTGGTGTTGTACAGCATCTCTCCCTCGAGGAAGACCACCGGGTTGTCGTCGCGGATGGCGGTCTTGAGCAGCCCCTTCGCGTCATGGGGGGTGGCGGGGGCCACCACCTTGAGCCCCGGTACGTGGGCGTAGTAGGACTCGAAGGCCTGCGAATGCTGCGCGCCCAGCTGGAGGGCGGCGCCCCCGGGGCCGCGGAACACGATGGGGATGGGCATCTGCCCGCCCGACATGTACAGCATCTTGGCGGCGGAGTTGATGACCTCGTCGATGGCCAGGAGGGCAAAGTTCCAGGTCATGAACTCGATCACCGGCCGCAGGCCCACCATCGCCGCGCCCACGCCGATGCCCGCGAACCCGAGCTCCGCGATGGGCGTGTCCAGGACGCGCCGCTCGCCGAAAGCCTCCAGCAGCCCGCGACTCACCTTGTACGCCCCCTGATAGACGCCGACTTCCTCGCCCATCAGGAACACGTCCGGATCGCGCTCCATTTCCTCGCGGAGCGCCTGGTTGAGGGCGTCGCGGTAGGTGATTAACGGCATGGCGGCATAGCGGCATCGCGGCATGGCGGAATGACGGCATGAGCGCATGCCGTCCATGCCGTGGGGCGGGGCGGGGCGGGGCGGGGATGCCGTGGTGCCGTCATTGCCTATACACGTCGGTGAAGAGTTCGCTCGCGTCCGGATCCGGACTCTCCTCCGCGAAGGCCAGCGCGTCCTCGACCTCCTCGTGCACCTGCTGGTCCATGGTCTCGAACTCGGCGTCGTCCAGCAGGCCGTCGTCGCGCAGGCGGTGCCGCAGCCCGGCGATCGGGTCCTTCTTCTTCTGCTCCTCCAACTCTTCCTTGGTGCGGTAGTGGCCGTGGATCGGGTCGGCCATGGAGTGCCCCATATAGCGGTAGGTGCGCGCCTCGAGCAGGGTGGGCAGCTGATGATCCCGGCCCCGCTCCACCGCCCGCACCATGGCGTCGTACACCGCCAACACGTCCATGCCATCCACCGTCTCGGCGTCCATTTCGTGGGCGCAGGCGCGTTCGGCGATGTGATACACCGCGGAAGCGCGCTCCATCGCGGTGCCCATCCCGTAGCGGTTGTTCTCGCAGATGAACACGACCGGCAGGGTCCACAGCGCGGCCATGTTCAGCGTTTCGTGAAACGCGCCGATGTTGGCGGCCGCCTCGCCGAAGTAGCAGGCGATCACCTGATCCTGGCCGCGGTACTTGGCGGCGAACGCGGCGCCCGCGGCCAACGGCAAATGGGATCCCACGATCGCGTGGCCGCCCAGGAACCGCCGCTCGGCGTCGAACAGGTGCATCGAGCCGCCCTTGCCCTTGGAGCACCCGGTGGCCTTTCCGAACAGCTCGGCCATGCACGCGCGGGCGCGGATCCCCCGCACCAGCGCGTGCGCGTGCTCGCGGTAGCTGGCGAACAGGTAGTCGTCGTCGCGTAGCGCCGCGATGGTGCCGACCGCGACCGCCTCCTGGCCAATGTAGAGGTGGCAGAAGCCGCCGATCTTGCCGGTCGCGTACGCCTCCCCGGCCTTCTCCTCGAACCGGCGGACCAGGAGCATTTGCCGCAGCAGTCGGTGATAGAACTCCTGCCGGGCGGGGTCGAGTTTCGTGACGGTGGCGGGTTGGGCCATGAACGGGGCTAGACCGCGGCTGCCCGCTGCGCCTGCTCCCACGCATGGTAGGAGGAACGCACCAGCGGACCGGCCTCAACGTGTCGGAACCCCATGGCGCGGCCGGCCTCGCGCAACTGCGCGAACTCGTCCGGCGTGTAGAACCGGGCCACGGGCAGATGCCTGGTGGAGGGACGGAGATACTGGCCCAGCGTCAGAATCTCGACGTCGTGCGCGCGGAGATCCTGCATGGCGCCCAGCAACTCGTCCCATTCCTCGCCCAGGCCGCACATGAGGCCGGACTTGGTGACCTGGTCCGGTGCCATGGCCTTGGCGCGCCGCAGCAACCGCAGGGCCCGGAGGTATCGGCCGCCCGGCCGGGCGACCGGGTAGAGGCGCTCGACGGTTTCCAGGTTGTGGTTCAGGATCTCGGGCGCGGCGGCGACCACCAGCTCCAGGGCCAGGTGGGACCCCTTGAAATCCGGGATCAAGACTTCCACCGACGTGTCCGGGAGCCGCCGTCGGATCTCCGCCACGCACTGCGCGAAGATTTCCGCGCCGCCGTTGGGAAGGTCGTCCCGGTCCACGCTGGTGATCACCACGTGCCTGAGCCCCATGACCTCGACCGCCCCGGCCAGGCGTGCGGGCTCCTCGGGGTCGTACGGCGCCGGCGTCCCATGGGCGACAGCGCAGTAGGCACAATTCCGGGTACACACATCCCCCAGAATCATGAACGTGGCCGCGCGATGCTCCCAGCATTCGCCCACGTTGGGGCAGTGGGCTTCCTCGCACACGGTGTGGAGCTTGAGGTCGCGCATGAGGCGCTTGACCTCGGCATAGTTGGCGCCTCCCGGTGCGCGAACCTTGAGCCAGGCCGGCTTCCGAGCCGCCGGCGCTTCGGGAGCCGGGTGCCCGCGCGTGAGCTGAACCAGTTCTCTCATGGGGGTGGGAAACATAGCCCGCCTGGGGAGGGGATACCAGCGCCGGTCGGGTGGCGATCAACCGGCCGGTTGAGACGAGGTTCGGCTAGGGTTCGGTCCAGAACCGCCCGGGGCTGAGCGGCACGAGGTTGTACTCGACGGGTTGTCCCGTAACCAGCGCGGCAATGATCTGTCCCGTGATGGCGGCCAGCAGGATGCCGTTTCGGCCGTGGCCGGTGGCGTACCACAGATTGGGGATCTGCGGGTCGCAACCGATCATGGGGCGGCCGTCGGGCGTTGCGGGACGCAACCCGGCCCACCGCCGCCGCTCGGAGGTCAGGTCCAACGCCGGATAGATCCGGCGGGCGGTGGTCAGGAGGTGGTTGATGGCGTCGTCGGTAACGGACGCATCGAAGCCGGCGTGCTCCATGGTGCTGCCCACGATGGCCTCACCACCCCTGGTCAGCACGTAGCCATGGTCGGCAAACACGATGGCGCGCGGCTCTCCCGGGGGCCATTCGAGCGCCGCCATCTGGCCGCGGACCGGTTCCACGCTGAGGGGTCGCGGCAGGCCGCCCACACGGCCGGACCAGCACCCCGCCGCGATCAACACCTGGCCGGCCTCGATGCGGCCACGCGTGGTGCGTACGGCGACCACGCGGCCCGCCTCGATCAGCACCTCCTCGACCCGCTCGCCACGCCGCAGGGTGGCCCCGTGCGCGGTGGCGCTGCGAATGAGCGCGTCGATCAGGGCGGGCGGCTCCAGCGCCCCGTCCTCCGGCGACAGGTGGGCGCCCACCGCTTCAGGGGATATGCCGGGGCAGCGCTCGCGAAGCTCGTCGGCGGCCAGCCAATCCACCGGGAAACCCTGTTGGCGCTGCCAGGCGATGTCGCCCTTCAGCCGGTCGGCGTCGGCCGCGGTGAACGCGACCTGTACGATGCCGTCGGTCCACAGGCCGATCTCGATCCCGGTTTCGTCTTCCAGGGCGGGGACCAGCTCGCGATAGAGGTCACGTGCCCGGATCCGGAGGCTCAGCAGCGGGTCCTGGCCGTGGGTGTCCGCCAGGGGCGCGAGCATGCCGGCGGAGGCTGCCGTGGCGGCGCCCGGCGTGGGGCCCGCGTCCACCAGCTCCACGTGTTGCCCGGCCACGGCCAGCGCCCGGGCACACGCGGCGCCGATGATGCCGCCGCCGACGATCAGGGTGTCCGCGTGCGTCATGGTGCTCGTCTTGTGACGAAACCCGGGACCGCGTAGCTTCGTAGGGTCAGAAGTATCGGACCTCCGCCGGAGGAATCCATGCTGCGGACACTCGTAGGATACGCCATTCTCGCCGTCATCGGCTACTTCGTCCTGAAGCTGCTGTTCGGCCTACTCGGCTTCGCCATCACCCTGCTGATCAATCTGGTGATCCTGGCCGCGGCCGGCTTTCTGCTGTACGCCTTGCTCAAACTTATCAGTCCGGACCTCGCGCGCCGAGTACACGAGACGATTTCGGGACGGCACCGGCCGGCGGCGTAGACAACTCAGCGGCCGGCTGGCAGGGAGCTGGTGTGCACATGCTTGATGCGCCAGCTCCCGCCCACCTGCTCCAGCACGAAGGTCGCCCGCCCGTAGGTCGGCTGTCCGCCGGTGGTGGGGAGCCAGCGATACTCCATCACGCCCCAGGCGAAGTATGGGGTCACCTCGACGGTCGCGCCGCTGGCGGTGGCGGTGCCGCCCGGTCGCACGCCGGCGAACCGCACCGGCACCGATCCCGCCACGCCATCCGCCACGATCGTGGCCCCGACCATGTAGAGGGTGTCGCTGGGCTGCCCGGTGGCGGCGGCGCGCAACGCCGCATCCATCACGGCGCGCACCTGCTGGTGCTCCAGGACCGCCGAGGCCACCATCACCGGCTGGGGATTGCGGGCGCACGCCCCGAGCGCCAGGAGGAAACCCAGCCCCAGCGGGCGGATCATTTTCGGTCCCCGCGCCTTTCCGGTCCGCGTTGCTCGACGGATCGTAATCGGAACGTGATGACCCCGAACGGAAACCGGGTCTTGAGCTGCACCATGATGCGCCGGTCATCGTCCGACAACCACATCCGGGGCTCGGAGGCCTCCGCCAGGATGCCGCGTCCCTTGATCGTCGGCTGGATCACCACCGCGGGGAACCGGCCGGCGGGGACATCAATGGTGTCGCGGGCCAGTACCTCCAGCACGACCGGGTTCCGGTCCGGCCGGAAGTACCGGTTGAACTCGTAGCGCTTCCCCACCTCCAGCGGCACGGTCCGCGCGAAGTAGAAAAACGCCACGTCGTCGAGCGGAAGCTCCGAGGTGGCGATCGCGCTATCCACGCCCGCCTGCCGGTAGAAGCCCGAGTCAGGGTAGATCTCGTAGGCGTTGTATCGCTTCCCGCTGGGCTCGTCGTAGTCCTGAATGAACCGCCGGGAGGCGAAGTCGGCGAGGCCGATCCAGGAGTCCATCCGGTCGTTGATGCGGAAGAAGTACGTGCCGCCCTGCACCAGGAACTCAATGTGCAGGGTGGGAATGCGGCGGATGGTGTCCTGGCTCACGACCCGCATCGCGGCCTGTCCGATGTTCAGGATCCCGAACCGCGCGTCGTAAATCAGGGTCTCGCCCACCGGAAACCGCGCGGGCAGCGACAACGTGTCGCTGCTCTGGGCACGGGCAGGCGAGGCCAACGAGGCCAGGGCGAAGGTGGTGAGCGCCACGCGACGCATGTCAGGCCGTCCGTTCTACCGGCGCGCCCGGTGCCGGAATCCGAAGGTGGCGGCCGGCGCGGAGCATCGCCAGCGCGAGGGCGGCGGGCTGCGGGCGCCCGAGCGGCACGGGAACGCGTCCCTGGGCCACGGTCACGGTCGCGATCTGCCGGGCGTGCACGGCGGCGCGGGCGACCAGCTCCGCGTTGGCGCACCACCCCTCGGTCTCGAGCAGCGCCTGCCCGTCGCGCAAGCACCGCTTGAGCGTGGCGAGCCGGAGCCCATAGCAGCCGGAGAACAGGTCCCGCACACCCGGTACCGATAGCCCCGGCTTGAGCAGCCACGGCGCGCCGCGGCGGACCAGCCGCAGCAGCCACGGCGCGCCGGCATCGTTGAGCTCACCCACCACCAGATCCGCCCCGGACTCGAGGCGGCGCACCAGGTCGGGGAGCGCCTCGGGGGAAACCGCGAAGTCCGGCGGCAAGGTGATCGCGCAGTCGCGCTTGGGGCGGTCGGTCCGGCGAACCGACTCGCGCAGCCCCCGCTCGAGGCTGGCCGCGTAGCCTTCGCGGGCGGGCGGGCGAAGCACGGTCACGGGCAGCGCCCGCTGATACAGGTCCAGGACTTCCCGAGTCCCGTCCGTGGAAGCGTCGTCCACCACTAGGAACTGGTATTCCCGGGAGAACGCCTGGAATACCTGACGCACTTTCCACAGGAGCAGTCCCAGCGTGGCCCCGTGGTTATGCGAGGGGACGCAGACATAGATCATTCCGCGCAATTTCGCCGTGCGGCCGCCGAAGCGGGAGTGGCGGTGGACAGAGCGCCTCCACCAGCACTCGTCCCACTCGGTGGATAACAGCGCTCCGGGGTGGATTGCGGCCTCGAGGGGTACAATAATAGGGACAAGCTCCGACCAGAGGTTTGGGGAATGATCCTCGCGAACGTTCGGGAGCGCTTGACGCCGGCGGATCTGGACCTGGTGGTCCGGCTCCTGTCGGAGGGCACCCCGGCTCGGGAGGCCGGGTACCGCGGGCGTTTGGCCGAGCGGGGTCTGGACGCTTTGCTGGATGAACCGTCGCTGTTCGATCTGCTGCATCACGCCCCGGGAATCGCGGCGCCGTCAGCGGCCCTCTTCATCTATGTGGGGGTGCGCCGCGCCCTGCGGCGGGTTGGACTCGACGATCGGGAGTTGAGCGACTACCTGAGCGCGTTGTTGCTGGAATTCGGCGCGAGGGACCGCGCGCTGCGCATCGCCCCGGCGGACGATCAGGTGTATCGGTACGTGAGCGACATTGTGGCGGACCTGGAGCTGGTGGCGGATGCGCGGCGGGCGTTCCTGCTACGCGCGCACCTGGGCAACTTCAGCCTCTGGCTCAGCGGCGTCTTCCCCGATTACATCGCGGCGCGGCGGGAGCGTCACGGTGGCCCGGACCTCAGCTATTACGAGGAGATGGGTGCGCGGGGCTTCCGCCTCGCGTCCGACCACCGGCTGGCGCGCGAGTGGGAGCTCACCGGGGTGTACCACCGCGCGGCCGAGTCGTTCGAGCGGCTCCGCGTCGGATTGAACCGGCTATCGGATTTCGTGTTCTTCCCGGCGCTCTCGACCCCGGACCGCCTGATGCGGCAGGTGGCTGATACGTTTCGTCTGGGGTTGGCGGACAACTAACAGAGGCGGTTTTCAGGCCCCGGCCGAATCCCGCGTCAGCGGCTGGAACATGGGACACCGCGGCGCGTTGAGCGATGGCCAGTGCACCCGGAGGCCGATGAGCGGCAGCGCCGTGTTGTCAGTCGCGATGGTGCCGAGCTTGGCGAAACCCGGGGGCGGCTCCGGCTCGAAGATCAGCACGCCCCGCACCACTTCCAGGGAATCGTCCACCAGCAACATCCCGAACCCGGGGAGCGTCGGGAGGTTCTGGCCCTCATACCGCAGGGCGAGGCCTTCGGGACCGCGACTCACCGTGCTCCGCACGGTACCGTGGCCCACCACTTTCGCGGGCAGCGAGTCCGGGACACTCGCGGGTGGGGTGGCCACCGCGTGACTCAGGTCCTGCAAAGACTGCATCACCATGGACGCGACGGCGATGCTGGCCAGGCCGCACGAGGGGCTGTTCTCGGGGTTGCCTTCGCAAGCAACCAGAACCAGTGGAAGAACCATGAGGCGGCGCTTCATATGAGGCAATAGTACTGCGACGGCGCGGCGGTGCCTAGGCGCATGTCGCTTGACCCTCCTCGGGGCCAGCCGTATCGTTTGGCCAGGGGAACGTCACCACCTCGAGGGAACGACACATGCCGACCTACGAATACCGCTGCGCCAAGTGTGGCAAGCGGTTCTCACGCCTCGAATCCATTTCGGCCCACGGGCGTCGCCATCCGGCCTGCCCCAAGTGCAAGTCCGCCAAGGTGACGCAGGTCTTCTCGGCCTTCTACGCCAAGACGGTCAAAAAGAGCTGAGTGTCCAATCTGAGCCGCATGCGGGACGCGGTCATCGCGGCACGGTCCGCGCTCGCCGTCATGCGAGATCACATCGGTGCGACCGAGCGCGAGCTGGACGCCGAACGCCGCCAGCTGCTCGATGCTGAGCGACGAGGGCGGCTGGCGGGCGAGATCGGCGACCAGGAGACCGTGACGGTGGCGCGGCATTTCGCGGCGAAACACACCAATCGGGTGAGCGTGCTGGAGCGGAAGCTCGCGGCGCTGCGGGACGAGCTGACCCTGGCCGAACACGAGCTGGTGGACATGACCGAGCAACTGAAGGCCGCCGATCGAAATCGCGCAGCGGCGGACGCGAGCAGCCACGCGGCCGCGGCGCGGGCCGGGATGGGGCCGGTGGATACGGAAGACGAGCTGCTGAAGGGGCGCCTGGATCGCGCGGCCCAGGAAGCGGCGGCCGAGCAACAGCTCGAGGTCATGAAGCGGAAGCTGGGGAAGCGGGGGCGGCCATGATGGACATCAAACCCGATCGGATGGTCTACCTCGGCTACGGCAAGTACTGGCGGTCGGACGCCATTGTTGGGCTGATGCCCATCGAGGCGGAACGCGGCCCCGGGCGGCGGACCCAGGTGTACACCGCGACGCTGGACCACCCCATCGTGGCATCGCGCAGCGAGGCTGCCATCCTCCAGGACATGGCGATCGCGAGCGACGAGGCCATGCGGGTGCAGGAAGTCCTGGAGGCGGCCGGCGACCTCCTGGACGCGTTAGAGGATGTGCCGGACGTGTTGCGACGCCTGCTGGCGAACGAAGCCCGGCTCGACGTGGACGCCTGGGTGCGCCGGCTGCGGGAGCTGGTGCGCGGCAGTGTGCCGGAACCCGTTGAGCAGAACGATCTCTTCCAACCCTAGGCGCTCTCCGTGACGACTCCGATTCCGGTACCGACCGCCCATGCCGATACCGCCGGCTGGGCGGGGCATCCGCGGGGGATCTCCACGCTCTTTTTCACCGAGATGTGGGAGCGCTTCAGTTACTACGGCATGCGCGCCCTGCTCATCCTGTACATGACGGCCGCCGCGAGCAGCGGTGGGCTGGGCTTCGACACCGCGGACGCGGCGTCCATCTACGGCTGGTACACCTTCTCGGTGTACGCGCTCGCCATTCCCGGTGGATGGATCGCCGACCAGTTCCTGGGTCAGTACCGGAGCGTCCTCTGGGGGGGCATCCTCATCGCCCTGGGACAGTTCAGCCTGGCCCTCGACCCGTTGCCGTTCTTTTATACGGGCTTGGCGCTGATCGCGGTGGGCACGGGACTGCTCAAGCCCAACATCAGCACCATGGTGGGCTCCCTCTATGAGAAGGAGGACGCGCGACGGGACGCCGGGTTCTCGTTGTTCTACATGGGAATCAACCTCGGCGCCATGATCTCCCCGCTCATCGTCGGGACGCTGGGCCAGAAGGTGGACTGGCACCTCGGCTTCGCGGTGGGCGGCGTGGGGATGACGTTTGGGCTGATTCAGTACGTGCTTGGCAAACCCCGCCTGATGCCCGCGCTCCAGCGACTCGACCAGCGCGATGTTGCGCGGGTCTCCGGAGCGAAGGCCGTGATCGCCGGAGGGTTCAGCGCGGAGGAATGGAGACGGATCGCGGCCATCGGCGTGTTCTTCGTGTTCTCGACCCTCTTCTGGGGCGCGTTCGAGCAGGCGGGCTCCAGTCTCAATCTGTTCGCGGACCGGCTCACCAGGCTGTCGGTGTTCGGATGGTCCTTCCCCTCGACCTGGTTCCAGTCGCTGAATTCGCTGTTCATCATCGCGTTTGCCCCGATGTTCGCCTGGGCCTGGGTGGCCCTGGCGAAACGCCACCGCGAGCCGTCGAGCCCGGCCAAGTTTGGGTGGGGGTTGTTCCTGGTGGGGCTTGGCTTCCTGCTGTTGGTGCCCGCGGCGAGGTCCGCCGAGGGCGGCACGCTCGTGAGCCCGGCGTGGCTGGTGGGCGTCTATCTACTGCACACCTACGGCGAGCTCTGCCTGAGTCCGGTGGGTTTGAGTCTCGTGACCAAGCTCGCGCCCCAGCGCATTGTGGGGTTGATGATGGGCGTATGGTTCCTCTCCATCGCGTCCGGCAACAAGGTGGGGGGCTGGGTGGCGGGGTTCTTCGAGACCCTCCCGTTGCCCCTGTTGTTCGGGGCGGTGGCGGCGACGACGATTGGCTCGGCGGTGGTGCTGGTGCTGCTGATCCGGCCCGTACGCCGGTTGATGGGCGGCGTCCACTGAAAGCGATAGTCAACTGCGTGAGGGGTAAGGAGTGAGGGGGCCACCCCTTACCCCTCACCCCTTACGCAGTATCTCCCCCGCATCTTCGGCGTAATGGCACGCCGCCCATCGCCCGGGCTGGACTTCCCGCAGCGCCGGACGCTCCGCGACACAGCGCTGGTCTTTTTTGGGGTGCGGACACCGGGGCTGGAAGGCGCAGGACGGCGTCGCGCTCGCGCCGCTGGGCGGCTCGCCGGACAACACGATGCGGGGTCGCGCGGCGTTGGGGTCCGGCACCGGGGCCGCCGCGAGCAGGGACGCGGTGTAGGGGTGCAGCGGCCGCGGATAGAGCGCCGCCGCCGCCCCGAGCTCCACCACACGTCCGGCGTACATCACCGCGACCCGTGCGGCGAGGTGGCGCACCACCGCCAGGTCGTGCGCGATGAGCAGGTAGGTGAGGCCGTGGCGCGCCTGTAGATCCGCCAGCAGGTTCAATACCTGCGCGCCTACGGACACATCCAGGTTCGAGATCGGCTCGTCCAGCACCACGAACTCGGGCTCCACGGACAACGCCCGCGCAATCCCTACCCGTTGGCGCTGCCCGCCCGAGAGCTGGTGCGGGTAGGAGGCATACAGACTCCCGTCGAGCCCCACTTCGGCCAACAACTCCACCACGCGCGCACGGGCCTGAGGACCCCGCGCGAGCCCGTGCAGCTCGACCGCCTCCTGGATCGCGGTTCCGATCCGCAGACGCGGGTTGAGCGACAAGGTCGTTTCCTGAAAGACGACCTGCATGCGGCGGCGCATCCGGCGAAGCCCTTCCGCCCGGAGCGCCAAGACTTCGACCCCGGCAAACCGCACATGGCCGTCGTCGGGCTCGGTCAGTCGCAAGACGCACCGCCCGAGCGTCGTCTTCCCGCTGCCGCTTTCGCCCACGATGCCGAGCGTTTCCCCCCGCGCAATGGTGAGGGTGACCTCGTCTACGGCGAGGACACTGCGCCGGGGCCCCAGGAGCGGCCGTGGCAGCGGAAACCGCTTGCTCAGCCCGGCGACTTCCAGCAGCCGCTCCGCCGTCATGAAGCCCGCCGGGCCGGCTCGTCCATCAGCCAACATCGGGAAACCCGCTCCCCATCATCGCCGAGCAGGCCAGGCTCGGTCGTTCGGCAGCGCTCCCAAGCGTGCGGGCACCGCGGGTGGAATCGGCACCCCGTGGGCCAGTCGGTGGCCGGCGGCGGCTGGCCGGGGATCGCCGGCAGCCGATCCCCGGTCCGATCCACCCGCGGTATCGCCTCCAGCAGCGCTTCGGTATAGGGATGCCGCGGATGGTCGAACAGACTGGTGGACGGCGCGGATTCGACGATCCGGCCCGCGTACATGACGGCGACGCGGTCGGCCACCCGGGCGGCGACGCCCAGGTCGTGCGTGATCAGCAACACCGCGAGCCCCAGCCGCCGCTTGAGGTCGGCCAACAGGTCGAGGATCTGCAGCTGGATGGTGACGTCGAGCGCGGTGGTGGGCTCATCCGCGATCAGGACCTTGGGACCACCAGCCAGGGCCATGGCGATCATGACGCGCTGCTGCATCCCGCCGCTCAGCTCGTGCGGGTATTGGTCGACCCGGCGATCGGCGTCGCCCAGGCCGACGTCGGCCAGCAGCTCCTGGGCGCGCCGGCGCGCCGCGCGACGATCGAGCCCGGCGTGGAGCCGCACCGTTTCCGCGATCTGCGCGCCCACGGTCATCACTGGATTCAGGCTACTGCCCGGTTCCTGGAAGACCATAGCGATGGCGCCGCCGCGGATCCGGCGCAGGTCGGCGGCGTCCAGGCGCAGAATGTCGGTCCCATCCAGCTCGACCCGGCCGGCCGGGTCAATGCGCCCGGGCGGCTCCGGGATGAGCCGCAACAGCGACAGCGCCAGCGTGGTCTTGCCCGAGCCCGACTCGCCCACCAGGGCCAGCGTCTCGCCCGGGAAGAGATCCAGGGAGACGCCGTCCACCGGACGCGCCAGCCGGCCGCTGGGCAGGGAGAACACCGTGGTGAGATCGCGGACCGCGAGCAGGGGCTTCAACGGGTTCTCGGATCCATGGTGTCCCGCAGCGCCTCGCCCAGGACACTGAAGATCATGACGGTGGCGACCACGGCGAGGCCGGGCGCCATCGCCTGCCAGGGCGACGTGGCGAGGTACGCCTGACCATCGGCGATCATGTTGCCCCAGGACGGCAGCGGCGGCCGAACGCCGATGCCTAAGAACGAGAGCGCGGCCTCGATCAGAATCGTGTTCCCAACGCCCAGCGTGGCGCTCACCACGATGGGGGCGACCGCATTGGGTAGCACGTGGCGCAGCGCGATGCGCCAGCCCGGAAGGCCCAGCGCGCGGGCGGCGAGCACGAAATCGCGGCGCTTGAGGCTCAGCACTTCGGCTCGCACCAGGCGGCTGGTCCCGAACCATCCCGTGAGTCCCAGGACCAACACCAGGGTCGCGCCGCCGCCTTGCTCCCACAGCGCGAGGATCGCGATCAACAGGAACACTCGCGGGATGGCGAGCGCGGCGTCCACCGATCGCATGAGGATGGCGTCCACCGCGCCGCTGGCCAACCCGGCCGCCAGCCCCACGGCGGTCCCGAAGGTGACGGCCACCAAGACGGCCAGGGCGGCGATGGAGAGCGACAACCGCGCGCCGAACAGCAGGCGGCTGAGGAGATCGCGGCTCAGGGCATCGGTGCCCAGCGGGTGGGCCAACGACGGGGGGAGCAGGCGTCCACCAACCAGGTCCAGCTGCGCGGCCGGGTCGTAGGGAACCAGGAGCGGCGCGAACCACGCGACCAGATACAACAGGCCTACCGCCAACAGGCCCACGCGAACCCGGCGGGAGGTCACGTGGGGTCCCGCGTGCGGGGGTCGGCGAGGCGGGTGAGGACGTCGGCCACGAGGTTTCCAGCGACCACGGCCAGGGCGGCGAGGATGGCCGCGCCGGTGACCACCGGATAATCGCGCCGCTGAATGGCCTCCACCGCGAGCCGTCCCATGCCGGGCCAGGCGAACACGGTTTCCACCAGGACCGCTCCGGAGAGCAGCATGGGCAGGGCGAGGCCGAGCAGCGTGATGGTTGGCAGGATGGCGTTGCGCAGGGCGTGCAGGGCGACGGCCGTTTCGGCGAGACCTTTGGCCCGGGCCGTGCGGATGAAGTCCTGCCGGACCACCTCGAGCATGGCGGCCCGCTGGTAGCGCGCGGTCGCCGCGGCGCCGATCAGGCCCAGCGTCAGCGCGGGCAGGATGAGGTGCGCCGCGCGGTCCGTCAGCTTGCCCAGGACGCTGCGGGAGGGGTACAAGGCCGGGTCCACCACGCCGCTCACGGGCAGCCAGCCCAGCTCCTGACCGAACACCAGCACCAGCACGAGGCCAAACCAGAACGTGGGGACGGAATACAGGGTCAGCGTCACGGCCGAGCACGCGCGATCGAACCGCGAGCCGGCGCGCATCCCCTGGAGCGTGCCAATCGCCGTGCCCAGCAAGAAATCCAGGATCAGGGCGGCGGTCGCCAGCAGCAAGGTGTTTGGCACGGCGTCCCGGAGTGCATCCAACACCGGGCGGTGCATGGTGAACGACATGCCCCAGTCGCCCCGGGCCAGGTTCGTGAGGTAGCGGAAGTACTGGATGTGGAGCGGCCGGTCGAGCGCGAAGTTCCGCCGCATCTGTTCCAGGGCTTCCGCGGAGACGTAGGGATTCTCGCCGGACCCCGCCAGCGGGGAGCCCGGGGCGAGGTGAATGAGGAAGAACGTGATGGTCGCGACGCCGAACGCGACGAGGGCCGCGGCACCGAGCCGGCGCGCGAGGAAGCCGAGCACCCGACGACGTGACTACGGCACGACGACCAGGTCGCGCTCGATCAGGGCGTCGGGGTTGACGCGCCACTTCCACAGCAGCGCGGTCCACAGATCGGGCCGAATGTCGGCGTCCAGGAAGCGCCGGTGCGCCGCCAGCACGGGGCGAGGTGCGTAGATCCAGATGGCGGGCGCGTCAGCATTGATGACGGACATGGCCTGGTGCCACAGAGCCGCGGCGCGCGCCCGGTCTTGGGCCCCGACCGCCTGATCCGTGAGCCGGTCGAACGTGGGGTTGTCGTAGCGCGCGTAGTTGGATCCAGCGAACCCCGCCGTACTCCAGGTCTGCCGGATGGACCGGGGACTGGGATCGCTGACCCACGACAGGAATGCGGCGTCGAAACGGCCGGCCGCGGCGCGATCGATCATGGCGTTGAAGTCCATCTCCGTTATTTGCATCGAGATGCCAACGCGCTTGAGGTGCTCCTGCACGATCACCGCCGCTCGGCGCCGGAGCCCGCTACTCGTGGGCACCAAGAGATCGAACTCAAGCCGCCGGCCGTTCCGAACGCGTAGGTCGCCGGCCCCGCGTCGCCACCCCAGGCTGTCGAGAGCTGCGTTCGCGGCCGCGGTGTCGAAGGGCAAGGGCGGCGGGCTTTCGCGGGCGATCCACAACCAAGGTGCGAAGGGACCCGAGGGCACGTCACCCAGCTCGCCCAACACGGCGCGGACGACGGCGTCGCGATCCACGGACATCGCGACCGCGCGCCGCAAGTCGCGGTCGCTGAACAGGGGATGTGGGCTGTCGCGACGACCGGGAGCGCGCAAATTGAAGCCGATATAGGCGTAGGCGGATAACACGAATGGCGTCAGGTTGAGTTGCGGTGCTCCCCGCAGCCGCTCCAAGAGCTCGGGAGTCACCAGGGCCTGCGCCCCGTCCGCCTCGCCGGCGACGAGCTGCGTGACCCCGGCGGCCATGTCGGGAATGAAGCGCCACAGCACACGGCGCAGTCCCGGCCGGCCCAGGAAATAGGAGGAATCCCCCGCCAGCTCGATATGCTGCCCCGTGACCCATGCCTTGAAGCGAAATGGTCCGCTGCCGGTTGGGCTTCTGCCAAAAGGATGAGAGGAGAAGCGCCCACGCGGCACCGTATCCAGGATGTGTTGAGGCAGGATCCACATCTGGTACGCGGCGTCGAAGAACGCTTCCGGGTATGAGCGCCGGAACCGAAAGACCGCGGTACGTGCGTCGGCCGCCGTGACCGAGGCGATCTGTTCCAGCACCGGGCGGGCCGAGGCGTTTACCAGGGAATCGCGGTACACCTCGAACGTGAACGCCACATCCTGCGCCGTGACCGGCCGCCCGTCGTGCCAACGCGCCTGGGGATTGAGCGTGAAGCGGAGCGTGGTGGGGTTCTCCCAGGTCCAGGACTCCGCGAGCTCCGGCACGAACCCTGCATCACCCACCGTGTTCAAGCCGGGGCCGAGCTCCGCCAGTTTGGAGAACAGCATCTCCGTGATCCAGAAGTCGGCGTCGGTCTCGGTGACCGGGGGCAGCAGCACGCCGGGCTCCGACGAAACGAGCACGGCCGTGCCGCACCAATCGCTGGGGCAGCGCGGGGCTTCGCGGCAGGCGCTGAGAACCGCCGTCGCCGCGGCGCAGAAGAGGGCTGCCTGTCTCATGGAGCGAGAATATTGACGGGCGGGCCTAGCGCCGCCAGGTCCAGGACGGGTCCGAGAAGGCGGATTGACGGATCGGCGGATGGGCGGGTCGTCCGTGGCGGACCACCTCTTCGTCCTCGGGCCAGGCCTGAGCGAGAACCCGCGCCACTTCCTCGAACTCCACCCGCCGGCCCAGGGCTTCCGAAAGGGAGCCCGCACCGGGGGCCGCGGCCCCTTCCCGGCTCACCCGGGTCACCATCTCCTGTGAGCCGCCGAGGAGAATCGAACCGTGCTGCAGGAAGGCATTGCCCTGACGCACCTGCGCCGAGCCCACGACTTTGCGGCCTCGAACCAGCACCTCACCGCCAATGGGTTGGGCAAAGCAGGCGCCCGCGGACAAGGCGCCGGGGCGCGCGCCGGCCGGCGCGAGCGTGGCGTCCAGGCCCAGGGCCCGGAGCGCGCGGGCCAGGCGCTGGTGGATCGCCTGATAGCTGTCGCGGAGGCAGCCGAACGCCGCCACCGGCGCCGCCACGGCATAGGTGACTTCGTCGTCGTGCCACACGGCCCGGCCGCCGGTGGGCCGGCGTACCACGTCCAGGCCGAGGCGCTCGATCTCCGCGCGGTCGTAGCGGGCTAAGGCGGGCTCGTTGCGGCCGAAGGAGAGGCAGGGAGGATTCCAGCGATACAGGCGGAGGTAGGAGACCTCGCCGCCGCGATCCACCTCGTCCAGCAGGGCCTGGTCGATGGCCATGTTTTCAGGCCCCGGCCGACCAACCGGGTCCGTGACCAGCTGCCACGTCAATGCCGTGACCGCGCCTTCAAGCATACGCCTCCACCGGCGGACACACACACACCAGATTCCGGTCGCCGTACGCGCCGTCCACCCGTCCCACCGCCGGCCAGACCTTGTGCTGGCGGGTGGCCCGCGTGGGAAAGCCGGCCCGCTCTCGCGAGTAGGGCCGATTCCAATCCTCCGCAAGCAGGGTCCCCAGCGGGTGCGGCGCGTTGGTCAACAGGTTGTTCTCGCGGCCCGCCTTGCCCTGCTCGATCTCGCGAATCTCCTCGCGGATCGCGATCATGGCTTCGCAGAAGCGGTCCAGCTCGGCCTTGGGCTCGCTCTCCGTGGGCTCCACCATGAGCGTGCCGTGTACCGGGAACGAGACCGTGGGCGGGTGGAATCCGTAGTCGATGAGCCGCTTGGCGATGTCCTCGACGTCGATCCCCGCCGACTGCTTGAAGGGCCGCGTCTCGAGAATGCACTCGTGGCCGATGAGGCCGTTCTTCCCGCTGTACACCAGCCCGTAGTGTCCGGCCAGCCGCCGCGCGACGTAGTTCGCGTTGAGGATGGCGAGTTTGGTGGCCTCGGTGAGGCCGTCGGCGCCCATCATCGCGATGTAGGCCCAGGAGATCGGCAGGATGGAGGCGCTACCCCACGGCGCGGCCGACACGGTGCCGCAGGCGCGCTTGTGGCCCAACGGGATCACCGGGTGATCGGGCAAGAACGGCGCCAGGTGCGCGGCGACGCCGATGGGCCCCATGCCGGGACCGCCCCCGCCGTGCGGGATGCAGAACGTCTTGTGCAGGTTGACATGGCACACGTCGGCCCCGATGTCGCCCGGCCGGCACAGACCCACCTGGGCGTTCAGGTTGGCGCCGTCCATGTACACCTGCCCGCCGTGCCGGTGCACCACCTCGCAGATCTCCTTGATCCCGGCCTCGAACACGCCGTGCGTGGAGGGATAGGTGATCATCAGCGCGCCTAGCGTGTCGGCGTGCTGCTGGGCCTTGGCCTTGAGGTCCGCCAGGTCCACGTCACCCTGGGCGTTGGTCTTGACCACCACCACGTTCATGCCCGCCATCACGGCGCTGGCCGGGTTGGTGCCGTGCGCCGACTGCGGGATGAGACAGGTGGTGCGGTGGCCCTGCTGGCGGCTCCGGTGATACGCCCGAATGACCAGCAGGCCGGCGTATTCGCCCTGCGCTCCCGCGTTGGGCTGGAGCGACACCCCGGCGAAGCCGGTAATCTCGGCGAGCCAGGTCTCGAGCTCGGTGAATAGCTGTCGGTAGCCACGCGTCTGGTCCGGGGGCGCGAACGGATGGATGCCGCCGAATTCCGGCCAGGTGATCGCGGCCATCTCCGCCGTCGCGTTCAGCTTGAGGGTGCAGGACCCCAGCGGGATCATGGCCGACGTAAGCGACAGGTCCCGATCCTCGAGTTGCTTCAGGTAGCGCAGCATCTCGGTCTCGGATCGGTACCGGTGGAAGACCGGGTGGGTACAGAACGCGCCGGTCCGCGAGAAGCGCCGGGGAATGGCCGGTGCGAGTTCGCCGGCGAGATCGTCCATCGAGAAGGGGAGACGCTTCCCGAGCGCGAAGATGGTCGCCAGCTCCCGGACGTCGTCCGCCGAGGTGGTTTCGTCGAGCGAGATGCCCAGGCGGGTGGGCGCGAGGACCCGCAGGTTGATGCGCTTGACCCGCGCGGCCTTGAGGAGCCGCTCCCGCTGCCCCTTCGCCACCTCCACGCACAGCGTGTCGAAGAACTCGCCGTGCACCAGGCGATAGCGAAGCCGTCGCAACGCGTTGGCCAGCAATGCGGTGAGGCGGTGCACCCGGCGGCCGATCGCCGCCAGCCCCTCGGGTCCGTGATACACGCCGTACGCGGCGGCCACCACGGCGAGCAGGACCTGCGCCGTGCAGATGTTGCTGGTGGCCTTCTCGCGCCGGATGTGCTGCTCGCGCGTCTGCAGGGCCATGCGCAGCGCGGGCCGGCCGGCACTGTCCCTGGAGACGCCGATGATCCGGCCGGGGATGAGCCGCTTGTACTCATCGCGGGTGGCGTAGAACGCCGCGTGCGGGCCGCCGTACCCCAGCGGCACGCCGAACCGCTGGGAGTTGCCGACCGCGACGTCGGCGCCCCAGTCGCCCGGGGGCGTGAGCAGCGTGAGGGCCAGCAGGTCAGTGGCAGCGGTGACCAGCGCTCCGGTGGCGTGGGCCTGGTCGCACAGCGGGCGGTAGTCCTTTATAGCGCCGTCCGTAGACGGATACTGGACCAGCGCTCCCACGACGCCTGGCGAGAAGGTGAACCTGGCCGGGTCCCCCACCTTGATCTCCACGCCCCGGGCCTCCGCCCGCGTGCGCACCACCGCGATGGTCTGCGGGTGGCACCCTTCGTCCACCAGGTACATCGGCTGCTCGGGGTGGCTGACGGCCAGGCTCATCGCCATCGCCTCGGCGGCCGCCGTTCCCTCGTCCAGCAACGACGCGTTGGCGATGGGCAGGGCGGTGAGGTCGGCGATCATGGTCTGGAAGTTGAGCAGCATCTCCAGCCGCCCCTGCGCGATTTCCGCCTGGTACGGCGTGTACGCCGTGTACCACCCCGGGTTCTCGAGGATATTTCGCTGGATCACGGGCGGGGTGATGCAATCGTAGTACCCCATGCCGATATAGGAGCGGAACACCTCATTCTCCGCCGCCATCGCGCGAAGCGCCGCCAGCGCCTCTCGCTCGCTCCTGGCGGGGGGCAAGTCCAACGAGCGACGGATTCTGATGTTTTCAGGAACCAGATCGTCGATCAGCCCGTCAAGCGACGGGTAGCCCAGCGCCGACAGCATTGCCGGCACGTCGTCCGGCCGCGGGCCGATGTGGCGCCGCGCGAACTGGTCGGGATGCTGGAGCGGGGAGCGGGACATCGGGCTCGGTGAGGCTTTGGCTTTCTTCGCGGTGGGCATGGGTCGGTCCTATTCGTGCAAACGCCCTGGGGGCTCCCAGGGCGCGGGTTTCTGCGGGCGGCGCGTGGCGGACTCCAGGACCCTGCTACTCGCCGATGTGCTGGGCGTAGTCGGCGGCGGTCAACAGCTGGTCGAGCTCGCTGGCACTCTTCACCCGGAGCTTGATCATCCAGCCCTCGCCGTAGGGATCCTTGTTCACCAAGCTGGGGTCGCCCTCGATGGCCTGGTTCACCTCGACCACGTCGCCGGCCACGGGGCAGAACAGCTCGGATACCGCCTTCACTGCCTCGATGGTCCCGAACACTTCCATCCGGCCGAACTTGGTGTCCGCGGCTGGCAGGTCCACGTACACCACGTCCCCCAATTCGCCTTGTGCGTAATCGGTGATGCCGATCTGGACGATGCCGGCCTCGTCCGTCGGCTTCACGTACTCGTGCTCTTCGGTGTAGTGGAGGTTTTCTGGGATCTTGGACATCGGTTCGACCCAGGTTGGGAGTCAACGCGGGCGAAGGTTACGTGCGGCCGGAAAACGTGTCAAGACACAAACGGCTTCACCCGGTCACGGAGCGTTTCTTTATGGTTTGCCAGGCGTCCCACGCCGAGCGCCGGAGTTGTTCCAGGGTCCCCCCGTTGTCCAGCACGATGTCGCTCCGCTTCCGTTTGGCGTCCGCGGGGAGCTGTGCGGCGAGCAGGCGATCGATCTCCACGGGGTCGAGTCCCCGCTCCCGAAGCCGGGTCCGCCGGACCGCCTCCGGCGCGTCCACCAGAACGACGAGGTCGAACCCGCCGGGGTCCAGGACTTCGAACAGCAATGGGATGTCGTTGACCACGACGGCGTCGCCGCGGGCGCGCGCGTCGCCCAGGAGCTGGTCGCGCCGCGCCTGCACGGCCGGATGCACGATGGCGTTGAGCGCCTCGCGTCGCGTGGCGTCTGCCAGGACGATGCGCCTGAGCCGGGGGCGATCGAGGCTGCCGTCTGGGAGGAGCACGTCCTGCCCGAAGCGCTGGGCGATCTCGGCCAGGGTGGGTGACCCGGGGTGCTCCGCCTCACGCACCAGGTCGTCGGCGTCGATGAGCGTCGCGCCCCACTCCTGGAACCACCGCGCCACCGTGGACTTTCCCGCGGCGGCGTTGCCGGTCAACGCGACGTTCAGCACTCAGAGCAGCGAGGTCTGCGCGGCATCCCGGGCCGGGACCTGGTGGCAACGCCGGCAGCGCGCTTCGTACGACTCGCTCCCGCCGACCATGATGGTGGGCGAGTCGTAGGGCGCCGGTTGGCCGTTGAGCAGCCGCTGGTTGCGGCAGGCCGGGTCCCCACACACCACGCAGATGGCGTGCAGCTTGTCCACGATCTCGGCCACCGCCAGGAGCTGTGGTAGGGCGCCGAAGGGCTCCCCCCGAAAATCGGTATCGGTGCCGGCCAGGATGACCCGCAGACCTCGGCTCGCCAGGTCGGTGGCGACGCCGACGATGCCGCCGTCGAGAAACTGGACCTCGTCGATGGCGACGACGGTGGCGTCGGGACGGACCTGGCCGGCGATCTCCAACGCGGTGCTCACGGGATGGGCCTCGACGGTGAGCCCGTCGTGGGTGGTGACGGAGAAGACGTTGTAGCGATCGTCGAGGTGGGACTTGAAGACCTGGACCCGCTTGCGGGCGATCACGGCCCGGCGCACGCGGCGGATGAGCTCTTCGCTCTTGCCGCTGAACATGACGCCGGTGATGACTTCGATCCAGCCGGACTGGGTGCCGTGATACACGACGCGGTGTCACCTGGCGCGGGAACGCGGAGGCACGTTAGCCGGGGCGGCAAGGGGAAGCAAGCCGCGCTTGCGATTGCGCATCGGGCGGTGATATTGCGGTTGCCGAGCGGCAGGGATCAGGGACGAACCAGCGGGGACCACGTGAACCGAGCAGAACTCGTCGCGGCGCTCGTCCAGCGGGCCGCGCTCAAGAAGGCGGATGCGACGCGGGCGGTGGACGCGCTGTTTGGCACCAACGGCATCATCGCGGCCGAGCTTCGGCGCGGCGCCCGGGTGCAGATTACCGGATTCGGGAGCTTTCACCCCCGGAGCCGTGGAGCCCGCGAGGGCCGGGACCCGCGCACTGGCAAGACCATCCAGATTCGGGCGGCGGTGGTGCCGCTGTTCCGGGCCGGGGCGGCCCTCAAGGCCGCGCTGAATCGGAAACGTTAGCGGCGATCCAAGCGCGCCGCGACGCGCCGCCCTCGCAACGTCGCTCCGCTCAGCCCCCGGACCGCGCGTTCCGCTTCCTCGGCGCGCACGTCCACCAGCGTGAAGCCCTCCCGGATCTCGATCCGGCCGATGTCCTCCTTGGCCAACCCCACGGTGTTGAGCAACGTGCCCACCACTTCGCCGGGGCGCAGCTGGTCGCGCTTCCCCGCGTTGACGTGGACCCGCACCCAGGTGGTCACGTCGGCGGGCGTCCCAGTGGGTGGGCCTGCGTTCCCGCGCGCCAGCAGGGCAGCCGCGACCAGCGCCGGGTCGTGCTCGTCGAACAACGAGTCCAGCGCCAGCAGCTCCGGAAGCGGCAGGCCGGCAGCCAGCCGCTCGCGAACGTCACGACGAAGCTGGGTCAGCCGGTCGCGGGCCCGATCCGCGACTCCCGGGAGCCGGACGGCGTCCAGCGGCGCGGCGAGGCGCTGGAGGTACGGCACCTGCGGGGCATCGAGCAGGACCACCACCTCGCGCGCCGCGTGCCGTAGCGCGGTGAAGACGTCGGCCGATGGCAGATCCGCGGCGATGCAGAGATCGGCGGGCCCGGCACCGGCGGCGGTTTCAGAGGCGAGGTGGAACGGCTCGACCGCCGGTAGCTCCGCCCAGCGCTCCGGGGCATTGGGTCCAGGGTCCCACACGATCGCGCGGTGGGGGTCCAGCACATCGAGCACGGCCCGGGCCGCCGTCACCCGCCGCGGCCGGTCAACGACGGCGTAACGCGCGGCGCCCAACGGGGCCGCCGGCACGCGCGCCGCCCAGCCCACCGGCGCGCGCCGCGCATGCCGCTCCAGGAAATCGGCGAGCGGGGCTTCGTCGTCGGTGAGGACGATGCGTTGCACCGCCGCCGCCTCCGCCAGCAGTGTATCCAGCCCCGCACCCAGTCCGGCCGCGAGCAGCTGCTCGGGCCATCCAACCACGACGCGCGCCAGCCCCTCGAGCTGGAGCGCCGAGCGGCGCACCAGCTCGAGCGCATCGGGGAGGGTCGCGATGAGGGTACGGACATACCCCGCCGCCAGCAGGCGTTGGGTTCGAGCGGCGCCGGTGGCGGGATGCAGGGGCTCGAGGTCGGCCAGGGACGCGTGAGCCGCCGCCAGCTCCACGCTGGCGGACGTCCCGGGAACCAGGATCAGCGTCGCCGGGGTCCCCTCGGCGGGTGGGAACGCGGCCAACAACGGGCCAGCCACCCAGGCCGCAGGCGGGCAGACGTACACCAACGACTTCCCGGCGGCGAGCGCCGCGCGAAGCCCCGCATCCAGCGGGGGGATGAGCTCCCAGGCCACGAATCCCTCGGTTGTCAAAGACGTGAGACGATGCCTGGATGCTAGTCCCGGCCGCGACCGATGGCAACGCCCCCACCGGCTGCTGTAGATTCGTACCGATATGGGAACCCTCTTCCGCGCGGTTGTGGCCGCCACGTCGCTGTCGCTCCTGGTTGCCGGCGCCGCGTCGGCGGTCCAGCAGCGCCAGACGGCCAGGCAGATGGGCCTGGTGGTGGGCGTACTGTCACCCGGGCCCCTCAACGCCATCACCGACGTGGCGGGCGTCCTGGTGGGCCAGGTGACGGTCCGCTCAGGCGACTCCGTCAATACGGGCGTGACCGTGGTGCGGCCGCACGAGGGGAACCTGTTCCGAGACAAGGTGCCGGGCGCCGTGGTGGTGGGAAACGGGTTCGGCAAGTTGATGGGCCTCACGCAGGTCCAGGAGCTTGGGGAGATCGAGTCTCCCATCGTGCTGACCTGTACCCTGTGCGTGGCGCGGGCGGCGGACGCCACGCTGACGTATCTGCTCGGGCAGCTCGGGAACGAAAACGTCCGTTCCATCAACGTGGTGGTGGGCGAAACCAACGACGGGACGTTGAACCACATCCGGGCCCGGGCCATCAGCGAGCAGGACGTGATCCGGGCGATTGAGGAAGCGCGGCCCGGCCCGGTGGAGCAGGGGAGCGTGGGCGCCGGGCGCGGCACCATGGCGTTCGGCTGGAAGGGCGGCATCGGGACCTCCAGCCGCACGCTGCCGGACCGGCTGGGTGGCTGGACCGTCGGCGTGCTGGTACAGAGTAATTTCGGTGGGATCCTGCAGATCGCGGGCGCTCCCGTGGGCGTCGAGCTGGGCCGGTACTATCTCCGGGACGAGGTGGCACCATCGGGCCGGGATACGCCGGACGGTTCCATCATGATCGTGGTGGCGACGGATGCCCCGCTGGAGCACCGGAACCTGACGCGGCTGGGCCGGCGGGCACTGGCCGGACTGGCCCGTACCGGCAGCTCCATGAGCAACGGTTCCGGCGATTACGTGATCGCGTTCAGCTCGGTACCCATCAATCGACTGAGTGCGATGGCCCGGATCCCCAACGACGCGTTGAGTCCCCTGTTCCAGGCGGTCATCGAGGCTACGGAGGAGGCCATCTACAATTCCTTATTCATGGCCACCACCGTTCAGGGATACCGCGGCACGGCGACGGCCCTGCCGTTGGACTCGACGATGGCGATTCTCCGACGCTATGGAGTCGTGCGCAAATGACAGGATGCCACTCCGTTCCACGCCACCCTGGGCGGCCGAGGCGGCAGAAGAGCCGGTCGCGCCCACCGCTGCTGCCGCTCCTGCCGCTCCTGCCGCTCCTGCTCGCGGCACCCGTCGCCGAGGCTCAACGCCCGCTCAAAGTCTACATCTCCGCCGACATGGAAGGCGTGGTGGGGGCGGTCACGGGGGACCAGCTGGGGCCCGGCGGGTTCGAGTACGAGCGGTTCCGTCAGTTCATGACCGGCGAGGTGCTGGCCGCCATCGAGGCGGCCAAGGCGGCCGGCGCCACCGAGATCGTGGTGAGCGACTCCCACGGCAACGGCGAGAACCTGCTGATCGAGCGCCTGCCCGCCGACGTCAGCATCGTGCGATCCTGGCCCAGGCCGCTCATGATGATGCAGGGGATCGACAGCAGTTTCAGCGCGGCGCTGTTCATCGGGTACCACGCGAGCGCCGCCCATCTCCAAGGCGTCCGGGCCCACACGATTTCCAGCGCGCGCTTCGCCGACGTGCGGTTGAACGGCCGTTCGGTGACCGAGGGCGCGATCAACGCGGCCATCGCGGGGCACTTTGG
>Ga0209342_10001502_pt1 | contig 26223 bp, 28 predicted proteins | sample RifCSP16_2_FD_184023 | JGI IMG/M metagenome (GOLD analysis project Ga0209342, IMG submission 184023) | Soil microbial communities from Rifle, Colorado - Rifle CSP2_sed 16_2 (SPAdes) (version 2) | ecosystem: Environmental > Terrestrial > Deep subsurface > Rock core/Sediment | place: Rifle... | reverse complement strand
GCCGCCGCAATAATCGAAAAGTCATAAGATTTTCGTCCCGCCACTAAATCGACACAAAGGGACTGCAAATTGGCACGGCGGTACCGTCGATTTAGTGGCGGGACGCAGATGAATCATTTGGCTTGAATGACTGCCTGGCGCGCCCATATGGTGAGAGAAGGAAAGTTACTCGTAACATTCTTAAAATCTGCGGAAATCTGCGTAATCTGCGGATGCAATCGCCGTTTTTAGGTTCATTCAAGCGGCCTCACAAAAAAACCGGATCCTCGCGCACACCATGCCCACACAGCCCCCGCAAACAAACGATTCAAGGCGTTCCTGGAAGCAGGATCTGGTTATTCTGACCTTGATCTTGGGCACGCTGTTCGGGTACGCGCTGGGCGAGCGCGCGCTGTGGGACCCGGACGAGGGGCGCTATACCGAGATCCCGCGCGAGATGCTCGAGACCGGCGACTATGTGACCCCGCGGCTCAACGGCGTGAAGTACTTCGAGAAGCCCGTGCTGTTTTACTGGCAGCAGGCGCTCGCGCTAAAGGCGTTCGGCCTCAACGAATGGGCGGCCCGGCTGTGGCCGGCGTTGTTCGCGCTGTCGGGGTGTCTCGTCGTCTACGCCGCGGGCCGGCGGCTCTACGGCCGGCGTGCCGGCCTGCTCGCCGCCGGCGTGCTGGCGACCAGTCCGCTGTATTATTTCCTCGCGCGCGTCATCACGCTGGACATGGCGGTCACCGCGCTGCTCACGGCGGCCATGCTGGCGTTTCTGATCGGGTATCGCGCGCCGCCGGGCGCGGCGCGGCGGTGGTATTTCTGGGGCTTCTACGCGCTCACGGCGTTCGCCACGCTGACCAAGGGCCTGATCGGCATCGTCATCCCGGGCATGGTGATCGGCGCCTGGATGGCGCTGCTCGGCGAGTGGCGCCTGCTGCGCTCGATGTATCTGCCCTCGGGGCTCGCGCTGTTTCTGCTCATCGCCGCCCCGTGGCACATCCTGGTCTCGCAGGCGAACCCCGAGTTCGCGCAGTTCTATTTCATCCACGAGCATTTCCAGCGCTATCTCACGACGGTCCATCAGCGCTATCAGCCGGCGTGGAGTTTTATCCCGGTGCTGCTGCTCGGCGTCTATCCGTGGACGGCGTTTCTGCTCCAGGCGATCAAGGACGCCCTGCCGGTTTCGTGGCGCCAGCGCCGGCAGCACCCGGATGCGCTGTTCCTGATGCTGTGGGTCGGCGTGGTGTTCGCGTTCTTCTCGTTTTCCTCTTCCAAGCTGATTGCGTATATCCTGCCGGTGCTGCCGCCCCTGGCCTTGCTCATCGGCCGGTATCTGGCGCGTCTGCCCGAAACCCCCGGGATGCGCTCGGCCTGGTGGGCGCTACTGGGGGCGGGTCTGGCGCTCGCGCTGACGGTGGTGCTTATGCCGCGGTGGTACGTGGGAGAGGGGTCGCAAGCCATCGAGTTTGCCGAGACATTCGGTGGGTTGATCCGCGCCTTCAGCGGGTTTTTCCTCGCGACCGCGATCGTCGCCGCGGTCTTCCTCCGGCTCCGGCGTCCCGCCGCGGCGGTCACCGCGCTCGCGCTGATCTCGGCCGTGGCGCTGAGTTTTGCCGCCGTGCGTTTTACCGCGCTCGATGACAGGTATTCGGTCAAAAGTCTGGTCCTGGCCCTGAAGCCGCGGCTTCAGCCGGCCGACGAGGTGATGGTCTATCACACCTATTATCAGGAGCTTCCGGTCTACCTGGGCCGGCGGGTCACGGTGGTAGAATGGCGCGGCGAGCTCGAGTTCGGCACCCGGCAGGAAGACACCGGCGCCTGGATGATCGACGACGCGACGTTCTGGCGTCGCTGGCAGGGCGCGAACCACGTCTACCTGATCACCCGCCGGGAAAACTACGAACGCCTGCGGGCGGGCAACCGCGCGCGGTTTCACCTGCTGGCGCAGACGCGCGAAAACGTATTGATCTCCAACAAGGAACCCGCCTCATGAACCATCTTCCGCTGATTCTGCTGGGCGTGTTGCTCAACGCCGGCGCGCAACTGCTGCTCAAGGAGGGCATGCGGCGCATCGGCTATTTCGAGTTCGCCTGGGCGAACGCCGTCCCCGTGGGCGTGCAGGTGGCCGCCAACCCGTTCGTGCTGGCCGGCCTGCTCGCTTACGTCGTGAGCGTGATGGTGTGGCTGCTGGTGCTCTCGCGCGTGGAGGTGAGCTTCGCCTACCCGCTGCTCTCCGTGGGCTACATCGTCAATGCCGTGGCCGCGTATTATCTGTTCCAGGAAAACATTTCGCTCACGCGCATCGCCGGCATCCTCATCATCGTCGCCGGGGTCTATCTCATCACCCGCAGCTAGGACCGAACATGGCAACCGAAGAATTCCTGCCGTTCTCGCGGCCCTCGATCAGCCGCGAGGCGATCGCCGAGGTGGTGGCGTGCCTCGAATCCGGCTGGATCACCACCGGGCCGCGCGTGAAAAAATTCGAGGACGAGCTCAAGCGCTATTTCGGGGCGCCGCACGCGCTGGCGCTGTCCTCGGCCACGGCCGGGTTGCATCTGGCGTTGCTCGCGCTCGAATTGAAGCCGGGCGACGAGGTCATCACGACCCCGATGACCTTCGCCGCCACCCTCAACACCATCGTGCTTGCGGGCGGCAAACCGGTGCTCGTCGACGTGGAGCCGGACACCTATAACATGGATGTCTCCCAGCTCGAAGGCGCGATCACCAAGCACACACGCGCCATCGTGCCGGTGCACTTCGCGGGCCTGCCCGTGGACCTCGATCCGCTGTATGCGCTGGCGGCCAAGCACGGCCTGCGCGTGATCGAGGACGCGGCGCACGCGATCGGCACGGAATACCAAGGCAAGCGCATCGGCGCCTTCGGCGACACGCAGGTGTTCAGCTTCCACCCGAACAAGAACATGACCACCGGCGAGGGCGGCTGTGTGGTGACGCGCGACGACAAGCTGGCCGAGACGATCGCGCTGCTGCGCTTCCACGGCATGGACCGCGAGGCGTGGAACCGCTTCGGCAAGACCGGTTCCCAGCATTACGAGATCGTCCTGCCGGGCCTGAAGTACAACATGATGGACCTCCAGGCCGCGCTCGGGCTGCACCAGCTCCCGGCGCTCGAGGGGTTCATCCAGCGGCGCACGCAGCTCGCGCAGCGCTATCAAAAACTTCTCGCGGGCTGGCCGCAGTGGACGCTGCCCGGCGCGCCCGGGTATCCGCACCGGCATGCGTGGCATCTCTATACGCCGCTCATAAATCCGCAGGCCGCGGGCATGGACCGCGACGCCTTCATGACCGGCATGAAGGAGCGCAACATCGGCACCGGGCTGCATTACCGCGCGGCGCATCTGTATCCGTATTACCGCGAGCATTTCGGCTTCAAGCCGGGCGATTTTTCGAACGCCGAAACCATCTCCGACCGCATCGTGAGCCTGCCGCTCTTTCCCGCCATGACCGAAGCCGATCAGGATCGTGCGATCGCCGCCATGGCGAGTGTCTTCGGGAGGCGCGCGTGATGCAGCCCTATGTGAGCGTCGTGATCCCGGTGTACAACGAGGAGGAGAACCTCGAGGCGCTGTTCGGGCGTCTGACGAAGGTGCTCGATGTCCTGGGCCGGCCGTACGAGATCCTCTTCACCAACGACGGCTCGCGCGACCGCTCGGGCGCGCTGCTGCGCGAGTTCCACCGGCGCCGTCCGCGCGAAGTGCGGGTCATCGACTTCAACGGCAACTTCGGCCAGCACATGGCGATCATGGCCGCGTTCGAGCGCGTGCGCGGCGAGGTGGTGGTGACGCTCGATGCCGACCTCCAGAACCCCCCGGAGGAGATTCCGAAACTGCTCGCGGCGATCGAGGCCGGACACGACGTGGTCGGCGGTTACCGCAAGGACCGCCAGGACAGTTTTTTCCGCCGCTACGCCTCCAAGCTCATCAACGCGATCCGTGCGCGCATCACCCATATCACGATGCGCGACCAGGGCTGCATGTTGCGCGCCTACCGCCGGCGGATCGTGGACCTGATCGCCTCGAACAGCGAGACCTCGACCTTCATTCCCGCGCTCGCCTACAGCTACGCCGCGAACCCCACGGAGGTGGAGGTGGAGCACGCCGCGCGCGCCGCCGGACGCTCGAAGTACAGTCTGTACCAGCTCGTGCGGCTCAACTTCGATCTCATGACCGGATTTTCCGTGGTGCCGTTGCAGCTCTTCACCCTGTTCGGCATTGCGCTCTCGGCGCTCTCGGGGCTGTTTGTGGTCTACCTCGTCATCCGCCGGCTCGTCATCGGGCCCGAGGCCGAAGGCGTGTTCACCTTGTTCGCGATCCTCTATTTCCTGGTGGCGGTGGGCATCCTGGGACTGGGGATCATCGGCGAATACATCGGCCGCATCTACCAGGAGGTGCGGCGGCGCCCGCGCTTCGTGATCCGCGAGATCCTGGAGCAGACCGATGCTTAAGCCCGGGATCGTCGTCTTCGGTTACCACGACGTCGGCTACGAGTGTCTGGACGCGCTGATTGCCCGCGGCAGCCGCGTGCTCGCGGTGTTCACGCACCGGGACAACCCGGCGGAGAACATCTGGTTCCAGTCGGTGGCGGAGCTGGCGCGGCGGCACGCGATTCCGGTCCACACGCCGGAGACCGTGAACACGCCGGAGTGGATCGCGCGTCTGCGCGCGCTCAAGCCGGATATTATCTTCTCGTTCTATTACCGCAACCTGATCGGCCAGGAAATTCTGGATATCCCGCGCCTCGGCGCCTTCAACCTGCATGGCTCGCTGCTGCCGAAGTACCGCGGGCGCGTGCCGATCAACTGGGCGGTGCTGCACGGCGAGACCGAGACCGGCGCGACGCTGCACTATATGGTCAAGCGCCCGGATGCCGGTGACATTGTGGACCAGGAGGCCGTTCCCATCGGCCCGCGGGACACGGCGCAGGAGGTCTTTATCAAGGTGACCGCGGCGGCGCGCAAGGTCCTGGAACGGAGCCTCGACGCCATCAAGCAGGGCCGCGCCCCGCGCCGTCCGCAGGACGAGTCGCGGGCGACCTGCTTCGGCGGACGCAAGCCCGAGGACGGGCGCATCGACTGGCGCCGCGACGCGCGCGCGATCTTCGATCTCATCCGGGCGGTGACGCATCCCTATCCCGGTGCGTTCACCGACGTCGGCGGGCGGCGGTTATTCATCTGGTGGGCCGAGCCGCACACGGACTGCGCGGGTGCGCCCGGACAGATCGTCGCGGTCGCGCCGCTGCGCGTGGCGGCCGGCCAAGGCTGTCTTGAGGTCGCAAAATGGCAATGGCGCGACGGGCCGGAGCAAGGCGCCGGCGACGCCCACGGCCTCACGCTTGACCAGCTTCTGGGCGAGACAGCCCCGCAGGCGGCATCGGTTTAACTTACGCATCCAAAAATGGAGTCAGCATGAGCCTCAAAGTCCTGATCCTCGGCGTGAACGGGTTTATCGGCAACAGCCTCACCGAGCGCATCCTGCGCGACACCGACTGGGAGGTGTACGGCATGGACATGGGCCGGGACAAGCTCGGGGAGTCGCTCGGCCACGAGCGCTTCCACTATGTCGAAGGTGACATCACGATCAACAAGGAGTGGATCGAATACCACATCAAGAAATGCGACGTGGTGCTGCCGCTCGTGGCCATCGCCACGCCCGCGACCTATGTGCAGGACCCGCTGCGCGTCTTCGAGCTCGACTTCGAGGCGAACCTCGAGATCGTGCGCCAGTGCGCGCGCTACAAGAAACGCGTGCTGTTTCCCTCCACCTCCGAGGTCTACGGGATGAGCGCGGACACCGAGTTCGACGAGGAGAGCACCAGCCTCGTCCTCGGGCCGATCCACAAGCAACGCTGGATCTACTCGTGCTCGAAGCAGTTGCTCGACCGCGTGATCTACGCCTACGGTCAGCGCGACGGCCTCAAGTTCACGCTGTTCCGGCCGTTCAACTGGATCGGTCCCAAGCTCGACAACATCCTCGAGCCCAAGGAGGGCAGCTCGCGCGTGCTCACGCAGTTCATCGGCAACATCCTGCGCGGCACGGACATCCGGCTCGTGGACGGCGGCGCGCAGCGCCGCAGCTTCACCTACATCGACGACGGGGTGGACGCGCTCAAGCGCATCATCGAGAACAAGGACGGTTGCGCCGACGGGCGCATCTTCAACATCGGCAACCCGAAGAACGACATGTCGGTGCGCGAGCTCGCCGAGACCCTGGTCGCGCTCGTGAAGACCTATCCCAAGTACGCCGCGCTCGCCGACAAGACCCGTCTCGTCACGGTGAGCTCGGGCGACTACTACGGCAAGGGCTACCAGGACATCTTGACGCGCGTACCCTCGATCCGCAACGCGCAGCAGTATCTGGGCTGGAACCCGACGACCGATTTCACGACGGCGCTGCGCAAGACGCTCGACTACCACCTGGGGCGGCCGTCGCAGGAACTGGAAGGTTAAGAAACCCCAACAACAAAAAAATTCAGACAGGATTAACAGGATTTACAGGATTCAAAAACAAGCAAAAACCGGATTTTCTTTTTCAAGATTTAATCCTGTAAATCCTGTTAATCCTGTCTATTTCTTTTCTTTGATTCGGACGTGACCGCTGAACTGGCGATTAAGGTCGATGTGGACACCGAGCGCGGCACGCGCCTCGGCGTGCCGGCGTTGCTCGAGCTCTTCGGCGAGCTCGGCGTCCCGGCGACGTTTCTGTTCTCGCTCGGGCCGGACAACACCGGCCGCGCGATCCGGCGCATCTTCCGGCCGGGATTTTTCCGCAAGGTCGCGCGCACGAGCGTGGTCAGCACCTACGGCCTGCGCACGCTGTTGAACGGCGTGCTGCTCCCCGGGCCGCACATCGGCCGGCGCCACGAGGCGCTGATGCGCGATGCGCGCAGCCGCGGCCACGAGGTCGGCATCCATTGCTACGACCACATCCGCTGGCAGGACGGGCTCGCGCGCATGACGCGCGAAGAGGTGTTCGCCGAATTCGCCAAGGCGCGCGCGGAGTTCGAGCGCATCTTCGGCGCGCCGGCGCGCACCGCCGGCGCCGCCGGCTGGCAGGCGAACGGCTTGAGCCTCGCGGCCTATGACGCCGCGGAGTTGCTGTACGCAAGCGACACCCGCGGCGCCTACGCCTTTTTCCCGCGCGCTGACGGCACGGTGTACCGGACCTTGCAGATTCCGACGACGCTGCCGACCCTGGATGAGCTGCTCGGGCGGCCGGAATTCCCGGACGCGCGCCTGGTGGATCATTATGTCGCGCTGCTTCGCAGCGACCGCCCGAATATCCTGACGATCCACGCCGAGATCGAGGGCATGAGCCGGATCGGGTTCTTCCGGGAACTACTCGATCGGCTGCGGGCGCTCGGCGTGCAGTTCGCGCGGTTGGACGCGCTGGCGCAGGATTATTTGCGCAACCGGGCCGGCATCCCGGTCTGCGAGCTGATCGCCGGCGAGGTCGACGGGCGCTCGGGCACGCTCGCCGTCCAGCGCGCCTAGCCCAAAACGTCGCACGCGACCCATGACGCAACCCGCACCCCCGGCCGACCGCGCGCCGCCGTCCGTGACGCGGTTTTACCTGATCCATGCCGGCCTGCCGGCGCTGCTGACGCTCGCGCTGCTGGTCGTGTTCCAGGTTACCGATCTCGACCGGGCGCTCAGCGATCTGTTTTACGATCCCGCCGCGCGGCAGTTTCCACTGCGTTACGCCTGGTTTCTCGAGGTGGTGCTGCACCAGTGGGCGAAGTATCTGCTCGTGGTCATCGGCTGCGGCACGCTCGCGGGTTTTGTCGCCTCGTTCGGGGTTCCGGCGCTGCGCGCGCAGCGCCGCACGCTGCTGTTCGTCTTTCTCGCCATGGTCCTGGGCCCGCTTGCCGCCGGGGCGGTGAAGGAGTTTTCCAGCCAGCACTGTCCCCATAATCTGGAAATCTACGGCGGGTATGCGCCGCAGACGCGGCTGCTCGAGCCGGCGCTGCCGGGCATCAAGGCCGGGCAGTGCTCCCCGAGCGGCCACGCCTCGGGCGGCTTCGGGCTCATGGCGTTTTACTTCGTCTGGTACCGCCGCCGGCGCCGCGCGTATGCCGCGCTCGCGGCGGGCGTTACCTATGGCTCTATTCTCGGTTTCGGCCGCATCCTCCAGGGCGCGCATTTCCTGTCGCACATTTTCTGGTCCGCGGTCGTTGTCTGGTTTGTCATCCTGTTGCTCCATCGGCTGATCCTGCTGCCGCGCGCTGGTCGAAACATCCGCGCTGCCGCATAATGGCGCGCCATGATTGCTCCCGACATCGATCCCGTCGCCCTCCAGCTTGGGCCCCTCAAGATCCACTGGTACGGGGTCATGTACCTCGTCGGTTTTCTCGGTGGCTGGTGGCTCGGCGTGTACCGCGCGAAGCGCCCGGGCTCCGGCTGGCAGCCGAACGAGATCTCCGATCTGCTGTTTTATCTCGCGCTCGGCGTCATTCTCGGCGGACGCCTGGGCTACACGCTGTTTTACAACCTGCCTTATTACCTGAAGCATCCGCTCGAGGTGTTTTTCCTCTGGACCGGCGGCATGTCGTTTCACGGCGGGCTGCTCGGCGTGATCCTCGCGATGTGGCTGTACGCGCGCAAGACGCAGCGCGGGTTTTTCGCCGTCGCCGATTTCGTCGCGCCGCTGGTTCCCCTCGGCCTCGGCGCCGGACGCATCGGTAATTTCATCAATCAGGAGCTGTGGGGGAAGGCAACGGATCTTCCCTGGGGCATGGTGTTTCGCACCGGCGGGCCGCTCCCGCGCCATCCCTCGCAGCTCTACGAGTTCGCGCTCGAAGGCGTGGCGCTGTTTGCGATCCTGTGGCTGTACTCCGCGCGCCCGCGCCCGACCGCCGCAGTCTCGGGGCTGTTTCTCGCCTGCTACGGCGTGTTCCGCTTTGCGGTCGAGCTCGTGCGCGAGCCCGATGTGCAGTTAGGTTATCTCGCCTTCGGCTGGGTCACGATGGGGCAGGTGTTGAGCCTGCCGATGATTCTGCTGGGCGCGGGATTGATCTGGTGGGGGCGGCACAGGTGACGGGCCGTGCGCTCTGGAATAGACGCCAAGAGTGCAGAGACGCGGAAAAAGAAAAAGAAGAATGGACAGGATTAACAGGATTTCTCAGGATTAACAGGATTAGGTCAAAGGCAAAACCAAAAAGACTTTCCTTGATTTGGTTTTAATCCTGTTAATCCTGAGAAATCCTGTTAATCCTGTCTATTGCTTTTCCGTTCTCCGCGATCAGTGTCCTCAGCGCTTTTCGTCGAGCTCGTCGCGCCGCACGAACAGCCGCCGGTCGGCGCCCACCGCGAGTTTCACACGGCTGGTCGCGATGTCGACCACGCGGATTTCGATCGGCCCGTTCGCGAACAGCTCGCCCGCCGGCATGGACGGATCGGCGCTCGGATCGAGATCGATCAGGATTCCTTCATCGAGTTTTCTGGTCAGGACTAGCATGTATCACCCTGACCCGTAGGCATGCAAGAACTCTGCCATCCCGCATGCCGCGGTCAGACCCATCTCGGCCGACTGCGTGATCCACACCGTCGTCACATTCACGAACTCGCGGATGCCGCGGGCGGAAAGCCCCCTCAGTCAATGCCCTCGCAGCGTTGCGCCTCGTGCCGCCAGGCGGCTTGATTCATAAGTTGCGGCCAAAAGGGATAGTTGCGGCACTGTGCCGGACGCACGGGATAAATGCGGCAGCGCTTGTCCGGCCCGAGGAAGACGCAACGCCCGCCGGCCATGCTGAGACCCTCGGTGCCGTCGTCGTAACGCACGATGTAGCGGCGCCGGAACCAGCGCCAGGAGATGCCGAGATAGTCCTGGATGCGCCGCTGCTCGGCCCGCGACGCCTCGACGTAGTAGTACGCGGGATCGCCGGTGCAGCACTTGCCGCAGCCGGTGCATTCGAACCGCAGCGCCCGTTGCTCGTCCAGCATTTACCTGATCCACACCGTCTTGATGTTCACGAACTCGCGGATGCCGTGAACGGAAAGCTCGCGCCCATAACCGGAGGCCTTCACGCCGCCGAAGGGCAGCCTGGGGTCGCTCTTCACCATGCCGTTCACGAAGCTCGCGCCCGACTGGATACGCCGCGCGAATCGCTCGCCGCGCGCGGCGTCCGCGGTCCAGACGCTCGCGCCCAGGCCGTAACGGTTGTCGTTGGCGATGCGCAGGGCGTCGTCCTCGTCGCCGGCCCGGATGACGATCGCCACCGGCCCGAAGAGCTCTTCTTCATAGGCGCGCATGCCGGGCCGGACCTGATCGATCATGGAGGGCTGGTAAAAATAACCCGGCCCGGCGATCGGCGCGCAGCCGAAGACGGCGCGGGCGCCCGCCTGGATCGAGTCGGCGACTTGGCGGTGCAACTGCGCGCGCAAATCCGCGCGCGCCAGGGGCGCAAGCGTTGTGTCCGCCTTCAGGGGATCGCCGGCTTTCAACGCCTCGGCCTTCTGCCGGAACAGTGCGATGAACCGTTCCGCGATCTCGGGAACCAGAATGAAGCGCTTGGCGGCGATGCAGCTCTGGCCGCAGTTCTGGAAGCGCGCGGTCACACCGACACTTGCGGCCTGCTCGAGGTCGGCGTCGGCGAGCACGACGAAGGCATCCGAGCCGCCGAGCTCGAGCACGGTTTTCTTGAGCGCGGCGCCCGCGGCCGCGGCGATCTTCCGGCCCGCGGCCTCGCTGCCCGTGAGCGTCACCGCGTGGATGCGCGGGTCGGCGATGAGCTGCTCCGCCTGCGTCGCCGGGATCATGAGCGTGCGGAACACGCCCGCGGGAAAGCCCGCGGCGCGGAAGATCTCTTCGATCGCCAACGCGCATTGCGGCACGTTCGAGGAATGCTTGAGCACCATCGTGTTGCCGGCCATGAGCGCCGGCGCGGCCGCGCGGAACACCTGCCAGAAGGGAAAATTCCACGGCATGACGGCGAGGATCGTCCCGAGCGGGAGATAGGCGATGTAGCTCGATCCCGCGTCGGTCTCGATCTTTTCATCCCTGAGAAACTCCGCGGCCTGCCCGGCGTAGTACTCGCAGCCCCAAGCGCATTTCTCCACCTCGGCACGCGCCTCCTTGAGGAGCTTGCCCATCTCGAGCGCGACGAGCGCGCCGTAGCGCGCGGCGTAGCGCCGCAGTTCCGCGGCGGCGTTGCGCATCAGCCGCGCGCGCTCCTCGAACGGGGTCGCCCGCCAAGCCGGCGCCGCGACGGCACTCTCCGCGAGCGCCGTCTCAAGCTGCGCGTCGCGCCACGGTTCGTAGCTTTTCAACAACTCGCCGGTCGCGGGATTGATGGATTCCATGACCTTTCGTCGGTACTGCGATCTTGGGGCAGACAAGATACTCTATACTAATGGAACCTCTAAAAATGCATTCGCATAAGATTGTTTGCGGCAAGATGTCTTGGTGTTGAATTTCCAGAGGTACGCTAAAAGCTAAAATGACGTTCCGACTCCGGGGTGCGTTTCTTCTGTGGACTTTGCTGGCGGCCTGGCCCGCGGCCCTGCCGGCAATGGGGTTTTTGGTCAGTGAAGAAGAACAGCGCCGCGACTACCTTGCGGCCCAGACCGCCATCCGCGCCGGCAATATCTCCAAGTTTCAGTCTCTGCTGAAAAGCCTCGACGGCTACATCCTGCACGGCTACCTCGAGTACGAATACCTGAAAGACCGGGTGGCGACGACGCCGGCGCCGGAGCTGCACCGCTTCCTCGAGGACAACGCCCAGGCCCCGATCGCCGACACCATCCGCAAGAAGTGGCTGCACCAGCTCGCCGCCCGCGGCGACTGGAACACCTTCCTCGCCGAATACAAGGACATCGACGACGACCCCGAGCTCGCGTGCGTGCGCCTGGCGCAGCTCCTGCGCGGGAGCGAAGAGCAGGCCGCGCTCATGATCGAGATCGAAAAACTCTGGCGCACGGGCAAGCGACTGCCCGCGGCCTGCGAGCCGGTGTTCGCCGTCTGGCGCAAGGCCGGGCACATGACGCGCGAGCGGGTGTGGGAGCGCATCCGGCTCGCCATGGAGTCGCGTAATCTCGTGCTCGCCGGCGAGCTCGCGCCGTATCTCGATCCCCGCGAGCGCGTTTGGGTCGCCCGCTGGCAGGCCATGCACCGCGATCCGGTGCGCGGGCTCCAGGGCGTTAATTATCCCGTGGACACGCCGGTTGCGCGCATGGTGGTCACGCACGGTGTGGTGCGGCTCGCGCACCGCGATCCCGAGGAGGCGATGCGCCGCTGGGAGGCGCTCAAGGGCCGCTACCAGTTCTTCGGCGAGGACGACAATTACGTCCTGCGCTACATCGGCATCCTCGCGGCGCAGAATCATTCGCCCCTGGCGCTCAAGTGGCTCGCCGCGGTGTCGGCGGACCCGAACGACGAGAACCTGCGCCTCTGGCGCGTGCACGCGGCGCTGCGCGCCGGCGACTGGGAGATGGCGAAGAGCTTCGTCGCGGGGCTTACCGAGGAGCAGCAGAAGCAGCAGCAGTGGCGCTACTGGAAGGCGCGTATCCTGGAGGGGACCGGCGAGCAGAAGCAGGCCGAGCGGCTCTACGCCGGGCTCTCGCGCGAGCGCGGCTACTACGGCTTCCTCGCGGCGGACCGCGTGGGCGCGGATTACTCCATGCAGCACCAGCCCGTCGAGGCGAGCCCGGAGGAGGTGAGCACCGTGCTCGCGCGCCCGGGCATCCAGATGGCACAGGAGCTCTACCTCATGGGCCAGGTTCTGGATGCGCGCCGGCAGTGGAGCTGGATCGTGCGGCGCATGAACAATCGCGAGCTCGCGGTGGCGGCGGTGATCGCGCGCCACTGGGGCTGGTACGACCGCGCCATCCTCACGGTGAGCAAGAGCGATCATCAAGACGACCTCGATCTGCGCTTCCCGATCCTCTACCGCGACACGATCGAGGCGAACGCCAGTCTCCACGGCGTCGATCCCGGCTGGGTCTACGGCGTGGTGCGCCAGGAATCGGCCTTCGTGGTGGACGCGCGTTCCCAGGCCGGGGCCTTGGGCCTGATGCAGCTCATGCCGCAGACCGGCCGCCTCACGGGGCGCAAGCTCAACCTGAACATCCGCAGCAACCAGGCGCTGCTCAACATCGAGAACAATCTGCTTCTGGGCGTGGGCTATCTAAAAGAAGTCCTCACGCGCAACAACGGCCATCAGGCGCTCGCCACCGCCGCCTACAACGCCGGCCCCAATCGCATCGGCGCCTGGATGCCGCAGGGCGAGCCCCTGGATGCGGACATCTGGGTCGAGACCATCCCGTTCAACGAGACCCGCGATTACGTCAAGAACGTGATGGCCTTCACCACCGTCTACGACTACCGCCTGGGCATCCGGCCCACCCGTATTTCCGCGCGCATGCCGCAGGTCGTGCCGGCCAAGGAGTAGCGAGTAGCGAGTAGCGAGTAGCTAGTAGCTAGTAGCTAGTGGCTAGTGGCTAGTGGCTAGTGGCTAGTGGCTAGTGGCTAGTGGCTAGTGGCTAGTGGGGCGGAGTGCGTTATAGTATTCAGCCGTTGCCTCGCTACTCGCCACTCGAAACTAGCTGCTGCCTATGAAGATATGCATTTTGGGCGGAACCGGCTTCGTCGGCAGCCGCCTCGCCGCGCGCCTCTGCGAACAGGGCCACCAAGTCTGGATTCCCACGCGCCGGTTGATGCGTCACCGGGAGCTCTCGGTGTTGCCAACCGTGCAGCTCATCGAGGGCGACGTGCACAACCCGGCGTTCCTGGCCCGGTTGTTCGCGGGCGATGCGCCGGGGAGCGCCATGGCCGCGGGCGGCCGGGCGCCGGGAGCGGCCATGGACGCGGTGATCAACCTCGTCGGCATCCTGAACGAGAAGGGCCACAGCGGGCGGGGCTTCGCGCACGCCCATGCGGATCTGCCGGCCAAGGTGGTGGAGGCGTGCCGCAAGGCGGGCGTCAAGCGTCTGCTGCACATGAGCGCGCTCAACGCCGCGCTCTCCGCGCCGAGTCATTACCTGCGCACCAAGGCGATGGGCGAAGACGCGGCGCACCGCGCCCACGGGCCGGAGCTCGCGGTAACGAGCTTTCGCCCCTCGGTGATCTTCGGCCCGGGCGATTCCTTCACCAACCGCTTCGCGCAGCTCCTCAGGCTCTCGCCGTTCGTGTTCCCGCTCGCCTGCCCGAACGCGCGCTTTCAGCCGGTCTACATCGAGGATGTGGTGCAGGCCTTCATTGCCGCGCTCGAAAACCACAAGACCTTCGGGCAGCGTTACGACCTCTGCGGCCCCAAGGCTTACACGTTCAAGGAGATCGTCGAATACCTCGCGCGCCTGCTCGGCCGGCGCACGCGCATCGTCGGCTTGAACGACACGCTCTCGTACCTGCAAGCCGTCGCGATGGAGTTCGTGCCGGGCAAGCCGTTTTCCCTCGACAACTACCGCTCGCTCAAACTCGACAGCGTCTGCCCCAAGGGCTTCCCGGAAGTCTTCGGCCTCACGCCCGCAAGCCTCGAGCAGATCGTCCCGGGCTATCTCGGCCGCGACAACGACCAGGCGCGCTACGCCGCACTGCGCAGCGTCGCGGGGCGGTGAAGATCGATGGAACTCAGCCGATAAGGCCTTTCGGAATTCGGTCCGAGCTTCCTCTACCCCTATACGGCGGGACACGGAGAGTCGCCGCGCGCGTTGTGCTAGAATTCATAGCAGCAGCGAACCGAGGTATCCCACCATGATCTATACCATCAAGGCCATAGTCTACCGGGGTGAGGAGTCCGGATACGTCGCTGAATGCGCGGACCTGCCTGTGGCGACGCAAGGCGCCACGCTCGACGAGGTGACACAAAACTTGCGCGAGGCCATCGCCCTGCATCTGGAGGACGAAGATCTCGAGGCACTCGGCTTCACGCCAAACCCCCCCATCATCGTCAGCTTCGAGATGGAGCCGCTGCGTGCCCAAGCTTAAGCGTTTGAGCGGGCGCGAAGTCATCTCCATTCTCCAGAAGTTCGGTTTCGCAGTTTCCTCCCAGAAAGGCAGCCACGTAAAACTTGTTCGACCGATCGCCGGCGGCGAGCGCCAGGTTCTCACCGTACCAAATCATCCCGAGCTCGATACCGGCACGTGCCGCGCCATTCTGCGTCAGGCCAGCCGCTATGTTCCGGTGTCGGAACTTCAGCCCCACTTCTACACCGATTGATCGACCGCGCCGTCGTCGAGTTTGCGGATAATGCGCTTCGCTGTTCCGTTATAGAAAGGGTAGCGTCCCCAATGGGCCCCGATAATTTCCGGTCGTTGCAGGTGGACAGCGTCTGCGCCAGCCGCGCGTTTCCGGAAGTGTTCGGTATTACTCCGACGCCGATGGAGCAGGTGGTACCGACATATATTGGTCACCGGCCCTAGCCGGTATTGAGCAACCAGCGGCCCGATCCTGTGGCGATTGTCATGTTTTGTATTACAATGTACTGTAATGGATTACAGCGCCGATGATTCGCAAGTTCAGGCACCGTGGTCTTGAGCGATTTTTCCGGCACGGCGACCACCGTGGCATCCCTGCGAAGAGCGCCGACCGGATCGAGCGCATGCTGGACCGGCTGGATGCGGCCATAATGCCCGGGGACATGAACTTGCCGGGGTATCGGTTTCATCGCCTGAAAGGCGATCGCGCCGATACGTATTCTGTAGCGGTAACAGGTAATCTGCGCCTCACCTTCCGTTTCGAGGGCGAGGACGCCATGGACGTAAACCTTGAGGATTATCACTGATGAAGACGACGAAGACGTTGCGTGATCCCCGCCGCCGGCCGACCCATCCGGGGGCGTTGCTGCGCGAGGACGTGCTGCCGGCGCTCGGCATGACGCAGGGCGAGTTCGCCAAGCGGTTGGGCGTGTCGCGGCTGACGGTTTCCGAGCTGTTGCACGAAAAGCGCGCGTTCAGCGCCGAAATGGCAGCGCGCCTAGGAAAGCTGCTCAACACCTCGCCCGAGTCGTGGCTGCGGATGCAGCAAGCCGTGGATCTCTGGGAGATTCAGCAGCAGCCCAAGCAACTTGCGGGCATTCGTCCGATTTCCACCGCCGGGCGCCGTCGCGCGGCGTAGCTGCAAGCCGCCTTCATGGAATTCGCCCCGGCAAGCCGTTCTCGCCCGACAACTACAACTCCCTCAAGCTCGACAGCGTCTGCCCCAAGGGCTTCCCCGCGGTCTTCGGCCTCACGCCCGCAAGCCTCGATCAGATCGTCCCGGGCTATCTCGGCCGCGACAACGACCAGGCGCGCTACGCCGCACTGCGCAGCGTCGCGGGGCGGTGAAAATCGATGGACAGGATTCACAGGGTTAGGAACCGAGGCCACATGCCTATCTTCCGAGACTTGACCTTAACGACCGCGGAAGGGAACTCTACAGGGTCGAATCGAGTATTATTGTCTTGACCCCCGGCGCACGCGCGCCCTGCAAGTAGAAAAGTAGAATGTCCCCAATGGCACACCGATGCAAGTCCACAGGGGGAAAGGGAGGAATTTTTTTTAGTATCGCAACCAGCGAATAGGGTAGCGTCCCATTTTTTCAAGATAGGAAATTAAAGGAGCGCGGCTTGAAAATCACCGCCCAGCTATCGGTCGGCAAATCAAGTTCGCGCATTTTTTAGGTATAATGTAAGGCGTTGATTTAGTATTGACTATTATTTTTGGACACAGTATGGCACCAATAAATGGCTGGAAGTATAGCTTTGACACGGCCAGTTCTTGGCTGTTGAAAGTAACAAAAGCAATTGGCGAAAAATCTCATACCGATATTAGTACAATAAATTTCATTACGGTATTTGCGTTAGGTAACGCGATTTTCTACCATCACCTTCTGTTTTTATTTGCTGTAAATACTCTGGATTTCCTCTCTCTTAATGGAATTCTGACTCTGCTCACTTTGTTTGTTTTGGTGGTCTTTGCTTCCTCTTTATTTCTTACTGTTATTGCCTTGGTTGCTCAGCGCTTGGTTAAACCCATTTGCATGCTTATTGTATGTGGTAATGCCGTAGCACTTTACTTTGCGGAGACCTATCAGGTTATTTTTGATAGAACAATGATGGGGAATGTATTTAATTCCAACCTTAAAGAAGCAACGGAGCTTTTCCACCCTAAGTTACTTATTTATATTTTTGTGTATGCGGTTTTGCCATGCCTTCTTTTATCAAGACTTAATATCCAGAAGGTCAGATTTTATAAACGATTTGCCTATTTATTCATTGTCTTATTTTTAGGCTTGGGGTGGAGTTTTGCCAATGCGAAAACATGGTTATGGATAGACAAAAACAGCAGTAAGCTTGGCGGAAGGGTCATGCCTTGGTCCTATGTTGGTAACTCGATAAGGTGGTATCACGGGAATTATTTTAGGGCTTCACGCGAGGTAATCTTGTTACCTGCAGCACATTCAAATGAATCTGGTAAAACGATTGTTATATTGGTAATAGGGGAATCAGCAAGAGCGCAAGATTTTTCACTTTATGGCTACCAGCGCCCAACGAATCCTCGCCTTGCTAAAGCCGGTGTGGTTGCATTACCAGAAGTAACCGCTTGTTCAACTTACACAACTGCCTCACTTGAGTGCATGCTTTCCCATTTAGGTTCTAACACAAGTTTAATGACTTTATATGAGCCATTGCCGAGCTATTTGCAGAGGCATGGGGTTAATGTGATTTGGCGTTCTGACAATTGGGGTGAACCCATATTAAAAATTAATCATTATCAACGCGCTGACGTTATCCGAAAAACCTGCCAAGATGAAAATTGTAACTACGATGAAGTACTACTTCATGGTCTTAATCAAGAATTGCAGAATTCCACGCAAGATAAAACGTTTGTTGTTTTACATCAACATGGTAGTCACGGCCCCTCATATTTCAAGAATTATCCGAGCAAATTTATGGCATTCAAGCCAGTATGTAGTTCAGTAGATTTGCAAAAATGCACCAATGAAGAGTTGGTTAACGGCTATGACAATACTGTCTTATATACCGATCACTTTCTTTATCGGGTTATTGAGTTGTTAAAAACATTCCAACAGCCGACGGTGATGCTATATGTTTCCGATCACGGCGAATCACTTGGTGAATTCGGTCTTTATCTCCATGGCACCCCTTATTCGATTGCACCAGATGTTCAAAAGAAAGTGCCTTTTATAGTGTGGGTGTCGGATGAATTCAAGAAGCAAAAAGGCATCGATAATAATGATATTGGTAAGGATTCAAATTACTCGCATGACAATGTATTCCACAGTGTGATGGGAGCTTTTGGGATGCGGAGTGATATTTATAATAAACAATTGGATATTTTCAATATTGACTGAGCTTAGAAACATATCGAATTTTTTATCAAAGGATACAGAGTGGGTAATACCGCCTTTCGAGGCGATATTCAATTTTTACAAGAAACAGCGCGATATTTGTTCTGAAAACGTACCATTTCCATGATCAATTCCCCGTCCGATCCTTTCTCGCCCGTCACTTCCTACGAACAGGCGATGGGTAAAATGCGCTTTATATTGCCTCTGCTCATGTTGATTACCACAGGGCTTAGCCTGTGGGGTAGAAGCTGGGATCGGCAGTTTTTTTTGTGGATTAATACCAGCATTCCTCGCGCACTGCCTGATTCGCTGCTTCCGATGTGGGATACCACCATGATCGCCCTTACCTATCTGGGGGATACGCATGTGATGCTGTGGATGATTTTGCTTATTAGCCTGCCGTGGTGGATGGCTGTGGACAGAAAAACCCCTGATAAACTATCTCTGTATTTGGTGGTTTTTGCCATCGTGCTGGTTCTGGCAATTTTAGCATCGCAAGGACTCAAAGAGATTGTGGGGACGCTTCGTCCCGCCGGTGTGCTGCCAGTTGAGTCCCTGCGCATCTTGGGGAAAACACTCAATTATCGTTCTTTTCCGTCTGGTCACACCGTTACAGCTTTTGCTGGTATGTGCACCTTGTTGCCCGTTATTCCAGCCTCGTGGCGATGGGGAGCGCTCACTTTAGCCGCCGGGACAGGATTTTCCCGCATTGGGGTAGGTGCGCACTGGCCTATCGATGTTGCTGCTGGAGCGTTCCTGGGGATCGTCGCCGGTATGATGGGATGGCGGATAGCCTTTTGGCTACAGCAAAAGAGACATGCCGAAAACACGTTCTGGAAAAAGTTCAATCATGGCCTTGCAATGCTGGGGTTATTTATCATGGCAGCGAATGTTGCTTACACGCCCTTTTATGAATTTGAACACCGCTCCATTCGGCTTGGCTTGATTGGCCTATGTCTCATCTTGGCACTATTTTTGGGCTATTATCAGCGAGGTAGGTCGGAATAATCCATTCGAAATCCGACATTAATCGTTCCAACAAAAACCGCACGTAGTGCGGGGAATCCTGCGCGATGTAGGCACGCAATTCCCGCATGTCGGCGCGGGCGCATGCCGACCACTCAACGGGCATTGCCCAGCAGCTCGGTTTTGACTTGTTCGTGCGGAATCGTGCGGCCAGCTTCGATGTCGGCCAATCCTTCCTCGATCTTCTGCTTCACGTACAACTCATACATGATGTCGTCCCAGGACGCTTGTTCGGGTAGTTGCTCGATCAGATGTTTGGCAGCTTGCTTGGGTGTAGCCATGGATCGCCTCGCTAGATAATTACACCTTGGACAGTAAGGCGTCGATCGCTCGTCGCAACGCCTCTTGATCCCGTTTAGGAAGTTTAGCAATCCTCCGGCGCTTCGACCAGCGCGACCGCCTGATCGAGACCACCGACGCCCTGGGCGGGGTGACGCGCTACGACTATGACGGCCGCGACCACCGCACCTGGACCTACGATCCACGCTTTTTTGGACGCGGGATCTTTCCTTTTTTGCTCGTCAAGAGACAAACGGGACGAATGGACTAAATGGCTTGGTTATCTGGCCCGAGTCTGTGTACTCAACTTCTCCAACATCGTCGCGCGCTCATGGGGCGGAAGCCGCGCCAGCTCCTGCACCTCTCGGTAGAACGCGGCGAAATCGCCGCCGTGTTTTGCGAGTAATGCCTGAAACGCCGCCACGTATTGGTGATACACGCCGACCGCGGCGATGCGGGCGTTGTTGAGGCCGTCGTCGAACCAACCGTCGTACCCGTCGTACCCGCCCCAGCGCGCCTTGAGCGCGGCGTGTTCGCGCCGCAGCTCGGCGAACGTCTCGCGCTTGAGCGCGCGCTTCTCGTCGTCGGGACGCGGCGCGGCATAGACCGCCTCGAGGCGCGCGCGATATTTGAGGACGAGCGCCGTGAACTCATCGCGCCGCGTTTTGCGCTCGAGGTACTGCGCGTAGACCCGTAGCGCGCCTTGGCGCTCGTACCAGCGCCGCACGCCCTCGAGCTCCACCGTGACGGCGAAGGATTCGTTGAAGGCGGTATCGCCTTTGAGATACAGGCGCTGGTGCGCAAGCTCGTGGAAGATGAGTCCCGCGAGTTCCGGCTCGGGGCGGCGCAGCATGGTGTTGAGCACGGGGTCGTCGAACCAGCCGAGGGTCGAGTAGGCGATCGCGCCGCCGACGTACACGTCGTAGCCTTCCACGCGCAGGTCGGCGGCGAAGCGTTCGGCGTCGGCGTACGCGAAGTAGCCGCGGTAGGACACGCAGCCGGCGAACGGAAAGCACCACTCCAGAAGCTTTAACGAAAGCTCCGGCGCGGCGAATACGTTCCATACGGCGTACGGGCGGTCGAGGTCGGCGTAGCGGCGGTAGCTGCCGTTGTCGGGCAGCTTGAGCTCGTGGCTGGCGAAATCCCGTATGCGCAAGGACTCCGCCAGCCGGTGGCGCAGCTCCGGCGCGGTGGCCGGCTCCGCGAGCAACTCCTCGATCGGGCGGCTTTTGGATAACACGTCGAGCTGGCCGCCGATCGCCTGGGCGTAATAGCCGAGGCTCGCGCAGCCGGCGGTGCTTAGGCCCAGCGCGAGGGCGGTGAACAGTCTGGCAATGCGGGTCATGGGTTCGGGGATCGCGAGCAGTGTCTAAAGCATACCTGCGACGCGCTCGGGTTTCACGGTGCGTTTCAGTTTTGGCCGCAGCTTGAGTAGGATGCGCTCATGAAAATCTATCTCGTCGGCGGCGCGGTGCGGGACAAGCTCCTGGGTCTTTCCGTGCAGGACCGGGATTACGTCGTCGTGGGCGCGACCCCCGAGGAGATGGCGGCCAAAGGTTTCAAGCCCGTGGGCGCGGATTTCCCGGTGTTTCTCCATCCCGCGACCAAGGAGGAGTACGCGCTCGCGCGCACCGAGCGCAAGAGCGGGCGCGGCTACAAGGGCTTCACCGTGCACGCCGCGCCGGATGTGACGCTCGAGGACGACCTGCGCCGGCGCGACCTCAGCATCAACGCCATGGCCGAGGACGAGAACGGGAATCTCGTCGATCCCTTCGGCGGGGCCGAAGACCTGAAGCGCGGCGTCCTGCGCCATGTCTCGCCCGCATTTGCCGAGGACCCGGTGCGCATCCTGCGCGTGGCGCGCTTCGCCGCGCGCTTCGCCAAGCGCGGCTTTCGGGTGGCCGGCGATACCAACGCGCTCATGCGCGCGATGGTCGCATCGGGCGAGGTCGATCACCTGGTGCCGGAGCGGGTCTGGGAGGAACTCAAGCGCGCGCTATCCGAGGAGCGGCCGTCGGCGTTTTTTCTGGCGCTGCGCGATTGCGGGGCGCTGGCGCGGCTGTTCCCCGAGATCGAGGCGCTCTTCGGCGTGCCGCAGCCCGAGCAGCATCATCCTGAGATCGACACCGGCGTGCATGCGATGCTGGTGCTCGATGCCGCGGCGCGGCTTTCCGGCGATGCGCGCGTGCGTTTCGCCGCGCTCATGCACGATCTGGGGAAGGGGACGACCCCAAAAGGAGAATGGCCGCAACACATCGGGCACGAGGAGCGCGGGGTCGAGCTCACGCGGAATTTTTGCGCGCGCTTTCGCGTCCCTAACGAATACCGCGACCTGGCGGTGCTGGCCGCGCGTTACCACGCGCATTGCCACCGCGCGCCGGAACTCAGGCCCGGGACGGTGCTCGAAGTCCTGGAGGCGCTCGATGCCTTCCGCCGCCCCGAGCGCCTGGAGCAGTTCGTCGCCGCGTGCGAGGCGGATTTCCGCGGGCGCACCGGATTCGAGGACCGGCCCTATCCGCAGGCGGAGTTGTTTCGCCGCGCCCTGGCCGCGGCCCGCGCGGTGGACGCGGCGGCGGTCGCGCCCGCAAACGCGCAGGGTCCGGAGGTGGGCGAGAAGATCCGCCAGGCCCGCATCGCGGCCATTCGCCGGGTGACGGCGGACGCGGCGGACGGGGTAGAATAGCCGGCTTTCGCGCGCAGCGCAGGACCTGGAGATTGGCAGCCATGTATCGTCAGCGTCGGTATCCATCGGTCGGTCTCGCCGTTCTGGCGATGCTGGTCGCCGTGTTGGCTCGGCCCGCATTTGCCGAGGAGGCGCCGGCGCCAGCCGCCAAGGCCGATGAAGCGCCCACCACGGCCGCACCCGCGGCCCCGGCGCCAGAGGCCGCCGCGGTATTCTCGCCCCCGGTCCCGGCCGAGGCCGTGGCCAAGGTCGTGTACCACGCCGACTTCGCCGACCCGCGCCGCTTCAGCGCCATGCTCACCAGCATCAATAACATGGTGACGACCTACCAAAACGACCTCCGGGATTACGACGTGCGCATCGTGTTCGTTTCGCACGGCATCCGCTTCGTCACCGAGGACAAGCTCGCGGGCACGCCGTTCGCCGAGGACGCGGCGCTGAAACAGCGGCGCGCCGATCTCCTCGCGCGGCTCGCCTCGCTGCGCGATGCGCAGAACGTCAAGCTCGAGCTCTGCGGCATCACCAAGGAGTCGGTGAAGCTCGCGGACGACAAAATTATCGCGGGCGTGACGGTGGTGCCTTCCGGGGTCGTGCGCCTCGCGGAGCTTCAGCATCAGGGGTTTGCCTATCTTAAGATTGAGTGAGGTAGCAATCGCAAGTCAGCCCATAGCCCATAGCCTATAGCCTATAGCCTATAGCCTATAGCCTATAGCCTATAGCCTATAGCTATCAGCTATCAGCTATAGGCTATCGGCTATCGGCTATCGGCTATCGGCTAATAGGCGCTTTTCCCTTATCATTCCCACATGCAAGTCGCACCCGCCGTAAAACGCCCGCCGAGCGTGGGTTTTGTCAGCCTCGGCTGCTCCAAGGCGCTCGTCGATTCCGAGCGCATCCTCACGCAACTGCGCGCCGAGGGCTATGCGATCGCGCCGAGCTACGAGGGCGCCGACCTCGTGGTGGTCAATACCTGCGGCTTCATCGACGCCGCGGTCGCGGAGTCGCTCGATGCGATCGGCGAGGCCCTGGCCGCGAACGGGCGCGTGATCGTCACCGGCTGCCTGGGCGTCAAGGACGACGTCATCAAGGATGCCCACCCGCAGGTGCTCGCCGTCACCGGCCCGGGGGCGACGCACGAGGTCATGCAGGCGGTGCACGCCGCGCTCCCGCGCCCGCACGATCCCCATGTCGATCTGGTGCCGCCGCAGGGCGTGAAGCTTACGCCGCGGCACTACGCCTATTTAAAAATCTCAGAGGGCTGCAACCACCGCTGCACCTTCTGCATCATCCCGTCGCTGCGCGGGGCGCTCGCGAGCCGCCCGGTGGCCGAGGTGATGCAGGAGGCCGAGGATCTGGCGCAGGCCGGCGTCAAAGAGTTGCTCATCATCTCGCAGGACACGAGCGCCTACGGCGCCGATGTCAAATACCGCACCGGCTTCTGGCAGGGGCGGCCGATGAAGACGCGCTTAACGGAGCTCGCCCGCGCCCTGGGAAGCCTCGGCATGTGGGTGCGGTTGCAGTATGTCTATCCCTATCCGCACGTGGACGAGCTGATCCCGCTCATGGCGGAACGGAAAATCCTGCCGTACCTCGATGTGCCGTTTCAGCACGCGAGCCCCCGGATTCTGAAACAGATGAAGCGCCCGGCAAGCGCCGAAAATAATCTCGCGCGCATCGAAAAGTGGCGTGAAATTTGTCCCGATATTACGCTGCGCTCCACTTTCATCGTCGGCTTCCCGGGCGAGACCGAGGGGGACTTCGAGGCGCTGCTTGAGTTTCTCGCGGCCGCGCAGCTCGACCGCGTGGGCGGCTTCACCTACTCGCCGATCGCGGGCGCGGCGGCGAACGCCTTGCCCGATCCGGTGCCGGAAGAGGTGAAGCACGAGCGGCTGGCGCGCCTCATGGCGGTGCAAGAGGCGATCTCGCGCGCGAAGCTCCAGCAGAAGGTCGGCAAGACCCTGACGGTCCTTGTGGACGAGATCCAGGGCAAACAGGCCGTGGCGCGCTCGATGGCCGATGCCCCCGAGGTCGACGGCGTGGTCTATATTGAAAACGGCGCGCGGCTTAAGGCCGGCGAGTTCTGCGAGGTAACCGTCACGCACGCCGGCGAGCACGACCTCCGGGCGCGCGCGGCGAAGGAACGCAAACACGGCTGATCGCTTCGGCCGGACCGCGCCGCCCGGGACTCGCCCGCCCTCCCGCGGGCGCTATATAATTGCGACGGTCAAATTTTTCCCCATCCACCGAGGATATTATGAAAATCATCACACCCATGTTGTTGTCCCTTACCTTCGTATCCGTGCTGGCGCAGGCGGGCGAAGGCGCGAAGCTGAACACGGATAAAGACAAGCACAGCTATGCCTTCGGCTTTCGGATGGGATCGAACATCAAGGACAAGGTGCAGGACGTCGATACCCGGGTGTTTGCGCGCGGGGTCGAGGATGCCATGAGCGGCACGAAGCCGGCGCTCGCGGACAAGGAGATGCAGGCGGCGATGCAGAAGTACCAGGAGGCGGCAATGAAAAAGCAGCAGGCCCAGGGCGAGGAAAACAAGAAGCGTGGCGAGGCGTATCTTGCCGACAACAAGAAGAAGGAAGGCGTGAAGGCATTGCCGAGCGGCGTGCAGTACAAGGCGATCAAGGAAGGCAGCGGCAAACAGCCCAAGGTAACCGATACCGTCAGCGTGCATTACCGCGGCACGCTCATCAACGGGACCGAATTCGACAGCTCCTACAAACGCAACGAGCCCGCCACCTTCCCGGTCAACGGCGTGATCCGCGGCTGGCAGGAGGTGTTGCCGCTCATGAAGGAAGGCGCGAAGTGGCAGGTGGCGATCCCGTCCTCGGCCGCCTACGGCGATCACGGCACGCCCGGCGGTCCCATCGGCCCGAACGAGACGCTCGTTTTCGAGATCGAGCTGATTTCGGTAAAAAAATAGGGAATCCGCAAAAATCGCTGGATCGGAACTTCGATGTATGGCCAAGGAGCTGGCGATCGCGGTGATTCACGGAATGGGCTCGCAGGAGTCCGGTTTTGCCGGCCCGATGATCGAGGAGATCGACGGCCGGGTGCGTCGCCGCGGGAAGGATCCCGCCAAGATCGCCTGGAAGCCGATCTTCTGGGACGACATCGTCGGCGCGCGCCAGACCAAGTATCTGAGCGACGTCCGGCGCGAAAACAAGCTCGACTTCATCGGCCTGCGCCGGTTCGTCGTCTCCGCCCTGGGCGACGCGGCGGCGTACCAGAAGGTCGCGAGCCCGGCCAACTCGGTGTACGAGGACATCCACGCGCGGGTGCGCAAGCGGATCGGGGAACTGTACCGCGACGATCTCGGCGCAACCGCCGCGCCGCTGATCGTCATGGCGCACTCGCTCGGCGGCCACATCGTGTCGAACTACATCTGGGACGCGCAGACGCACCCGGTGAAGGGCGCAGCCGACTTCGAGAACATGCGCACGCTCGCCGGGATCGTCACCTTCGGCTGCAACATCCCGCTCTTTACCTTCGCCTACAAGACGGTCAAGCCGATCCGGTTTCCGGCGCGCGAGCTTCCGCCGGCCATCAGGGCCAAGGCGAAGTGGCTCAACTTCTACGACCCGGACGACGTGCTCGGCTATCCGCTCAAGCCGATCAACGCCGCCTACGCCAAAGTCGTCACTGCGGACATCGCGATCAATGTCGGCGGGATCTTCACGAGTTGGAATCCGCTCTCGCACGGCGAGTACTGGACCGACAACGACTTCACCGCCCCGGCGGCGGAGTTCATTGCGACGTTTCTATAGAGATTCTTATGAGTTTCTGACGCAGAGACGCAGAGAAAGCCGAACGGCACGACGCGCCGAAAGGATAAACCTAAAAACGGCGATTGCATCCGCAGATTACGCAGATTTCCGCAGATTTTAAGAATGTGATCGACGCTCCTTCTCTCACCCTATGGGTGCGCCGGG
>Ga0209342_10001500_pt1 | contig 26229 bp, 22 predicted proteins | sample RifCSP16_2_FD_184023 | JGI IMG/M metagenome (GOLD analysis project Ga0209342, IMG submission 184023) | Soil microbial communities from Rifle, Colorado - Rifle CSP2_sed 16_2 (SPAdes) (version 2) | ecosystem: Environmental > Terrestrial > Deep subsurface > Rock core/Sediment | place: Rifle... | reverse complement strand
GTTTTATATAACAACATTGGAACGGTGTCTACCAAAGACGGGCAAGACGCGCCCGTCGCCAAGGGGGCGGCCGGTGAAGAAGAGATCTCTGTCGGACTAGTCAACCAATTTGATCCGCAAAAAATATTCGCCTCAGCGGGCGTTACTCCTCAAAATATTGAAGAAATGAAAACTCCTTACTTGGTTGTAATTGTTCTCGCGACAATCATAAATATTTTCATGATTACAACATTTTTATCTATTTGCCTTTTTTTTGTCGGTCGAACTATCGGCATGATGATATCGATGATTTTTTCACCTTTTGCTTTTGTTTCGTTGACTATCCCCGGAGCAGGTTCGATTATGAAGGAGTGGAGTTGGGAAAAATGGTTTCCGGAGCTTGTCAAAATGGCCCTTATGGCGCCGGTTTTTATTTTCTTTCTTTGGCTCATTATGCTTTTCTTGAATGTCGGCCTTCTGAAAGGCATGGGCGACAAGCTCGCTCAGGACGGAAACGCCTTGGGAACAATGGTCACAGTCATTTTACCTTTTATTATAATCATTGGATTGCTGACGAAGGCTAAAGAGGTGGCTCAAGAAATGGCTGGAACACTCGCCGCTCAACTTAATAAGCAGGTTAGCGGGGTCTTAAAGACTGTTGGCGGATTCGCTTTGGGCGCTGCGTCTGGCGGGTTAGCCTTGGCGGGTCGCGCCACTCTCGGTCGAGGAGCGACAGCCGCTCTTTCAGGAGAAAGAGGAGAAGCCTTAAGGGCGGCGGCGGCCAGAGGAGACGCTGGTGCAAGATTGCAACTTAAAACTTATGAAGCCTTATCAAAAACATCTTTTGATCCTCGAAAAACCTTAGCGGCCAAAACACTCCAAGAAAGAACCGGTCTTTCGTTGGCTACCCCGGCCGTCAGGGTGCCTTTAGTTAATATGGACCTTAAGACTGAAGGAGGATACAGGGGCAGAGTTGAAAGAGAAAAGAAGCGGGCCCAAGAAGAATCTGAATTATACAAAACCACCGGACCGGAAGCTGATACTAGAAATGAGAATGCTAAAAAATGGAACGAAAATTATGAAAAAGCGAGAAACAACGCCGAAGAAGCCGAGGGCCCAGACTTTAATGAAAAGAATTTCAAAAAGAAATATGAAGGCGGACAAGCCCCAAGTTACCAAAAAGACCCAACCACCAACAAGTTTGTTCCCGAAACAACAAAAGACGCAAGCGGAAAAGATGTGCCTAAAACGGTTGGTACTCCTCCAGTTTTGAAAACAGAAGAGTTCAACGCCAAGAAGATGAGAGACAGAGCCGGTAATATTAAATATGGCGAAAATTATGCAAAGGAACGAGATTCGGCAAAAGAGGATTGGACAACAGAAATAGCTAAAGACATTGCTACCAATGGCAAGCAAACAATCAAAGACTTCGATGAAAAAGTCTGGAGAGAATCCTTAAGCGCAAAACGAGCCGAGTTTGCGCAAAAATCTCAACAAACCACACGGGCCGAAGAAGAAATCATCTCCGATCTTAAAAAGCGAGCCGGTGAAGAAGAGAAGAAAGAGAAACCTATCTCGCCAAGAGAAAAAGCCCAGGCTCAAAAAACATTAGAACAATCTACGGCCAGGCTTTCTGAAATTGATAAAAGCCTCAAAGAGCTGGCCAAAGACTATGAAGCGGCCGGCCACGGAAAGATTGATGATGTAAATAAAATTACTCAAAAAGAAGTTAAACAAATTACCGATAGCCTCAAAAAGAATCTTACTACGGCCAAAGCGAACCTGGAGGGGGCTAAGGCCTCTTTAATGAGGGATCCAAAAAATAAAACAAATATTGCGAATCTGGCGACGGCCATGGCAAAAGTGGATGAGCATGAGACTAAAATAAGCACTTATAATTCTGCACTTCCTGAGAGAGAAGCGCAGTCAAAAAATAAATATGACGCTACTCAAAAATTGGGATATTAATAATTATTAGTGATAATTAATAAAAAAATGGATTATACCGCAGAACAAATTGAGGGGGCCTTCAATAAAATGCCGCCGGCATTAAAAAAAGCTATTAGCGTTTTAAAAATTGCCGACATTATGCAAACTTTGGGAAAAAGACATGGTTTGCATATGGATAAAATATCTGAAATGGGCGGTTATGTTCATTTGGTTTTAGTTGGTTTATTACCGGCGGGTGAGTTGTCTGCCAACTTTAAAGACTCTCTTAGTTTGCCGGGAATAGAACTAAATGAATTAATCCAAGAAATTAATGATTTGATTTTGGGGCCCGTAAGAGATAAATTCAGGGAATTGGAAACTTTGTCTGCTGAAGAAGAGACTGAAGCAAAGGAGGCGGCCCCGGAAATGATTGCTCCCGTAAAACCATTGGCGCCTTCTGGACCCAACTCGGAAGAAATATTAAAAACTACCGGCATAGATGTTTTGGGAACAAGCCCTGCCCCAAGTACTTCTGTTATTAATGTTGCCACCCAAAAACTAGCCAATTCATTTAGAATGCCGAAACAAGAAACTGATTTGTCTTTAGTTAAACCGACTTCTCCTTCGCCTGCTGGTTCAGAGTCTCCGGCTCCATCGCCTGCGACTAAAATTGACCCATATAAAGAAAAAGTATGAGATTTAAAGTACCACAATTTATAGACATCGAAGACAAAATATTCGGCCCTTTTACTTTTAAGGAATTCGTTTATTTAGCTGGCGGAGCCGGATTGTGTTATGTTTTTTTTAGAATTCTCCCTCTTTATGCTTCAGTGCCTTTAATTTTAATTGTTGCCACTTTCTCGCTTTGTTTGACATTTGTTAAAATAAACAAAAAGCCTTTTATCGAAATCCTTCAAGCTTTTTTCATGTACTTACTCCAATCCAAACTTTATATTTGGAAGAAAAAAATGGAGAAGACAAAGAAAGAGGCCCAACCTTCCCTCGACGATGCTCGGGATAAATCGCTCGGGGCAAGCAACTATGGCGGCAAGCTGACGGAAAGCAGGCTAAAAGATATCTCCTGGAGCCTGGATATACTGGATATGAAGAAAAAATAGGTTTTTATTGTATAATTGAGCCATGTCACTAAACGCAACGCCGGCGCAGCAGTTCGTGCCAATCAAAGAAATCCGCGACGGCGTCATTATTTTAAAAGACGGAGGCTTAAGAGCAGTAGTGCTTGCTTCTTCCATCAATTTGTCTTTAAAATCAGCCGACGAACAACGGGCGGTCATCATGCAATTTCAGTCTTTTTTGAATTCTCTGGATTTTTCCGTCGAAATCTGCGTGCAGTCAAGGCGCCTTGATATCAGGCCATATTTAACCTTGCTCGAAAACCGTCTGCGGGAGATCGAGGAACCTCTGCTAAAAGTGCAGACCCGGGAATATTATAGAATTTTCAGAAATTTCACCGAAACGGTCAATATTATGACCAAAAGCTTTTTCGTGGTTGTGCCTTATAGTTCTGCCGCCGCGACCGCAGGAGGGGGGCTGACTGCTTTCAGTAATCTTTTCTTTGGAAAAAAGAAAGAGGCATCCAAAAAAAGCTCTGCTGAGTTAGATTTTGAAGAAAAAAGAAGTCAATTGAATCAACGCTTGGGTATGATTGAGTCGGGGCTCTCCAGAATGGGCATTAGGACCGCTAAACTGGGCACCGAAGAAGCGGTTGAGCTTTTTTATAAAGTATTTAATCCGGGAGAAACATCAGGGTCAGCGCGTGAATAGGTGATAGCTGATAGGTTGTAGCTTATAAATAAAAAATCATTATGGGAATATTAGATAAAATTTTTGGTAAAAAAAGCGGAGTAAGCGCGGCGGGAGCCAGCACTGTTTTGCCTATCTTGCCTGAAGAAATTTACAAAGCGGCCACGCTGGAGTTCCAAGATATCATCGCCCCCTCGGCTCTCAAGATAGAACCTAAATCCCTTAATTTGGGAGAAAAAATTACTAGAACCTTTTTCGTCATCTCTTATCCTAGATTTCTCACAGATAATTGGTTTTCGCCGATCATTAACTTGGATAAAATTTTTGATATCGGAATTTTCATCCACCCCATTGAAACCGAAAAGGTCCTCCGCTCTTTTCAAAAAAAAGTGGCTGAAGTTCAAAGCCAGATCAATGCCAGAGAGTCTAGAGGTCTCGTCCGAGACCCGATTTTAGACACCGCTTATCGAGACCTGGAAAGTTTGCGTGATGACCTTCAGCAAGCGCAAGAAAAGCTTTTTGATGTCGGATTATATTTCACAATTTACGCCGAAAATGAAAATGAACTTTATAAGATCGAGACGGAAATTAGGTCAATTCTTGAGGCTAAATTAGTTTATTTCAAACCGGCCCTTTTCCAACAGGAAGATGGTTTCAAAAGCACTATTCCGATAGGCGCTGATTTGCTTAAAGTGCACCAAAAGCTCAATTCCGAGCCGCTTTCCAGCCTTTTCCCTTTTATTTCTTTCGACTTGACCTCGGAGAAAGGAATCCTTTATGGGGTCAATCGCCATAACTCCTCGTTGGTAATTTTTGACAGATTTTCTTTGGAAAACTACAACTCGGTCATCTTCGCCAAATCCGGCTCGGGAAAATCTTACGCCACAAAATTAGAAATTTTAAGAACCCTGATGTTTGATTGCGATGTCATCGTCATCGACCCGGAAAGGGAATATGAATACTTGGCAGAGTCTGTCGGCGGACGATATTTTAATATTGCTCTTTCCTCGTCTCACCATATCAATCCCTTTGACTTGCCGATCGCCCGCGAAGACGAGGCTCCAGCCGATGTCCTGCGCTCCAACATCATCAACTTAGTCGGTCTTTTCCGGCTAATGCTGGGCGGCTTGACGCCGGAGGAAGACGCGCTCGTCGACCGAGCGATTTCTGAAACTTATGCCTTGAAGGACATTACTCCGGCCTCGGATTTTGCCAATATTGAACCGCCGTTACTCACCGATTTTGAAATGGTGCTCTCCGGCATGGAGGGCAGTGACTCGATCGTCACGCGCCTGACCAAATACACTAAGGGTACTTGGTCTACTTTTATCAACCAGCCTTCCAATGTGGATATCAACAAAAAATTCGTGGTTTTTTCCGTGCGCGACATGGAAGACGAGTTGAAGCCGGTCGCCATGTATATCGTCACTCACTTTATCTGGAACGCTGTCAGAAAAAATATAAAAAAGAGGCTTTTGGTGGTGGATGAGGCTTGGTGGATGATGAAGTCCGAAGATACGGCTTCCTTCCTGTACTCGATCGCCAAACGCGGCAGAAAATATTACCTCGGGCTTTGCACCATCACCCAAGATGTGGGGGACTTTATGAAGTCTCCTTATGGCATAGCGATTGTGACCAACTCTTCCATTCAGCTCCTCTTGAAGCAGTCGCCTTCCACCATGGAGGTCCTGCAAAAAACTTTCAACCTGACTGATGAAGAAAAATATCTTCTGCTAGAATCTAATGTCGGGGAAGGCATATTCTTCGCCGGATTAAAACACGCCGCCATTAAAATCATCGCCTCTTACACTGAAGATCAGATTATTACTTCCGACCCGGCTCAAATTTTGGCCATTCAGAAAGCTAAAATACAGGGGACCGCCCCAGAGACCCAAATTGAAGAAACACACGAACAAAAATTGGCCAAGGCGACAGCAGAAGAAAAGGATTTTCTAAACAAAACTTCGGGAAAAGTCGCGGCGGATACCGCCCGGGTCGCCATTCCAGACATTGTCGCCCCCACTGGTCAAAAAGTCGTGTTAGACGAGGAAAAAGAGGAAAAAAAGAAGAAAATTCTAGAAGGATCTCTCTCTTTGGAAGAGCTGGATCAATTTGAGAAAGATATTGCCGCCTTGGAAAAAGAAGTGATGAAATCGGTGGAATAATCACTAATTTCTAATTGATCTAATTTCTAAATTGGGTCTTATTTAATTGAGATTTGTTTAGTAATTAGGACTTAGTAATTAGGATTTATTGTTGTATAATGATGGTTATGGCTGACATAGCTCAAAAACCAAATATTACACCGCCTCCTAAAACAGATGTAGATTTAGGTATAAAGGAGTTGGAGGAAAAATATCAAAAGGAGGTTGGAGCCAAGGATGAACTTTCCATAAAACTGGACCAACTTGAAAAGGATCGAGAGGAGATAGAGAGCGATATAAGAAACAGGGAAGATAAAATAAGGGCGCTTTTGGAAAAATTGAAGATATTGAAGGTGGAAATTGAAAATGAATTAAAGCGATTGAATGAATTAAAAGAAGCGGATAAGGAAATTAAAGAGGATATGGAAGAGATCAAAAAAGTCGAAGAAAAAGTCAAGACTCTAGAAGAGAAGCTGGCTGTTTTAAAAATATAACTTAGTTTTAGTATCAATGCTAATATACTAATGAATACTAATTATGCTAATAAAAAATACTATGGGGTTTTCTTTTTGGTTACTGTCTTTTTGTTTTTTAGTTTTTACACGCCTGCGCTGGCCCAAGCCAGAGATTCTGACGTCTCCGTTGCCGTCAATCCGGAAACGCCAGGGCCAAACCAAGATGTCATTTTAACCCTCACCAGCTTCGCGGTTGATCTAGATAAAGCTCAAATATCTTGGAGGCTAAACAGCCAGTTGGGACTTTTGGGAATTGGCAGAAAATCTTTTACTTTTAAAACGGGAGAATCCGGTAATCCGTCCACGATTGATGTCAACATAGCGCTGCCGGGTTTCCCTAGTTTAAATAAAAGAATTATCATTCAGCCCGGGGAGGTTGACCTCCTTTGGGAGGCCACTGATTCTTTTGTGCCGCCTTTCTATCGTGGCAAGGCTCTCTTGTCCTCCGAAGGAGAAATAAGGGTGACAGCCGTCCCTAATATTGTCACACCGGCGGGAGTTAAATTGGCTGATGCGGATTTTTCTTACAACTGGAAAAGAAATTTCAAAAATGATCAAGGTTTGTCCGGCTACGGCAAAAGATCCTTTACTTTCAAAAACAGCTATTTAGAGGGAGCGGAAAATATAGATGTCTCTGTCTCGTCCGTCTTGGGCAACTATAATGCCGAGGGAAAAGTATCCATCACCCCTGGAAGCCCTAAAATTGTCTTTTATGAGAAGGATCCTTTTTCGGGGATTAAATATAATAAAGCCATAGTGGACGGATTCACCCTGCAAAGCAAGGAATTGCAAATCACAGCTGTCCCATATTTTTTTTCAACTCCATCAAACTTTTCTGATCTAAAGTTTGGTTGGTCAATCAATAATTCATCTATAACAACCCCTGTTTCCCCTAATAATTTAATAGTTGAGATTGGCTCTGAAACAGGGGGATCATCAAAAATTTCCCTTTTAATAGAAAATCTGTCTAGACTTTTCCAAACAGCGAGCACCTCTTTGTTGCTTAATATTCCACAATAAATTTATGAATTCACCGACAAAAACATCAAGCAAAATAAAAATTATCTTATTGATGTTTTTAATTTTTTTTACTTTCTCTTTTTTTATTTTTAGTAAAAAGTCCCTGGCTGCTAGTTGTCTTGTCTCCTCTGCGGTGTGGTCGGTTGCTGGTCAAACTAATGTAAAAACCCTGCCAAGTGGCTGGTACTCTGATGATAAGCCTCCTGCCGTTACGATTGATGTCTTAATCAAAAATTGTGCCGGGAAAATAGCTGAAATAAGTATCGTGGAAGATGATACCGTCGGGATCGATGATGACATTTCAGAATTAGATGATATGGAAATTTCTATTCCTGATAATAATTATACTTTTTCCATTACTTTAACGGCCGGTGAAACGGAGTGTGAAAATTTTGCTGGAGATAATAATGATTGTGAATATTTTATTAAAGTTGATCTGGCCGGCGCGGGAAATAATTTTTCTTCTGATGGAAGAACAAATGGGAATTTAAAATATGAATGTGATGGAAATACTGTTTTTGATCCATACCCCTGTGATAAAGACTGGTCATTTGGCAGTACTACTGGCCCAAAGGCTCCAGCTGGTGAATGTGCGGTTGTTTCGGCGGGGTTTGACCCGGGAGGAAAACAAACTAGTGGCTGGTTCAAAGAATCTAAAAAACCCGAGGTTCTTTTAACAATTAAAACAAAAAAATGCGAGGGGCAGGCGATCGGAGTAAGTATCACTGAAAAAGGAATTTATTGGGATACCGACATAAGTGATTTAAATGATAAGAGGATAATAATTGATGGTAAATATACTGACTCTAAAACTGGAATAAATACTATTCAACTAAAAATGAAAGCTGGAGAAACAAATTGCATATCTATTATTCCCGGGTACGACCCTGACTGCCAATATTATATTGCCGTTGATCCGCCAGGCTGGTGGAATGAAGTTAGCTCTCAAGCAACAAGCAGGCTTTCTTATGATTGTGACGGTGCTTGTCAGGATTCTGTGGCTTGGAGTTTTCTTGGTGTTTCTGGCTCTATAGAGGGGGCTGTTTTACCGGGGGGAACAAGTGGCCCAGAACCAAGTCTTCAGGAAACTGGTCAATATGACCTTTTAGCACCTTTGCCGTTTTTTGGATCCACTTTTGATATTAAGGGTGGTCTGACTCCATATCTACAGGTACTTTTCCAGCTTTTGATCGGAATCGCCGGACTGCTGTCGGTTATAATGATCGTCATTGGCGGCATTGAATATATGTCCACTGATGCGATCCAGGGCAAAGAGGAAGGCAAGGAACGAATCACGCAGGCAATCTTGGGCTTAATCCTCGCCTTAGGCGCCTGGCTCCTTCTAAACACCATTAATCCCGACCTTTTGAGTTTGAGAATAAATATGTCTAAACAAACCATAGAGGCAGATAGTAATAATACATATGATGGGGTACCTCAAACGCCCACAGAAACTGGGGGTACGGGGGGTAAGTATTGTAAAAAAAGTACTGGTGGGGTAGGGTATGCCGCTAATTCAACTTGGCCACCGGCAAATATGGCAAACAAGGATATAACCCAAAGAAGTGGAAATCAATTAAAAGCTGGCGATAAAATAACAAAAATAACCATCAATAAACCAAATTGCAAAAGTGTCAGCCAGAGTAACTGCACAAGTATTGATGGTTTCAATAGGAATGGCATAATAAAATTATATAATTCTATGTGCGGCTCAGATGGTAGTAAGTGTACTGTTGATGATTTAGTAATAACTGGTGGTACGGAATGCTGGCAACATGGCGATTATTTTGGTGGCCATCATCCTGGCAGCCAAACAACTGATCTTAGGGTGACACCAGCCTTAAATAAATATTTAAGTGATGTCACAAAAACAACTGATTTTCCTGGCGGTTGTAAGGTTTTTGTAAAAAATGGCATGAATTTCAAAGCAGAGGATGAAAGCTGCCCTTGGAAGCCATCTAAACATTGGCATGTAACTTATTAATTTTATGCAAAATAAAAAATTTATCATTTTAATATCAGCCGCCGCTCTCGTTATTATCGGACTCTTTGGGTTTATGCTCTACTCTTCGCTTGTTAAAGAACCGGTCGATGGCGCGCCGTCTTCGCCCGTTGAACTGACTGATTTCGGCCCCTCAACGCCAACTAATGGGGGAACGCAGCCGGCCGAAAATATTCAACCGACACAGCCAGAAATACCTGCCGGAGAAATTGCTCCCATTAACGCTTTCAAGTTAAAAAAAATCTCTGAATTGCCAATAGTCGGAGCGACTGTATATGAGAAAGAAAGACCAATAGAGGGACTGGCTCCGCTTAGCTTTTCTTTTGAAAACGACCTGAAATTAAATGATACCAATAAAGATGTTGAGTCTCTTCAAATATTCTTAAATTCTATAGTTGATGTTTTAAACCCAGCCACTCCATTGGTCGGCCCCATTGTCGCCAAAGGAGCAGGCTCGCCCGGCAAAGAAAGTGATTATTTCGGCCCGGCGACCAAAGAAGCCTTGATTCGTTTCCAGAATAAATATATAGATGAAGTATTGACTCCAATTGAGCTGAAAGAGGGTGATGGTATCTTCGCTGGCCCCACCCGAGCCAAGGTTAACAGTCTCTTGGGGGGGGCGTCGGGGGAATTATTGGCCAAATTAACCGGCCCCCAGAAACAAACGGAAACAAACACCGCTTTAAGGTATGTTGATCTTTTGGCTGGAAATATTTACGAAACCTTTGTTGATAATATTAATGAAAAAAGGGTTTCTAATACTCAAATATTCGGCATTCATGACGCGGTTTTTGGCAATAATGGCCAAAGCGTAGTTTTGAGATATTTAAAAGGTGACCCCTCGACTTCCCTCGAAAATACTCGGGATAAACCGCTCGGGGCAGGCGACGCGACAATCGAAAGCTTTCTAGGAAACATTGCTGGTGAAGTTTTGGGTGGTGATTCGCCTATAGATTTAAAAGGTTATTTTTTGCCGGAAAACATGTTGGGTATTAGCACTTCGCCAGACGGTAAAAATATGTTTTATCTCTTTAGGTCCAATAACAGAACTGTCGGGATAAATTCATCTCTCGAAAGCGGAAAGAATGTTCAAATTTTCGATTCCCCTTTTGGTGAATGGTTGACGGAGTGGACAAATCAAAGGCTGATTACTTTGGCCACTAAGCCTTCGTATGCGGCTCCAGGTTTTGTTTATTCCTTAGATCCGGCCGACGGCATAATGCGTAAAATCTTGGGCGGTGTTCCCGGCCTTACGGCTAAATTGAGTCCGGACGGTAAATCTGTTCTTTATTCTGGAAGTGACTTGTTTCTTAAAATATATGATGTGATTAATAAAACCGTAAATGACCTTGGTTTGAGATCTTTGCCTGAAAAATGTGTTTGGTCAAATGATAATATTAATGTCTTTTGCTCAATCCCTAAAGAAATCCCGGTTGGAAATTATCCTGATTCTTGGTATCAGGGCGAAGCGTCCTTTGATGATGTCTTTTGGAAAATAGACACAAAAACTAATGCTTTTAGCCTGCTCAATGATCCAATGGCCGACATAAACGAAGACATAGATGGCACCAGCCTCTTTTTAGCCCCCCGGGAGGATAGTCTTTTTTTGATTAATAAAAAAGACTCAATCTTGTGGGGCCTGGGTTTGAATTAGTTTATAAAGTTAAAAGTTTATAAAGTTTATAAAGTAAACATTAAGTTAATTTCTCAATCTTGCTTTACACTTTCAACTTTATGACTTTATGACTAGTTTTCGGTGTATTTAATAACTACACGGCGGTAGGGTTCAGCGCCGGTTGATTCTGTCTTTATGTTGGGCTTTTCGGCCAAAAACTCATGAATTGTCTTCCGTTCAAAGGCTAGTAGGGGGTCGGTTTCTATGCTTGATTTAAAAAATTTTGCTCGCTCTGAGAGCATGTGCGCTAAAATTTTTAAATTTTCAATTTTCTTTTTCTGAAAATCATTGATGTCAACGATTATTTTAGGAGAGGATGCCCCGCCGACACCAAGCCCGCCTGCTGGTCGGGCAGGGCTTTGGGTCGGGTTCTTGTCGAAAAAAGATTTTTCAACTATTTTTCTGATTATGTGGTTTAGCGATCTTAATGCCTCTCCATCTCTGTTTAAAAAAAAGTGGGCCTCGTTGGTTTTTATCCGGCACCAGGTTGTTTGGCTGTTCTCTTCGCAGGAAAAAGAGATTTCCTCTGTCTTAAATGGAAGTTGATTTATAACCTCTTTAATTAAATTTTGAATTTTTTCTTGCATTTTATAGCTCCTTTTGCCTTATTTTCTTTATGACAAAAATTTCCTGTCCTATGGTGAACAGATTGCTCACAACCCAATAAAGGGCTACGGCCGCCGAGATCTGATAAGCCACGAAGGCGATAAAAACCGGCAGGACGTATCTCATTTGCATGTTCATGCTTTTCATCAACTCGTTTTTAAATGATTTTTCCGGCCCTGCGGGCGGAACTGCCTGCATTGATATTTTGGTTTGAAAAAATTGAGTTACCCCAGCCAGAACGGCTAAAAATAAACTCTTCCCTTGCATGTCAATTAAACCCAGGAAGTTGAAATTAATATTTTCCGGCACTTTTATAAAAGAGTAAAGGGTGTTTTGATCAAATGAAAGGCCTTTAAAAAAAACAAAATAGAGGGCCAAAATTATTGGCAGTTGGAGCAGAATTAGAAAAAACCCGGAAAACGGGTTAATTTTATTTTCTTTATATAAAGCCATTGTTTTTTTGGCTTGTTCTTGCTTGTCTTTAAAATTATCTTTTATTTTTTTTAGTTCAGGCTCAAGCTTCTTCATTTTAACCTGGCTTATGATTGATTTCTTGGAAAGGGGGAAGAGTATCAGTTTTACAACTAAAGTTAAAATAATGACCGCGAAGCCCACATCGTGCCAGGGAACAATAGAAATTAAGAAAACAAGAGAGTTATAGAGGGGGTCGTAGAAAAGTGTGTTCCAAAGAAAAGACATTCTTCTAGTTTACCTTAATTTGAGATTTTCTCAAGAGGGTCACAACCTCAGTCTTAATTTGCCCAAATGACGGAGTGGTAGCGCCTTTTTTTAACAAAAAAACACCGAAATATGGGGGTTTTATTTTTTTTATCTCTTTTTGAATAATGCTATATATTTGTCTTTTTGTTTTATTCCTCTTTGTCGCTTTTTTCATTATTGTTTTTGGTATCACCACAGAAAAACGAACCTCTTTGTTGTTCGTTGGTAAAAAATATTTTAAAAACAGGTGGTCTGAAAAAACTGCTTTGTTTTTTTTTAAAACTAGTCCAAACAGGAGCTTCGGTAGTCTGTTTTTTTTTGGCAACATTCTTTAAACCGTCAGCTTTTTTCTGCCTTTTTGTCTCCTTCTTTTAAGGACGTTTCTCCCGGTCTTGGTTCTAGAACGAACTAAAAAACCGTGGGTTTTTGCTCTTTTTCTCTTTTTGGGTTGATATGTTTGCGACATGGTGCTTTACAGTATATACTATTATCCACACATTATCAACAAGTTAATTAAGGTTTTGAAATTATCTAATTTTTTTAACTCAAACTATAATAAGATTTATGTCCGACTATAAACAACTTTGGGGTAACTGCTTGCAAGAAATAGAGTTGAGTGTGTCGCGGGCCAACTTCAGCACTTGGTTCAAAAACACTCAAATCATAAAAGAGTCTGATAAAACTATTTTTTTAGGGGTCCCAAACGAATTTGTTAAAGATTGGTTAATAAATAAATATCATAAGCTTATTTTAAAAACCTTTAGGGGTTTTCAAGACGAGATAAGGGGTGTTGAGTATGTAATCACCAAATATGAACCAAAAAAGACTGAGGTTGTAGAAGATAGGGGATTTCTCAATAAAAAGCTTCCTTTGGGTGATTTATATATTAATAAAGATGATAATTTGAACCCCCGCTATGTTTTTGACTCTTTTGTTGTTGGTTCTTTTAATCAATTAGCCCACGCTGCCGCCCAGGCCATCATTGCGCGGCCGGGAATGGCTTATAACCCCTTTTTTGTTTATGGGGGAACCGGTTTAGGAAAAACACACTTAATTCAGGCCATTGGTAATAGTGTTAAGTCTAAATACCCCGACAAGAAGGTTTATTATATTACACTGGAAAAATTCGCCACCGATTATATTACTTCTCTTCAAACAAATAAAATAAACTCTTTTAAAGAGAAGTATAGGAAATATGACGTGATGATTATTGATGATATTCAATTTATTGGTAAAATGGAAAAAACCCAAGAAGAACTTTTTCATATGTTTAACACTTTTTATGAAAGCAGTAGGCAAATTATTTTTTCTTCTGATAAACACCCTAATTATATTCCTGGCTTAGAAGACCGTTTGAAGTCAAGATTTGCGGCTGGGATGATCGCTGATGTTAATGAGCCTGAGTTTGAATCACGGTTGGCTATTTTAAAGGCTAAGTCTAGGGAAAATAACTCAAATATTACTGATGAGATTTTAGGGTATGTTGCCTCGGTTATTTGTGGAAACATAAGAGAATTAGAAGGTAGTTTAAATGCTGTTATTTGTCAGTCTCAACTTAAAAACAAAGATTTAAGCTTAAATGAGATAAAAATCTTAATAAAAAACAATATAAAACCTAAAAAGAGTGTTTCTGTTAAAGATGTGGTTAAAATTGTAAGCGATTTTTATAACATAGAAGAATCGTCTATTTATGAGAAAACAAGGAGGAAAGAAATTGTGCGAGCCCGGCAGGTGGTAATGTATGTTTTAAGAGAGGATTTTAATGTTTCTTACCCATTAATCGGCCAAAAATTAGGTGGTAAAGATCATACAACGGTTATTCATTCGTTTTCTAAGATTAAAAACGATCTAAAAACTAACTCACAACTAACTCAAGACCTTGAGCAGATAAGATTAATGTTTAAATGATTAACATTTTATTATAAAATAATTAACATTAATTTTTCTTAAATGGGTTAGATTGATGTGTTTTATTTAAGTTATCAACATATCCACAGCCCTAATAATATTAATAGTTTTAATAAAGAAATAATTATGAAATTAGAGTGTTCAAGTATAAAAATAAAAACTTCAGTTTTAAAAGTAGATAAAATTACAGGAAAAAACCTAACTCTCCCTGTTTTAGATTCAATTTTACTTACCGCTAAAGGTAATACATTAAAACTAAGAGCCACTAATTTAAGCCTAGGGGTTGAGGTAGAAGTGCCCGCAAAAATTTCAAAAGAAGGGTCAGTTTTAATTAAAGGAGATGTTTTGAGTAATATATTTAATAATTTATACCAAGACGAAATAATTTACCTAGAAAGCATTAATAATAATTTATCTCTAAAAACAAAAGACATTAATATTTTATTAAAATGTCAGTCTTTTGAGGATTTTCCAACCACCCCAAATGTTTCTGGAAATAATTTTAAATTATCAACAAAGAATTTTATTAATGGAATAAGGTCCGTTTGTTACAGCTCTTCAGTTTCAGACATTAAACCAGAAATATCCAGTATTTTTATTTATCCAGAAAACAATGATTTAGTTTTTGTGGCCACAGATTCGTTTAGGTTGGCTGAAAAACGGATTAAAACAAAACAAATACATGAATTTAGTGGTATTTTAATACCATTAAAAAATATTTCGGAAATTATAAAGATTTTCAGCGACCTAGACGAAGACCTAATTGTTTGCCTTAATAAAAACCTGATTTCTCTATCTACTGGCAACATCTACCTCACCTCTAGGGTTATAGATGGAAACTTTCCCGACTACAAGCAAATTATTCCCAAAGACCCAAAAACAGAAGTTGTTGTTTTAAAACAAGACTTATTAAACGCCCTAAAAATTGCTAATGTTTTTTCTGATAAACAAAATCAAATAAATTTTAAAATTAAAAACAAAGACAAATTTTTTGAAATAAACTCCAAAAACTCAGATGTGGGAGAAAACAAAACAAAAATAACTGCCGCTATTTCCGGCGAAGATATTGAAATAAGTTTTAATTATAAATATTTTCTTGATTGCTTCCAAGCAATAAACCAAGACAGCCTCTCTTTGAGTTTTAATCAATCCAACAAACCCTTGATAATAAAAGGGATAGGTGACAATACTTTTATTTATTTAATAATGCCGATGAACAAATAATCATAAGCCGCGCTTCAAAATGCGCATGTGCCCAGCATGATCCTGCCGAATCACATAATTTCGCCAAATCAAATGAAAAACATATCTTCATTTCTTGATAAATTTAAAAAGATAATAAAGAGCGACGAAGACCTTAAGGATAAAATATGTTCATCTGTAAAAAAACACACAGGATTAGAAATAAACAAAAACAGTATTTTAATTAAAAACAAAACCGCTTATATAAAAGAAAAACCCCATTTTAAAAATGAGATTTTTATGAAGAAGGAAAAAATTACCAACGACCTCCGAGGAATAGTTTCTGATATATATTAATTATTAAACAAGACAACAAAAGAACCAGAAACCTCAGAGCTATTATAGACTGAATCTTGAGCTATAATTTTTATTTCATTATTTTCTGAAACTTGATTTAATTCCTTAGGATTTGGATTCAGTTAAAAAGGCTCCCTTTTAACTGAATCCAAATAATTGCCATTAATAAAAATATCCACCTCTCTTAACGGGTAAAAACCACTATTTTTTATTGAAATATTTACCCTCTCTCCTAAACTATATTTTTTTTGGCTATCAGGCTCAATAATGGCTAAACTAGGTTTTTTATCAGGGGTGTGGACATCATCAACCAAAAGAGGCTTGCTTTCTGGGCCAATGATCGGGTATTTATATCTATTTTCCCCCCACCACTTAGTTATGGGTATTTCCCAGCGCAAAAACTGCGGATCATCTCCTGGCTTATCAGGTTTTGGCCCCATCGGATCATTTTTAGAAACCCAATATAATATTGAGTGAACATCAGTAATAATTTTTTGTTCACGAGTTTCCCTGGGAGTATATTCAGAAGCCAAAAGACCTGAAATTTTATCTATATAATAACCCTCATTGCCGCGCCAAGACCCATTAATAATTGGTTTTGTTTTTTCTGGATCATTGAGGGGTTGAGGTTCTTCAAATTTTTCCGGCAAGGTGTTTATTAGGGCGCTTCTCATAAACTCAGCCCAAAGTGGCGCAATAATTAAGCCAGAAGCCTTTTTTTCCATAGGTGAGTTGTTGTTGTTTCCGGCCCAAGCTCCAACAACCAAAGAAGGGGTGTAGCCGATAATCCAAGCGTCCCGATAATCGTTCGTTGTTCCGGTTTTAGAAGCAACATCGCGATCATAAAAATAAATAGGAGAACTAGGGCCATATAAAGGCTTTTTAGCTTCTGTGTCTGAAAGAATACTTGAAATAATTAAAGCCGTGTTTTTGGGCAGGACCGTTTGAGAAATATTTTTATTTTCCTCTAAAATATTTCCACTGGCATCTTCAATTTTTAAAATTCTTTGATAAGGATGTCGGTCCCCATTGGCGGCAAAAACACCATAAGCAGAAACCATATCAAGTAAAGAAACTTCACCGCCCCCCAGCACCAGCGTTAAGCCGTATCGAGCAGGGTCTTCTAGGGTTGCAATTCCCATGCTTCTGGCTGTTTTTATTGAATCAGCGATACCGGCCAAATAAATCATTTTAACCGCGGGAATATTGACTGACTGCGCAAGGGCATTTCTTAAAGTCATTGGTCCGCGATATTTACCATCATAATTTTCTGGCATATAACACTCATTTTGGTTATATCCCGGCAAAGCCTTGCCATAAGGGTCGCAGGTTGTCTGAAACTCTGTTGGCAAATCAAAGACCACCGTCTCGGGAGTATAGCCCTTATTGAAGGCCGTGGCGTAAACAAACGGCTTAAAAGCGGAGCCCGGCTGTCTCTTGGCCAGAGCGACGTTAAAATTTCCGTCAATTTCTTTATCAAAATAATCCCTAGAGCCAACCATGGCGAGCACTTGGCCAGTCTTCGGATCAATGGCAACTAAAGCGGCGTTTTTACCTTTAAATTTTACTTCATTTTCTTTGGCATATTTCAAAACCATCTCCTCGGCCTTTTCCTGAAGATTATAGTCTAAGGTGGTTACAACCTTAAGGCCACCCCCTTCCACCGCCTCTTTGCCATATTTTTGTTCCAAATATTCTTTAACAAAAAAAACAAAATGGGGTGCCCTGATTCCAAACTTCTCCTGAGGCAAGAACACCACCTCCTCAGTTTTAGCTTTTTCATATTCTTCGTTTGAGACAAAACCAAGCATCCTCATTCTTCCTAAAGTAAAATTTTTTCTCTCATTAAGTTTATCCTTGTTTTTTCCGTAAGGTGAATAAAAAGTAGGGGCGTTGGGAATTGCCGCCAAATAAGCCGCCTCAGCCAAAGAAAGATCTTTTGGCTCCTTGCCCCAAAAGGCCCTGGTTGCTTCTTTAATGCCATAAATATTTCCCCCATACGGAGCTTCGTTTAGGTAAATTCCCAAAATTTCTTCTTTAGACAGCGTCTGGTCCACTTTTATAGACAATATCCACTCCTTTAGTTTTCTAGAAATAGTTTTTTCGCTGGTTAAAATAGTATTTTTAACAATCTGCTGAGTTATTGTTGATCCTCCTAGAATTCTGCATCCTCAACGGCAACAGTGGCATTTTTAATATAGATACCCATATTCTCAAAAGGAATAACTGTTCTTTTTATATCCTGGTGGACATCATAGAGAAGAATTTCTCCCGTGCGGTCATAGATTTTAGTAGAGCTTTGAATTAAGCGATTTTCTAAAGACTTAAAATCAGGAATTTGAATAGTCCCAACCCAAAAAAGGATTATCCCGGATAAAAAGATAAATAAACTAACTAGAAAAATAAGACTACCCCTCATGGTTTTAGGATAGCACAATGATGTCAAACCTCAATAGCAGCCCGAGGATTGACATCAAACAGACAAATAGCCCCCAATATGATAGGATAAATTTATAATGAAAAAAGAGGACAATATCAAAGAAAAGATAAACGAAATATTTACTCGCGGAATTGGCGAATTTATCGACCCAGAAGGGGTTTTTAGAAAAAAACTTGAAACAGATCCAAAAAGTATAGTTATTAAACTTGGAGCTGATCCCAACCGCCCCGATATTCATCTAGGGCACGCCGTTGTATTAAGGAAACTTCGAGCTTTTCAAGATCTCGGCTGCAAAGTCATTTTTCTTGTTGGAGATTACACAGCCCAAATAGGCGACCCAACAGGAAAGAACAAAGTTCGTCCTGACACAGAGCAGGCGGAGATTGAAAAAAACGCGCAGACGTATATTTCTCAAATAGAAAAAATTTTACGCACTGACCAAGAAGTATTTTCATGGATTAGAAATTCTGATTGGTTTTATTCCCCGTCTGATTTAATACCTGACCCAAAAATTAAATCAATTAATATTAATACCAAAAATCAAGACGGCTCATCAAGCACAATTACCATTCCAGCCAACTCTTTTGCGGGGAAGGCGCTTTTTTTTGAAAATACACGCATGCAGAAAACACACCTTCATCTTTCTCAAATCGCCACAGTAACTCTGAAGGGCCTTTTGTGGACGATGAAGCACATTACACACGCGCAACTTATTGAGCGCGATATGTTTCAAGACCGACTCAACAACAAACAGGAACTATATATGCATGAAATGCTCTATCCAATTCTTCAGGGGATAGATTCATTAATGATTAAATATATCTACGGTTCATGTGATTTAGAAGTTGGCGGCACTGATCAGCATTTCAACATGCTTATGGGCCGCACGGTTATGAAGGCGAACAATGTTTCTCCTCAAGCCGTGGTCTCTTTTAAAGTATTGGAGGGCCTAGACGGCAAAGAGAAAATGTCAAAAAGCCTTGATAATTACATAGGCATTACTGATGAGCCCAACGATATGTACGGCAAAGTAATGTCTATACCAGACTCCCTTATTGGTAATTATTTTGAGATGTGCACATTTACCCCAATGGAAGAGGTGGAAAATCTTCGCAAGGGAATCACAAAAGGATCAATCAATCCCAAAGAAACAAAGATGCGCCTCGGAAGAGAAATAGTGGCTATTTATCATGGAGAAAAAGCAGCCATAGGGGCTGAAGAAAATTTTGTTAAAGTTTTTCAAAAAAAAGAAATCCCCGAAGATATGCCGGAGATTAAATCAACAAAAGGCTCCACACTTTCCAACGTTCTGGTTACTAATAAAATTTTAAAATCCAAAAGCGAATTCAGCAGGCTTGTTGAAGAAAAAGCCCTACATGATTTAGATAGAGGCGAAACGATAGGCGATCTTCATTTCAAGATAGAAAAAGAGATAAAGTTAAAAATAGGCAAGAAAAGATTTCTTAAGATAATAGTTGATTAATACTGTTCCTCCTCGCCAGCCGGCTCCTCATCAGCCACCGGGTCTTTATCTAGATCAACTTCTTCCTCGCTATTTTGGACATCAAAATCATCGCTATAATTCATATGGTAAATATTTACCAAAAAGAATTATTTTTAGCAATAGCCGAAAATAATAAATAGTGTGGATAACCCTTCTTCCCTCGAAGATTCTCGGGATAAATCGCTTGGGGCAAGCTAAGCCTTCTCGGAAGCCAGGCAAGTAAGACCTATGGCGATAGCATCTATTTCGTCGTCTGATTCAACGGATGATTCACCAGAATCACCTCGGGGCTCATGCATATAAGCGCGGCCCTTTTTATCGCTGATTTTAACCAGTTTTTTAACCATAGTGGCAACTTGGTTCTTTGAAGCCCTACCATAGCTCGTCACGGCGATCTTAACCTGCAGCGGGGTGTATTCAAATATTTTCAACCCCATTTTTTTGGCTTCGTTTATTATCACACCCCTGGCTTCTGAGACGCCCATGGCGGTCTTTTGATTGGTGGTAAAGTACAGCTTCTCAATAGCCAGTGCTTCAGGATTAAATTCATTTATAATTTTCTCCACTTCTTTTCCAATTAACATTATTCTCTCATTTAAAGACTCACTTTTTTTTGTTTTAAAACATTCAGAAAAAAGCACTCCCTCTTTTCCACCGGTTTTTTCCAAAACAGCGATACCCACCCTCTCATACCCCGGATCAATAGATATTATTTTCATAAATTATTGCGCATTAGTAAAAACAGCCTGTACCTCATCGTTATCTTCAAGTTCATTTACCAAGGTTTCAAGTTTTTCTACATCTTCGTCAGAAAGGAGAACAGTTGTGGTTGGATGCCACTCACCATTTTCTTTTTTAAAAGCCCAAACGACCGAGCCAATAGACCCCAGCGTTGAGGCATTTTTAGAAAGGATGTGTTTAATTTCTTGCGCGGCCTTATTACGGCTTCCAGTTAACGACTCAACAATAATGGCAACCCCGCCCGGCCCATATGCCTCATAAGTTATCGCTTCCATATCTTCTCCGGAGTCGCTCCATTTTTTGATCGCCCGATCAATGTTATCTACCGGCATGTTAGCCTTGCGGGCTTTTTCAATGGTGGCGCGCAGGGTGGGGGAGTTGATATCCCCCTTTACTCTTTTCGCCTCCATAGAGATAAAACGCACTAGCTTCGAAAAAAGCTTCCCTCTTTTGGCGTCTGTGACCGCCTTTTTGCGCTTTATTTGCATCCATTTGCTGTGTCCGGCCATAATTAATCAAATTATATATTAAAAACAAAACTTTTTAAGGCCCTTGACAAACATAGCAATCGTAGTATAATGTAAGAGTAAGCAAATATTCCCGGGTCATTCTTATCTCTGGCCCAACGGCCATAAGAAAATCCCCACAACCCCTTCTTTCAGAAGGGGTTTTGCTTTTATAAGAGTTTTTCTTGGGCTGATTCTGGTGGCCTTATTCTCAAATGGCGGTAAGCCTTTGGGGTCACAACGCGTCCGCGCGGCGTGCGCTCTAAAAGACCGAGCTGGATTAAGTATGGCTCTATCACTTCTCCGATCGTCTCCTCTTCTTCAGAAGTAGCGGCCGCGAGTGTATTTAATCCTACTGGTCCGCCGTCAAATTTTTCTATAATAATTTGAAGCACTCGCTGATCAGAAGAGGAAAGGCCCAATTCATCGATACCCAGCATCTCGAGCGCCTTACAGACGATATCTTTACTTAAATCTTTTTTATGAACCTGCGAATAGTCTCGGCAGCGCTTAAGCAGATAATTAGCAGTTCGCGGCGTGAAACGACTGCGCTTAGCAATTTCTACCAAAGCTTCTCGCTCTGACGCTACGCCGAGCAAATTAGCCGAGCGTTTTATTATTTCCTCAATTTCATTTTGGCTATAAAACTCCAACCGATGCACTCCTCCAGAAAAACGGGAACGGAGCGGAGCCGAAAGAAGAGCAATGCGCGTTGTGGCGGCAACCATAGTGAAAGGAGGAAGATCAAGCTGAATGGTGCGCGCAGACGGACCTTTGCCGATAATAATATCTAAAACACCGGACTCCATGGCTGGATAAAGCACCTCCTCCACCGCTTTATTTAAACGATGAATTTCATCTATAAAAATTATATCCCCCGGTGAAAGATTGGTCAGGATTGAGGCGAGATCCCCAACCTTCTCTATGGCGGGACCGGAAGTGATTTTTATCTGACGACCGGTCTCTCGGGCGATCAAATGCGCCAAGGTGGTTTTACCGAGGCCTGGAGGGCCATAAAACAGCAAATGTTCCGGTGGATGCCTCCTTTCCTCGGCGGCTTTTAAGAGAATTTGGAGATTATCTTTTATTTGTTTTTGACCAACATACTCATCCCAGCGAGACGGGCGAAGTGACTGATCTAAAAAAACATCTTCATTTTTAGGTTTTTTTTCCTCGTTTTTCATAGATTAACCAATAATAGGCATTGACAGAATAATAATAACATGCTATACTCGTTTTGAAATCAATTATTCACAAGATGTTCACAGGGCTATTCACAGTATAGCATTGTAAGTTATGCCTTGATAATAGGATAATATATTTGCTCTTTAAAAGAAGACTTAAATCTCTAAGCAATCAGGCGTAAGCCTATCTAGAAGTTTGCGCAGGACGTTCTGGTTACCGTTTACGCGGAGTTACTGGCAGCTATCCTTCAATAGCTTATTACTTTTCTCACCTAGTGTTAAAAGGATTGTTTAGAGATTTAAGTTTTTTTATTTCTTGTCCTGAGCGAGCAGAGCGAGTCGAAGGATTTAATCCTCGTAGAAATCGACGACACCCTTTACTTCTTCTAAGGAAGTTATGCCTTTTAAGATTTTGATAACCCCATCCTCTTTCATGTCCAAAATGCCTTGTTTTTGGGCAATGACCTTAATTTCTCTTTCACTGGGGTTTTGCGGAATAGCTTTTTCAATAGCCTCATCTGTCAAAATAACTTCAAAGACGCCGATTCGGCCCTTATAACCGATGAAGTTGCAAATTTCGCAACCGACTGGTTCCCAAATTTTTATTTCTTGATCTGGATTGACTCCATAATAGGATAAATCTTTTTTGGCAGCAGCCGCCCCTTTTAAAATTTCCCGTATTTCTTTTTCTTCCTCCGCGTCCGGTTTTTTTTCCTTTTTACAGTTGGCGCAAAGTTTTCTGATCAAACGCTGGGCCATGGAAACAGTCAACGCTGAAGACATAATTTTAGCGTTAACATCAAGATCAATCAATCTTGGGATGACGCCGGCGGCGTTGTTGGTGTGCAAGGTGGAGAAAACCATATGCCCAGTCAAGGCCGCCTCAACTCCAATTTTGGCCGTCTCGGCGTCTCGGATTTCTCCGACCATGATCACATCCGGATCTTGTCTAAGGGCCGCCCGGAGACCCTCGAGGAAGGTATAGCCTCTTTTGTGGTCGGTTTGCGTCTGAGTGATTCCGCGCAAATGATATTCAATCGGATCCTCAATGGTGATGATTTTTATATCAGGGGAGTATATTTTTCTTAAAAAGGCGTACAGAGTCGTGGTTTTTCCTGATCCGGTCGGGCCTGTAACCAAAAGCATGCCGTGCGGTTTGATTATTTCCCTAGACAGTATGTCATAGAGTCGCGGATCAATACCCATGTCTTTAAGCTCCACCTGGATTGATTTTGGGTTAAGAATACGCATGACAATTGATTCGCCATAGGCTCCCGGCACGGTCGAAGTACGAATGCTTATTTCTTCGTCTTTAATAAAAATACTAAATCGTCCATCTTGGTTTTTGTTTTCCATGGTCAGCTTAAGGCCGGAAAGAAGTTTGATGCGGGAAGACAACATTTGAAATTTTTTAAGTTCAAAAAACATGACATCATGAAGCACGCCGTCCAAACGATAGCGGAGCCTAACCCGGTCTTCTTCCGGTTCAATATGAATATCAGAAGCTTCAAGGGCGATGCCACCAGCCATAATAATTTCCAGCATTTTAGAAATAGCATGCATTTTACTAGTCGTTCCAGATTCAACAATGGCCGGCTCAATATCTTTAATAGTTTTTATTTTTTGAGCCAACTGAAGAAGAGTTTCTCCTGAAACGTCTAGGCCCCCAGACATGGATTCTCTGGCCAGGGAAATTTCCTTATATCTTTCCCAAACTTTTTCCAAAGACAAAGAAGAAGCCATATAAATAACAGGAATATAACCCTGACCCTTCACTTTATCTTTAAGATCTTCAACTTCTTTTTTTAACGGCGTGCGAATAGCGATGTGGACATTTTTACCAATTACCTTAAAAGGCGCGATACCGCCGGCCCGAGCCTCTGGCTCATCAATAAACCGCAAGGCTTCATTTTCAATGACCACCCCCGAGAGATTAATATAAGGCAGGTTGTATTTAGTGGAGGCGAGGATTTGGATTAAATCTTCCTCTTCTTGACGCCGCATATCCTCTATTTGTTTATTTTGTTTTTCGTCGTCAAATTTAACCATTTTATCCATTAATTGTAGCTTATTTTTAACCAACTATCCATTTATCAAGGCTATTGACAAACAGGGATATTTATGCTACCTTTAAATCAGAAAGTTAAGACGGAAACATCAACCAAAAATTCAAAACTAACAGACATGAAAAAGATCTTTAACATTATTGTGGCCATTGTAGCAATGGCCACAAGCGCGTTTGCGCAAACAGACGACATTTATGGAACCGGAACAATTGACAAAAACACCGTAGCAGCCAATTATGCTAAGGACGCCAATGGTCGCATGATTCAGAAAACCTTGGCAGTGATGACTCCTGAGCAAAAACTCTTGGCCGTAAAAAGCCTGAATGAGTACAACAAAGTTGGCAAATGGGTTACCGGCACAATTGCCGTGACCGACCTCGAGGCCTTCATGAGCGGCTCAGAAATCATGTATGGCAATGAAATTTCTGGACCAGTCATGGCTTATGAGTTTAACGATGATGGATACGGACAAAAATCCTACCGGATCTTTTTGGATCCTAACGACAAGCTCATTGCTTTTGGTCGGGTGCCCTACATCCAGATAAAAGGCAAGCATCCTTTCACCGCTCCGGAGCCTTTGGTGGTTAACACCAAAATGCCCCCAGCGATTGTCAAAGCGCCAGAACCGGTGGTGGTTGATCCGCCTAAACAGCCTCAACCACAGACCGTGGAGAAACCAACGAATCAACAGCCGGGCAACACGGTTGTGAATATTTACAACAACAGCGGTCAGTCAGGTGCTCAAAACAACAATGCTCCTTGGTGTCTCCAGTGCAGTAATTGGTCCAATCTTTGTAATCACCGTGGCAATCGGTCAAGCAATGTCTTTGGAGAGCCGAAAGCTTATGGCCCCAATGGTTACAACATTTTGGGCGATAATACCAACTACGCTGGTTATAACAACGGTTATAACAACAGTAGCGGTAATTACGGCAACAATTGCGGTCGCAGTAATGGTATCATCAGCATTTTTGGCGGCTGGGTTTGGTAAAGCGTAAAATGTCTTCAAATGCCTGATTTCTTCGGAAATTGGGCATTTTTTTATACCTTGACAAACAGCTAGTAATATGATACTATTGTAAGCATATAAATAACCGCCTTTCCGGGCTATCAAATCCGGTCAGGTATCAAAAAAATTATGAAAAATATCAATAAAAAGTTTATATTTACCAGTTTTATTATTTTAGGCCTTACTTTAATAGCTAGCCCGGTTTTTGCTCGCGCCAGCGGGTCTCCGACAGCCACGACTTTAGACGCCACCAACATAACCCAGAATTCAGCCACCCTGGTTGCTGAAATTAATCCCGATGGCAACAATACCAATACTTGGTTCGAATATGGCACCGATCAGAGCTTGGGCACGCGTGTTTTTGGACCAGCCTTGATTATGCCAGCTTCCATCATTAAAAATATTACCGGCTTGAATCCGGGCACTACTTATTACTTCCGCGCCTGTACCGCCAACGCAGTTGATCAGGGTGGCTGTGGAGAGACTTTGAATTTTAAAACTATAGCGATTGTAAATCCAATTTTACCACCGACTGTTTCTACTAATTCTGCAACCAATGTCAGCGAAACTTCAGCTAGATTAAATGGCAATTGGTCCGCTAATGGCGCATTCACCTCAACTTGGTTTGAGTACAGCGCAACCTACAGCAAGGTGGCTAACGGCACAGGCATTACAACCAACATGGTTGCTCAAGGCCTAGATTCAGGAACAATGAATCAAACCATTACCAACTTAAACCCCAACACCACTTATTATTTTCGCGCTTGGGCCAGCAATAGTTATGGCTACGATGAAGGCTCTATTCTTTCTTTCGCCACCGATGATGATGGTTCACAAAACGGCAGCGAACCTGATGTTGCCACTAACAATGCCATAAACATCACCGAAGATTCAGCAACCCTAAAGGCAACCATTGACTCTGACGATGGAGCTACTTACTGGTTTGAATATGGAATAAGCTCAGGCAATCTTTCCAAA
>Ga0209342_10001498_pt1 | contig 26234 bp, 22 predicted proteins | sample RifCSP16_2_FD_184023 | JGI IMG/M metagenome (GOLD analysis project Ga0209342, IMG submission 184023) | Soil microbial communities from Rifle, Colorado - Rifle CSP2_sed 16_2 (SPAdes) (version 2) | ecosystem: Environmental > Terrestrial > Deep subsurface > Rock core/Sediment | place: Rifle... | reverse complement strand
AGTTCGGGGGGGGTACGGAGTGAATCCGGCGCTCGCTGCCTCCCACCTACGGCTCAGGCGGGCTCCGGCCGGCGCTAGGGGTGCCCGGAGCGGTTCGGGATCAGGGGCCGCTGACGGTTACCGCCTCGTCTCGGCCCACCCCCTCGGGGTACGAGCCGAGGACGCGCAGCTCGCGCGCCATCGCGCGTAGCTCCCCGAGCGCCTCCCCCGCCGCCCCCCGCGGGTCCCCGAGCAGGTCCAGGTAGAACGAGTACTCCCAGGGGTGGCCCCGCAGGGGGCGCGACTCGAGCTTGCACAGGTCCACGCCCCGCGAGGCGAATGCCCCGAGCGCACGGTAAAGGGACCCGGGGACGTTCTCGAGGACGAAGACGATCGAGGTCTTGTTCGCGCTCTCGACCGGCCCCGGCTCGCACGCGAGGACCAGGAAGCGAGTGTAGTTCTCGGGGTCGTCCTCGATCCCCTCAAGGAGAACCTGTCCGCCGTGGAGCTGGGCGGCGAGCCGCGAGGCGATCGCGGCCTGGGTGGCGAGGCCGCCCTTCATGAGGTCCTGCACCGCCCCCGCCGTGTCGTAGGCGGTCACCGCCTCGAGCTGGGGCCGCTCGGCGAAGAACCGCCGGCACTGGGCGAGGGCAACCGGGTGCGAGGCCACGCGCCGGATCATCCCCAGCGAGGAGGCGGGGCGGGCGATCAGGCACTGGCGGATGCGGAGCTGAGTCTCGCCGACGATGTGGAGCGGCCGGCTCTTGAGCCGGTCGTAGTTCTCGTGGATGGAGCCGTGGAGGGAGTTCTCGATCGGGACCACACCGCGGTCGGCCCTGCCCTCCACCACGGCGTCGAACAGCTCGTCGAAGGTTGCCCGCGGAAGCACCTCGACCCCGCTCCCGAGCGCCCGCACCGCCGCTTCGTGGCTGAACGCACCCCGCTCGCCTTGAATGGCGACCTTCACCTGCTCGCCTGACACGCGTCCTCCTGTTGGGAAGATCTCGGCCTTAGGGATGAAGTGCGGAAGGAGGGACTCGAACCCCCACGCCCTCTCGGGCACACGGTCCTAAGCCGTGAGCGTCTGCCATTCCGCCACTTCCGCACGGATGGCGTCGCCCGCCAGTGTACCGCACTCGCCCGTGCTATCCTTCTCGGTCGCCCGCATGCGCGTCCGACCGCCTCGGGCGACCCCCTTATCGCGAGCGAGAAGGAGCCCCCTTGAAGGTCGATTTCGTCGAAGAGAGCGCGGTGCGCAAGGCGCTCGTCTTCCAGATCGAGCCCGAGGTCGTGCAGACGGAGATCGAGACCAGCGCGCGGGAGTACTCGCGACGGATCCGGCTCCCCGGCTTCCGCCCCGGCAAGATCCCACCCGAGGTGGTCAAGAAGCGCTTCCACAGCGAGATCCTCGGGGAGGCGGCAGAGAGGATCGTCAACCGGGTCGTGTTCGAGGAGCTGGAGGGCCGGGGACTGAAGCCCGTCGCCGCGCCGCAGGTCAAGGACCTCTCGATCGAGGAAGGCCGGCCGATGGCCTTCCGCGCCGTCTTCGAAACCCTCCCCATCGTCGAGGTGCCGGAGTGGAAGGGGCTGCGGGTCACCGCGCGGGGACCGAGCGTCACCGACGAGGACCTGGAGCGAGAGCTCGACCGGCTGCGGGACGAGGCCGCTCGCTTCGAGCCCGTGGAGGGCCGCCCCGCCCAGCGCGGGGACCATGTGCTGCTCGACCTCGCCTGGCGCCCGGTCGAGGGCGGCAAGGGCGGCCGGGACGACAACGCCCTGATCGAAATCGGCAACCCCGGGAACCACGAGGACATGAACCGCGGCCTCGAGGGGATGACGGGGGGCGAGACGAGGCAGATCGACGTGAGCTGGGCCGCGGATGCCGCTCCCGCCGTCGCCGGCAAGACGGTGCGCTACACCGTCACCCTCAAGGGGATCAAGCGCAAGGTCGTTCCGGAGGCGGACGACGAGTTCGCCAAGGACCTGGGCGAGTTCGACAGCCTGCCCGAGCTCAAGGAAAAGCTGCGCCGGCAGCTCCTCGTCGCCGACGAGCGGCGCGCGGAGCGCGAGGTCAAGGCCGCCCTCGTGGAGGCGCTGGCCCAGAGGGCGGGCTTCGAGGTCCCGGAGGCGCTCGTGGAGCGCCACATGACGGCACGGGCCGAGGGCCTGGCCCGCGGACTCGCCTGGCGGGGGATCGACCCGCGCCGCGCGGGCCTCGACTGGCGCGAGTACCGCGAGTCCACACGCGAGGACTCGGTGAAGGCGGCGAGGGCCGACATCCTGCTCGACGAGATCGCACGCCGGGAGGGGATCGACGTCTCGGAGGCGGAGCTCGAGGCCGAGCTCGCCCGCCTCGCGGAGCGCGCGGGTAAGTCCAAGGAGGCGTTGCGGCTGCAGCTCCAGCGCGACGGCGATCTCGGGGCGCTCCGCGCGCGCATCCGCGAGGAGAAGACCCTTGACTTGCTCAAGGCCAATGCTAGTATCGAGTTGACATGACGTCGTCTAACTCCTTCGCGGGCACGCTCATACCGATGGTGGTCGAGCAGACGGCCCGCGGGGAGCGTGCCTACGACATCTATTCGCGCCTCCTCAAGGACAACATCGTCTTCATCGGCACCGCCATCGACGACCTGGTGGCGAACCTCATCATCGCCCAGCTCCTCTTCCTCGAGGCGGAGGATCCGGAGAAGGACATCCACCTCTACATCAACAGCCCCGGCGGCGTGACGACGGCCGGGATGGCCATCTACGACACCATGCAGCTCATCCGCCCCGACGTGCAGACGATTTGCGTCGGACAGGCGGCCTCTTTCGGCGCCGTGCTGCTAGCGGCCGGTACCAAGGGCAAGCGCTTCGCCCTCCCGAACTCCCGCATCCTCATCCACCAGCCCTGGGGAGGGGCCCAGGGCCAGGCCTCGGACATCGCGATCCAGGCCAAGGAGATACTGAGGACCAAGGACCGCATCAACGAGATCCTCGCCTCGCACACCGGCCAGCAGTTCGAGAAGATAGCGGCCGACGCCGACCGCGACTTCATAATGGACGCCGAGCAGGCGAAGAACTACGGGATCGTCGACCACGTGATCGTCAAGCGGGAAAGATGAAGAAAGCCGGCGGTGACGAGGTTCTCCGCTGTTCGTTCTGCAACAAGGACCAGAACGACGTCCGCAAGCTGATCGCCGGCCCCACCGTCTTCATCTGCGACGAGTGCGTGGACGTCTGCAACGACATCATCGCCGATGACCGCCGGACGGAGGGCCGGGCCGGCCGCACCGGACTGCCCACGCCGCAGGAGATCAAGAAGTTCCTCGACGAGTACGTCATCGGGCAGGAGCAGGCCAAGAAAAAGCTCGCGGTTGCCGTCTACAACCATTACAAGCGCATCGAGATCAGCAAGCAGCGGATCCGGAACGACGTCGAGCTGACCAAGTCGAACATCCTCCTCATCGGCCCCACCGGCACCGGAAAGACGCTGCTCGCGCAGACGCTCGCCAAGCTCCTCTCCGTCCCCTTCACGATCGTGGACGCCACCACCCTGACCGAGGCCGGCTACGTGGGGGAGGACGTCGAGAACATCATCCTCAAGCTCCTCCAGTCCGCGGGCGGCGACATCGAGAAGTGCCAGGAGGGCATCATCTACATCGACGAGATCGACAAGATCTCCCGCAAGGACGAGAACCCGTCGATCACCCGCGATGTCTCCGGGGAGGGTGTTCAGCAGGCGCTGCTCAAGATCCTCGAGGGGACGGTGGCCAACGTCCCCCCGCAGGGCGGGCGCAAGCACCCGCACCAGGAGTTCTACCAGATCGACACCACGAACATCTTGTTCATCTGCGGCGGGGCCTTCGTGGGCCTGGACAAGATCATCGACCGCCGGGTGGGCAAGAAGACCCTGGGCTTCCGAACGGATTCCAAGGGCCAGCCCGCTCCCTCGGTCCGGGACAAGACCAGCCTCATCGGCCAGGTCCAGCCACCCGACCTCATCAAGTACGGCCTCATCCCCGAGTTCGTGGGACGGCTTCCGGTGGTCGCCGCCCTCCACGACCTCGACAAGGCCGCCCTCGTCGAGATCCTCACGCAGCCCAAGAACGCCATCATCCGGCAGTACCAGCGGTTGTTCGAGTACGAGAACGTGAAGTTGCGCTTCGCCGACGACGCGCTGGAGGCGATCGCCGACCTCGCCATCCAGCGCAAGATCGGCGCCCGCGGTCTGCGTATGATCATCGAGGACCTCATGCTCGACCTCATGTACAACCTGCCTTCGATGAAGAAGGTCCGGGAGTGCGTGGTGACACGAGAGGTGGTCCTCGACCGGGAGAAGCCGCCCACCCTCATCGAGAAGGCAGGCTAGGCGCGGTAAGCCTCTCCCGTGCTACCTTTGGAGGCGGCGCCCCGCACCCGGAGCCGGGTGTGAGCGTGCGGGGGGATTAGGCCATGTTTGGGCGTGACCGGATGGATGTGATCGAGAACCTCCCCATGGTGCCGCTGCGGGACGTCGTTGTGTTCCCGCAAATGATGATCCCCTTCGTGGTCGGGCGTGCGAGCTCGATCAAGGCCCTCGACCACGCGCTCGCCAAGGGCAAGCGCATCTTCCTCTCCGCCCAGCACGACGCCGCCCGCGACAACCCCTCGCCGGAGGAGATCTTCACCCTCGGCACCGTCTGCAACATCGTCCAGAGCCTGAAGCTCCCCGACGGCAACGTGAAGGTGCTCGTCGAGGGCCTCGAGCGCGCGCGGGCCCTCGAGTTCAAGGACGAGGGGGGTTTCCTCCGGGTGGTGGCGAAGGTCATCCCGAGCCAGTCAGAGGCGGGGGCGGGGCTCGAGGGGTTGATGTCCAAATCCATCGCCCTCTTCGAGCAGTACGTGAAGCTGTCGAACCACCTCCACTACGACGCGATGCTGGCGGCAGTTCGGGTGGAGGACCCGGGCAAGCTGGCCGACACCATCGCCTCCCACCTCGTCGTCGCCGTGGAGGAGAAGCAGAACCTGCTCGAGATCTTCTCCGCCCAGGAGCGGTTGACGAGGATAGCCACCATCCTCGAGACCGAGGTCGACAAGCTCAACGTGGACCGCCGCATCCAGGGCCGCGTCAAGAAGCAGATGGAGCGGGCCCAGAAGGAGTACTACCTCAACGAGAAGATGAAGGCGATCCAGAAGGAGCTGGGTCGCAAGGACGAACGCCAGAGCGAGGTCGACGAGCTCCGCAAGAAGATCGAGCTCGCGCGCATGTCCAAGGACGCGGAGGAGAAGGCGCTACAGGAGCTCAAGCGGCTCGAGGCCATGCCCCCAATGTCGGCGGAGGCCACCGTCTCCCGCAACTACCTCGACTGGCTGATCGCGGTGCCCTGGGCGAAGAAGAGCCGGGAGCGCAGGGACCTCCACGCCGCGGAGAGGATCCTCAACGAGGACCACTACGGGCTCGAGAAGATCAAGGAGCGGATCGTCGAGTTCCTGGCCGTGCGTCAGCTCGTCAACAGCCCCAAGGGCCCGATCCTCTGCTTCCTGGGTCCCCCGGGGGTCGGGAAGACCTCCCTCGGCCGCGCGATCGCCCGCTGCACGAACCGCAAGTTCGTGCGCCTCTCCCTCGGCGGCGTGCGGGACGAGGCCGAGGTCCGCGGGCACCGGCGCACCTACATCGGGGCCTTCCCCGGACAGATCGTCCAGATGATGAAGAAGGCGGGCACCAAGAACCCCGTCTTCCTGCTCGACGAGGTCGACAAGATGTCGATGGACTTCCGGGGTGATCCCTCGGCCGCCCTCCTCGAGGTCCTCGACCCCGAGCAGAACCACTCCTTCACCGACCACTACCTCGACGTCGAGTTCGACCTCTCCTCGGTCTTCTTCATCGCCACCGCCAACGTGCTGCACACGATCCCGCAGGCGCTCCAGGACCGCCTGGAGGTGCTGCGCCTGCCCGGCTATACCGAGCGGGAGAAGATCGAGATCGCGCAGCGCCACCTGATCCCCAAGCAGATCAAGTCGCACGGGCTCAAGCCGGAGAACGTCGGCTTCACCGAAGAGGCGCTCCAGGAGACCATCCGCCGCTACACGCGCGAGGCGGGGGTGCGCAACATGGAGCGCGAGATCGCCTCGATGCTCCGCAAGGTGGCGCGCAAGGTCGTGCTGGAGGGGCGCGAGTACTCGATCGAGATCACCGCCGAGCGGTTGAGCGAGTACCTCGGCGTCCCCCGCTACCGGGCGAGCCGCCAGGAGGAACGCCACGAGGTGGGCCTCGCCACCGGCCTCGCCTGGACGGAGGTGGGCGGCGAGATCCTCCCCATCGAGGTGACGCTCATGCCGGGCAAGGGCGCCCTTCGCCTCACGGGCAAGCTCGGCGAGGTGATGCAGGAGTCGGCCCACGCCGCGATGTCGTTCGTGCGATCCCGGGCCGAGGAGTACGGCATCCCCCGCGATTTCAACCGGCGGCTCGACGTGCACATCCACGTCCCGGAGGGCGCGATTCCCAAGGACGGCCCCTCCGCCGGCATCACCATGTGCGCCGCCCTCGTCTCCGCGCTCACGCGCAAGCGGGTGCGGCACGACGTGGCCATGACGGGCGAGATCACGCTGCGGGGCAAGGTGCTGCCGATCGGCGGGGTGAAGGAGAAGCTGCTGGCGGCGCACCGGATCGGCGTCTCCACCGTCATCCTGCCGCGCGAGAACGAAAAGGACCTCGCGGACGTGCCCAAGAACGTGATCGAGGGCGTGCGCGTGGAGCTCGTGGACCACATCGACGAGGTCCTGAAGATCGCCCTCCTCCCGCCGGAGATCCCGCCGCCGACGGTCGCGGCGGAGCCCCCGGGGGAGAGCCTCGGCCAGGTGTCGGACGGCATGACCCACTGACCGGGGCGGCGGCGCCCGAGAGGTGGGGCGCCGCCAACTCCCCCGTCAGGTCGACGGAGCTCGCGCGCCCGCGGACAGACATGGAGACCGAGCAGCCGACCCGTGACGAGCGCCCGGAGCCGGACGCGGTGCGCCCTCCCGACGCGCCTCCGGAGGCGCCGCAGCCGCTGGAGCTCTCGACCCTCAAGGAGCTGACGATCCAGCAGCTCACCGCCAAGGCCCGCGACATGGGATTCGACGGCGCCGCGGGCATGAAGAAGCACGACCTCATCTTCCGGCTGCTCCAGGTCCAGGCCGAGCGCAGCGGGCTTCTCTTCGCACAAGGCGTGCTCGAGATCCTCTCCGAGGGCTACGGCTTTCTTCGCGCCCCGCAGTCGAACTACCTCGCCGGCCCCGACGACATCTACGTGTCGCCGTCCCAGATCCGCCGCTTCGACCTCCGCACCGGCGACACCGTCAGCGGCCAGGTGCGCCCGCCGAAGAACGGTGAGCGCTACTTCGCCCTCATCAAGGTGGAGGCGATCAACTTCGATCCCCCGGAGGCGGCCCGGGACAAGGTCCTCTTCGACAACCTCACCCCGCTCTACCCCAACGAGCGGATCCGGCTCGAGACGACGACCGGAAACGTGACGGCTCGGGTCCTGGACATGCTGACGCCGCTGGGCAAGGGCCAGCGTGGCCTCATCGTCGCCGCCCCCCGCACCGGGAAAACGCTCATCCTCCAGAACATCGCCAACTCGATCGCCGCCAACCACCCCGAGATCGTCCTCATCGTGCTGCTCATCGACGAGCGGCCGGAGGAGGTCACGGACATGATCCGGTCGGTGAAGGGCGAGGTCATCTCCTCGACCTTCGACGAGCCCGCGACCCGCCACGTTCAGGTGGCGGAGATAGTGATCGAGAAGGCCAAGCGCCTCGTCGAGCACAAGCGCGACGTGGTGATCCTCCTCGACTCGATCACCCGCCTCGCCCGCGCCTACAACGCGATCGTGCCCGCTTCGGGTAAGGTGCTCTCGGGAGGGGTCGACGCGAACGCTCTCCAGCGGCCCAAGCGCTTCTTCGGCGCCGCCCGCAACATCGAGGACGGGGGCTCGCTCTCGATCATCGCCACCGCCCTCGTGGAGACCGGCTCCCGCATGGACGACGTCATCTTCGAGGAGTTCAAGGGCACCGGCAACTCCGAGATCGTGCTCGACCGCAAGATGTCGGACCGTCGCATCTTCCCCGCCGTGGACATCAACCGCTCCGGCACCCGCAAGGAGGAGCTGCTGCTCCCCCGTGACGAGCTCCACCGGGTCTGGATCCTCCGCAAGGTGCTCTCGCCGCTCTCCCCCGTGGAGGCGATGGAGCTCATCCTGGAGAAGCTCGCCAAGACGAAGGGCAACCGGGACTTCCTGGACTCGATGTCGGCGGTGTAGAGACCTCAGGCCGACCGCCAGCAACGCCCACGCGGGGTGCTGGCGCCCCCGGCTAGTGTCGTGTCACTGAAAGCGCGTGCGTCGCCGGCGCGCGGCGTTGAAGGGGCTCGGCGTGCACCCCGTCTGCGGGCGCGCAGCTTCGAAGCGCAGCGGCGTCCTCGCCGGGGCCCCGCCCGCCGAGCCCCTTGCCGTCTGGCCTGGTGGATGCACACGACATCGGTGACACGACACTAGAATGCTCGCATGTCCCTCCGCGCGTCGATGCCGTCTCTGGCACTCGCGGGCGCCCTCCTGGCCGCCGGCGGCTGCAAGAACGAGCCCCTGACCACGCTCTACGAGCTCCAGCGGGAAGCTCCCCAGGCGGAGTGGGTCTTCCCACCGGGGGTGTCCGTCGTTCTCTCGCCGACGCTCGACGTGCACTTCGGTGAGGGGGCCCGCGCCGACCGTGCCTCCGACAGCCGGACCAGTCCCTCGCACCTGGAGACCCGGGCCTTCCTGCGGGGCTCGATCCCTCCGGGCCGCTCCCTGTACCTGGCGCTGTTCGTCGAGCCGGAAGCCCGCAACTCAGACCTCTTCATCGGGCGAGAAGGGGAACCCTCGGATCGCCTCGAGCCGGGCCGTCGAGGGTACGTCCTCCCACTCGCGCCAAGCACAGCCGGCGCCGTGGTCGAGCTCGCGGCAGAGCCGCCCCGAGACTCATCCCTGAGCCTGGCCGCGATACGCCTCTGCGGAGTGGCTCTCGTCCCCGGAGGCTGGACAAGGAACGCCCCTCTCGACTCCCTCGCGGGCGAGAGAGGGTCCATGCTCACTCAGGTCGGGCCGAGCGTCGTCCGTTTCGCACTCCCGCTTCCGGAAGGGGCGCAGTTGCGCTTCACCCCCGCCGCGGAGGCCACCGCGGGTCCGGTCCGCATGTGGATCACACTCGAGCGCGAGGGCTCGGCTGAGCGCGAGATATGGAGCGGTGCGGTGCGGACGGGCTCGGACAATTCGACCGAAGCCGTGGTGCGGTTGGGAAGCCGGCCCGGCCACGCGCGCGTCGCCCTCCATGTGGGAGGTCGGCCGGGCGAACCGGTGGAGGCGACGTGGCGGGCCCCCCGCATCTTCGGTCGCGGCCTCAAACGTCTGCGGCCCCGCGTTCAGGGTGCGGAGGACAAGGCTCGCGCCGACGGCCTGCGCGTTCGCCTTGCCGGCACGAACGTGCTCGTCGTCGTCCTGGACGCCGCCGCCGCTCGGCACTTTGGTTGCTACGGCTATGCGCGGCCCACGACCCTGAACATGGACCGCCTCGCCCGCGAGGGGGTCCTGTTCGAGCGCGCCTACACGCCCGCGCCCTTCACCATCGGCGCCGTCTCCTCGATGTGGACCTCCCAGTACCCGGACCAGCACCACGCCGGCACACGCCACCGAGCACCCCTTCCTCGGGAGCGGCTCACGCTGGCCGAGCTGCTGTCGGCGCGAGGCGTTTCGACGGTCGGCTTTGTGGCGAACCCCAGCGCCGGGTTGCCCTTCGGCCTCGACCGCGGATTCGGTGAGTTCCATGCGCTCTACGGCACCGGTGGGGCTTCGCCTCCGGGCATCCGGCGGGCCGAGGAGTTCCGTCCTGTGCTGCGCGACTGGCTCTCGAGGATCCGCGGCTCGCGCTTCTTCGGCTATATCCATCTTCTGGAGCCGCATTTCCCCTACGATCCACCCCATCCTTTCGACCGGCTCTTCGGCCGGCCGGGCCCGATGCCCTCACCGGCCCGGCGAGACGACGGTTGGATTCGCCGGGTCAACGCCGGCCAGTACCGTCCCACCGCGGAGGAGGCTGCCGACCTCGTGCGCCTCTATGACGGAAACCTGGCCTACGCAGACCGTGAAGTGGGGTGGCTCCGGCGGACCCTCGCCGAGCTGGGACTGCTCGAGCGGACGACGCTCATCGTCACCTCGGATCACGGCGAGAGCCTCCTCGAGCGCGGCACGATAGGTCACGGCGGGCACCTCAACGAGGAGTGCATCCGGGTGCCACTCATCGTGCGCTTCCCCGGCGGGCGGGGTCCGGCCGGGCTGCGCGTGCACGAGCTCGTGGACCTGCTCGATGTGGCGCCGACGGTCGCCGACCTGTTCGGCGCTCTCGACGGGGCGGCGGCCCGCACCTACGAGGGCGTGAGCCTGCTTCCGGTCGTCGAGGGGGCGCCGGGCAAGGGGGTGGTGCTGGCGCGGACCATGCAGGAGCGCCCCACGTACGCCCTCAACGACGGCACGTGGAAGCTGATCCACAGTGTCAAATCGGGACGCAGCGAGCTCTACGATCTGGCCGACGATCCGGGCGAACAGCACGACCTCGTCGAGTCGGAGTCGCTTCGGGCAGAGCTGATGCGGCAGGAGCTCTATCGCTGGCTACGCGATCTGCATCGCGAGCAGGGCTCCGCGACCGAGGAGCGGCTCACGCCATCGGAGCTCGAGACCATGCGAGCGCTCGGTTACGTCCACTCCTCGGATCGGTAGGCGACGGGATCCGAATCCCGCCCGCCCCACCTCAAGGAGCGGCGGCGACGAGCACCCGCACCTCGGGCACGCTCCAGCGCACTCCGCTCGACGCGAGACGCAACCCCCGGACCCGGTGCGGGCGGAGAAGGACGGTGAGGCGCGCGGCGCGGTGCTTCATGAGCTGGTCGGCCGCGCGGGTCCGGAGCAGCCTTCCGGTCGGCTCGACGGTGAGGTCGCGCCAGCCGTCCTCGAGAAGGCCGAGCACCCGTAGGCTCGGGGGCACCTCGCCGAACCGCCCACGGCCATAGTCGAGCTCGATCGCCGCCACCGGCTCGTCTCCCGAGAGCTGCAGAACGAGTCCGTCGCGACCATCCACCTCGGCCGCGGTCTCGAGCGAGCCGTCGATCGCCAGGAGCGCGGAGCCATCCTCGGCCGACGCCCGAGGCACCCGCCACTCGCCCGGCCCCGGTGACGGCTCGGGGCCGAGAGACGTCGTGGAGGCGCCGGGCAAGAGATCGAAAAGACGGGGGCCCGGGTCTCCGCCCGGCCCGGGCTCGCTCGCCCGGAGGACGAGGCCGTTTGGCAAACGCAAGAGGCCTTCCGCCGGCCTCGCCTCTTCGGACCGCAGGTCCAGGATGCTGTCGATGCCCCACGCGCGCAGCAGGAGGACGCTTTCCTCGGACGGGAACTCGTTGAGCACCTCGTGCGCGGGTGCGTACCAGCCAGGCTGAACGCCGGTTCGTCCGGCCACGATGGGTCGGCCATGGGACGGCTGCCAGAGCATGCGGTGCACGGAGAGAAGCTTCCCCCACGAGTCGACGGGGAGCTCGAGGAGACCCCCTCGTCCGCTCGAAGCCGCGAGCAGGCGGTAGTCCCCGGGCACGGGGTGAACGCGGATGCTCCGGGTGTCCGCGTTGAGCCGCTCGCCCACTCCCAGGGCGAGAACCACAAAGGCCAGCACGCCTGCCCACCGGGGGGGTCGAGAACGCAGCCGGCGCTCGAGAGCGAGGGTCCCGGCGACCACCGCCGCCCACCCGGCCGGCAGGAGGAAGCGCTTCAGCTCGCGCAGCTCCCGCAGCGGCGACAGCAGCTCGGAGAGGGGGCCGAAGATGCCGCCCGCCACCGCGGGCCCGGTGGAGGTCCAAGTGATGGGGCTCCCCAGGCCCAGGAGGAGGAGCACCGTGGCCGCCAGCGCGGCCACGCGGGCGAGGATGCCAAGGCGCTCTTCCTCGTCCGTCCAGGACCGGAACCGGGCCAGTCGCAAGCTTCCGGTCAGCAGCGCGCCCCAGAGGCAGGCGTCCGCCGCGAGGGTCGCCGCCCTCCCTCCGTCACCCAGAGCCGACGCGCCGACCGAGACCAGGAGCCCCGCTCCGAGCAGTGCTTGGATCCGGCCCATGCCGTGCGTCGGCCCACCTCCGCCGGCGGCGGTAGCCCTGGGCGCCCGAGGGGCTTGAACACGATCGGCAGCCGCAAGGGCGCCGGTCGCGGCGAGGAGGAGGAGGAAGGCCGCCCCCGGGTAAAGGCCGTCCCCGGCCGGGGCCGGGGACGGCCAGGGCGTAAGACTAAACTCGCGCGGGCTCGCGAGGAGGTTGGCGGGGTGGGCCGGCCACCAGGCCTTGTCGGCGGCGAAGTCGGCGTTCGCGTAGGTGGTGATGTCCGCTCGGTCTCGCAGGTAGGGCCAGAGCACCACAACCGAGACCACGCCCGCGGCGGCCAGCGCCAACGCCAGGCCGGCCACGCGTCGCCGGGCCCAGCGTGCGCCTCGCAGCGTCCACAGCAGCGGCGCGAGAAAAGGGGCCACCGCGAGCAGCATCACCGCGGTGTAGAGGCTGGCCTGAACGGTGAGAAAAGCGCTGACTGCAGCCGCGACGGCATCACTTAGGCGCCCCTGCCGAAGGAAGCGGGCGGCGAAAAACACGCCGAGGGGGAGCCACTGCAGCGACACCGCCTGGAGTCGGTCGAAGAAGACCGCGGTCGTGCCGACCAGGACGGAAAGGCAACCCCCCATGATCGCGAGGCTGGCGCCGGTCCCGAGCTCCCTCAGCATGAGCGCGGTGAACACGGCGAGCAAGGCGAGGGTCGTGAGCCTGACCGCGGTGTAGATCGCGGCCGGTTGCGCGCCCAGCGCGAGACGAAACGGGACCGCGAGCAGCGTCTCCGCGAGGAGCGGCTCCGTCCCCCGCAGCGGGTTCGGGTCGGGATAGAGGAACGGCGGCCGAAAGTAGCGCGAGGGATGGTGGAGCAGGCTCTCGACGTTGTAGCGCAGCAGCGCGGCGGTGAGGAGGGGGTCGGGGCTGCGGTCGCGGCGGGTGACGATCCTCTCCTCACCGGGCGGTGGAACCCGGGCGACCAGCAGCGCCGCGTATGTCCCGACCGCGGTCGCGCTGACGACGAGCAGCAACGGCGGCAGCCCGCGGCGAGACATCGGCTGCTTATATCACGCGACTGGGGACGCGCTACGCCGTTGGCTGACAGGGCCGAGGTGCTGTATATTTATTAGTTGTGGGTCTGTCTGATCGGACCGCCCGAGGAGCACCATGAAGGCTGGAATACATCCCCAGTACGACGCCGTCACCGTTCACTGCGCCTGCGGGGCAACGTGGACCACCCGCTCGACCAAGAAGGAGCTGCGCCTGGAGATCTGCTCCAGCTGCCACCCCTTCTTCACCGGAAAGCAGAAGCTGATCGACTCCGCGGGGCGCGTCGAGCGCTTCACCCGCAAGTACGCGAAGAAGAAGGCAGCCTCCGCCCGCGCCTGAGGGCGGAGCCCCCCACCGGCAGACCCCTGTGAGACCGCGATGGACGCGATCACCTTCCAGAAGCTGAAGGAGATCGAAGGTCGCTTCGGCGAGATCGAGGCGGCCATGTCCGACCCTACGGTCGTCCAGGACCCCACGGCCTACCCGAGGCTCGCGCGCGAGTCGAAGGACATCGCCCCCATCGTGGAGCGCTACCGCGCCTACAAGGAGACCCTCCAGGAGCTGGCCAAGGTCCAGGAGATGGCGAGGGCGGAGTCGGATCCGGAGCTTCGCGAGCTGGCCCACGCGGAGATCCGCTCCCTCGAGGCGAAGCGCGACGCCCTCGATGCCGAGATCCCCCTCCTCCTGATACCCCGCGACCCGAACGACGAGAAGAACGTCCTGCTCGAGATCCGGGCCGGCACGGGCGGGGACGAGGCCGCGCTCTTCGCGACCGAGATCTTCCGCATGTACTCCCGCTACGCCGAGCGGCAGGGCTGGAAGGTCGACGTGGTGTCCCTCAATCGGACCGGCCAGGGCGGCCTCAAGGAGGTCATCGCGATCGTCGAGGGCGACCGCGTCTACTCGAAGCTGCGCTTCGAGAGCGGCGTGCACCGGGTGCAACGGGTACCGGTCACCGAAGCCTCCGGTCGCATCCACACCTCGGCGGTGACGGTGGCCGTGCTGCCGGAGGCGGAGGAGGTCGACGTCCGCATCGACCCCAAGGACCTTCGAGTCGACACCTTCTGCTCCTCGGGGCCGGGCGGACAGAGCGTCAACACGACCTACTCCGCGGTGCGCATCACCCACCTCCCGACGGGCACCGTGGTCTCCTGCCAGGACGAGAAGAGCCAGATCAAGAACCGCGAGAAGGCGATGAAGGTGCTGCGCTCACGGCTCTACGAGATGGCGCTCGCGGCGCAGCAGCGCGAGATCGCCAGCGAGCGGCGCAGCCAGGTGGGAACCGGCGACCGGTCGGAGAAGATCCGAACCTACAACTTCCAGCAGGCCCGCGTCACCGATCATCGCATCGCCCTCACCCTCCACCGCCTCCAGGCGATCCTGGACGGCGACCTCGACGAGATCGTCGCCGGCCTGATCGCCAACCACCAGGCGGCGAAGCTGAACGCCTCCGCCTCCCCCGCCGCGAGCCGGGAGGCCCAGCCGAGCCCCGCCCGCTGACGGCCGCCCTTCCCTTCCGCCCGTGACCGTCGCCGAAGCGCTCTCCCGGGCGGCGCGCCGCCTCGACGAGGCCGGAGTCTCCTCCGCTCCCCACGACGCCGAAGCCCTCCTCCGTCACGTCCTCGGCTGGGACCGCGCGCGGGTGGTCGTGGAGGGGGGAGCCCCCCTCGATCCCGAGTCCGAGACGAGCTTCTTCGCCCTCGTGGACGAGCGCGCGGCGCGTCGGCCGCTCCAGCACCTGACGGGGCGCACGTGGTTCTGGCGGCAGGAGCTCCTCGTCAGCCCGGACGTCCTCGTCCCTCGCCCGGAGACCGAGGTCCTGGTCGAGGCCGCGCTCGATGCCCTGCGCGACGTGGAGCGGCCCCTGGTCGCGGACGTCGGGACCGGGAGCGGATGCATCGCCCTCGCCATCGCCAGCGAGCGGCCCGACGCAGAGGTGCATGCGACCGACCTTTCCCCGGCCGCCCTCGGCGTCGCCCGTGACAACGCGCGACGGCTCCAACTCGATCACCGCGTGCGATTCCACGAAGGGGATCTCCTCGCCCCCCTCGTCGCGTCGTTCGGACGATTCGCCCTCGTCGCCAGCAACCCGCCCTACGTGGGCGCCGAAGAAGCGCCGGCGCTGCCACCCGAGGTGCGCGACCACGAGCCACCGCTCGCACTCTTCCCCCCCGGCGACCGCCTCTCCGTCTATCGGCGCCTCGCGCCCCAGGCGGCGTCGGCCCTGCGCCCGGGCGGCGTCCTCGTCGTGGAGGTCGGGGCGGGCATGGCAGCGGAGGTCGCCGCGGTCGCCCAAGCGGCGGGCCTGCGACTCGCGCGCACGATCCCGGATCTCGCCGGCATCCCGCGCACGGTGGTCGCCCTCCGCCCCGTCGAGTAGACTCGAAGGCCGCATGGACCGCATCCGGGTCGTCGGCGGGCGTCCGCTGGAGGGGACGGTGCGGATCTCGGGGGCCAAGAACGCGTCGCTGCCCGAGCTCGCGGCGTCGCTTCTGACCGAGCGACCCCTGGTCCTGCGCAACGTGCCCGAGGTGCGGGACATCCGAACCATGACGCGGGTGCTCCAGGCCCTCGGCGCCAGCGTGGAGTCCCGCGTGGGAGGGACGGTCGAGGTGCGGGCGTCCGGCCTCACCTCCGCCGAGGCGCCCTACGACCTCGTCAAGACCATGCGCGCCTCGGTGCTCGTCCTGGGGCCGCTCCTCGCCCGCTCGGGGCGCGCACGGGTGTCCCTCCCCGGCGGCTGCGCGATCGGCGCACGCCCGATCGATCTCCACCTCATGGCCCTCGAGAAGATGGGGGCGACGGTCGACGTCGACCACGGCTACGTCGAGGCCCGCGCCGACCGACTGCGCGGGGCCGAGATCTACTTCGACATCGTCACCGTGACCGGGACCGAGAACGCGATGATGGCCGCCTGCCTCGCCGAGGGGCAGACCGTGATCCGAAACGCCGCCTGCGAGCCCGAGATCGAGGACCTTGCGGACCTGCTCGTCTCGATGGGGGCCCGGATCGAGGGAGCGGGAACTCCCGCCGTGCGCATCGAGGGCGTCTCGTCCCTGCGCGGGGCGGAGCATCGGGTGATCCCCGACCGGATCGAGGCCGGCACCTACCTGGCCGCCTGCGCCCTCGCCGGGGGGGAGATCGAGGTGCTCGACTGCCGCCCCCGCGACCTCATGGCGGTCATCGAGAAGATGCGCGAGACCGGGCTCCGCGTCGAGGAGGGCCCGGCGAACCTGCGCGTCCGCTCGGCACGGGTCATCCGTCCCGCCAACGTCACGACCCTGCCCCACCCGGGCTTCCCCACCGACATGCAGGCCCAGTACCTGGCCTTGATGACCCAGGCCGCGGGCACCAGCACGATCACCGAGTCCATCTTCGAGAACCGCTTCATGCACGTGGCGGAGCTTCAGAGGATGGGCGCGCACGTACGGCTGGAAGGGAGGACGGCGGTGGTCACGGGGCCGACCTCGCTCCTGGGAGCGCAGCTCATGGCCACCGATCTGCGCGCTTCGGCCTGCCTGGTCCTGGCGGCGCTCGCGGCGAAGGGCGAGACGATCGTCGACCGCGTCTATCACCTCGACCGAGGCTACTACCGGATAGACGAGAAGCTGCGTGGCCTGGGGGCTGACATCGAGAGGCTGACGTGACGGCGACGCGAGGCGCGCCCGCGCTCCACCACGCGCTGCTCGTCTGGTACGCGCGGCACCGGCGCGATCTGCCCTGGCGCCGGACGAAGGACCCGTACCGCATCTGGGTCTCGGAGGTGATGCTCCAGCAGACGACGGTCAAGGCAGCCGTTCCCTATTACGAGGCCTTCCTCGCCCGCTTCCCCTCGCTGCCGGCGCTGGCCGAAGAGCCGGAGGACGAAGTCCTCGCCGCCTGGTCGGGGCTGGGGTATTACCACCGCGCCCGCAACCTCCATCGCGGGGCGCAGCACGTGGCGGAGCGACACTCCGGCCGATTCCCCAGGACGCTCGAGTCGGCGCTGGCGGTGCCCGGCGTGGGTCTGTACACCGCGAGCGCGGTGCTCTCGATCGCCTACGATCTGCCCCTGCCCCTCGTGGACGCCAACGTGCGCCGCGTCCTTGCCCGCCTCTTTGCCCTGCGGGGCCCCAAGTACCGCCGCGACGGCGCCTTCTACGACCTCGCCGAGAGCCTGCTCGACCGCGAGCACCCCGGGGAGTGGAACCAGGCCCTGATGGAGCTCGGGGCCACCGTCTGCACGCCGCGGCGGCCGGCCTGCGACGTCTGCCCGCTGCGCGGGCACTGCCAGGCCCTTCGGCTCGACCTCGTGGACGAGCTGCCGGAAGGGAAGAGCCGCCGCGCCCCCGTCGACGTCAAGGTGGCCGCCGCCCTCATCGAGACCGACGGGCGGGTGCTCCTCGTGCGCCGGGGCGAGGGGAGACTGCTCGGGCGCATGTGGGAGGTTCCGCAGACCTCGCTCGAGTCGCGGGGCCGGGCCGACCTCGCGCGGGAGCTCGAGGACCGACACGGGATCCGCGTGGCGGTGGGCACCCTCGCCGTGCGGGCGCGGCACGCAATCACCCACCGCCGGATCACCCTCGAGGGCTACCGCGCCCGCCTCCGTCAGCCGCCCCCCTCGGACCCCGAGCGGTTCCGCTGGGTGGCGCCGGAGGCGGTGACCTCTCTCCCGGTGTCCTCCATGACGAGAAAGCTGCTGGCCGGGCTTCGCTCGCGACAGCTCCCGCTGGAGATGTGATGCGGCGAGCCCTCGGCCGCGTCGTCCTCGTCGTCGCCGCCGCGGCCGGGGTCTGGGCCGCCACCGCCTGGCCGCGCCTCAACGACGTCGAGACGGGCCGGACCCCCGAATACCCCGACCTTCGCGTGCGCGAGTACGCACAGGAACCGGAGCGCGTGGCCCGCGCGCTACAGGATGCGCTTGCCCGCCTCCCGCGCTGGTCGATCACCGGCTCCGGACACGGGCCTGGAGGCACCGTGGTTCACGCCGTTCATGAGACACGCGTCTTCCGCTTCAAGGACGAGGTGACGGTCCGCATCCGGCGCGAGGGGGGACAGACGCGGATCAGCGTCCGCTCCCGCTCCCGCATCGGCACGTGGGACTTCGGCCAGAACGCCCGCAACATCCGCGAGCTGCTCGCGGCCCTGGACGCCGAGCTGTGATGAGCCCCCCCGCGGCGGGCGAGTTACACTCTCCAGCGGGATGCCCTGCATCTTCTGCGACATCGCCGCCGGCTCCCGGCCCTCGCGTATCATCTCCTCCGATGACCGCCTCGTCGCCTTCCACGACATCCATCCCCAGGCCCCCACCCACGTCCTCGTGATCCCCCGCAAGCACGTGACGAGCCTCCTCGACCTCGAGCCGGACGACGACGCCCTCGTCGGTTCGCTCGTCCGCAAAGCACGGGACCTCGCCCGCGAGCTGGACCTCGACCGGAGGGGGTTCCGCCTGGTGATGAACTGCGGCGACGATTCGGGCTATAGCGTTTACCATATCCATCTCCACCTGCTGGGCGGGCGGCGGATGGGCTGGCCGCCCGGCTAGGGGAGAGCGAAGATGAGCCAGAGTCATCCCGCCGCTCCCGAGCCGACCGAGATCGCCGGGCGTTACGAGGTCGTCCGGAAGCTCGGCGCCGGCGCTTTCGGGACCGTCTACAAGGCGCGGGACAAGATGCTCAAGAGGATGGTCGCGATCAAGACCATCCGCCTCGAGGGCCTCGCCGCCTCCACCGCAAGCCTGCAGGAGATGCTCGACCGCTTCCAGCGCGAGGCCGAGGTGGCGGCGCGGCTCAAGCACCCCAACATCGTCACCATCTACGACATCGGCAATTCCTCCGGCCTCAGCTATCTCGCGATGGAGTTCATCGACGGGCCGGGGCTCGACCGGATCATCGCCGAAGGCGGGAGAATGAGCGTCGAGCGCGCGGCGGCGCTGGGGGCGCAGGTGGCGAACGCACTGGACTACGCGCACCGCCTCAAGTGCGTCCACCGCGACATCAAGCCCGCGAATATCATGGTCGAGGAGGGCGATCACGTTAAGGTGACCGACTTCGGGATCGCCAAGTTCACCGATTCCGGCGAGCACCTCACGATGACCGGGAGCCTGCTCGGGACGCCCTCCTACATGAGCCCGGAGCAGGCACGCGGCGCGCAGCTCGACGGTCGGAGCGACCTCTTCTCGGTCGGCTGCCTCCTCTACGAGATGATCGCGGGACGGAAGGCGTTCCGCGGCGACTCCATCACCGCCCTTCTCTTCAAGATCCTCACCGAGGAGCCGCCCCCCCTGCGCGAGCTCGACACGGCTATCCCGGAGGCGATGATCCAGATCGTCGCCCGCGCCCTCTCCAAGGCGCCGGAGACGCGATACCAGACCGGGCGCGAGCTCGCGGAGGCACTGCTCACCCTGACCCGGCCGGGCTTCGTGGCCACCTTGAGACAGCAGGAGGTCCCGACCGAGGCGACGACGGAGACGCCCACGGTCTCCGCGCCGCCGACGCTGCAGGCGACCGTGTCCGCGCTTCCGACGCTGCAGGTCACCAAACCCTCGCCCACGCAGCCCGGGACACCTCCCGCGGGGCCGCCGCCGCTTCCAACGGTCGTGACCAAGCCCCCAGTCGCCCCACCCCCGCCGCCGGTGGCGCGCCCGCAGAGGCCACCCGTGTCCCCGCCCACCCGCCGGACGGGAGGAGGGGCGGCGGGGCTGATCGGCCTGGGCGTGGGCGCGCTCGGGCTCATCTTGCTCGCCGTCCTCGGCGGGTGGTACCTGCTCGGACGCCAGCCCGCGCCCGCTCCGACGCCGACCGAGACGACCGCCACGCCAACGCCGGGGCCAGCCTCCGAGCCCGCGCAGACCGTGAGCGAGGCGCCACCGACGCTCGTCGCCTCCGTCCCCGCCACGACCTCCACCCCGACCTCCGGCACATCCTCCGGCTCGGAAGCGGCGGCTCGTCCCGCTGCCGGCGCCCCGGCTCCGGCCGCGGCGCGGCGTCTCGCACCGGCCGGCGGCGCGCCCCCGCCGCCCAGCGGTGGCGGCTCGGCTCCGCCCCCGGCCGCCGGCGAGTACGCGTTCCTCGACGACGTGCCCGCGGGCGCACTCGACTCGCGCGCGGCCGCGGAGGCGCTCGCGCCGAAGTATCGCTCGGGGGGTAGCTCGGACTACGGCACGAGCCGCCGCTTACGTGCCCGCGAGCGCGTTCCCCGCAACATCACCCTGACCGAGCGACCGGCGGTAGGCACGCTCCTTCACCTGATGTTCGCGCAGGGGGCCTACCACAAGAGGAGCGGCCGCTACGGGACGTTCCGCCAGCTCGCGGCCGCGGGCGCCCTCCGCCTCGACGTGCCCTTCGGCGAGGATTCCTTCGAGCGCGCGGGCTACCGCTTCTCGCTCACGTTGGAGAGCGACGGCTTCCGGATCCTCGCCCAGCCGAACGCCCCGACCGGCCGCCCGTTCCTGGCCGACGACACCGGCCTCGTCCGGGAGGCGGACGAGTAGACGCGGGCCATCCCGAGCACGGCCGCCCTCAGAACTTCTCCGGTCGCGCCTCCTGCAGGTAGGGCGCCACGCCGTCGAAGATCTCCTGCGCGCGGCGCAGGTCGGCGGCGGTGAAGTCCGGGCCCGCCTCGCCCGGCGAGTCCCCCTTGCGGCTGATCTGGCCCACGCCGATCGCCCGGCCCCCGAGCAGGAGGGGTGCGGTGATCATCTTCTGGATGGGGACGGCCTTGTCGCGCAGCTTGATGCTCTCGAAGAACGAGACGTGCTTGACCATCGGCACGTTGTTGATGACCTCGCCCGTGCGGCGCGAGAAGACGCTGACCGCGATCGAGTCGCGCTTGGTCACGGGGATGGCCCCGAGGTCGGCGAAGCGGCGGGGGGCGATGAAGCGGAGCTGGCGCGCGTCCGTGGTCAGGAGCAGGATCGCCACCTCGTCGCTCTTGCAGCCGAAGGCGTGGCTCGCCGCCTTCACCACGCGCTCGCCCATGTCGAGGAGGAGCTCGAGGCGGTCCGGCACCTTGCCCTTTTGGGCCGCCATCGCGGCGAGGATCTCGAAGAGCTCCCGCATCGACCCCCTGAGCGGGGCGGGATTATAGCACGCGACCCGCGCCGCCCCCGGCCGGGGTCGCGCGAGCGCTTCCGGTACGCTCGCCCTCGAGCACCGTCCACGCGCCGAGGGCTCGGAGCAGCGGCCAGCCGCGCACGACGTGCTCGGTGGCGGCGAGGGCGCCGAAGGCGAGCGGATGCCGGGCCGCCCAATCGCCGCGGGAAGGTGGGGGCATGAGGACGCCGAGGGCGTAGGCGCGACGCCAGGCGAAGGCGGGACCGAACGCACGCTTCAGCTCGCCGGCGGTCACGCCTCGCGCCGGGCTCCCCTCGACGCGCGAGCCGAGCGCGCCCCGGACCTCGCCCTCGCCCGTGAGCGCACACTCGAGAAGAGCGGGCAGCGGGCAAGGGCCCGCAACCACGCAGACGATGGGGGCGCCGGGGGGGAGAACGCGCGCCACGCGCTCCCCGAGGACGGCGAGGTCGACCCCGCCGATCCCTTCCGGGGCCAGCCACGCCCCGTCGTACTCCCTCGCCTCCAGGACGGGAGCACCCGCGAACGGTCCCTCCAACGTCAGCACGCGCGCCGCGGACCCGAGGATCGCCCGGCGACGCTCGGACAGGAAGAAAGCCAGCACCCGCTGCTGCGGGCTCGAGCGGCCGATCGGCTCAGCCACCGACCAGCTCCCGCGCGAGCCGGGGGAGGAGACGCCAGGCCGCGGCGAGCGTGGCCGCGTAGGTGATCACGCCGATCGCCACCGAGCCCGGCAGCCCGGCGGGAGCACCCCAGACCGCCGACGCCATCGGAACCGTCGCTATCACCGCCCAGAGCACCGGCCGGAGCACCGGCACCGCGAACCCGCCCGAGGCGACGGCGCGGGCGCCGAGCAGGAAGAGCAGTGTCTCCGAGCCGAGGAACCCCAGCGCCGCCCCTGGCGCTCCCAGAGGCGGGACGAGCGCGAATGCGAGCACGAACGCCCCCGCCACCCGTGCCCCGGTGAGGCGAGGCAGCCACTCCCCGCGCCCGGCGGCGATCAGGGCGGAGGCGAGAAGGGAGTTCATGAAGAGGGGCACGAGGGCGGCGCCGAGGATCCGGAGCGGGAGTGCGGAAGCGGCATAGGTAACGCCGAACAGCACGCGCACGAGCTCGGGGGCGACGAGCGCGACCCCCACCGCCGTCGGCGCGGCCAGCAGCGCGACCGAGGCCGCCGTTCGCCGTCTCACCGGCCCTTCCCCGCGCATGGCCTCCCGGGTGAGCGCCGGCATCGCGCCCGCCGTCACCGCGCTCGGCACCATCGACAAGAACTCGACCACGCGCAGGGCGGCGAGGAAGAGGCCGGTCTCGCGGTCGCCGGCGAGGGTGGAGAGCACGAGGAACTCGACGCGCGGGCTCAGCATCAGGAGCCCGCCGTTCGCGGCTAGGGGGGCGGCCTCGCGCAGGACGGCGACAAGGCCAGCCTCTGCGGCCGGGGGTCCCGGGCGACCCCGCAGGAGCCAGGTCCCGAGGAGGAGAGCGGGGAGGGGCGAGAGGGCCTGCGACCAGGCGAGACCGCGTAGGTCGGCGCCGGCGGCGAGGGCGAGCGCTGCCAGGGCCAGGCTGCCCGCCCGCAGGCAGACGAGCACCAGCGCCTCCTGCCTCCGCGCGGCGCGGCAGCGCAGCGCGACGCCGAGGAACTCCCCCCAGCCCGCGAGCAGGAAGAACAGCACCAGCGGGGCGAGGACGGGCGCCATCGGCAGCGCGGCCAGGGCCGCGGCGGCCACGAGACCGGATGTGAGGAGGCGCGCCCGCGCGAGCGAGCGGAGCCCGTGCGTGCCCGCCACCAGCGCCCGGGATGCCGTCGCCTGAAGTCCGAACTCGCCGAGCTCGGCGAGAAGGAGGGCAAAGACGGACAGGCGGCCGAAGGCCCCGAAGTCGGCGACCCCGAGCCCGCGGGCGAGGACGAGCGTCGTGCCGAGGCCGAGGAGGCGCGAGAGCAACTCGGCGGCCAGCTTCACCGCGCTGCCGCGGGTGGCGTCGTCCGCCTCGGAGCGCGCCGTCTCCGGCGCTGCGTGGACGCTCACGCCGCCATGATACCCTTGGCCCGCCCATGCCCACGCCGCTCGTGGCGGCCGCGGCGTCTTGCGCGCTCGCGGTGCTGTTCCATTTCTGGCCGCGCCTCTCGGCCCCGCGCCGACGGGCGATCTCGCTCGCCACGAGCGTCGCCGGGATCGCTTTCCTCGCCGCCGGTCTGCAGGCGGAGGGTCTCCGCGAGTCACCCACGTTCGCGCGGGTCGTGGTCTTTGCCCCCTACGTGACCGGGACCGCCTCCGCCTCCGCGAGCCTCTACTACTACGTGATGACCGCCGTGTGCCTGCTGCTCGGCTTTGCCGGTCTCGTCGCCGGCGACACGCTCGCGCGCTTCTTCGCCCGGCGCTTCGTGCTGAGCGCAGTCGCGGTGGCGCTCCTCGTCACCGTCCTGCGCATCCTGCTCGAGAAGAGCGCCGCCCCCGCCCTCCTCGTCCAGGCCGTCGGCATCACCTGGATGGCTCCCGTCGTCGGGGCCTACTTCGCCGCCTGCCTGCGCAGCCGCGAGCGCAGCCCCGGCGCGCTCCTCCGCGCCCTCGCCCTCTACGCCTACTCCGCGCGCGGCGCCGTGGCCCTCGTCGGGGTCGCGGCCACCGTCCTGCAACTCGGCACGCACTACGACGTCTCCCCGCTCACGACGGTCCGAACCGCATTCGGCGAGCACTCGTTCGTGGCCGGGAGCCCGCGACAGATCCTCTGGCTGATCCTCCTTCCGCAGCTCCTCGTCTGGCCCCTCTACACCATCGCCGCCGGTCTTCTCGGGGCTGGCCTCGCCGGCCTCGTCATGGCCCCCCGTCGCCCGATGACCACCGCCGTCGCCGCCAAGGACCAGCTCCGTCCGAACGGGGGCCCTTCGTGACGCCTGCCATCCCCATGGTCGACCTCAAAGCGCAGTACGGGCGCATCCGTCGCGAGCTCGACGCCGCCGTCGCCCGCGTCCTCGAGAGCGCGCAGTTCATCCACGGACCAGACTGCGCGGCCTTCGAGGCGGAGTTCGCGGCGTATTGCGGCGCCGCCCACGGGGTGGGGGTCGCCAACGGCACCGACGCCCTCACCCTCGCCCTGAAGGCCTACGGCGTCGGCCCCGGCGACGAAGTCGTCACCGTCGCCAACACGTTCATCGCCACCGGCGAGGCCATCCTCCTGAGCGGCGCGAGCGCCGTCTTCGTGGACGTCGACCCCGTGACCTTCACGATGGACCCCGCGGCGGTGGAGGGGGCCATCACGCCGCGGACCAAGGTCATTCTCCCCGTCCACCTCTACGGCCACCCGGCCGACATGGACGCCATCTGCTCGGTGGCCGCCCGCTACGGCCTGCCCGTACTCGAGGACGCCGCCCAGGCCCACGGCGCGCACATCGGCGGGCGCCCCGCGGGTGGACTCGGGCACGCCGGCTGCTTCAGCTTCTACCCCGGCAAGAACCTCGGCGCCTACGGGGATGCGGGCATGGTCGTGTCGAGCGACGCCGACTTCATCGCGCAGGTGCGCCGGCTCGCCAACCACGGCGAGGGGTCGCACAAGTACGACCACGTCGTGCCCGGAACGAACAGCCGGCTCGACGCGCTGCAGGCGGCGATCCTCCGCGTCAAGCTCCCCCACCTCGACGCGTGGAACGCCGAGCGCCGGACGCGGGTGGAGGCCTACGCCAAGGCGCTCGCCGACCTCCCCGCGGTCGCGCTCCCCCGCGAGGCCTCCTGGGCGCGCTCTGCGTGGCTCCTCTACACGATCCGTGTGGCCGACCGCGACGGGCTCGCGGCCCATCTCAAGGGGCAGGGCATCGCCACCGCCGTGCACTACCCGCGCCCGATCCACCTTCAGCCCGCCATGGCCGCCGCGCGTGGCAAGGTAGGCGACCTTCCGGTCTCGGAGCGGCTATCGCGCGAGGTCCTCTCCATCCCCTTGTACCCCGAGCTGCCGCTCGAGGCGGTGGAGCGCATCGCCTCCGAGATCCGGAGCTTCTGTGCGGCGACGATCGGCCGGGGGTAAGGGCGCCCCTCTGGCCGTCCTTCGACGAGGCCGGGCGCAGAATACGCTCTCGCCCGCGTTACTCGCACATAATCCGGCTGCGGCCCAAGGCGGGTCCACATGGATTCCTCCGGCTCGCTCCTGATCCTGACGGGTCTTTGTCTCGTCAGCCTCGTCTCCGGGCGCCTCTTGGCGGGCGCGCTGGACCTCGACCTGTTCCGCCGTCTGGAGCCCGCTAGCGCCGCCGCCTCCGCCATCCTGGGAACCGCAGCCTGGACGCTGGGCTCCCTGTGGCTCTCCGCCGTGGGACTCCCCGCCCCGCAGACCGCGGCCGGGCTCGCTGCGCTCCACCTGGTGCCCCTCGCAGCCTGCCTCTACCGCCACCGGATCGACGTGCTGCGGCCTCGAGGCACGCCGCTCCTCTGGGTCGGGCTCCTGGGCCCGGGGGTGATGGCCGGTGTAGTGGCCCTGCTGCCGGTCTTGAGGACCAATGGCTTCTGGAGCGGGAACGACACCTACACCTATTGCGCGTTCAGCGAGTGGTTACAGGGCCACGGCTTCGGAATCCCGTGCCCCTGGGATCCCCGCTCGCCCGTCACGTACATTCCGTGGCTATTCCAACAGCACGGGTACCCCCTCGGGATCGCGCACCTCGTCGGCTTGGTCCAAGCAGCTACGGGCGCCGACTCCGCTCTGCTCGTGTATCCCGCGGTCAGCACCTGGGGAGTGGTCCTGCAGGTCTGGGCGGTGTTTCTGGTCGCGCGCTCGGTCCTTCGGTTGTCGAGCGCCTGGGCGAGCACGGCGAGCCTGATCTTCGCGGTCGTCCCCCACCCGATCTACTGGGGGCACCACAACGGCTTCCTGCAGCAGACCCATGCCCTCCCCGTCGTGCTGCTGGGGCTGGTTGTGCTCGCCCGGACCGCCCGAGAGCGCTACTGGAAACCGGCCACCGCCGCATTGATGGCCCTACTCATCGTTTTCCTGGTCAACGTCTACCTGCCCGCCTTACCGTTGCTCATCGCGGCCGCGGTCCCGTGGGCCTGGCTCGGTGCGGCTCG
>Ga0209342_10001497_pt1 | contig 26236 bp, 27 predicted proteins | sample RifCSP16_2_FD_184023 | JGI IMG/M metagenome (GOLD analysis project Ga0209342, IMG submission 184023) | Soil microbial communities from Rifle, Colorado - Rifle CSP2_sed 16_2 (SPAdes) (version 2) | ecosystem: Environmental > Terrestrial > Deep subsurface > Rock core/Sediment | place: Rifle... | reverse complement strand
ATGTTCAGAACCGGCTGAAGAGCACCCAGCTGTCTTCCTCTGGTTTTTGTGCGCAAAATTCATTGATCTTCACCCGGTTCTGAACATACTCGGCAAGCAGCATTTCTGCCTCATCATCCGGCATAGCAGCTACTACCTGAAATCCGTCCATCACGCGGACAGACCCGCGAGCTTGTGGCGCCTGGCGCTCGACCCGAGCCGCCGGTGCATCAGCGCCCTCGAAGTCATAACCATGCTCTTGGTAGTAACTGCGGAGCGATTTGAGAACCGAATCTTCAAGCACGTATTTGCCGCCCTCGAAAAGCGACAGGTACGTGCGGTTAATCCCAAGGTCAGCGGCAACCTTTCCCTGGGAAAGACGGGTCTTGTTGCGGGCTTCTTTTGCCTGTTCGGCGGTAAGAATGGCTTCCATCGGTGTTCCTCATGGGTTGTTTAACACAATCCCAAGGTAGCACCGGGGTAGCACGGATATCAATTCACCATGTTTAACAGCGAAAGATATTTATAAAACATCTATTTTTATAGATTTAAATGGTGGGCCGTGGTGGGCTCGAACCACCGACCCGCTGATTAAGAGTCAGCTGCTCTACCAACTGAGCTAACGGCCCGGGCCAAAGAAACTGGGGTGAGCGATGGGACTCGAACCCACGACAACCGGAATCACAATCCGGGACTCTAACCAACTGAGCTACGCTCACCATAAAGTGATCAACGTCGCCGGATATTATACCTGCGAAGAAACAGCCTGCTCCACTCTGGAAATGGCGCGCCCGGCAGGAGTCGAACCTGCGACCGCCAGCTTAGAAGGCTGGTGCTCTATCCAACTGAGCTACGGGCGCCAGAGAAACGCCCGCACATTACATCCCAAGCATCACCCACGCGCAATTGAAAATGGTCGGGGTAGAGGGATTTGAACCCCCGACACCCTGCTCCCAAAGCAGGTGCGCTACCAGGCTGCGCTATACCCCGATCGGTACTCACGCCAGGCGCCGCTCGCGCGAACCACATCAGCGAACACTCGCGAATATCGGTACTGACCGGGCGGCGCGAGGCCGGAACTATACGCACCGCTCCCGGGACCGTCAATCTGGCGTGCCTGAATTATAGGCGAAAAACATCTTACTATACGCTTGGGCCCGCACCGAAACTTGTCGATCAAGATAATTGCTATATCGCCGCGCACAGTTTCGGTGCGGGCCTTGGCGCACCGCCGTGGCGCATGCGATGATGCGCCGGGCGCATTCATCCGCGCCGTGGCTTGAAAACCATGAGTGCACGCATCCTCGACGGAAAGAAAATCGCACAAGAACTGCGCGCTGAGATCAAACAACGGGTTGACCGCCGCCTCGCGTCAGGCAAACGACCACCCGGGCTCGCGGTCCTCAAGGTCGGCAACGAAGCCGCCTCGGAGGTTTACGTGCGCAATAAACGCGAGGCCTGTGCCGAAGCCGGGTTTATCTCTTTTGATTACGACCTGCCGGTGGACATTTCCCAGGAAAAAATCCTGTCTCACATCAACCAGCTGAACACGGACCCGGATGTGGATGGCATCCTGGTGCAGCTGCCGCTGCCCAAGCACATCGATCAGACAATCATTATTGAACGTATCAGCCCCGCCAAGGACGTGGACGGATTTCATCCTTACAACATCGGCCGGCTGGCGCAACGCATCCCGCGCCTGCGTCCGTGCACACCCTTTGGCGTCATGCGCCTGCTCCAGGCCACCGGCGAGGCGCTGGAAGGCAAGGAGGCCGTCGTGGTCGGCGCCTCCAATATCGTCGGACGTCCCATGTCGCTCGAGCTGCTGCTGGCCGGTTGCACCGTCACCACCTGCCACCACTACACCCGGGACCTGGCCGGGCATGTCGCCCGCGCCGACGTGCTGGTGGTCGCCGTCGGTAAGCCTGGCATGGTCAAGGGCGACTGGATCAAGCCCGGCGCCATTGTCATCGACGTCGGCATCAACCGGTTGCCCGACGGAAAACTGGTCGGCGATGTGGAATTTGAAACTGCCAAGCAGCGCGCCGGATGGATCACGCCGGTACCGGGCGGCGTCGGACCGGTGACTGTGGCCACGCTCCTGCTCAACACGCTGGAGGCCGCGGAGTATCGCGACAATAAAGAATGATAGTATTACGTCAGCCCCCGATGCAGACGAGATAGCCCGTGGTACCACACAGCAAAAATTCACCCGCCAGCCCCACCTCCTCATCGCCACTGCTGCACATCGATACTACCCGTCTGTATCGGGAAGGGGTCGGCGCCGAAGGCATAGACAAGACCGAGATCGAGGCGCTGGCGCCGGAGTTCCGGCGCGTTCATCAGACTGTCATCGATAAATCCGCGGGTGGGCTGAATGCCGAGTTCGCCTGCCTCAGCCTGCACGACAGCATGCCGGAATCGCTGCCGCAGATCGAAGCGGCGGCGGAACAGATGCGCCATTTCGAAGATGTCGCTGTCATCGGCATCGGCGGGTCCAGCCTCGGTGCCAAGGCCGTGTATCAGGCGCTGGGCGCGGATGAGCCCGGCCCGCGCCGCCCCCGACTGCATTTTCTGGAAAATCTCGACCCGCGCCACCTGGACTCGCTGCGGCGGAACCGGTCCGCCGAAAAAACGGCGGTCATCTGCATCAGCAAAGCGGGCGGCACGATTGAAACGATCGTCCAGTATTTGATCGTGCGCGAATGGCTGGAGCAGCAACTCGGCAAGAACGAGGCGCGTCAACACCAGTGGCTGATTACCGATCCAGCGCAGGGATGGCTGCGCGAAGTAGCCCGGCGCGACGGAATTACGTCACTGCCAGTGCCACCCCGGGTGGGCGGGCGCTATTCCGTGCTGACCGCCGTGGGCCTGCTGCCGCTGGCCGCGGTGGGCGTGGATATCCGCGGCCTGCTCGCCGGCAGCGCGGCCAATGCCGCGCGCTGCGCCGCCGAAAATCCTCGCACCAATCCGGCGCTGGAAATGGCCGCCATGTTCTATCTGTTCGACACCCGCAAGAATAAGCGCGTCTCGATCATGATGCCCTATGCCGACCCGTTGCAGCTCTTCGGCGACTGGTACCGCCAGCTGTGGGCGGAATCCCTCGGCAAGCGCCGTGGCGGACGACGGGACGACCCGCCCGCCGGCACGCTGCCGGTAACGGCGCTGGGTACGGTGGACCAGCACAGCCAGTTGCAAATGTATCTCGAGTCGCGCCGCGACAAGATTTTCACTTTCATGACCATCGATCACTGGCGGCAGAATCCACTCATTCCGCTTTCCAGCGATGACCGGAAATCCTTTCCCTATCTCGAAGGCAAACGCCTGCAGGATGTTCTCGAGGCCGAGTTCCGGGCCACCAGCCAGGTGATCACCGAGGCCGGCCACCCGAACATGACCCTGTGCCTGCCGACGCTCGATGCCCACGCGCTGGGCCAGTTGATCGACCTCTACCAGCGCGCCACGGTATACGCCGCTCTGCTGTACGGCATCAATCCGCTGGACCAGCCCGCCGTGGAAAAAGGCAAGAAACTGGCCATCCAACTTCTCAGCGGTGGCCGCTAACCGGAAATCCGCGCCGCGCCGCAGCGTCCGTACGGCGGGCAAACTCAAGAAACTTTATCGCCGCTGGCGAAGCGATCGTGACGCCCTGTCCGATGCCCTGTGGTCGAAGGCCCTGCGCACCTCCCCCTACGCGCGTGCCATGCCGAAGAACGACCAGACGCGGCTGCGCCAACTCACGAGACAACTTCTGCGCGCCAAATCCTTCGAGGGCACTTCCGGATTCGCCGTCAACGAATCGATGCGCGCGCGCATCGCGCTGCATGCCGGCATTCCCATTCTCAATCTCGGACTCGATTACTATGCCGATTGGAGCTCGATCGTGATTTATCCCGGCGACTTCCGCGTGCATGACGAATACATGGATGAACATGGCGTCGTGCACCGCGAAATCATGGATCTCTGCGGCCAGTCCCTGTCCCAGGGTCCAATCGTGCTGTCATGGGAAGCCATGCGCGAGGAAGATGAAACACCCGCCGATCATGACCTCGTGATCCACGAATGCGCGCACAAGCTGGACCTGCTCAACGGCGATGCCAACGGATTTCCGCCGCTGCACCCGGACATGGACGCGCGCGCATGGGCGCACGACTTCCATGCCGCCTACCGCCAGTTATGCTCGGAACCGGACGCACGAGGCGCCCGCCGTATCGACCCCTACGCCGCCGAGGACCCGGCGGAATTTTTCGCCGTGACGAGCGAGGCCTTTTTTACCGCGCCGTATCTCGTTTACGAAAATCATCCGGCGGTGTATAAGCAATTACAGCGCTTCTACCGCCAGGACCCGCACCCGATCATGACGCAACGCTAATCGATGATTCCGCTGCACGACGACAATCCCACCACGATCAAACCATACATCACGATCGCCGTGATTGCGCTCGCCACGCTGGTTTTCCTGTGGCAGCTGTCGCTCGGCGCACGCGGTTTCGAGGTCGCGGTTCTCAGTCTCGGCGTGATCCCGGCCACTCTGCTGGGCGGCCAATCACTCCCGCCGGAACTCGCGCTGGTGCCGCCAACCATGACGGTATTCACCTCCATGTTCCTGCACGGCGGCTGGATGCACTTGATCGGCAACATGCTGTATCTCTGGATCTTCGGCAACAACGTCGAGGACGCCATGGGCCATGTGCGCTTCGTGATCTTCTATCTGCTGTGCGGCATCACCGCCGTGTTCGCGCAGGCCCTGCCGAACGCGGATTCCACGATACCCATGATCGGCGCGAGCGGCGCCATTTCCGGCGTGCTTGGGGCATATTTGCTGCTCTATCCGCGCGCGCATGTATTGGTGCTGGTCCCCATGGGCTTTTTCACCCGCACGATGTACCTGCCGGCCATGGTGGTGCTGGGTTTCTGGTTCGTGTTGCAACTTATTAATTCGGCGCTCGCCGACCCCGGCAAGGGCGGCGTGGCCTTCGGCGCACACATCGGCGGTTTCGTCGCGGGCATGGTGCTGTTGCCGCTGTTCAAATACCGGCACGTGCGCCTGTTCGCGCCACCGCGACATTAACAATGCATATATTTATTTTAGAACCGCCAAGACGCCAAGAACGCCAAGTTTTTTAGATTTTCTTATCCTTTCTGGCGCCTTGGCGCCTTGGCGGTTAAACTTCAATATCATTTATCACTGTAGACCGGGGAAACGTTTATGCAGCAGTACCTCGACCTGATGCGTCATGTAATGCAGCACGGTACGCGCAAAGAAGACCGCACGGGCACCGGGACGCTTTCCGTATTCGGCCACCAGATGCGCTTCGATCTGGCACAGGGATTTCCCCTCCTCACCACCAAGAAGGTGCATACCAAATCCATCATCTACGAATTGCTGTGGTTCCTGCGCGGTGATACCAACATCCGTTACCTGAAAGAACACGGCGTTAGCATCTGGGATGAATGGGCCAATGAACACGGCGACCTCGGCCCAGTATACGGCTCCCAGTGGCGCTCCTGGCCAACGCCCGACGGCCGGCACATCGACCAGATCAGCGAGGTGGTGAAAGCTATCCGCCACACTCCAGACTCCCGGCGGCTGATCGTCAGCGCCTGGAACGTTTCGGAGATCGAACGCATGGCGCTGCCTCCCTGTCATTTGTTGTTCCAGTTCTATGTGGCCCAGGGCCGGCTCTCCTGCCAACTGTACCAGCGCAGTGCCGATATCTTTCTCGGCGTGCCGTTCAACATCGCTTCCTACGCCCTGCTGACCCTGATGATCGCCCAGGTCACCGGCCTCAAGCCGGGTGAGTTTATCCACACGCTCGGCGATGCCCATCTTTATCTGAACCATCTCGAACAGGTTCAGACACAACTCGCGCGTGAACCGCGTCCGCTGCCGTCGATGCGTCTCAGCCCCGAAAAAACCTCGCTGTTCGACTTCGAGTTCGACGATTTCGAACTGCTGAACTACGACCCCCATCCCTCCATCAAAGCGCCGATCGCGGTGTAATTGCCGTGTCCCGGGCAAGGCGCGTTTCGCTCATCGCCGCCATGGCGGAAAACCGTGTCATCGGCGTCAACAACGCGCTGCCGTGGCGGCTGCCGGCCGATCTCCGGCATTTCCGCCAGCTCACCACCGGCCATCACGTGATCATGGGACGGCGCAACTACGAATCCATCGGCAAGCCGCTGCCCGATCGCACCAATATCGTGGTAACGCGCAATCCCGCCTATCGGGCACCGGGGTGCCAGGTGCGGCATTCGCTCGTGGATGCCCTGCAGGGCATCCACGACGATCCGGAAGTGTTTGTCATCGGCGGTGCGGAGATCTATCGTCAGGCCATCGGTGATGCCGACCGGATTTACCTGACGCTGGTGCATGCCGATATCAGCGGCGATACCTATTTTCCGGAGTTCGATACGCGGGAATGGGACGAGATCAGCCGCGCACGACACGCGGCGGACGAAAAAAACCCTTATGCCTACAGTTTCGTGATTTACGACAGGAAAAGCAAAAGATGATGTGCCGAATTGTTTTTCTGTTTCTGCTCGTTTTACCCGCGCTGGTCGAGGCCGCCGGCTCGCTGGTTCCGTCGGATAGCAACAGTTCGATGCTGGATTTTTCGCTGCGCTTCGCCCGCACCAAAACGCCGCTCGATTACGCCAACCGGACCCATGACACCACCAGCCGCTGGCTGGGGGTCAGCCTGCGCGAGAAGGCCGGTAAGCGCGTGACGCTGGGAATGTACGGCGGATACGCCTGGCTCACCCAGACCAACAACCCTGTGACAGCCGGACTCGAACTCGATGGATACCATGCCGGATTCTCCTTGCACGCCATCTTGCTGGCGGGCCAACGCGCCTCCCTGTACGGCGCCCTCGAATACAGTTATCAGAAGGTGGATCACAAAACCGACGTTCAGACAGTCGTGATCGATTGGGCGCAACCGCAGGCGCAGCTCGGCGTCATGCTGGCGCTGGCGCAAAAATGGCGCCTCTACGGCGGGGAAAGCTACGGCATGATCGACGGCGAGGAACGTGCCAGCGGTTCCATCAATCACACGCTGTCGTTCGAGCGCGGCGCGCGGTCGGGGGGATTTGTCGGTCTCGACCTGAACGTGGAGTCGGACGGCTATATCGGCATCGAGGCCCAGTCGGGCCTGATGCGCGGCGGCGAAATTTACTTCAAACGGAGATTTTAGGGCGCGTAGAAGCTGCCTCAAAAACGTCGCCGCAGTTTTTGCGACAGCTCAGGCGATCTGGGACGAAAGTTCCTGAGCCTGTTTCTTCTGCACCTCGCTGCCTTCCGCCATCACTTCCTGCAGAATGCTGCGCGCGCCCTCGGCATCGCCCATGTCGATGTAGGCCTTGGCCAGATCGAGCTTCGTCGCGGCTTCATCCCACTGTGCTGAAGACTCACCGTTACCTGACCCACCGGCGGGCGCCTCAAAGTCCACCTCGGCCACCGGGGCGGGCGCGGCGGGTGATTCTGTGCCACCGATATCGAAATCAAGCGCGCTGTCCGCCGCACCGCCCAGATCGAGCGATTCGAGACCAGCTTCCGCCTTGGCCTTGGGCGGTGTCTCCGGCATGGCGACGGAGAAATCATCGGCGCCGGCAGGCTTGGCCTCTGCCGCCGCCTCGATATCAAAATCGAAATCGCCGGCCATTTCCGTTTTTGCTGTCTCGGTTGCGGAAGCCCGGAAATCAGCCGCAGCGGGCGTGGTTAGCGTTGTCGCGGTCGGGGCCGCCTTGGCGCCAGCGGCGGGCTTGGCGGGGGCAGCGCCGGACGGGGCCTTGCCTGGAGCACCGCCACGGAACATGGGGTTGTCCGGATTGAGCTTGCGCCCCATCGCTTCCACTTTTTCCCAAATCTTGCCGCCACGTCCACCGTGCGCGGCGTAGAGTTCCTCGGCCAGCGTCTCGAACGCGGAAACATCATTACGCTGGTGATATATCTCGAGCAGCTTGAGCTTGATCTCCTGGCGGCCGGGATTCTTGACCATCGCCTCCTTGAGAATCTCCTCGGCCGTTTCGTCGCGTCCGTAGGCGAGATAAACCTCGGCCTCGGCAATCGGGTCCACTTCATCGGTGCGGATGTTGCCCATGCCGCCCTGACTGAAGTCGCTGAGGAACGATGTATCGCCTCCCGTGGTCGCGGCCGCCGGCTGTTGGCCCGCGACGGTGCCGGTGGTCGCCGGCTGTTCGGTGCTGATGGCGTCCGCCGAGAGAATACTTTCCTCGAATTCGGCGATGGACTTCTGGCGACGGCGGAAATAGACCAGCGCGATGCCGCCGCTCAACAACACCACGATGCCAATAACGACCGGCATCAGCAGATCGCTTTGCACTGCCTCCATGACGGTGGCCAGGAAATCTTTTTCTTCTGGCGCGGCGGGCGCGGGTGGCACCTTCTTCTTCGGCGCCACGGGCGCAAGCTTGGTCGCCGGCGGCAACGGCTCGATCTTGGCCTTCTCCTCCGGCGCGGGCGCGGCGGCTTTTTCCACCGGCTTGGAAGCGGGTTCCGAGGGTTTGGCGGCGGGCTCCGCCGGTTTGGTTTCCGCCGGCTTCGGCTGCTGCGCCAGGCTCTGGCTCTCCAGTTCGATCAGGCGCGATTCTTTCTTGAGCTGCGAACGCACCAGACCGACTTTGTCGCTGAGCTCCTTGTTTTCAAGGCGCTTGGATTCCAGGGATTCTTCCAGCGTGGCGGCGCGTTCCGCCAGCGCCTGCTGCTCACGGGCGGTCACTTCCTTGGCGGATTCCTTCTCGGCAACCTTCTGGTCCGGTGTGCTCTTCTCCTGCTGCAAGGTGCTGCGCACGATCTTGAGCAGTTCGTCCTGTTTACCCTTGTCCGTCGCCGTCGGCGCCGTTTTCGGCGGCTTCGCCGGTGCTTTCTCGAGCTCCGGTGCCGGCGCGGGTTTCTCCGGCGCTGCCTCCGGTGCCGCTTCAGACGCTTCCGCCACTTTGACGGCGCCACTCGCGCTCGCCAGTTTCAACTTATATTCCTGCCAGGCGTCGTATTGCGCGCGGAATTCGCGCCGCGCCTGGGATGACGTGACCGAGTCCACTTCCTCGCGTTCGGGGATCTTGAGAATCTTGCCCGCTTTCAGATTGTTGACGTTATTGCCGAAAAAGGCGTCCTTGTTGGTGCGATAAATCGCGAGGATCACCTGCTCGACGCTCACGTCGCGATTGTCGGCGCGCGCCTTCTCGGCGATACGCCAGAGCGCGTCGCCTTGCTTGACGCTGTAATCCGTCATCTGCGCCAGCACCGGGGCCAGCGCCGGTTTGGTTTCGGGCTCCATCATGGGCTGCGCCTCCGGCGCTGCCTCCGCTTTGGGAACCGCTTCCAGAGGTTCTACTTTCGGTGCGCCGGGTTCATCCGGTGCAACGCCCTGGGCCACGTTCGGCGGCCCAAACTTTGTCTCATCCGGCACCGCCTCTGCGGGCGGTGCTTCCTTGGCGACTTCTTCTTTGGGGGGTGCTGCTTCTGTTTCAGGTTTCTCGGGTGTTTTCAGTTCTTCCGGTTTGGCGACAACGGGCGGGATTTCCGCTTTTACCGGTTCCGCCTGAGGTGCTTCGGCTACGGGTGCGGGTGGCGCCGGCGGTTGTGCCTCCGGCATAGGTACCGGTACAGATTCCGGCGCGGGCGGAGTCACCACGGGTGTTTCGACGGGAGCGGCCTTGCCGGCGATCTTGTAGGGCGGATCGATCAGCGCGGTATATTCACGCACGAGACGGCCGCCCGGCCATTCAACCTGCAGCAACAGATGCAGGAAAGGTTCATCGATCTGCTGATCGGTGCGGAGCTGCAAAAAATGACGGCCGTCGGATTTCCGATCGACCGTGAATTTGACTTCAGACAGAAACGGAAGACGCTCGACGCCCGCGGCATCGAAATCGGCGCGCGAGGCCAGCGATACCCCAAGGCCCCTCAGTTCCTTTTCGGTGATGGAAGAAAATTCAATCTCGGCATTGAGCGGTTCATTCAGGGCGGAGAGAACTTTCAACTTGCCCAATCCCAGCGCATGACCAACAGCCGGGAACAGCGCCATGATGCCAACCAGCATCCATCTTGAAATGAGCGTTATACCCCTCCTGCTCCGAAACATCCTGTACACCCCTCTTGGACTCAACGGGTTTCCTTTCCTAAAGCCTTTATAAGACCGGGAGTTAGGTAAATAAATAGCAATACTCTTTATAAATCTCAACTAACTATAGCGTAAGGATGATTTTTTACCAGACTTTCCACGGCCGGAAAATGGCCGCACCCCGTGAATTTAGCTGAAAAACCCGGGTTTGCCTGAGGCGTGGTTTGGGCGCAGGCACAGCCACGTTTTCTCCCGATTTTGCCGCTTCCTGGACCTTCTTTTTTATATAGTCCCTGCCATGGCCGACATCAACGCACGGATATCGTTCCAGTCTTTCGACCGGACTGATCCGGGAATACCGGGATTCACCCGGCTTCCAGCAGAATGCGCAACATGCGGCGCAGCGGCTCGGCCGCGCCCCACAGGAGCTGGTCGCCGACGGTAAAGGCACCCAAGTATTCCTTACCCATATTCAGCTTGCGCAGGCGTCCCACGGGTACCGTGAGCGTGCCCGTAACCGCCGCCGGGGTGAGTTCGCGCAGGCTCTTGTCGCGCTCGTTCGGGACCACCTTCACCCACGCATTGTGCGACGCCAGCATGGCATGGATCTCGTCCAGCGGCACATCCTGCTTGAGTTTGATGGTGAGAGCCTGGCTGTGGCAGCGCATAGCGCCGACACGCACGCAGATGCCGTCGATCGGGATCGGCCGCTCGGAACGCCCGAGGATCTTGTTGGTCTCGGCTTGGCCCTTCCACTCCTCCTTCGATTGGCCGCTATCGAGCTGCTTGTCGATATAAGGGATGATCGAGCCCGCCAGCGGAACGCCGAAAAATTCCTTCGGGTATTTGTCGTTGCGTAGGTGATCGGCGACCGCGCGGTCGATATCCAGAATCGCCGATGCCGGGTCGTCGAGCTTGTCCTTGACGGCCGCGTGGATGCTGCCCATCTGCTTCACCAGCTCGCGCATGTTGTTGGCGCCGGCGCCCGAGGCGGCCTGATAGGTCATCGAGGTCATCCACTCGATGAGGCCGGCCTTGAACAATCCACCCAGCGCCATGAGCATGAGCGACACCGTGCAATTGCCGCCGATGTAATTCATCACGCCACGGCGGATGCCGTTCTTGATGACGTCGAGATTGACCGGATCGAGAATGATAATGGCGTCCTTGTCCATGCGCAGGATCGAGGCCGCGTCGATCCAGTATCCCTTCCAGCCGGCGGCGCGCAGTTGGGGGAATATTTCGGCGGTGTACTCGCCGCCCTGGCAGGTGATGATAATGTCCATCGCCTTCAGTTGATCGATGCTCTTCGCATCCTTGAGCGGCGGCACATCCTTGCCGATCGCGGGGCCCTTGCCGCCGACATTTGACGTGGTAAAGAACACCGGCTCGATGTGATCGAAATCCTTCTCCGCCTGCATGCGGCCCATGAGCACCGAGCCCACCATGCCGCGCCAACCTATCAGACCTACCCGCTTCATCGCTTTACCTCATTTATATGAATACTCGACGCAAAGGCGCGAAGACGCAAAGAGATTCGAGAGTTAAACACAAAATCTTTTGCAGTTCTTTGCGACTTTGCGTCTCTGCGTCAAAAACTCATAATGCCTTTACAACGGCGTCACCCATCTCGGCGGTGCCGACCTTTTTCGTGCCTTCGGTGTGGATGTCGCCCGTGCGCAGACCCTGGTCAAGCACCCTGGAAACGGCGCGCTCCACGATACCCGCCAAGGCCGGTTCATTGAGTGTGTAGCGCAACATCATCGCCGCCGAAAGAATCGTCGCCAGGGGGTTCGCAATGCCTTTGCCGGCGATGTCCGGCGCCGACCCGTGAATCGGTTCGTACATGCCCTTGTTGGCGGCATCGAGGGAGGCCGATGGCAACATGCCGATGGAACCCGTCAGCATCGCCGCCTCATCCGACAGGATATCACCGAAAATGTTGCCGGTAACGATGACGTCGAACTGCTTGGGCGCGCGCACCAGCTGCATCGCCGCATTATCCACGTACATATGCGAAAGCTCGATGTCCGGGTAATCCTTGGCCACCCGGACAACTACCTCACGCCACAGACCGGATGTTTCCAGCACGTTGGCCTTTTCCACCGAACAAAGTTTCTTGCGGCGCTTGCGCGCGGCATCGAACGCCACCCGCGCCACGCGCTCCACCTCGTGCTCGGCATACACCATGGTGTTGAATCCCTGCCGCTCGCCGTTCTCGAGTGTGCGCACGCCACGCGGCTCGCCGAAATAGATATCGCCGGTCAGCTCGCGCACGATCAATAGATCGAGCCCCGCCACAATCTCAGGTTTGAGCGTCGAGGCCGAGGCCAGCTGCGGATAGAGTATCGCCGGACGCAGATTGGCGAACAGTTTGAGTTCCGAACGCAGGCCCAGCAGGGCCTTTTCCGGGCGCAACTCGCGCGGCAACGTATCCCACCGGGTGCCGCCCACGGCCCCGAGCAATACGGCATCCGCCCGCCTGGCGAGTTTCAGCGTGGCGTCCGGGAGTGGATGCTTGTGGGCGTCGTAGGCCGTGCCGCCCACGGGGGCGGTTTCCATTTCGATTTTGAGACCGGAATCGCGGCGCAGGCGCTCTAGCACTTTGACCGCTTCAGCCACCACTTCGGGCCCGATACCGTCGCCCGGCAATACCGCAATTTTCTTTGTCATGACATCCAATATGATTTTTGGAACGCAGATAAACGCAGATTCAGAAGATAAACGCGGATTAATTTCGATATATCTGCGTTAATCATTTTTACAGTCTGCGTGCATCTGCGTTTCATGAAGTAAATAACCACGGCGCTTCTTTCCGTCGCCGCGCCTCGTAGGCGCGGATCTCGTCCACATGCTGCAGCGTTAGCCCGATGTCATCGAGCCCGTTCAACAGACAGTGCTTGCGGAAGGCGTCGATCTCGAATTTAAATACCTTGCCCGCCGGTGTTGTGACTGTCTGCGCGGCGAGATCCAGCGTGAGCCGGTAGCCCGGCATCGCTTCGGTTTCCCGAAACAGTTGATCCACAGCAGCGCGATCAAGCACGATCGGCAACAAACCATTCTTGAAGCTGTTGTTGTAAAAAATATCGGCATAGCTCGGCGCGATGATCACACGAAAACCGTAATCCATGAGCGCCCATGGCGCATGCTCGCGCGAGGAGCCGCAACCGAAGTTGTCGCGCGCCAGCAGGATCTGTGCGCCGCCGTAACGCGGCTGGTTCAGCACGAAGCCCGGATTGACGCGGCGCTGGCTGTGATCCATGCCCGGTTCCCCCGGATCGAGGTAGCGCCAGTCGTCGAACAGGCTCGGCCCGAAACCGGTGCGCTTGATCGACTTCAGGTATTGCTTCGGAATGATCGCGTCCGTGTCCACGTTGGCACGATCCAGCGGCATCACCAAGCCAGTCAATTTTTCAAATTTCTGCATAATGAAGAAAAATTAATATGATCGTTTGACGCAAAGACGCTAAGACGCAAAGGGTTTTTAATTTAAACACTATATCTTGCCTTTCTTTGCGCCTTTGCGTCTCTGCGACAAAAACTATTACAACTCTCTAACATCAACAAAATGTCCGGTGATCGCCGCGGCCGCCGCCATGGCCGGACTCACGAGATGCGTGCGTCCGCCGGCGCCCTGGCGACCTTCAAAATTCCGGTTCGATGTCGAGGCGCAGCGCTCGCCCGGTTCGAGCCGGTCGGCGTTCATGGCCAGACACATCGAGCATCCCGGGGCGCGCCATTCAAAACCGGCCTCGCGGAAAATCTTGTCCAAGCCTTCTTTTTCCGCCTGCGCTTTCACCAAACCGGAACCCGGCACCACCATCGCGAGTTTGATGTTGGCTGCCACTTTTTTACCTTTTACTACGGCAGCGGCAGCACGCAGATCTTCGATGCGTGAGTTGGTGCAGGAGCCGATGAAAATCTTGTCGAGTGAAATAGCGCGCATCGGCGTTCCCGGTTTGAGATCCATGTATTTGAGCGCCTGTTGCATGCTCCCGCGCTTGACGGAATCGGCTTCCTGGTCCGGATCGGGAACAGCGCCGTCCACCGGCACAACCATCTCGGGCGATGTGCCCCACGTGACCTGTGGCTTGATGTCGGCGGCATTAAGCGCTACTTCCTTGTCGAACTTCGCGTCCGGATCGCTCGTCAGACCGCGCCATGTCAGCACCGCTCTGTCCCACAATTCGCCTTTCGGCGCATAGGGCCGGCCGCGAAAATATTCGATTGTCTTTTCATCCACGGCGATCATGCCGGCGCGCGCGCCGGCCTCGATGGCCATGTTGCAAACCGTCATGCGGCCCTCGACGGAAAGTTGCCCGATCGCGTTGCCGGCAAACTCGATGGCATGGCCGCTGCCGCCGGCGGTGCCGATCCGGCCGATGATGGCAAGCACAATATCCTTGGCGGTGATGCCGGGAGGAATCTTGCCCTCGACCCGCACGCGCATGTTATTGGCTTTCTTCAGGATCAGGCATTGCGTGGCCAGCACATGTTCCACCTCGGAGGTGCCGATGCCGAAGGCGAGCGCGCCGAAGGCGCCGTGGGTCGAGGTATGCGAATCGCCGCACACCACGGTCATGCCGGGCAGGGTCGCGCCCTGTTCCGGACCGATCACGTGCACGATCCCCTGGCGGGCGTCGTGCATGCCAAATTCCGTGATGCCGTAGTCGTGGCAGTTCCGGTCGAGGGTTTCCACCTGCAAGCGCGATACCGGGTCGGCAATGCCGCGAGCACGGTCCGTGGTCGGGACATTGTGATCGGCGGTGGCGAGATTCGCGTCCACGCGCCAGGGTTTGCGCGCGGCCAGGCGCAGCCCCTCGAAGGCCTGCGGGCTGGTTACTTCGTGCACCAGATGGCGGTCGATATAAAGCAGGCTGGTGCCGTCATCGTTATGACGCACCACATGCGCATCCCAGAGCTTGTCGTAAAGGGTTTTTTCGGCCATGTCTGCCACGACGGATTAATGCTTGCGCAAATCTTAGGCAAGGCATATAAATAACGCAAATTCATGTTTATCATATAAACTATTCTATATAGTTATGGATATATCCGCCCTGCAAGCCTTTCTGGCCGTGGCCGAATCCGGGTCATTTTCCCGCGCGGCGGAGCGGATTTACCTGACCCAACCCGCCATCAGCAAGCGCATCGCCGCGCTCGAAAAAGAGATCGACGCACGCCTGTTTGACCGCATTGGCCGCGGCATCCACCTCACGCCTGCCGGCGAAGCACTGCTTTCCCGTGCCCGCGCCGTGTTGAAGGAACTCGAAGACGTGAAACGCGGCATTACCAATCTTTCCGGCGCCATTACCGGGGAATTGCTGGTCGCCACCAGTCATCACATCGGCCTGCACCGGCTGCCGGGGCTGCTCAAGCGCTTTCACGAAACCTACACGCAAGTGCGCCTGAATCTGCAGTTCATGGATTCCGAAAAGGCCTGCCAGGCCGTGGCCCGAGGCGATCTGGAGCTCGCGGTGGTCACCCTGCCGCCGAAGGCAGCCGCGCCATTGAAAGTAGAGAAAATCTGGGACGATCCGCTTGATATCGTCGTGAGTCCCGGGCATCCGCTGGCGCGTGAAAAGCGGGTAAAACTTGCAAAGTTGCTGGAATATCCGGCGATTCTCCCGGGTCCCGGCACTTATACCCGTGAAATCATCCTCAATGCCTTCGGCCCGCTGCGCGACCGGATTCAGGTCGGCATGGCCACCAATTACCTCGAAGTGCTCAAAATGCTCGCGGCCATCGGTCTCGGGTGGAGTGCGCTGCCGCGTACTATGATTGACGCAGGACTGAAAGTGGTCCAAATTGAAAAGGTGGAGATAAAACGTGAGCTGGGTATTGTCACTCACGAGAAACGCACCCTCTCCAATGCCGGCCAGGCGATGATACGAATAATCCGAGAGTCACGATGAACTTTAAAGAACTGTTGGCACAGTTGGAAGAACGTCTGGGCTATCACCAATTCCCGGTGAACCCGGCGGCGACCAATATCAAAGACGTGTTCGAGGGCAGCCCGCTGCACCACGACATGATGATACGTCTCGCGCGCGCGATTTATGTTTCGAACGCCTGCCGCCGGCTGACCGACCCGGTGAATCTGGACAAAACCCTTCAGGCCCTGGCGCCAATCCGCCAGGAGGTGCTGCGTGCCGCCCACACGGACGTGGATATCTACCGCGTGCTCGACGAGCTTGGCGCCGCGCTGAACAAAATCTTCGCTGAAGGCACACCCGTCATAAAGGTGGTCGCTCCGGTGATACGCCGCACCGCCGAGATCATTCCGCTTTCCGCCTACCGCCACCTGCGCCGGCTCAAGTCCTCGGCCTGATTATTGCGGCGGCATGAGCCGCTGCAATAATTCAGGATACCTAGAAGCTATCTCAAAAATGACACCCTCTCCCTACCCCTCTCCCCTCGAGGGAGAGGGCCGCCGCCGCAAAGCGGGAGAGGGGGAGCGTCATTATGAAATTCATTTTTGAGATGGCTTCTAACAATTTTCGTAATTGACCAGGCTGTCCATGTAGTCACGAATGCCGATCTAATGTATTTCGTAGCCTGCCTTCGTTCAAGAACGATCCTGCCGGATCAATAGCCACGCCACCAGAAACGCCAGCCCCGCGCTCGCGGCGGCAATGTTGAAGGTAACAGTCGGGCCCAGCGTGGCCCAGGCATGACCACTGTACAAGCTCCCCACCGCCCCGCCGATCCCGAAGCTGAGACTTCCATAGATCGCCTGACCGCGATGCTGATGTTTGCCCGTGAAAAAACGATGCACGAGCTGCATGGCCGTGGCGTGAAAGCTGCCGAAGGTCGCCGCGTGCAGCGCCTGCGCCAGCACCAGCACGGACAGGTTTTCAGGAAAGTGACCGATCAGAAGCCAGCGCACGGCGGCAAGAAAGAAACTCACGATCAGCACCGCGCGCAGCGACACGCGCGTGAGCAGGCGCTGCATCAACAGGAACACGCCGATCTCGCACACCACGGCAAACGCCTATAGCATCCCGATCACGGTCTTCGAATAACCGTAGCTCTCCAGATAAATGGAATAAAAAGTGTAGTACGGACCGTGGCTGATCTGCATGAGCAGGCAGGCCAGAAGGAAGGCAAACACCTCGGGTCGCCACAACGCTTCGCGAAACGGCGTCGCGTGCTCGACCGCGCCTTTCATTTCCGACTCCGGCAGCGTCAGGCTGAACAGCCAGATGCCGAGCATCAACGACAACAGGGATGGCAGCACCCACCACGGTCCGTGTCCGTCGATCACCGGGCCTAAGGCGATCACCGATACGATAAAACCGATCGAACCCCATAGCCGCACGCGTCCGTAAGCCCCCGGTCGCTCTGCCGTGTGACGCATGACGAAGACTTCGAGCAGCGGCAGCGAGGCGTGCCAGAAAAAACTGAACAGCAGCATGACCGCGGCCAACCACCAGAACGTCACTCCAAAGAATACGCCGCTGAACACCGCGAACGTCAGGAACGACGCCAGTCGCACCACCGCCATGCGCTGCTCGCGATGATCCGCGATCCAACCCCACACTACCGGCGCGACAATGCGCGAAAACATGAGAATGGCAACCAGGTTGCCGATATCCACCGGCGCAAAGCCGACGGACTGGAGATACAGGCTCCAGTACGGCACCAGCACACCGAGGGTGGCGAAGTAGAAAAAATAAAAACCGGAGAGGCGCCAGTAGGGCATGAAATCAGCGACGCCTTGGCGTGCGTAAAGAAGCAGAACAAAAAACAGATTGATTATTCAAGGAAAACGGATTAGCCCAGAGGTTCTTCGGAGCTAACACGGCCAATGAGCCGCGCTGATTTTCAGTGCCAGCGATACAGGTCTGTTATGTGCCGGTTAATGACTGCCGCGCAACAATCCGGCCACGCTTAAGTCTTCATCAATCTCCGGCCAATGAATGCCTTCACCGTCGCCCAGAAGCTCGTAATTTTTTAACTGGCTTTTCGTGGCATTCGCCAAACGGGGAAACCAGACCAGCGGGACGATCACTTTTCGCCCGTCCACCAAGGACACGACCAGATCGTCGTCCGTGAATTCGACATTCTGAGCCAAGGGATGTATTTCAACCGCTAATGTACTCATTCCAGGCCTCCAGGAATATTTTCCTGTTGTCTTCGACGTGCTTCTGTATCGCTCGCAATTCATGCGACGCGAACCTTTTTGAGCCCGCCAACGCAACCGGATTCAACCAAAACTTAGCAAGAAACCGCTCGCGCTGCACGTGGATGTGTGGCGGTTCCCCTTTCTCGTTGCTGTAGAAAAAGAAACGATAAGGGCCGATTCTGAGGATTGTTGGCATATCAATTAGTTAGCTGCTTATTCCATGATCGCATATCAGAACCAAGAAGATCATAGTTTCTGCGAATATCAGCAAAAACTATGAAATAAAGGGAAGCGTCCCCTTTGTTCACGGAATATTGAAGAACTTTGAGCGACAGTAGCTGCCGGTCGTCGAAACCGATGAACACGCGCAGCGGTTCGCTCTTGTCAGAAAACGTAGCCATGGCGGCATCCGTTTGGCAGGATAACTCTTTGCTGGACTGGCACTGAATGTCGTTGTGTCAGGCCACTCTCACCGGAACGGCGGCCCGTGCACCCATGACACCAGGCACTTGCGCACCCCGCGCGTCACGTTCGTAACGTGGTGCATCATGTAGGCGGGAAAGACAATAACGGACCCCAACTCTCGCGGCGCCTTCTGGCGCGAGGACAAAAATTCGAGGTCGCCCCCTTCGTAAGTGGCTCCGTCCGAAAGCTGCACCGAAACGCCGAGCTTGCGCGTTGACATGTGGCCCCGCCCGATGTCCATGTGGGCATCCAGAAAACCGCCGGTCGGATACTCATAGTATTGGGCGCCTTCGTAGAAACCCGTAAGCTCGAACCCGAAGTGATTGCGGGCGACCGCCACCACGTCCTCGATGCGATCAAAGATCCACCTGTGCGCCTCCTCACCCGGTAAGAGTTGCCGCACCGTGCTGCGCCGGTGTTCGTAAGCGGTTATTGCCCCGCCGTCGCCCGTTAGCGCGGTGCGCGGCTCGATTGCCTCTCCAATGCGTATCATGCGCGAGCATTCCTCCGGCGAGAAACACCGCAACCGCCCCGTGGGCAGCACGATCCCCTCGTGAAGCGGAAGACGTGGCTGCGTTCCGGCCGGAGCCTGCACCCAGCGAAAAATGTGAACTGTCTTGGTCGCGGGAACCAGAGAGGGCGCTGAAGTCATGTGAAAGGAAAACCAGATTGACCTTGCGCAGTTTACGGAATTATCCCAGATTTTCCAATAGCTATCACCCCAGCGTGAAAACCGGCGCGAAACGGACCGGCAGCGAGAAGGTTTTCGATCGGTCCCACAATCCTTCCAGCCATTGCCGTTGGCGTATCGCGACACAGAGTTTCATAGACCAATGGGGTCAGACTCGATTGAATTAGGCCTCGCATAAAAATTTGAACTGATTGTCTCATTCAATCGAGTCTGACCCCATTGACCTCCACACCGAATAAGCGCGCTGGAAATAATCAACTGCCTCAGCACGTTTTCCTTGCTGCGCGAGACTGCGGCCGAGGCCCATCAGATCGAGCGCAATCTTGGCGGCGGAACCGGATTCCTTGTCCAGTACCAAAGTATCGCCATAAAACTGCTGCGCGATCTTGAAGTCACCGGCCGCGAACGAAGCATCTACCATCAGGCGCAGGGAATTCGCTTCTTCGGCCTTGTCGCCGACATTTTTGTTCAGGGCCAGCACGCGACGGGCGAGGCTTAGCGTTTCCTGCGGATTCGCGGACAATGACATTCTGGCATGGCACCGACGATTCCGCAGGCTGTAAAGCAACAGCACGCCGAAGCTTTTCCAGTAATCGGCCGCGCTGAGAATTTTTCTGCCGAATCGTCCCGGATTGAGGAGCGTCAGGCTCAAGGAGGCTGGAGTTTCAGACGCTGCCGGGAATGACCGGCGTGGGACTTCTGACATCGGGGTTCTGCGCGCGGTGACGCAGCGCATGGTCCATCAGCACAATGGCCAGCATCGCCTCGGCAATCGGCGTGGCGCGGATGCCGACACAGGGATCGTGACGGCCGGTGGTGGCGACTTCCACCGCTTCGCCCTTCACGTTCACCGTCCGCCCCGGCAGGCGGATGCTGGAAGTGGGCTTGAGGGCGATGCTCACGACGATATCCTGCCCGGAGGAAATACCGCCGAGCGTGCCGCCCGCGTGGTTGGAGAGAAAACCCTTTGGGGTGATTTCATCGCGGTGTTCCGTGCCCTTCTGTTCGACCGCGCGGAACCCCGCGCCAATCTCGACGCCCTTCACCGCGTTGATGCCCATCATGGCGTAGGCGATTTCGGCGTCCAGCCGGCCGAACACGGGCTCGCCCAGTCCCACCGGCATGTGGCTCGCGACCACGTTGATGCGGGCGCCGATGGAATTGCCTTCCTTGCGCAGCGCGTCCATATACGCCTCCAGTTCCGCCACCTTCGAGGCGTCCGGACAAAAGAAGTCATTGTTCTCGACCTCGTTCCAGTCCTTGAGCTCCAGCCTGATCGGGCCCAGTTGCGCGAGATAGCCGCGGATGACCGCGCCAAAATGTTCACGCAGATATTTTTTGGCGATGGCCCCGGCCGCGACGCGCATCGCGGTCTCGCGCGCCGACGCGCGCCCGCCACCGCGGTAATCGCGCACGCCGTACTTCTGCATGTAGGTGTAATCGGCGTGGCCGGGCCGGAAACGGTCCATTATTTTGGAGTAATCCTGTGGGCGCTGGTCGGTGTTCTGGATCAGCAGGCCGATCGGCGTGCCGGTGGTCTTGCCCTCGAACACGCCCGAAAGAATTTTGACCTCGTCCGATTCGCGCCGCTGGGTCGTGTGGCGCGACTGGCCGGGCTTGCGCCGGTCGAGGTCCGGCTGGATATCGGCTTCCGTGAGCGCCATGCCGGGTGGGCAACCGTCCACGATGGCGACATAGGCCGGGCCGTGGGATTCGCCCGCGGTGGTGACGGTGAAGAGTTTGCCGATGGTGTTGCCTGACATGGTGCGATGTTACCGGCTGCGGCGACCGATGACAAATTACAAGCTATCTCAAAAATATTTAATAATTTGGAACCACCGATAAACACAGATTAACACGGATAAAACCACTGATTCTCTTTATTTTCCATCTGCGTTCATCCGTGTTCATCTGTGGTTTCAAAAGTTTTAGAACCCATGCTTCTGGGCAGCATTGAGCGTCGCGAACAGATTATAAAATGGAAGCCGCTGCTTCCATTTGTTCACGAGCGGCATGAAAGGCAGGTCCCGGTCTTCACCGAAGACATGCCGGCCCTGCATGACCTCGGCGTGCAGCTTCTTGAGATCGCCCGACAACTGCTCATAGACTGGCAGCAGCTCGGAGAATTCGTAATCCTCGGGGTCACCCTCATCCTGGGCGCACATCATGACCTCCTCGATTTCGAAGATCAGCTGATCCACCAGGTCCAGAAATTCGTCCCGTGTTCTCGGTGTCATGGTAGCCAAAAGCAAGAATTTAAGAATTATGGAACCACGGATTAACACAGATAAATAATCTCTTTATTTCTATCGGTGTTCATCTGTGTTTATCTGTGGTTTCAGGAAATTTCTTTTTAAGACAGCTTCCAAGGAACATCAAGGCCGCTTCGCTTCCGCCAGCACCCAGGCAATGCCCACCCCGGCCATGAAAGAGGATTTTTTCTTCACCAGCGGACTATCCTCGAAGGCGGCGCCGGATAGATCATCATAACGCGCGAACGCCCCGACCCAGAAGTCCGGAAAGCGCCGGCTCGCGGTGAACGTCATCCGGCTGCCGCTGTAGCCGCCCGGCGCATCGTAGGCCGGACGCGTGGCCATGGCATGGACCGGCGAAACGTCGTAATAGTAGTCGTGATATTTCTCCGAGACATATAACGGGCCGGCCGCCACGCTGAATCCCCAGCCGCGAAAATGGCGCGCCTCGTAATTCAGGTTGGGCGCAAAGACCCAGCCGATGCCATCTACCTGCGAAAGATCGGTCGCGGCGACGGCGCGCCATGGCAGCCGGATTGACCACGCACGGTCACGCGCCTTGTCACGCAACAGATAAATCTCCAGCGAGGGACCGGCCTCCACGGTCGGGTCGATGTCCGGCATGCCGCGGCGGGCCTCGTTGTCATCGCTCCGGGCCGGCGGCCCGGCGTTGACGCTCAGCTCGAGCCTGACGCGCTCCGAGGTAAACAGCTTGCCATGCGCGCCCTCGCGGTCGATCTGAAAAATCTCGCCCCGGTACTGGACATAGGGCAAGGGCAGAAGATAGCCGCGTTGTTCATCGGAGCCCCGGTAGTCGGGGATGCTCAAGCCGGCCAGGCCCAGCCCCAGCTCCCAGCGCGGCAACTCCCCGGCGCGCACGGCCGGTGCGAGCAGGCAGAACGCCATTAAAGAAGGAATAAGTATTTGGCGCATCGGCATTCCTAATATATTCTTGGATACATGGTAATCGGGCCCCGCCAAAAAAGCGCGTCAGCGAACCAAATCCCCCTCTCCCCTCGCGGGAGGCGAGATGGAGCAATCGCGGATGTCCGGTGGGTGAGCGGCGCAAGCCGCGAACGCCCGGCCAGGGATGGCCGGGCTGGACTTCAAGCGCAGCAAGGATTGCGAAGCGCGAAGTCCGCGCCGTCGAGCGGGTGCGCTGAAGTTCGCGCACCCCGGCGGGAACAAGGGGTGAGGGGGTGTGAATGAGGGCAATTCCGATTCCGGGGCACCATCCGCAACGTCGGCACAATTGTAGAATTTTTTCCTGAAGCCATCCGTTCCATGCGACGACATTCCGCCATCCGCCCAGCGTCGTCCACGACGGGTTTCCGTTTCTTTTTCAGATTTCTCCTTGCCGCCCTTTTTACCCTGCCGCTCTGGACGGGCGCGGCGGCGGCAGCCGCGGCAAAAAGCAGTGCTGTCTCCGAGTCCGCTTCGCGCTACACCAAGGGCCTGTTGTGGAAAATAGAATCCCCGGGCGCCACGGCAAATTATCTGTTCGGCACGATCCACTCCGACGATGCGCGCGTCATCGCCCTGCCAGAGGTGGTGGCCCGGTCGCTGGATGCCTCCGGCCGCTTCGTCATGGAAGCCATTGTCGATGGCGAAGCCCTGGTGCGCATGGCCGAGGTCATGTTCTTCAACGATGAGCGAACGCTGGAGCAGGTCATCGGCAACAAGCTCTACATGGAATCCATGAAGGCATTGACCGCGCGCGGCATCCCGACGCTGGGCGTCGAGAAGCAAAAACCCTGGGCGGTCATGATGGCGCTGTCCATGCCGCCTCCCAAGACCGGCGAATACCTCGATCTCGTGCTGCAGGCCCGCGCCACGCAACAAAACAAACCCGTGTCCGGGCTGGAAACCATTGCGGAACAATTGGCTGTGTTCGACGGCCTGCCCCTGCCGGATCAGGTGGCGCTGCTGGAAGACACGGTGCGCGCGCAGGCGAACCTTGATAAGGAATTCGAGGAACTGCACAAGGCCTACCTCGCGCGTGACCTGGCCGCCATCGCGGCAATCGGTGAAAAAAACAAACCGGGCGACGAGCTACTATATAACGAGGTCATGGACCGGTTGCTGGTGAAACGCAATCTACGCATGACCGAACGCATGGCGCCAATTCTCAAGCAAGGCGGCGCCTTCATCGCCGTGGGCGCGGCGCACCTGCCGGGTGAAACGGGCCTGTTGTACCGGCTTGAGAAAGCCGGGTATCGTGTCACCGCTGTTTATTAGAAAAATGGGTCATCGCGTAATCGTGTGGGTAAAAACAGGACCTGAAGTGCAGCCAGCCCCGGTAATTACCGATACGAAACGTCTTTGACGGGTAGCAGAATTCTGACATGATTTTGCCATGCCTACTCCCAAACCTAAACGCTTGTTGTCGGATACGTATGCGTTCCCCGGCTTCCGACCCGAATCCACGGTGCGCGGTGTCTTCGGCGATCCGAAGGCGCGCGTCATCGCTCTTAAACGACGCTCAAAAAAACAGTCTGTCGTGGCTGTGGTCGGGTGCATTCGGGCTGGTACGATCGCAAACACCGCCGTGTGCGCGATCTGTCGTGCGGCGACACCCGGGTGTTTCTCGACGTCGAGGTGCGGCGCGTCTTTTGTCGTCGTTGCGGCACGGTGAAGCGGGAGCAGCTCGACTTCTTGGCCGACAATCCGCTGTACACGAAGCGCTTTGCCTTCTATGTGGGACGGCGCTGTGTGAGCGCCACGATCAAGGACGTGGCCCAGGAGTTGCGGCTCGATTGGCACACGGTCAAGCGGCTGGAGAAGCAATACATGGCGGCGCAGCTGGCCCGCGTGGGCAACCCCGGACCCAAGGCCATCGGCATCGACGAGATCTCGATCCGCAAGGGCCACACCTACCGCATCGTGGTGAGCGACCTGATTCGCCGGAGGCCCATCTGGTTTGGCGGCGCGGACCGTTCGGAGGTGAGCATGAAAACGTTCTATGACTGGCTGGGAGACAAGAAGAGCCGGGGCGTTCGCCTGGCGGTAATGGACATGTGGAAACCGTTCCGCACAGCGACCCAGGCTTGTGCGCCTCAGGCCGCAATCCTGTTCGACAAGTTCCACGTCCTGCGCCACCTGGGGGAGGCGCTCGATCAGGTGCGCAAGACGGAGTACGCGAGGCTGACCGGCAAAGACCGGCGCTACATCAAGGGCCAGAAATACACCCTGCTGTCGCACCGCGAGAACCTGGACCTGGATGGCCGCAAGGCCCTGAAGACCTTGTTGGCCGCAAACAAACGATTGAACACCGCCTACCTGCTCAAGGAGTCCTTCGGTCAACTCTGGAGCTACGAGCGCGAGGGCTGGGCGCGGCGCTTCTTCGAGAACTGGCGCGAGAGCCTCAAGTGGCAGCGGTTGGCGCCGTACGAGAAGTTTGCGCAGATGATTGATCGTCATTGGGATGGCATCGCCGCCTACTGCAAACCCGAGAACAAGGTCTCGCTCGGCTTCGTCGAGGGACTCAACAACAAGATCCGTGTCATCCAGCGGCGTGCGTACGGGCTGCGTGATGAAGAATATCTGCGGCTCAAGATACTGACGTGCATGTTGCCGGTCCTCTGAAAATGGTCGAAAATCACCCACACGAGTTCACGAAGACCCATTATTTATAACAATCTCCATGTCCACGAAAGAACGCTGGCTGCTGCCCGATGGCGTCGAAGAGATCCTGCCCGCCGAAGCCCGGCGCGTGGAGAGTCTGCGCCGCCGCCTGCTCGATTTGTTCGAGACCTGGGGCTATGAATTCGTGATGCCACCGCTTATCGAGTATCTCGAGTCGCTGTTGATAGGAGCCAGCCGCGACCTGGACCTGCAGACGTTCAAGGTCACGGATCACCTGACCGGGCGTCTCATGGGCGTGCGCCCGGACATGACGCCGCAGGCGGCGCGTCTCGACGCGCACTATCTCAAGCGCGGCGCGCCGACGCGCCTGTGCTACATGGGCTCGGTGTTGCGCACGCGGCCGGACGGGTTCGGCGGTTCGCGCGAACCGCTGCAGCTCGGTGCCGAGCTTTTCGGTCATGCCGGCCCGGAGGCCGACGCGGAAATATTGGGCCTCATGATCGAGGCGCTGCGCCTGGCGGACATCCGCGACGCGCATTTTGATCTCGGCCACGTCGGCGTGTTCCGCGGGCTGGCCACGCACGCGAAACTGAACGCCGAACAGGAAATGGAATTGTTCGACGCGCTGCAGCGCAAGGCGAGCAATGACGTCGAGGCCCTGTTGGCCGCCAGCGACGCACCGGCGGCGTCAAAGCGCATGCTGGCGGGTTTGCTGGACCTCAGCGGCGGGCAGGAAGTGCTGGCGCGCGCCCGCCAGCAGTGGCGCGAGGCACCGAGACCGGTGACGCGCGCACTCGACGAATTGGAGGCGGTGGCCGGGCGGGTGGCGAAACGCCCCGAGGCACCGACGCTGTATTTCGATCTGGCCGAACTTTCCGGTTATCACTACTACACCGGCGTGGTGTTTTCCGCGTTCGTACCCGGCTATGGGCAGGCCATTGCGCGCGGGGGGCGCTACGACGGCATCGGACGCGCTTTCGGTCGCGACCGTGCCGCCACCGGTTTCGGCGCGGACCTGCGTCAATGGCTGCGCGTTTCCGCCGCGGCGTCGCCG
>Ga0209342_10001495_pt1 | contig 26248 bp, 24 predicted proteins | sample RifCSP16_2_FD_184023 | JGI IMG/M metagenome (GOLD analysis project Ga0209342, IMG submission 184023) | Soil microbial communities from Rifle, Colorado - Rifle CSP2_sed 16_2 (SPAdes) (version 2) | ecosystem: Environmental > Terrestrial > Deep subsurface > Rock core/Sediment | place: Rifle... | reverse complement strand
AATAGAAATGTTTGTTGCATCCTTCAAGATGCATGCTGGCCAAACGCGGGGAGTATCAGCCGCGGCCGATCAGGGAAGTCAGCTTGAGGGTCAGCTTGCGGCCAAGATCTGTATTGGCACCCCCACTGCCGGCCGAAGAACTGTCATTGAACAGGACCGGTATCTTGCATTTGCTCTGCACCTGATCAATCAGGCGGTCCAAATCATATGAGCGGCGAACGCCTTCATCCAAGTCCATCAACAGTACATCTACATCAGCCCGATTCAGCTGGTCAACAATATCTTCACTGACAGGAACCGCTGCCACAACCTTGAGTCCAGACCGTTCAATCATCATTTTCAGGTAGTCACGCTGCCGTTCTGAATCTGAAGCAATGGCAACACGCATCGTGCGCTTGGGAGGACCTTGGGTACCGCGACCCCTTCCCCCCCCTCCTGGCTGTTCCGATACGTGATTGCTTGCATCTCCAGCCGTTTCGCGCGCCTGTTGCCGTAAGGGAACAATCTTGCTTTGCAGCTTATCGCGCGCAACATCTTCGACTAACTGCACGCCGATGCGGGACGTCTGTTCGGCATAACCGTACATTAATGCTGTGTCACACAGCAGGTTGACCAGGCGCGGAATGCCACCGCTGTAGCGGAAAACGGCTTCACAGGCCGCGTCATCGAAAACATCGGGGTTTCCGCCGGCGATGTTCAAACGATGGCGTATATACTCGCGTGTCTCATCCGGGTTGAGCGGTTCCAGGTTGTAGTCCACGGAAATACGCTGCGCGAACTGTTCCAGGCGCGGGTTCTGCAGATTTTCGCGCAGCCCCGGCTGACCCGCGAGTATTACCTGCAAAATCTGGTCCTTTTCGCTGTTGACATTGGAGAGCATGCGCAGCTCTTCCAGCGCCTGGGGACCCATGTTCTGGGCCTCGTCGATGATCAGGACGGTACGGCGATTGGCGGCGTACTGCTCGATCAGGAAATCCATGAAGGTCTTGTACATCTCGACCTTGTCTTTGCTGCCGCACTCGAGATTGAAGGCCATCAATATCCACTGAAGCAGTTCGCCGAACGAGGGGTGGGTGTTGGTGATCAGCCCCACCACCATGTCGCGCTCCATCTGGCTGAGGAGCTGACGTATCAGCGTGGTCTTGCCCGTGCCGATATCGCCGGTGATGACGCTGAAACTCGCCTGGCTCATCAGGCCGTATTCCAGAAGCGTCAGCGCCATCTGGTGCTTCTTGCTGGGGAACAGGAATTCCGGATCAGGCAAGAGGGAAAATGGCTTGTCCCTGAATCCATAGAACTTTTCGTACATATTATTTTACCCTTTGCGGCGAGCGAGGCGGCCAATCCATTGGCGAATCTTCCTGGCCCCTATATTCAACGGGATATTCCGCTGGGGCAGCTTCCAACCCGGCTGCTTATCGTCATTTGCGGTACTCAACGACTTATTCAGCACCACCCCGATCAGGTGGGTGTCCTTCAGCAGCTCGGTAGCGCGCTGGGCGTCCTGCATGGGGGTCTTGCCTTCCTCCAGGACGAGCAGCGCGGCATCCACGTAGGGCGCAAATGCAATGGCGTCCGCCGTGGCCAACAGCGGCGGCAGGTCGAACAGAACGATGCGCGATGGATAGCGCGTCTTCAGCTCCTCCACCAGGCGCGACATTTTCGGCGAATTCAGCATCTCCACTGAATTGGGCAATGGCTTGCCACCAGGAAGGATAACCAGCCCCTGGATGCCGGCCGGCTTGAGAAGAAGCTCTGCAATGGGCTTGTCCGACATCAGGTAATCGCTTAATCCGTACTCTGGTTCCAATCCGAAGTAGTTATGCACATCGGGGTGGCGCAAGTCTGCGTCGACGAGCAAAACCGTATAGCCGACCTCCATCGCCAGACTGATGGCCAGATTGATGGTTGTCAGGGTTTTGCCTTCATGGCTGCCGGGGCTTGTGACCGCCAGCACATTCCAGTTGTTTTCGCGCAAACGATGAAGCACCTGGGTGCGCAGGATTCCGTACGCATCCGTGAAGCTGTCCGGGTCGCGTCCGGTAATCACGCGTTTCTCACGCAGAAATTCACTGGAAACCTCGGCATGACGCGTCTGAGTGTAAGCAATTTGGGCCGGCACAGCCCCGCCTCGGGGCGTGGCCGTGCCTCTGGCGCCGCCACCGGTTTGCTGACGTTCCTGACGCGCCCGTTCAAGTGCTTCTTTTATGCGTTCCATAACCTGATTTCTGAATGTTTTTCATAAAAATATTTCGTACCCAGGAAGACATTGCATATGATAAGCGGCAGCGCCCTCCATCCTAACCGCCGATGATTCCCTCCGCCTTGCGCAAGCCCTTGAACCAGAGTATATCCAGAGGCGTCCACAGCAGATGGGCCAGAATAACCACCGCCACTATGCTCACACCGACGGTCGTTATAACCATCTTCCTTGTCTTGGCCTTCCTGGCAATGTCCTCCCGGTTCTCCTTGTAGGGGATTACCGACAACAATGCCGTATTTAACGCCGCGGACACTGAGCGCATGCTGCGAACGGTGCTGTCCATGCTTTCCGCCACGGCGGCGTAACCAAGGCCGGATCCCATCGCAAGAATCAGGCCCAGAAAAATGATTGCTGGCCGGTTGGGTTTGAACGGCTCTTCCGGGAGCTGCGGTGGATCTATCAGGGAGAAGCGCTCGCCCTTGCGCTCCTTTTCCATCTCCTGCCCCACTTGCGCCTCCATTTGCTTGGCCTTGATATCCCTGTACTTGATCTGCGCATTCTCGTAGTCACGCTTGAGGTTCAGGTACTCGCGCTCCACTTGAGGAGTCTGGATGATGCGTTTTTCATAACTCTCGAGCTTGGCCTGGAGCTGCCCGCGTTTGGCGTTAGCAACGCGCATACCCACCGCAATTCCTTCAAGTTGCGTTTTGAGCGAGATATAGGCGGGGTTGTCCGGCTTCTCGGCCGCGGCGCTTGTCTCGGGTAATTCCGGAGTTGCTTTCAGATTCGATTCCAAGGTCTCGATTTGCCTGCTCAGCCTTATCACATCGGGATGATCGGCGGAATATTTCTCACGCGCGGCGGCCAGTTCGCCACGAAGTTGCGCCAATTGCTTGGCCTGTTCCTGCCGCCCCGAAACATTGCCAGTCTGCTTTTCGAGCCCTTCTATTTCTCTCTTGAGCCTGATGACGTCCGGGTGTTCCGGCGAATATTTCGCTATAGCCACTGCATATTCCGTTTTCGTGCTCTTGAGGCGCGCTTCCTTGTTAAGAACCGGCTGGCCATCCGAGGAAAATACGGGTCCACTCGGCTGTACCTGGGACAGTTGCGCATCGAGATACACCTTTCTTTCTTCCAGGGATCGCAGCTCATTTTGGACATCTCGCAGCTGCGTCTCGGTGCGATCCATTTGCTGCATATTGAAGTCTTTGAGTTCGGGCAGCCGGTTGAGGTTTTTTTCCTTGAATGCAGCCTGTTGCGCCTCCAGCTCGGCAATCTGCTGGCTCAGCTTGTTCGCCTCATCGGTCAGAAAATCGTATGTTTCCGTAACCCTCTCGGTCCGGGACTTGATGTTCTCGTTCAGATACAGCGTGGTCAGCTCGTTGGCCACTTTTTGGGTGACAGCCGGACTTTCGCCATCGAATGAAAGCGTAAAGGCAATGGTCGCCGCGGTAGGACGACCGGTTTTGGGATCCATCACTTCGGCGCTGACAGGGTCGAGCTTTATGTCCGTGCGCATTCTTTCAACGATCTCTTCGTTTGTTTCGAATGCCCGCTTGCTTTGATAGAGTTTATATTTATCCACGATCTCAAGCAGATTTGCGCGGCTCATCACCCGCTGGCTGATGGTCTGGATTCGTTGCCAGGCGTAGGTGGTTATGGTGGAACGCACGAGATCGGCTGGAATCCCCTGCTCCTCTATCAGGATCGTGGCAGCGGACCGATAGGTGGGCGGCCAGAGCAGCGCCGCCAGCACGCTGATCGAGAAAACGGCTGTGAAAATAATGAAAACCAATGCCCGCCGGCGGCGAAAGGCATCAAGATAATCTTTCAGATCTTTGGTCTGCTCTTCTATCATGGGAACCTGCACACTTTTGACATCCAAATTGATATTCGTTGCAATTTAACGCTATGAAATATTTAATTTTAATGCGCGATACGCCGAATTCGCTCGAGGTGGCGAGAATTGAATTTCAACGCCGTCTGAAAGCGCCAAGGCAGGCTCCAGGATCGTTTAGTCTGCCCTTCCATTTATCTCCAAATTTGTATCGAAAAACGATTACGGTATTCACGTCGGCAGCCTGCTATTTTCCGCGGATTCACTTTACATGACCCAGGCAATGCTTTAACTATAGTACCCATGCCATTACATTGTATTTTATCGTGATATCGCCATTTTCAACGGCCGGTATGTCAGCGTCAAAGCTACGGAATGGGACTCCGCCGCTTCACTTTCAAATTCGCGCTTCGCATGCGCATACCGGTAATTCATGCCAACGCTCCATTCGCGCGACCATTGCCAATCGGCGCCGGGCCCGATGCCATAATAGGTACGGTCATTGCTTGATATATTTCCCTCGACGGTGCGCGCTTTAAAGGCATTCGCAGTGACATACGCCCTCAAGCGAGCCGCCAGTTGCCTGTTCAGGTCAATTTTAAACGTGTCCAACTCGCTCTGCCCGCCAGAACCACTGGGGTTCAGTGACCGGCTTAATGCCATATTCAGGCGCGTGCTTTCAAATTGGGTCTCAAGATTGCCGCTGAATACCGAGCCTGTCTGCCGGGTGCGGGTATCCGGGGACACGCCGGTTTGTATGGCATAAGTAATGCCGGTGTTCGGGTCCGTAAACAATGTGAAGGTTGGCGTACCGCCCTTGGTGAAAGATTCGGTCCGGCGCAACCCCGCTTGGAGAGTGCCCCGCGTGGATTCCGAAAAGGATCGGGTAATGCCAGCCTGCAAGTTACGGGTTTTCGAATCAAAACTGGTGTCTGGCACGTGGAATTCGGAATAGCTTCCCGATATGAATATCTGGCTCAGCTCGGAAATTTGTTTAGAGAGCGTTGCGGCAGTGGCTTGATTGCGGTAGTCGTATAAACCCACGCTCTGGGAATTCTCCCCATAAGTAACGTCGGTCTGCTGATAGGCCAATTGCAGCTGGGTAGTTTGCGAAAACATCCATATCCACGACGGACTTACACTATCCGTATCCCTGTCTTCCACGGCTGATACCGTACCGGTATCGGAATCGACCTCTTCGCTGGTTACCACGGAATCGCTCCTGCGGCTGGCGCTCAACTGCCAGGTCTGGCGCTCCGTCCGGTAAAGGGAAGAAAACCTCAACAAGCTGTCATCCCGGTCCAGCCCCTCCTGCCCCGAGTAGCGGCGCTGGGTGGCCTCGGCGCCAAAACCCAGCTTCCACGTCGGGGTACCCACCCCAAGATCCAGCGCGGGCGTGATTATGCTGCCGGTGACGCTTTCTTGCGGGAAAATGCTCAGCTGGAGGTTGTCGTTGTATTCACGGCGCAGCCTGACCGATGGCTCGGCGGACCACTCGGCCGCTCCACCTGTAACCGGTATCGTGAGGGATACGAATATGCTGGTCACAATAAATAAATATCTACCGGAATCAAAAGGTACAGGCATGCCGAAAAACTAAATGAGAGAGATTACGGGTGACTTACGCTATGTCGAGCGGGGGAAATTTCGATATTTTGAGCATTTTCCAGCATCTTAAAAATTCGTCCGGCAATTCTTGCTCTGTGCACACAACTCGAAGCATCATTCTCGAATAAACTCATTAACCTGCCTTGCCAGTCTTCTTACAGGCTGAGCGCAGTTTACCTGAAATATCGGGCAAAATCCTGATTTTGCGGGGGCCGGCATGGCATGCGCTGGCTACCGCGTCAACTTATTTCCCATTTTTTACATGGAGTTACGCGCATGAGGGCGCCGTGGCCAATGCCCGCCGAACCGGCCCAAAGCTGCGCCGGTGAATGGGGCTGACGCCTTGTTTCTGCAATGCATCGAGGTGCGCGTGGGTGGGATAGCCCTTGTGTACTGAAAACCCATACCCGGGATAACGCCTGTCCAGATCACACATCTCGGCATCGCGCGCTACCTTGGCCAAGATCGAGGCGGCGGAGATCGATGGCACGGTGGCGTCCCCCCGAATTACGGTTGTGACAGGATAAGCCAAGCTGGGCGCCTGGTTGCCGTCCACCAATACCAGCTGCGGCTGTAATGTAAGCGCCATCACGGCTCGCTGCATGGCCAGCAGGCTGGCCTGTAAAATATTCAGCCGGTCGATTTCCTCCACCTCCGCCCTGCCCAAAGCCCAACAGAGCGCGCGCTCCCTGATCAAAACCGAAAGCTCCTCGCGCCGGTACGCGCTCAATGTCTTGGAGTCGGCCAGGCCCTCGATGGGTCTGGTTTCGTCGAGGATCACGGCCGCCGCGACGACCGGTCCCGCGAGCGGTCCGCGGCCCACTTCATCGACGCCGGCAATCAGCATTTGTGCATCGGGAACGTTTGGCATTTATTTCAAACCATCATGATCAGGATTTCTTTGGCGCTGGCTGGCGCGATTTGAGCAACCGGATAACCGCCTCCGCCGCGCGCGCGTCCGCATTCCGGCGCAGGGAACGACGGATGCCGGAAAGCGTCGCCCGCAACGCTCGAACCTTGTCACGGTGGGTTAGAAAATCCTCCACGGCTATTCCCAGTTTTTCCGGCACGGCCTCGCGCTGCATCAGTTCCGGCACGATTTTGCGGCCCGCCAGAATATTGGGCAAGGCGTACAAATTCACATGCAGAAACGGCTGGACCAGCAGGTAGGACAACCAGGACATTTTGTAGGTGACGACCATCGGTTTTTTGAGCAGCGCGGCCTCGAGGGTGGCCGTGCCGGAGGCCAGCAGCACGATGTCCGCCGCCGCCATGGCGTCGCGCGACTGATTGGCGACAATGGTCACGGGCAGGAACCACGCGCCCTGCCGGAACAAGGCCTGCTCGAAAATAGCCCTGGTCTCGGGGCTCACAAACGGGGCGACAAAATGAATGTTCGAATGGCGCTTGTGCAGCCACAACGCCGTTTTCACAAACAGGTCAGCGTGGCGTTTAAGTTCGCTGCGGCGGCTCCCGGGTAACAGGGCGACCACGACGCCCCTGGCGGGCAGATGCAGCGCGCGGCGCATGGCGGCCGAGCCGGAACGATCGTCGATCTGATCGGCCAGAGGATGGCCCACGAAAGTAACCGGCACGTGATGCTTGCGATAATAGCTGGCCTCGAACGGAAACAAGGTCAGCATATGGTCGACGGCGCGCCGGATTTTCCGGATGCGGTAACCGCGCCAGGCCCACACCGTGGGGCTGACATAGTGCATCGTCGGAATACCGGCGGCCTTCAGTTTTTCTTCCAGGCCGAGATTGAAATCAGGGACATCGATGCCGATAAACAGATCCGGAGGGCTGGACAGAAACTGATCGGCAAGCTTGTTGCGTATGCCGATAATTTCCGGGTATTTGTCGACACCCTCGAACCCGATGACGGAAAGCCGGTCCATGGGGAAAAGACTGAGGCAGCCCAGCGCCTGCATTTGCGGTCCACCGATACCTTCGAAGGAAACAACCGGGAGCCGTTTCTTGATCTCGCGTAGCAGCCCGGCGCCCAGCAGATCGCCGGACGCTTCCCCGGCCACGATGCCGACCCTGATAGCGGATTTTCCCGTCACGGATTAACGGATGACGCCGCGTTCCGAGCTTTTGATGAAATCGGCAAGATGGCGTACTTCGGTGCACTCTTTGCCGATCGCCTCGATCTGCGCCAGGGCTTCATTCAAGCGGAGGCCGGACTTGTAGAGGATTTTGTAGGCACGTCGCAGTGACTCGATGGCAGACTCGGAAAATTGCCGGCGCTTGAGTCCGCGCAAATTCAGCCCGTGCGGCACCGCGGTATTTCCGGCCACGAGCAGATAGGGCGGGATGTCCTTGAACGTCACGGTGCTGATGCCGGTCATGGTGTGCGCGCCCACGCGGCAAAATTGATGGACCATCGTGAACCCGCCGAAAATGACATAATCCTCGACAATGGCGTGTCCCGCCAGACTGGTGCCATTGGCGAAAATCGTGCGATGGCCGACACGGCAGTCGTGAGCGACATGGCAATAAGCCATGATGAAATTATCGTCGCCCAGCCGCGTTACCCCGCCTCCCGCAGCCGTTCCACGATTGAACGTGCAGTACTCCCGAATGATATTGCGGTCGCCAATTTCAAGCCGGGTGGGCTCGCCCTGGTAGCCCAGATGCTGTGGCGCTTCGCCGAGGGATGAGAACTGATAAATCCTGTTGTTTTTTCCAATGCGCGTTGGCCCGTTGATGACAACGTGCGGGCCGATCCAGGTCGCGTCGTCGATCTCAACGCCCGGTCCGATGACGCTGAATGCCCCAATCCGGACGTTTTTCCCGATCTGGGCGCCCGGGTCAACAATGGCCTGGGGATGGATCACTCAGGCTTCCTTGTAGGTGCACATCAAATCGGCGCTGCAGCACAATTCCTCGCCGACATGGGCGCTGCTCTCAAAAAGCCAGATGCCCTTCATCTGACGCTTGAGCCGTGCCTGGATCACCAGTTGATCGCCCGGTTCCACCGGCCGCTTGAAGCGCGCCTTGTCAATGCCGACAAAGTAATAAACGGAATTTTTACTGGGCAACGAGCCCATAATCTTGAATGAAAGAATGGCGCAGGCCTGCGCCATGGCCTCGATCATCAGCACACCCGGCATCACCGGGCGATTAGGAAAGTGCCCCTGGAAAAAAGGCTCGTTCATGGTTACGTTTTTGATGGCCGTCAACGACCCGTTCTCGGTGTAATCCAGGACGCGATCGATCAACAGAAACGGATAACGGTGAGGCAGATATTTGAGAACTTCATGGATATCCAGCGAGTTCAATTTTCATGCTCCTCGGAATGCTGTTGCAGTTTTTCTTCCAGCCTGGTCAGTCTTCGCGCCATCTCGTCGAGATGATGCAGCCTGGCCGCATTGCGGCGCCACTTCTCCGCCGGCTCGGCCTTGAGGCTCGATGAATAGGCTCCCGCCTGTTTTATCGAGCTCGTCACCAGGGATCCCGCGGTAATATGCACGTCATCGGCAATTTCCAGATGCCCGGTAATGCCCGCCTGCCCGCCTATGGTGCAGCGCCGGCCGATCTTCGTGCTGCCCGCGATCCCCACACAGGCCGCGATGGCGGTGTTATCGCCGATGCACACGTTATGGGCGATTTGTATCTGGTTATCCAATTTCACGCCGTTGCCAATGACTGTGTCATTCAAGGCGCCCCGGTCGATGGTTGTGTTTGCTCCTACCTCCACATTATTCCCTATAACCACGCGTCCGAGTTGTGGCACCTTCTGCCATTGTTCTCCGTCCCTGGCGTAACCAAAACCGTCGCTTCCAATCACCGCGCCGGGATGAAACAGGCAGCCTTCACCCATCACGCATCGATCACCAATCGCCACGTGTCCGACCAGCCTGGTGCGCGCGCCAACAGTCACTTTATTGCCAATGAGACATCCGGGCCCGATGTACACATCATCCCCGATCTCGGCACCGCTCTCAACCACGGAATGCGGCCCGATCCAGGCCGTTGCCGCGACGCGCGCCGTCGGGCTGACGACCGCCGTGGCATGCGCGCCCGGCTTGAACACCGGCAGTGGATGCAACAGCAACGCGACCCGCGCGAAGCACAGATGGGGATCGTCGACGATTAATGCAGAACCGGCGAAGCCGGAGGCATCGGATTCGGTCAGAATGACCGCGCCGGCCGCGGTGCTCGCAAGTTTCGGCAGATATTTTTTGTCGCTCAGGTAGGCAATGTCGTTCGGACCGGCGCTCTCCAGCGACGCCACGCGCTCGATGATGCGATCAGGATTTCCCCGCACCCTGCCCTGGAAGCGCCGCGCCAGCTCTGCGAGAGTGACGGCCATCGTGCGTTATTTCTTCCCCAGTTTTTTCAGGATTTTTTCGGTGATGTCCGCCTTGGGACCGGCGTAAACAGCGCTCTCCAGGATGAGGTCGTAATTTTCCAGTTTGGCGATCTCCGCGATCGTCTTTTGCACGATCTTCTGAAGCGCGGCCAGTTCCTCGTTGCGCCTCAGGTTGTAATCCTCGCGGAATTCCTGCGTGGCGCGGCGCAGGTCGCGCTTTAATGAAACAATTTCGAATTCCTTGGAGCGATGCTCGGTATCCTTCAACACCAGCGCATTCTTCTCCAACTCCTGTTCCAGTTGTTTGAGCTTGTTCTGCATCTCGACAATCTGCTTGTCGCGCGGCGCGAATTCCGCCTCGAGTTTCTTGAGCGCGGCCTCTCCCTGCGGGGCTTCCTCGATAACCTTGACCGCGTTGACGTATCCGATCTTGAGCTCCGCCGACAGGGCCGAAACCGGCATGGCGCCTGCGCCAAGCACGCACACAACTGTCCTGAATACGATGGTTCTGATGCGCAAAACAACCTCCTGATAGTTATCGCAGCGGCACACCCAGCGTGAACTGGAACGATTCGATTCGATCGCCCGGTTTATCGTTCAGGGGGATCGCGTAGCTGAAGCTGAGCGGTCCGACGGGCGAGAACCAATTAAACGCCAAACCGGCTGAATAGCGCAACTGGCCGAGATCGAGCTTTTCACCCGGACCGTACACCATGCCCCCGTCGGTGAAAAGGCTGAGCCGCATGGACTTGTTGTCTGTCGACGAGCCGGGCAGCGGAAACAGCAATTCCGCGTTCACCAGCACCCGCTGGTCGCCACCGATGGGGTCGTTCGGCGGCAGGGTGTCCCGCGGGCCCAGCGAGCGCGAACTGAAGCCTCGCACCGTGCTGCTGCCGCCGGCGTAGAAATTCTTGTAAAACGGCAACGCATCCGTATCGCCATAGCCATTGCCGTAACCGAGCTCTCCCTTCATTTTGAACGTAAAGGTCTTGCTGAGCGGCCAGTAGCGGCCGGCAAGGTAAGTCAGCTTGTAGTATTCGATGTCGGTGCCAGGAATCGATATTTCGGCAGTAAAGCGTTGCAAGGTTCCCGAGGTTGGCAAAAGCAGACTGTCGAGGGTGTCATGCGACCAGCCGAGCGTGATCTTCGGGACGGTGTTCGAGGAACCATGCTGGGCAACAAAATCCTGGGCGACCTGGGCGCTGCTGGTGTTGGTGTGCAGATCAATTATTTCCACGTCGGCGCCTATGTCCACCCTATTGTCTTCGCTCAAGGGTATCCCGAAAAACACGCCCACCCCCCGGGTGTCCGCCGAATACGCCGCGGTATTCGCACGGCTGGCATCGACGGTGCTTGAAAAAATATTGAAACCACGACTCACACCGTCCTTGGTGTAATAGGGATTGACATAACGAATATTGAAATTGGTGACAGAGGCCGAGTTGTCGAAACTGAAACCCAGTTCCTTACCAGTACCGAACAGATTGCTTTGGGTAACGCTGGCGTTCAAGAGCAGGCCGTCGGTGTCCGAATAACCCACGCCCAACATAAGATTGCCCGTGGGACGTTCCTTGACGTTGACGTTGACATCCACCTGATCCGCCACCCCGGGCACCGTGGGCGTTTCCACGTTCACGTCCTCGAAAAAACCGAGACGCTGAAGGCGCACGCGCGAACGCTGGATCTTCGCGGCGTTGTACCACCCGCCCTCGAGCTGGCGCATCTCGCGGCGCAACACTTCGTCACGCGTGGCGACATTGCCGGCAAAGTTGACACGCCGCACATAAATACGACGGCCGGGATCGACAAAAAAGGTGAAGAACACCTCCGACTTGTCCTTGTCCACCTCGGGGATGGCGTTGACATTGGCGAAGGCATAACCGTCGTTGGCAAGGCGGTCGGACATTTTCTTGGTGGTTTCCGTGACCTCCTTGCGCGAAAAAACACTGCCCGGCTTGATGCTAATCAGGCTGTTCAGTTCGGTCTCGGGGACCACGAAGGTTCCGGCCAGTTTGTAGCCGGTTACGGTGTATTTTTTGCCTTCCGTGAAATTGATCGTGATATAAATCTTCTCCTTGTCCGGCGTTATGGATACCTGGGTGGAGTCGCTGTTGAATTCGAGGAATCCCTGGTCCTGATAGAAATTGCGCAGCCGTTCCAGATCGCCGGCCAGTTTCTGTTTGGAGTATTTGTCGCGGCTGGAAAAAAGGGCATACCACGGTTTGGGGCCGAGAGTGAAAAGTTCCAGCAGTTTCTTGTCGGGGAAGATCTGGTTACCCACGAGGTTGATCTCACGGATGCGCGCCACCTTGCCTTCCGCCACCTCGATATTGATGTCCACGCGGTTGCGTTCAAGCGGCGTCACCGTCGGCAGAATGCTGACCGCATAATAACCGCGGCTGAAATACTGCTGTCGCAGTTCCTGTTCCACCCGGTCCAGCAGCGACTTGTTGAACACGCGGCCTTCGGCCAGTCCCACTTCCTTCAGGCCCTTTTTCAGGTCTTCTTCCGACATTTCCTTGGCGCCGGCAATCTTGATGCCGGCAATGGAGGGCCGCTCCACCACGTTCACAATCAGGACGTCCCGGTCCCGCTCCAGATGCACGTCCCGGAAAAACCCCGTCTTGAACAGGGCGCGCACGGCGTCCTGGGATTTCTTTTCGGTCAGCGTGTCGCCAATCTTGACCGGAAGATAATTGAACACGGTGCCCGCTGAAATGCGCTGCAATCCTTCCACGCGAATGTCCTTGATGACAAAGGACTCCATCGCCTGGCTGGCGGACATGCAAAGAACACCGAGGAGAAATGCCGCGAAAAATCGTTTCATTCGTCAGGATTTGTTATGGATTCGGGCAAGCGGCAATCGTTCAGAGGAAAATCCGGGTCAAATCATTATAGAAGGCCAGCACCATCAGGCCGACGAGCAGGGCCACCCCGATCTGCTGACCCCACACCAGCACGCTTTCGGGAAGCGGACTGCCCTTCACGGCCTCGATAATGTAATACATTAAGTGTCCGCCATCGAGTACCGGAATGGGCAACAGATTCAACACTCCCAGGCTGATGCTGATGACCGCCAGGAACAGCACAAACTGCCCGGCGCCAACCTTGGCGGAATAACCGGCATACTGCGCGATGGTGATCGGCCCGCTGATGTTGCGTGTCGACACTTCGAGCTTCAACATCCGGTAGAGCATCTCCAGCGTAAGCGCTGACATCCTCCAGGTGTTGCCGATCCCTTCCATCAATGCCGATGTAAGGCCGAAACGGACCTTGACCCGCATGTCATCGGGTATTTCGCTGAATTGAGGACGGATATTGATGCGCCCGATCGTCTCGCTCCCCTGCTCGACGGCATCGGGCGTGACATCGAAATCATGTCGCTTCCCATCGCGCTCCACAACAATGTGGATGGAATTGCCCGGGTTATTGCTGACCAGCGTGACCAGCTCCTCCCAGGTTTGCACGGGTTGGGAATTGACTTCCACCAGACGATCGCCCACCTCCATTCCCGCGCGCATGGCGGGTCCCGCTTCGATCGCGCCAATAACCGGCAGCGCCTCCGGAAAATATCCGATCAGGCCGATGCCGCGCTCAACCAGCGAGGAATTCACATCCTGGACGGGGAAGTTCGAGAGATCCAGCTCGAGCCGCTTCATCCGGCCCTGGGTGTCGCGCACTTCAAACATCATCCGTGCACGATCCAGCGCCCGCTGAAACACATACAGGCGTCGATGGTCCCAGCTCTGCACCTCTTTCCCGTCAATGCTGATAATTGTGTCTCCGGCCTGGAACCCGGCCTGCTGCGCGATCGAACCTTCGACAACCTTGCCGACCACCGGCTGGATACCGTCCACACCGATCATGTAAATCGCCCAATAGGCCAGAATGGCGAAAAGGAAATTGAACAAGGGGCCCGCGATCACGATGGCCATGCGCTTCCAGACATGCTGGCGGTTGAATGCCCGATGCACCTCCGCTGCCGGCACATTGCCCTCGGTCTCATCCAGCATTTTCACGTAACCACCCAGCGGAAACGTTCCGATGGCCAGCTCCATGTTGTCTTTCCCCACGTGGCGCGACCACAACGGTTTTCCGAAGCCAACGGAAAAACGCAGCACCTTGACCCCCAGACGCCGGGCCACCCAGAAATGGCCGAATTCGTGCACCGTGATCAGGATGCCCAGGGCCACCACAAAAGCGCCGGCATAATAAAGTAAGTCCATCATGAAACACCTTGCCCTACGCGCGGTTCCCGCGCCGCGATAAAACTGCTCGCCACATCGCGGGCGCGCAAGTCACTCGACAACACGGCATCGAGTTGAACATCCCGACTGGCCGGCAGGCTCGAAAGCGTATGCTCGATCACGCGCGGGATATCGGTAAATCCGATGCGCCGGTCCAGGAAGGCCTGCACCGCCACTTCATTGGCCGCATTCAGAATGGCCGGCATGGTGCCGCCACCGCGCGCCGCTTCATACGCCAGCCGCAGGCACGGAAAACGTTCCATATCCGGCGGGCTGAAATCCAGGCGCGCCACCTCGAGCAGGTTGAGGCTTTTCACGCCGGATTCAATCCGGTCCGGCCAGGCCAGGGCATGTGCGATCGGCGTGCGCATATCCGGATTTCCCAGTTGCGCCAGCACCGAACCATCGACGTACTCGACCAGCGAATGAATCACGCTCTGGGGATGTATGACGATCTCCACCTGATCGGGTGTCACACCAAACAGCCAGCCGGCCTCGATCAGTTCAAGTCCCTTGTTCATCAAGGTCGCGGAGTCCACGGAAATCTTCCGGCCCATGACCCAGTTGGGATGGGCACAGGCCTGTTCCGGTGTCACCGCGGCCAGCGATTCGGGCGTCGCCGCGCGAAAAGGTCCGCCCGAGCAGGTCAGAAAAATGCGCCGCACGGCAGCCGCCGGGTTGCCGGCGCGGAAACCGTCCGGCATGCACTGGAAAATGGCGTTGTGTTCGCTGTCTACCGGCAGCAGCTCGGCGCCACAGCGTTGTGCTTCCTCGATGAAGACATGGCCGGACATCACCAGCGGTTCCTTGTTCGCCAGAAGCACGCGCTTCCCTGCCCGTACGGCAGTAAGTGTAGGCAGCAGACCGGCAGCGCCGACGATGGCCGCGACAACGATGTGCGCTTGTGTGTGCGTCGCCACCGCGTTCAGGCCGTCCACGCCGGACAGCACGTCGATATCGAGTCCAGCCTGCTGTACTTTTTCCTTCAATTGGGCGGCGGCGCGCGGGTCGAGCATGACCGCCTTCAGCGGGAGAAAACGCCGGCACTGTTCGAAAAGACGGTCGACCTGCGTGTTGGCGGTCAGCGCCACGATGCGATATTTCCCGGAATGACGCGCGAGCACATCGAGCGTATTGATCCCGATGGAGCCGGTGGATCCCAGAATGGTTACACCGCGGATCCCGCGATCAGGCCGTTCCCTGGAGGAATTTTTATCCGTGATGGTCATGTGTCAATACTTCAACAGAAGAATCGCGCCCAGCGCGAAGACCGGCGCCGCGGCGGTCAGGGCATCTATACGGTCCAATACGCCGCCGTGACCCGGGAGCAGCTTGCCGCTGTCCTTGACGCCGGCAATACGCTTGAGCTTGCTTTCCGTCAGGTCGCCGACCACCGAAAACAATGCCGTCAAGGCCGCCAATCCCGTCCACAGCGCCAGCAGCGTTCCCTCGAATTTCCAGATCATTGTCCCACAAAGCCAGGCCAGCAGCACGACGCCCAGCACCCCGCCGGCAACGCCTTCCACCGTCTTGCCCGGACTGATATGCGGGGCAAGTTTGGTTCGGCCCATAACCGAGCCGGCAAAATAGGCGGCGCTGTCCGCCACCCACACGAGCACAAACAGAAACAGCAGTGTCCGTGGTCTTTCGTCGTCCGCTGCCAGAAGATAAACCGATGCAATCCACAGGGGAACGAGAATCAGAAAGCCGCCGACAACCCTGCCGGGCAGCGTCGTGAACATTCCCTTGTTTGCATCGGGCCGGCTGATGAGCTCGACCAGCGCCCACAGCCACCACAACACAGCCGCGGCCAGGAGTGCGACGATCAGGTCGCGCTGAAGCGGTATGGCATTCAGTCCCAGCGCACCGAACAGCAGAAGGCAGGCCACGTAAGCGGCCTTGGCCGGGAATCGTCGCAGGCCGGACAATCCGGCCCACTCCCATGCCGCCGCGGCGATGAAAACACCGAACAGCAAGGCAATCCACGGGAGGGAAAGATAGAACAGCGCCGCCACCAGCAGCGGGACGAGAACAATGGCTGTCAGGATGCGCTGTTTAAGCATGGCGCGCGGCTTCGATCTGATCACCGGTCAGACCGAAACGGCGCTGGCGTCCGGCATACGAGGCAAGTGCCTGCTCGAATTGCGCACGATCGAAATCCGGCCACAGGACCGGCGTGAAATACATCTCGGTGTAGGCAAGTTGCCACAACAGGAAATTGCTGACGCGCTGCTCTCCTCCGGTGCGGATGAAAAGATCCGGCTCCGGCGCGCCGGCCAGACTGAGAAAAGGTTCGATGCTTGCTTCCGTGATTGCCGCAGGATCGATTTCGCCGATCTTGGCGCGACGGGCCAGCTGTGCGCAAGCCTGCGCGATATCCCAGCGCCCGCCGTAATTGGCGGCGATGGTAAGTGTGAGCGCCTGGTTTTCCCGCGTCAGTGTTTCCGCCCGCCGGATGCGCGAGGTGATTTTCTCGCCAAAGCGCGCGCTATCGCCGATGACGCGGAAACGGACATTATTCTTGTGCAGCTTCTTGATCTCGTTTCCCAGTGCGCTCAGAAACAGATCCATGAGCAGCTGGACTTCCTGCGGTGGCCGACGCCAGTTTTCACTGCTGAAGGCATAGAGCGTGAGGTGCTTGATTCCCTTTTCAATGCAGCCTGACACCATATCGCGCACGCGCTCCACGCCCTTGCGGTGGCCGGCGATGCGGGGCAACCCGTGGCCCTTGGCCCAGCGGCCGTTGCCGTCCATGATGACGGCCACGTGGCACGGGATGTCGGATCGCGCCGCCAGCAGCGCCGCTGGATCGTTATGGCCGGTTTTATCCATACGTAAAATCACTTCCTAAAAAATCTTTTCTCACCGCAAAGTCGCAGAGGACGCAAAGAAAAGCATGATTTTTTATTGAGAAAATCCTTTGCGCTCTTTGCGCCTTTGCGGTGGAACCCATCGTTATACCTGCATGATGTCCTTTTCCTTGGCCGCCACCAGCTTGTCGATCTCACCGATGAAACGATCCGTGAATTTCTGCACCGCCTCTTCCGCGCGCTTGTCATCGTCCTCGGTGATGAGCTTTTTCTTCAGGGCATCCTTCAGGTGCTGGTTCGAGTCACGGCGCACATTGCGGATCGCCACCTTGGCGTTCTCGCCTTCGGCACGCGCGTGCTTGGAGAGTTCCTTGCGGCGTTCCTCGGTCAACGCCGGCAGCGGCACGCGGATAACGCCGCCCGTCGACATGGGGTTCAGTCCGAGATCGGACTCACGGATTGCCTTTTCGATCGCCGCGGCCTGGCCCTTGTCGTAAGGCGTCACCGTCAGGGTTCGGGCATCCGCGGCCGAGACGTTGGCCACCTGGTTCAGCGGCGTCTGGTTGCCATAGTAATCGACGCGCACGTTTTCGAGCAGGCCGGGATGGGCCCGGCCGGTGCGGATCTTTCCCAGATCGTTTTTCAGCGTCTCCACCGACTTCGCCATGCGCGTCTCCGCGTCTTTCTTGATGCTCTCAACCGGTTGCGTCAAGGCTAGCCTCCTTTTACGAGTGTGCCGACATTTTCTCCCCGGCAAACACGCATCAGGTTGCCGGCCTTATGAATGCTGAATACGCGCACGTGCATGTTCTGGTCGCGGCACAGGGCGATCGAGGCGGCGTCCATCACGCCCAGCCGCTGGTCCAGGACTTCATCATAGCTGATGGTTTCGAAACGCCTGGCGTCGGCGTGCTTCACCGGATCGCGGTCGTACACGCCGTCCACCTTGGTGGCCTTGAGCACGACGTCGGCGCCGATTTCCATGCCGCGCAGCGTCGCCGCGGTATCGGTGGTGAAGAATGGATTGCCGGTGCCGGCCGCGAAGATCACCACGCGCCCCTGCTCGAGATGCCGTATCGCGCGGCGGCGGATGTAGGGCTCCACCACCTGGTCGACCCGCAGGGCCGACTGCACGCGCACGGGAACATCCAGCTTCTCCAGCGCGTCCTGCATGGCCAGTGAATTGATCACGGTGGCGAGCATGCCCATGTAATCGGCCGAGGCCCGGTCCATGCCCTGGGCCGAGGGGGCGATGCCACGAAAAATATTGCCGCCACCGATCACGATGGCGAGCTGGATGCCGGTGGCGACAACCGCTTTGATCTCGGAGGCGACGCGCGCCAGCACTTCGCGATTGATCCCGTAGGCGTCGGAACCCATCAGCGCCTCGCCGGAGAGCTTGAGAAGCACGCGGCGGTAAGCAGGAACCCCGGAGGCGCTCATCGGAAGCTAATCTCCGTTAGGAAGCTCTGATTTATTAGTTTTTGCCGCAGAGTCGCAAAGACGCAAAGATTTTTGTGTTTATTTTTTCGAGCTTTTCTTTGCGCCTTCGCGTCTTTGCGGCAAGTGGTCATAATTAATCAAACCGTACTTTAGACACTCTTAACCGTCGCCATCACTTCGGCGGCGAAATTGTCCGACCGTTTCTCCAGGCCTTCGCCGACTTCATAGCGGATGAAGCCTTTCACGACCGTCCCTTTGGACTTGAGCAGTTTTTCGACCGTGGTGTCCGGGTCCTTCACGAAGGGTTGCCCCAGCAGGGTAATTTCATTGAGATACTTGTTGACCCGGCCCATAACCATTTTTTCAACGATGTCCGCCGGCTTGCCGCTGCTGCCGGCCTGCTCGGTGAATATCTCCTTTTCCTTGGCGACGGCCGCGGCCGGTACCTGATCCCTGGAAACATATTCGGGCCGGCTGGCGGCGACATGCATGGCGATATCCCTGGCAAGCGCTTCATCGCCGCCGTCCATCACCACCAGCACGCCGATCTTGCGTCCGTGAACATAGCTGCCAATATGACCTTTGTCCGTCGTCAGTCTCTCGAAACGCCGGACGTTGATATTCTCGCCCAGTTTCATGACCAGGCCCTCGCGCGATTGGGCGATGGTGGCCGGAGCGCCAGCCTGGTATGGAAGCTTGTAAAGCGCGTCCACATCGGCCGGCTGGGCGTGAACCACGCGCACCGCGGTGGCGACGGCAAAGGCCATGATTTCGTCGCCCTTGGCGACGAAATCGGTTTCGCAATTCACCTCGACCATGGCGGCGGTCTTGCGATCGGGGCTCACATGAATAGCGATCGTGCCCTCGGCGGCGATGCGCCCGGCTTTTTTCTCGACCTTGGCACCCGCGCGCGTGCGCAACAAATCGGCCGCGGCCTCCATGTCTCCATTCGTTTCCGTGAGCGCCGCCTTGCATTCCATCATGCCCAGTCCGGTGCGCTCGCGAAGTTCTTTTACTTGTAGTGCTGAGATGCTCATATGTTTTCCCAAAAAATAATATTACTTTGGAACCGCAGATGAACGCGGATAAACGCAGATGTAAAGAAACCTCCGATTATTAATTTCTGACGCAAAGTCGCAAAGACGCAAAGATTTTCCAGGATATTTTTCTGAGTTTTTCTTTGCGCCTTTGCGTCCTCGGCTCCGCAACCGGTACATCCCTGTACCGCTCCTGCGTCTTTGCGTCAAATAATCATAATTAATCAGATATTCCTAAAATCAAGGGGGCAATGCCCCCTTGATGTTGTCACGTCTGTTGTTCGTCGTCATTGCCTGGGAGCACCTCTTTTTTCGCGTGCCCGCCGCTTTTGGGCTTGGCACGCACGCTACGCTTCAGTTTGACCGCCGGTTTTCCACCGGCTTCGTCCGTCGCCTTATCTTCCGACGCGGCTTCTGGCGGAGCCGCCATCTTTTTCCTGGCGACGACCTTGATCTTGGCCGGTTCTTCCTTCACTTCGACGAACTCCTCGTCGCCCGACACAATCGCGGCCTGGTGCTGCTCGCGACCAATAAGAATCGCGTCCGCCGCCGCGCGGGCGTAAAGCTGGATGGCGCGAATGGCGTCATCGTTGCCCGGAATGACGTAATCCACGCCATCGGGCTTGCAGTTGGAATCGACCACGGCGACAACGGGTATGTTCAGTTTCTTCGCCTCGGAAACGGCGATGTATTCGTGGCCCACGTCGATGACGAATACGGCGTCGGGCAGGCCGGACATCTCCTTGATGCCGCCCAGACTCTTTTCGAGCTTGACGCGTTCGCGATCGAGGGTGAGCAGTTCCTTTTTGGAAAGCTTCTGGCTGCTGGTTTCGTCCGCCAGTATCGATTCGAGCATTTTCAGACGCTCGATGGATTTTTTCACGGTGCGGTAATTGGTCAGCATCCCGCCCAGCCAGCGATGGTTCACGTAGGGGCTGCCGCAGCGGGCCGCCTCCTCACCGATGATGTCGGTCGCCTGACGCTTGGTGCCGACAAACAGGATCGCGCCGCCGTTACCGGCGAGCCTGGTCAGGTACCCCATCGCCTCGTTGAACAGCGGCAGGGTCTTTTCCAGGTTGATGATGTGGATGCGGTTGCGCTCGCCGAAAATATAGGGGCGCATCTTGGGGTGCCAGAAACGCGTCTGGTGGCCGAAATGCACGCCGGCCTCCAGCATCTGGCGCATGGTGACATTGCTCATGATATCTCCTTCGGGTTTTTCCGCCGCGGACCCCATGTATCAACCCCGCACCTGACGCTTCATGCATCGTGGCCTTTAGCCAGCTAAGCATGAAGCGTCAGGTGCGGGGCACCCGGATACATGTGACGGTGCCGCGTGTGGGTTTAGGGTTTTATCGAGGCGGAGCGAATCATTTTGAACGTATCTGCAAAACATTACTCTTGCACATACGATACAGAGTGCTCTTACCGCCTCGAGAAAACCGAAAATTCATACGATTTTTCGTTATTGATCCGGCATTCCGCACCTTGAATAAGGCCACGAACACCGCCATCTGGACCGGCTTCGTTCAGGATGACCAATGCCGGATCAATAACTGTTCTACTGCGGGCGGCTTTATACCACAGCAAGGCTATTACGACAATGTTTTCATGGGTTTGGATGAAAGCCAACCATCAAAAGGGCTTTTTAAAACAGCGTTATTCCCGGACAATACGCCAGCCGCAAAGCACTTATGCCCGTCACCATCAAAACCCCCGCTGAAATCGAAAAAATGCGCGTCGCCGGCCGGCTCGCCGCCGAGGTGCTGCGCATGATACGGCCCCACGTCCAGCCGGGGATCACGACCGGCGAGCTCGACCGGATCTGCCACGACTACATCGTCAACGTGCAGCAGGCCGTCCCGGCACCGCTCGACTACAAGGGCTTCCCGCGCTCCATCTGCACCTCGGTGAATCATCAGGTATGTCATGGCATCCCGGGCGACAAAAAACTCAAGAAAGGCGACATCGTCAACATCGATGTCACCGTCATCAAGGACGGATATCACGGCGACACCAGCAAAATGTTTTTTGTGGGTGAGCCTTCCGTGCAGGCCAGGCGCCTGGTGCAGATCACGCACGAGTGCATGATGAAGGGTATCGAGATCGTGCGGCGGGGAAAGCGGCTCGGCGATATCGGCCACGCCATCCAGCGGCACGCCGAGGCGCACGGTTTCTCGGTCGTGCGCGAATATTGCGGTCACGGCATCGGGCGCGAATTCCACGAAGACCCGCAGGTGTTGCACTACGGACAGCCGGAAACGGGAATGGCGCTGGAGCCCGGCATGACCTTCACCGTCGAACCCATGATCAATGCCGGCAAGAAGGAAGTAAAACTGCTGCCTGACAACTGGACCGTGGTCACGCGCGACCATTCGCTTTCCGCGCAGTGGGAACATACCGTGCTGGTGACGGAGACAGGCCACGAAATACTTACGCTCATTCCCGGCGACGACCCGTGATGTAAAAATGAAATTGACCGCCAGGACGCCAGGAACGCCAGGGATTGAGATTCCCGAGTTTCGCTTTTCCTGGCGACCCTGGCGCCCTGGCGGTTCAGAATCATATTCTTTTTATTAGAGCTAACATGGCCAGCGCCAAGGATAACCTGTTCAGCAGCCGTGAATTCGACCAATCGCTGGCCGGCGCCGATAAGCCCCTGCCGCTGTTTCGCGCCGCGTTGCAGACCGGGCGCGCGAATCTCAAAAAACGTTTTTTCGAAAACAGCGGCGCCACGCTTCTGGTGAGCGCACACGCCAAGTTCGTCGATCAACTCATCGTGCGCGCCTGGAAGCGGCACTTGCCCCTGCTGCCGGCTGGTTTTCGCATCGCCCTGGTGGCCGTGGGCGGCTATGGGCGCGGTGAACTGCATCCCGCCTCGGACATCGACCTCATGGTGCTGCTCGAGAAGGACAAACCGACGAAAGCACAAGCTTTCGTCGAAGCCCTGATCCGTTTCTTCTGGGACATGGGGATCGAGGTCGGCCACAGCGTACGCACGTTGAAGGACTGCGTGCGCGAAGCGAAGGGCGACATCTCCGTGGCGACGAATCTCATGGAAGCGCGTTTTCTCGAGGGCGACGAGGAACTGTTCCGAAAGATGCGCCAAATGACGCATGCCTCGAAAATATGGCCGAGCCGAAAGTTCTTCGCCGCCAAGCGCCAGGAACAGATCCTCCGGCATCACCACTTCCACGACACCGCCTACAACCTGGAGCCGAATATCAAGGATGGCCCGGGTGGATTGCGCGACATCCACATGATCTCGTGGGTGACGCAGCGGCATTTCGATACCACCTCGCTGCACGATCTGGTGGAACGCGGCTTCCTGAGTGAGGAGGAATATCACACGCTGATCCGTGGAAGAAACTTCCTGTGGCACGTGCGCGCCGGCCTGCACTATCTCGCCGGCAGGCGCGAGGACCGCCTGCTGTTCGACCACCAGCGTGAACTCGCCAGCCATTTCGGCTATGTCGACCGTCCCGGATTCCTCGCCGTCGAACAGTTCATGAAGCGCTACTACCGGACCGTCAAGGAACTGTCCCTGCTCAACGAAATCCTGCTACAGCACTTCGAAGAGGCCATCCTCGCACACTGGCGCATCAAGATCCGCCCCATCAACCGTCGCTTCCAGTCCCATCTCGGCTTCCTGGAGGTCACGCACTCGCGGGTATTCGAGCGCGCGCCGTTTGCGCTGCTGGAAATGTTCCTGATCATGCAGCAGCACCCCAAACTCAAGGGCGTGCGCGCCGGTACCATTCGTCTGGTGCGCGCGAATCTCCACCGGATCGACAACAAGTTCCGCAAGGACCTCGCCTGCCGCAGCCTGTTCATGGAGATCATGCGCCAGCCGCGCGGCATCACGCACGAGCTGCGGCGCATGAACGCCTACGGCGTGCTGGGCGCCTACCTCCCCGCCTTCGGTCGCATCGTCGGCCAGATGCAGCACGACCTGTTCCACGTATACACGGTCGATGCCCACTCGCTCATGGTCGTGCGCAACCTGCGCCGCTTCACGCTGCCGGAATTCCGCGGTGAATTCCCGCTCGCCAGCGAACTCATCCAGAAACTGTTCAAGCCCGAGCGTTTGTATCTGGGAGGCCTTTTTCATGACATCGCCAAGGGGCGCGGGGGCGACCATTCGCAGCTGGGTGAAAAGGAGGCCGAGGCCTTCTGCCGTCTGCACAATCTCAGCGAGTACGACACCCGCTTCGTCTGCTGGCTGGTGCGTCATCACCTGGTGATGTCGAGCACCGCCCAACGCGAGGACATCTCCGACCCGGATGTCGTCCTGCGCTTCGCCCAGCGGGTCGGCGACCAGGAACACCTCGACAACCTCTACCTGCTCACGGTCGCGGACATGCGTGGCACCAGTCCGACCGTCTGGAACGCCTGGAAAGGCCGGTTGCTGTCGCAGCTCCACAGCGCCACCACACGGCTGCTGCGGCGCGGCATCGCCCAACCCATCGATCTTGAAGAGCATATCGCGGATCTGCGCCGATCCACGCTGGACAAGCTGCGTCCGACCGGGCTTCCGGAAAAGGCTGTCGCCCGGTTCTGGCAGGATCTGGATGAAGAGTATTTTCTGCCTTACGACGTGGACAGCCTCGCCTGGCACGCCCAGGTCCTCGCCGAAGCGCCTGCCACTGATCTGCCGATCGTGGCCACGCGCTACACACCGGAAATCGGTGGCAGCGAATTTCTCATCTACAGCCCCGATCGCGATGACCTGTTCGTGGTCATGACCGCGGGCTTCGACCGCCTGAACCTGTCGATCATGGATGCCCGCATCCACACGCTGCGCAACGGCTTTGCGCTCGATACCTTTGTCGTGCTCGACCACAATGGGCAACCGGTGAGCGATGCCCGTGCGCTATCACAACTGCAAAAGGCGATGCGCGACCAACTCCTGCATCCGCAACCGGGCCGTGATATTCGATCCACGGGCCTGCAACGCCAGCTCAAGCACTTCCCGATCGAAACGCGTGTCCTGTTCAGCCCCTCGCCGAAGGGCCTGCTCACCATCATGGAAGTAACGGCACAGGACCGTCTGGGGCTGCTCTATCAGGTGGCGCTCGCGCTCAAGCAATGCCGGGTGAACCTGGTGGCCGCCAAGGTGGCGACCTACGGCGAGCGCGCCGAGGATATTTTCTTCATCAACAGTCGTGATCGTCACCAGCCTCTCAGCCCCGAACAACTCAAATGCCTTGAGTCTGAAATTGTCCGGCGTCTTGGGCCCGCATCCGCAATGGCAAAAACAGAAGAAAAATCGATAGAATTTTAAATATGGGAGCGCAGATGAACACAGATTGAACCGCGGATTAACGCGGATGAATAGAATAAATCTGCGTTAATCTATTAAGGAACCTCTGATTTATTAATTTCTGACGCAGAGCCGCAAAGACGCAAAGATTTTTTTCGTTTATTTATCCGGACTTTTCTTTGCGCCTTCGCGTCTTGGCGTCAAATAATCATAATTAATCAGACCTTCCTTAAACATCCGCGTTCATCTGCGGTTCAAAAATCATATCATCCGCCCAGATAGCACTCCTGGACTTTCGGATCCTTGAGCAGCGCCTTCGCCGAATCGGCGAGAACGATATTTCCGCTTTCCATGACGTAACCACGATGACTGACCTCGAGGGCAAGCCTGGCATTCTGCTCCACCAGCAGCAGCGTCATGCCCTCTTCCGCGATGCGCCGGATGGTCTCGAAGATTTTCTGCACCAGCATCGGCGCCAGTGATCGTAGGGCGCCAATGAGCAAAGCGAATTGCGCCGGATGTCGGGCGCATGCACACCACGCAAGACGGAATGCCGAAGGCGGTTTGGTCACACACGTCCGACCACAAACAATCTCTCACGCCGCTTTTCTGCGCATCGTGAACTCGGCGCGAATCTCGTCGTAGGGCACGAACAGACCCCGTTCGCCCGATTCGATCAGGCCGAGTTCCGCCAGGGGTTTCACGTCGCGGTGCACGCTCTTCACGTCGCGATCGAGCAGCCGCGCCAACGCGCGCAGGGCAAGCGGCCCTTTCGCCTGAAGCATCCGCAGAAGCTCGAAGCGTGTGGGCGTGAGCGTACGGGCCATGTCCGAAAGCCGTTCGAAGGTCACGAATTCGCCCTGGTAGCGGCGGCTTTTCCACGCCCGGCGGAAGGACTCCAGCCCCTCATCGAGACTCTCAACTCTTACCGTCACCACTCGTTTCATGTCTTGTCCTCCTCACGCATCACATCCGCCCTGAAGTCGGCCAGCAGCCGATCGAGCGAGATGAACCGGTAACGCTCCTCCCGGTCCCGCCTGTGGCGGTGGTCACCTTTGCCGCGCTCGTTATCGTAGCCAACGATCCGCTTGCCCTCGCGCACGTAGGCGAGCCGGTACTTGTAACCGTGGGGGCGGCCGGGCTCCGGGTGCGGCAGCTTCCAGACCACCTCCTCCACGATCGCGCCGCTCACCAGACGCTTCTTGTTGCGATAGATGAGCCGTGCCTGCATGTTGGCATTATTGCCAACATCGTGCCCAATGTCAAACTGCTCTGAGCAATCAAGGCGGCAACCGCTTGTCGTTGCCTACCGCCGCGTTACTCGGCGGCGCGCTTCACCCACCCAAATAGGCGTGCTGGACTTTCGGATCCTTGAGCAGCGCCTTCGCCGAATCGGCGAGAACGATATTTCCGCTTTCCATGACGTAACCACGATGACTGACCTCGAGGGCAAGCCTGGCATTCTGCTCCACCAGCAGCAGC
>Ga0209342_10001493_pt1 | contig 26256 bp, 20 predicted proteins | sample RifCSP16_2_FD_184023 | JGI IMG/M metagenome (GOLD analysis project Ga0209342, IMG submission 184023) | Soil microbial communities from Rifle, Colorado - Rifle CSP2_sed 16_2 (SPAdes) (version 2) | ecosystem: Environmental > Terrestrial > Deep subsurface > Rock core/Sediment | place: Rifle... | reverse complement strand
GATCGCCCGCAGCGTGGTGGTGACGTCGATCAGGATGGGACCCGCGTAGACGGTCCCGTTAGTGGCCGAAGGCGCGCTGCCGTCGCTGGTATAGCGGGCGGTGGCCCCCGTGGGCACGCGGATCGCCACCGTCTGCCCCGGCGAAGCGAACGTCCCGCGCGGCGGGTTGAAGGCCGCGGCCTGCAGGTACACCGTGAAGGCCCGCTCCGTGATCTCGGAGTCGGCCATCCCGTCCTTGTAGGCGATGGCCCGGAGCGTGGCGTCGGCGGCGAGCTGAATGGCGCCGGTATAGAGGTCGCCGGAGGTCTGCGAGGGCGTGCTGCCGTCGCTCGTGTAGCGGATCGTCGCCTCCGGCGTCGAGCTGGTGATGGTCACCGAGAAGGTGCCAAAGGCGAAACGTCCGCCGTTGGGGAGGAAGGCGGGCGCGGCCACCTGCTCGAGCGGGACCGTGCTGGACGAGCCCCGATCCCCACCGCCGCCACAGCCCATCTGGCAGATGCAGGCGGTGAGCAAGCTGAACGGCAAGAGCCTGCGCGCTCCGGTCACGCTCTCCATGCTGACCTTCCTTGGCTCGGCCCTGTGACGGACCGCGAATGAATGAGGGCTGACGGCGCATGATCTCGGATGCGGCGCTGCTTGTCACGCCCGGGTCTCCATTCCAGTCCGCGGGCGAGTCCGAAGGTCACGGGACCCAGGCGGTCGCCACCCTTCACCCCAGTGGCTCAGCGTCACACAGGTTACGCGGATGTGTGCTCGTCGGCGCGAAGCTCCCGAAAAGCACCACGTCTCAGGAGCCGCCGATGGAGAGCGTCGCTGCGAGCGCGGCACGGACGTTCTCGATGGCCTTCGCCGTCGCGCTCTTCAGGGCGCCGCTCACCCAGTCGTTCCACTGCGGCGGTCCGACCCCCGCGTATCCTCCTGCTCGTGACGCTGCGGCTCTTCCACACCGCCGACTGGCACCTGGGCCACACCCTCCACGGGGTCGAGCGCACCTACGAGCACGAGAGGCTCATGGCGTGGCTCCTCCAGACGATCGAGCGCGAGTCGGTCGACGCGGTGCTGGTCGCGGGCGACGTCTTCGATGCCGCGAACCGGCCCACCGAGGCGCAGGCCCTCTGGTACCGGTTCCTCGTCGAGGCCTGGCGGCGCGTGCCGCACGTGCAGGTCGTGGTGATCGGCGGCAACCACGACTCCGGTGCCCGCCTCGACGCGACCGACCCGTTCCTCCGCGCGATGGAGCGGCTGCACATCGTCGGATGCGTCACCCGGCGTGACGGGCGGCCCGAACTCGACAGCGTCGTCGTGCCGCTCCGGGACTCGTCCGGGGAGGTCCGGGCCCGGGTCGCGGCTCCCGTTCCTGCGCGCGGCGGAGATCGGCACCGGCCTGGAGACACCGTCGCCGAGGCGACGCGCCGCTTCTTCGGCTCCGTCCTGGACCGCGCTCGCGCGCGGCGCTCCCCGGACGAGGCGCTCGTCGCGATGGGCCACCTCTACATCGTCGGCGCGAAGGCCTCCGAGCTCTCCGAGCGCCGGTTCGTCGTGGGCAACCAGTCGGCCGTGGGGCATAGGAACTACAACTTGCAGATCAGGGTCCGGTAACGTTCCGTCCTGTGTCGCCGCACTGCTGGCGGAACGGAGCATGGCTGCACGCCCTTGCGCGTCTCTCGGACCCGTCCTCGGTGAGGAGTACGCATCCCTCTCTTCGCGGCATTCCCCGTAAGCTGGCGCCTGTCCCTTGGCCCGTTTCCATTTTCGGCGTCTTCGCCGTGACGTCCTGGTACACGACGACCGCGCCCTGCACGCGGCCGTCCCGGCCGAGCGGCGCGGTGCTCGCGCAGAGGACGCGCCACTCGCCGCCCGCGCGTCGTACTCCTTCGCGCTCCTGTCCGGGCGGTAGCAGGAGTAGGACGGCTCGCCCGCGCTCGTGCGGGCGCATGGGCTCAGCCGAGGAGGCGCGCGCACGCAGCGTTCCACCGCGCGACCCTCGCGTTCGAGGCGCGATCGCCCTTCACCAGCATGACGCCGGCCGGGAGCAGGTCCATGAGGGCCCCACCGTGGTCGAAGGCGTCCCATACCCCGGTGAGCGAGCTCTCCGCGAGAAGCATCCCCTCCTCGGTCCATGGCTGACGGCAGGTCGTCTAGAATATCCCGAGCTTGGCAGGGAACCTACGGCGCTCCGCTGCCCCCTAACGGTGGAACCCGAATGCAGCGCGAAGCGATCGTTCGCCGCTGCGTCAATCCGGCAACGGGATCTCGATCGACATCCCGTCGTACGCCAGGACGACCTCTCCCGCGAACTCCGCCCGCGACTGCTCCGCGAGGGGCGAGGGATCATGGTCGTAGCGGCTCGAGAAGTGCGTGAGGACGAGCCGCTGCGCCCCGGCCTCCCGCGCGACCAGCGCCGCCTCGCGCGCGGTGGAGTGCATCGTCTCGGCGGCGCGAGCGGCCTCGTCGTCGCCGAAGGTCGCGTCGTGGACGAGAACGTCGGCGCCCCGGGCCGCCTCGATCGTGCCGGCCGCGGGGCGCGTGTCGCCCGACACCACCAGCTTCCGGCCGCGGCGCGGCGCCTCCACCACCTCCTCGGGGCGCACGGCGCGGCCGTCCACCTCCACCGTGCGTCCGCGCTGCAGGGCACCGAAGAGCGGGCCCGCGGGCACGCCCAGCGCCCGGGCTCGCTCGGGGTGGAAGCGGCCCGGCCTCGGGTCCTCCACCAGCGCGTAGCCCAGCGACGGGATCCGGTGCTCGGTCGCGAACGCGCGGACGTCGGCGCCCGGGCGCCGCACGACCTCGCCCGGCGCGAGCTCGTGGATCTCCACCGGGAAGGAGAGCGCGTCCGTACCGGTGAAGAGCATGATCTCCAGGAGCCTCTTCGCCGGCCTCGGACCGTAGAGGTGCAGGGCCTCTTGCCGGTGCAGCATGGAGAGGGTCCGCAGGAACCCGATCGCGCCCAGGTAGTGATCGGCGTGGAAGTGGGTGAAGAAGATGGCGGCGACGTCGAACCCGGTGCCGAACCGGATCATCTGGCGCTGCGTGCCCTCGCCGCAGTCGAAGAGGACGAGCTCTCCCGCGCGCCGCACGGCGAGGCCGGTGAGGTTCCGGTTGGCGGTCGGCTGCGAGGCGGACGTGCCGAGGAAGGTGGCGCGGAGCACGGGAGGAGACCTGCCTACTGCTAGGGGGCGCGAGTTTCAAGCACCGTCGCGGAGGGCGGGGCCGGCGGCGAGCGACGGGCCGCCCCGCGCCGATCCGGGTAGAACCACCATCCATGCTATTCGAGCTGACGGTGATCATGGCGCTGATCGCGGCGAACGGCGTCCTGGCGGGATCCGAGATCTCCATCATCTCCCTGCGGAAGAGCCGGATCCTGCAGCTCGCCGGCGAGGGCCGCCGCGGCGCCCACGCTGTGCTCGCGCTGCGCGACGCCCCCGAGCGCTTCCTGGCGACGGTCCAGGTCGGGATCACCGTGGTGGGCGCGACGGCCGCGGCGTTCAGCGGCGCCTCGATCGCGGCCCGGATCGCGCCCGCCCTCGAGCGCCTGGGTCTCTCGCGAGCTCTCTCCGGGGAGCTCGCGCTGGCGCTGGCGGTCGCGCTCGTCTCCTACCTCTCGCTCGTCTTCGGCGAGCTCGTCCCCAAGTCCCTCGCGCTGCGCTCCGGCGAGCGCTACGCGCTCCTCGTCGGGCGACCGCTCCAGGCGCTCGCCTGGCTCGCGCGCCCGGTGGTGTGGCTCCTCAGCGCCAGCTCGAACGCGGTGCTGAGGCCCTTCGGCGACGTCACGTCGTTCACCGAGTCGCGCCTGTCGGCGGAGGAGCTGCGCCAGCTCGTGGACGAGGCGGGCAAGACGGGGGCCCTCGACCTCGGCTCGAGCGAGATCGCCTCTCGCGCGCTGGGGTTCGGCGGTCTCACTGCTGGTGATGTCATGGTGCCCCGGAACCACGTCGTCGCGATCCCCAAGGACGCCACCCCCGACGAGGTCCGACGCCTCCTGCTCGAGCACGGGCACACGCGCATGCCCGTGTTCGAGGGTGACCTCGACAACATCGTCGGGTACGTCACCGCCCGGGACGTGCTCGCGCTCCTCTGGGAGAAGGAGCTCCTCGTGCTCGAGGACATCGTGCGCCCGACGCTGTTCGTGCCCGAGTCGGCGCCGGCGGTGCGGGTGCTGCAGGAGCTGCAGGCGAAGCGCGTGTGGTGCGCGGTGGTCGTCGACGAGCACGGCGGCGCCTCGGGCCTGGTGACCGTCGAGGACCTCCTGGAGGAGCTCGTGGGCGAGCTCTTCAGCGAGTACCAGGTCCCGGAGGACCTCATCCGGCGGCACGCCGACGGCTCGGCGGTGGTCCGCGGCGACGTGCCCATCCGCGACGTGAACCGGGCCCTCGGGCTCCAGCTCCCCGAGGGGGAGACCTGGTCCACCGTGGCCGGCCTCTGCGTCTCGCTCACCGGCGCGATCCCGCAGGTGGGGGCGGTCCTCCACTCGGGCGAGGCGCGCCTGGAGGTGCTGGAGGCGAACCCGCGGCTGGTGCGGCGGGTGAAGATCACGACGGACCGTGCAGGCGGGTAGGCCGCCTGCTCCTGACCCGGCATGGACCTCTCGTCACCGAACGTCACCTTGCCGAGCTGACACGCGCTTCAGGGCCGAGAGCCCGCCGGAGCTCGGGCGGCGTCACGGCGACCGTCCCAGGGCCCGCAGGATCGATGGGCAGCTCGAGGACGAACGTGCAGCCGCGCGGCTGGTTGTCCTCCACCCAGATCCGCCCCCGGTGCGCATCGACGGCGAGCTTGCAGAACGCGAGACCCAGGCCCCGGCTCGACCGCGCGTGTTCCGCGGCATCGCGTCCCAGCCGCGCGTAGCGATCGAAGACCCGCTCGCGCTCCCCGATCGGGATGCCAGGCCCCTGGTCCCGGACGCGGATGGCATAGGCGTCGCCTCCAGCGAGCGCGGCCTCCATACGCACTTCACTGCCCTTGGGTGCGTACTTGAACGTATTGTCGAGGAGGTTCTCGAGGACGCGCCGGAGGAGCTCGCGATCGGCTTTCACGGTGGGCAGGTCGCCGGCCACATCGACGACGAGCTCTCGCTCCATGCTCCGCGCCATCCCGCGCACGTCGGTGACCACCTCCTCCATGAGCTGTCGCAGAGCCATGAGCTCGAGCCTCGGCGTGAGCGACGTCTCTTCGCTTGCCGTGACGTCCAGCATGTCGAGGCTCATGCGATTCAGCACCTGGAAGGAGCCCACGACATCCTGGATGGCGACGGCCAGCTCACCCTGGAGTCCGGCGTCCTCACGCACGAAGATGGCGCTGTGGTAACCCGCGGTGATGGGGCTCTTGAGGTCGTGGACGATCATCTGGGTGAGCGTCCGGCGCATCTGCTCCAGCCTCTGCAGGCGCGCGTAGCTCTCCTCGAGATCGAGCTGGAGCCGGCGGAGCGCGATGTGCGTGGCCACGCGCGCCTCGAGCTCCTCCACCTGGAATGGCTTCGTCACGTAGTCGACGCCGCCCGCCGAGAAGGCCTTCACCTTGTCCAGGGTCTCCGAGAGCGCGCTCAGGAAGATCACCGGGATGTTCCGGAGCTTCTGGTTCTCCTTGAGCCGCCGGCACATCTCGAAGCCGTCCATCTGCGGCATCATCACGTCGAGGAGGAAGAGATCGGGCGCCTCGACCTCCGCCGCTTCCAGCGCCAGGGCGCCGCTCGGGAAGGCGCGGACGCGGTACCCCCTCCGCTTGAGCACGGTCGCCAGGACGCCGAGGTTCGCCGGGGTGTCATCCGCGACCAGGACGTCGCCGCGGTACTCGGGAATGGGTCGGTCCATTGGATCTCCTCCCTGAAGCTCAGCTCTCCGGTCGGGACGTGCCGTCACCCAGCGTGCGGCGGAGCCCCTCGTAGTCGAAACGGTCGGCGAGGGCGTGCAGGGCGCCGATGGCCGGCCCGGCCGTTCTTTCCGCCTCCGCGATGAGCGAGCGCAGGCGGTCCAGGTCGCCGATGCGCGTCGCCTCTCGCATCGCGCGCAGCGTGTGGCCCGGCACTCGCGCGAGCGCCTCGGGTGACAGCGCTTCTCCGCCACACGCCGCCGCGCCCGCTCCAGCCGGTGGATCTCCGGCGTAGATGTACTCGAGTCCCAGGTGCTCCCGGATCTTCTCCAGCAGCTTGGCCTCGCGCACCGGCTTGCCCAGGAAGTCGTCGGCGCCGTTCCGGAGCACGTCCCGCCGGTTCTCCGCGAACGCGCTCGCGCTGAGGGCGATGATCACGACATCCTCGCCGCCAGGCCGGCGGCGGATCGCCCGCGTCGCCTCGTAACCGTCCATCTCCGGCATGTGCATGTCCATGAGCACCAGCTCCGGCTTCCACGCTTGCCAGCTCTCCACAGCCTCCCGGCCGTCGGTGGCCTCGCGGACCTCGAACCCGATCAGGGTGAGGAGCTGCCGGAGCCACCCCCGGTTAGCGTCTTGGTCGTCGACCAGGAGCACCCGGGGCGCCGCGCCCGCGAGCTTGATCCCGGCCACGCGCCGCGGAGCCGCGGCCCGCATCTCGCACTCATCGGCGCAGCCCTCTTCCGCCGGGAACTCGAAGACGAACACCGATCCCTTGCCTGGCTCGCTCGTGACGCCGATGTCTCCGCCCATGAGCCGCGCGTGCTCCCGGCTGATGGCCAACCCCAGGCCCGTTCCGGTCTGCTCCTGACGCCCGCTCTCCGTCTGACCGAAGCGCTGGAAGAGGTTCGTGAGCTCGCCGCCGGCGATGCCCGGCCCGGTGTCCTGCACCTCCGCCGTCACCCACAGCCGCCCGCCGGTGCGCGTCGCCGACACCCGCAAGCTGATCCTGCCGCTCTGCGTGAACTTCGCGGCGTTCCCCAGGAGATTGACCAGCACCTGGCGCACCTTCCCCTCGTCCGCTACCAGGCAGCACGGGATCGCCTCCGTCTTCACGACCTCGAATGACAGCCCCTTCCCGTGCGCGCGCAGCCGGAACATCTCCTCCAGGTCTTGCAGCAGGGCGTGGAGGTCGAACGTGACGGGATCCAGGGTCACGCGCCCAGCCTCGATCTTGGACATCTCGAGCACGTCGTTGACGAGCGCCAGCAGGTGCTCGCCGCTGCGGTTGATGACCTCGATATTGCGCCTCGCCTCGACGCCCAGCTGGCCATCCCGCACCATCAGTTGCGAGTAGCCGAGGATCGCGTTCAGAGGAGTCCGGATCTCGTGCGACATGCTCGCCAGGAACGCGCTCTTCGCCCGGTTCGCGGCAGCCGCCTCCTGCAGGCGCTGCCGTTCGCTGATGTCGGAGACCATGGCCAGGACGCCGACCTGGCTGCCCGACTCGTCGACCATGGCGTTCATGCAGACGAGGCCGCAGAAGGCGGCCCCATCCCGCCTGCTGAGCCAGCACTCGAACTGCTCGGCAGCGCCGCGCGCGGCCGCGGCGAGGACGATCCGGCTCTGGAAAGCGGCCCTGCAGTCCTCCCTGACGCACTCCGCCGCCGCGGTCCCCATCACATGGTCTGGCTCGAGGCCGAGCATGTCGCCCATCCGGCGGTTCATGTAGGTCGTGCGCGCCTCGCCGTCGATCATCCAGATCCCTTCTTCGGCGGTCTCGACGATGCGCCGGAAGCGCAGCTGCGCAGCGTCGCGCGCGGCGAGGAGACGCTGGGAGGTCGCCACCTCCTTCTCGAGGGCGCCCTGTGCCCGCACGCGCTCCTCGATCTGCGCCGTGAGCTTCTCGTTGACAGCGGTGAGTTGCTCGGTGCGCTCGCCGAGCACCCCGTTCGCCTCCAGCAGCTCCGCCTTCTTCCTCTCCTCGAGAACGCGCGCGTCCATGAGGGCGTCCGCCATGGCGTTCAGGGAGGCCGCGAGCTTGCGGAACTCGAGCCCTCCCTGCTGCGCCAGGCGCGTGGCCAGATCTCCTCGAGCGATCCGGCCGGCGAACGCCATGCTCGTGGCCACCGAGCGCGAAATGCTCCGAAAGATGATGAAGGAGATGGCGAGCCCGGCGAGAGCGGCGGCGAGGCTCGCGATGGCGATCATCCATCCGGTCGCGCGGGTCCACCGCTGCACCGTGGCGCCCGTGGCCGTGGAGAAGCGTACCGACTGAGCGTAGAGCACCTCCAGGTGCGACTCGATCTCGTGGACCGCGGAGAGGTAGGTTTCCGTCTCCGGCTGGATCGCAGCTCTGAGCGCGACGTAGTGGTCGAACAGGTCTCCGTACTCACCGGCCAGGCGCGCCAGGGCCTCCTTCTTCCGTGACGGCAGGGCAGTCCTGGCCAGATCCGCCCTGAAGCGCGCCAGCGCCTGCGTGTACTTGTGCGCGTTCTTGTCGAGGCCGCGCATGAGGAAGTCCTTCTCGTGCCTTCGCATGGCCAGGAGGTCGGCCATGAGCGGCTCGGTGCCGGACGCCTCGATGATCGCTTCCATCTCGTGGGCCTTGGCGCGGAATTGCCCTTCGAGGCCGGTGTCCATGCGGCCGAGGCGCCCGTAGATGTCGACGAGCCGCATGAAGCCGGCCTCGTACTGGACGGTCGCGAGCTCGACGGCCCTGGTCCGCCGGTCGAGATCCGCATCGGAGCGGAGGCGACGAATGATCCCCATGTTCGTGCGGATGTCGGCCAGCTCTGCCTGCAGGAGGGTCCCATAGCGGGACTTGGCCTCGTAGAAGCTGAACTCCCTCTCCTTGAGGAGGAAGTCCTTCTCGTTCTTCCGCGCCTTGATCATCCCGATCGTGCAGCGGAGGCTCAGGTCCGCGATCCGGCCGTCGACATCCAGGTACTGCTCGACCGCTGCGCGCGCCCGCTGCTGGCTCCACAACGAGACGCCGCCCACGATGAGGGCCAGACCGACGACGGCGATGAACCCGCCTGCCAGCTTGGTCCGCAGGCTCATCTGCTCGAGGGGCGCGAGCAGTCTTGCGAGGGGCTGCCTCATGCCGTCTTGTCCCTCAATCCAGGTAGGAGACGAAGTCGTGAGCGAGGACGAGATCGCTCACCTGGGAGGAGAGGGAGAACTCGATGAACTGCTTCGCCAGGCCCGTGGGGAGCCCTCTCGTCACCAGGGTGAGCGGGCGAGAGATGGGGAAGTTGCCGCTGCGGATGTTCTTGCTGCTCGCCGCCACGCCGTCGATGGGCAGCAGCTTGATGGGAGCACCGGCCTGGGCCCTTCGCTCCGCTTCGCCGACCGAGACGAAGGTGATGGCGTCGGGGTTGGCGACGAGGGACGTGATACGCGTCGCATTGTCGCCGACCTGCTGATGGGTCTTGATGTCGGAATAGCTGATGGCGAAGAACGTGGTGAAGAGCTCCGTGGAGCTGTAGGTCATCGCGGGGGTCAGCACGGCGATGCGAGCGTCTCGGCCGCCGACCGCTTTCCAGTTCGTGACCTTGCCGGTGTAGATGTCGGCGATCTGCCGACTCTTCAGGGCGGAGACGGGATTGCTCGCGTGGAGGATGAGACAGACGCCGTCGCGGGCGATGGGGAACCCCTGGAGGTCCTTCTCGCGATCCGTCAGAGCGCGCGAGCACATGCCGATGTCGGCCTTCCCCTCCCGGGCATCGCTGATGCCCCGTCCTGACCCGCCGCCCTTTACCTCCACCCGAACGCCTGGATGCAGGGTCTCGAAACGTGCGGCGATCTCCTTCATGAGCGGCGCCATCGTGCTCGAACCCGTCAGAAGGAGCCTCCCGGTCGCGTAGGGAGGTTCTGGCTCGGCTGCATTCGCAAGTGGACTGCCAATCGCGAGACAAGCCACCATGCACAGAGCGAGAGTCACTCGCGCGATCGCGGTCATCTATGCCTTTCCGTCCCACCCCTTCCTCGTGGGCGTGTTGCGGCCTCGGGGCGCAGTCCACCGAAGAGACGTGGCCTGGTTGACCTGCATTCCGCCTGCCAGAGTCGGCCGGGGGCCGAACTGACGCCCGGACTGGCGGAGTCATGCCACGGTGCTCGCCTGGCCAGAACCCAGAGTGATCCCGGCATCACCCTGGGGGTGATCGCCCATTGGCGGTCCTCACGAGGGCATACCTCCTCCCCCGTCGGTTGCCAGCTCTAGCTCGACGCCGACGTGTAGTGCCCGATCGACCGCACCCACACCGCCCGGGCGAAGAGCGAGAACGCGGTCGCGCCGCCCACCGCCAGCGCCGCGGTCTTCAGATCGAGCCGGCCCAGGAGCGCGAGCGCGGGGTAGGTGGTCATGAGCGCGACCGGCACGACGAAGGTGAAGACGAAGCGCCACGCGCCACGGAAGACGGTGACGGGCCAGCGCGCCGTGTCGAAGATGGAGGAGAAGAGGAAGGCGAGGTTGTCCACCTTCACCACGAAGAAGGCCGCCGAGACGACCAGGATCCACAAAGAGTAGAGGGTGAGCGCCGCGCAGCCCAGGAGGACCAGCGCGGTCAGGACGTGCCCTGGCGAGGGCACGCGGCCCAGCCGGTGGAACGCGGCGACGAAGATCGCGACGGCGGCCAGGAGGTCGACCACGCGCCACGGCTCGAACTTGGCCGTGGAGACCAGGAACTGGGCGTCGGCGGGCTTGAGCAGGACGAAGTCGAGCGTCCCCTTGCGGATGTGGTCGACCACGCTCGTCAGGGAGGGGTTCACGGCGCCCTCGAGGACGCCCTTCATGAGGATGAACCATCCCATCACCACCAGCGCCTCGTCGAAGCTCCATCCGGCCACCTGCGGCCGGTGCCCGAAGAGCACGAGCAGCGGCACCAGCGACCACCCCGACCAGAAGAGCGCCAGCGCCCCCTCGATCAGGAACTCCACCCGGTACTGCATGGAGATCGCGGTCGAGGCGCGGAGCTGCACGGCGAGGAGGCGGAGGTACCTGCGCAAAGCTAGCCCCCGAAGGCTGCGTAGCGGCGGAGCCCGAAGCGCCACACCACGCGCGCCGCCGCCGCGAGGAGGATGACGAAGAGCCATTGCACGCAGAGCTCGCGCAGCGCCTGGCTGCGGCCGTGCATCCCGATCACCGTCTCCACGGGGAAGGCCAGCATGTAGCGGAAGGGGAGGAAGCGCGCGAGCTCACTCACCCATCGCGGATAGAGCTCGAGCGGGACGAGGTAGCCCGAGAAGACGCCGAAGAGCCCCATCCAGATCTCGAAGACCGAGCCCGCCGACTCGATGTAGAAGGCGAGGGCCCCCACGATCGACATGGCCAGGAAGGTGATGAGCCAGGCGCCGAGGATGGTGACCGGGAAGAGGGCCAGGAGGAGCGGGTCGCGCGTGACGTGCGATCCGCCCACCGTGAAGAGGAGGACGAGCGCGACGGGGAGCGAGAGCGCGACCCTGAGCGGCATGGCGGCCACGTTCTCGCAGGCGTAGGCGACGAGCGGGTGGACCGGCCGCAGCAGGCGGAAGGCGACCGTCCCCTGGCGGATCTCCTGGTTCAGCTCCCAGATGACCCAGGCGCCCGTCAGGAGCCGCACCACCAGCGCGGCGAGGAAGTAGGCGGTGAACTCGGCCTGCCCGAAGCGGCCCACCGGTGCGTCGCGCGCGACCGCGCTCCAGAGGGCCAGCATCACGAGCGGCATGTTGGTGGAGAGCAGCCAGACGAGGAACTCGGCGCGGTAGGCCACCGCCTCGGCGAAGCCGACGCGGAGCATGGTGGGGAGGGCGCGCGCGGTGCGGAGCACGGCTCAGCCCGCCTCCAGCCACGAGGCGAAGGCGTCGAAGGAGAACGGCCGCGCGAGGAACGCGGCCACGAGCTCGGCCGCGGGGCGCGACCCGCCCGGCTCCAGGATCTCGCGCCGGTAGCGCAGCGCCGGCCCGGGCGCGAAGAGCCCCTCGCCGCGGAAGGGGCCGAAGAGGTCCTTGGCGATGACGAGCGACCACATGTACGTGTAGTAAATGGCGGAGTAGCCGTCGAGGTGCCCGAAGGAGGCGTGGAAGTAGGTCCCCTCCACGTGGCGGAACGGCGTGTAGCGCTCCTGCAGCTCGGCGACGAGGCGGGTGGCGTCGAGGCCCGCCGGATCGCGGCGGTGAAGCTCCAGGCTGAGCGCGGCGTAGAACATCTGCTGGCGGATCCAGAGCCCCTTGCCGTACTCGTCGGCCGCCCGCATCCTCGCCACGAGGTCGGCCGGGATCGCCTCCCCAGTCCGGACGTGGCGCGAGAGCCCGGCCAGCGCCTCCGGGTCCCACACCCACTCCTCCAGCATCTGCGACGGCGCCTCCACGAAGTCCCACTCGGTGGCCACCCCCGACTGCGTCGCGAAGCGCTGGCCGCCCCCGAGGACGTGGTGCATGAGGTGCCCGAGCTCGTGCAGGAACGTCCTCACATCGCCGTGCTCGAGCAGCGCCGGCTCCACACTGGGGCGCTGGAAGTTGCAGACGAGGACGCCCTCGGGGAGGCGGCGGCCGGCGACGCCGGTCGCCAGCGTGAACTGCGCGTAGTGCTTGTACTTGCCCTCGCGGGGGTGCATGTCGAGGTAGATCCGACCGAGGAGCTGGCCTCCCTCGACGTCGTGGACGTCGTGGACCTCGACGTCGGGGTGCCACACCGGCTGGCCCGCGACGGGGGTGAACCGCACGGAGAAGAGGCGTCCGACGAGCGCGAGCACGCCCTCCTTCACCCGGCCATACTCGAAGTACGATCGCACCTCGCGGCCGTCCACCCCGTACCGCTCGGCCTTGATCCGCTCGTGCAGGTACGCCGAGTCCCAGGCGTCCACGCGCTCCGCGGCCGGCTCATCCGCTCGCTTGCGTTCGAGGAGCTGTCCGTGGTCGCGCCCCATGCGCGCCTCGGCCGCGGCCGTGACCCTGGCGATGAAGTCGGCGGCCGCCGCGTCGCTCCCGATCATCTTGTCCTCGGTCGCGTAGGCGGCCCAGCTCGGGTATCCGAGCAGCTTCGCCAGCTCGGCTCGCCCCTCGAGCAGGCGCGAGAGCGTCTCCAGATTTGCGGGGTGGGCGCGGAGCCGGTAGAGGCGCCACAGGGCCTCGCGCGCGCGGCCGCTCCGGGCGTAGGTCACGAACGGCACGTAGTCGGTGTTGTCGGTCGTGAGCACGACCTTCCCGTCCGGCCCAGGAGGGTGGGCCTGGACGAAGTCCTGCGGCAGACCCTCGAGCTCCGCCGGATCGATCGGGAGCCGGCGCACGTCGTCCTTGATGTTGCGGCCGAACTCCTGGCCGATCCGGACGAGCTCCCCGCGCAGCTCCTTCACTCGCTGTCGCGTCGCCTCGTCGCGGTCGACGCCCGCGCGCCTGAAGTCGCGCAGTGCCTTCTCGCAGAGGTGGCGCGCGGCCGGATCGAGCGCCGGGGCGTCCACGGCGCGGAGCGCCGCGTACAGGCGCGGGTCGAGCGACAGCTCCGTGGCCGCCGCCTCCACCTCCTGCTCGCAGCGCTCGGCGAGCTCGCGCATCTGCGGGTCGGGGTGGACGCTGCGGGCGAGGCTGGCGCGGGCGCCGGCGTCGGCCAGTGCGCCGAAGGCGTCGTCGTAGGCGCGGAGCGCAAGGAGCGCGTCGGCGGGCGGCTGCATGGCGGCGAGCCCCTCCGCCTCGGACCTCGCCCGCCGGACGTCGGCGCGGCACCCCTCCGCAAACTCGTCGGCGCTTCCTGCGAGGGCCCTCGAGGCCTCGGATGGAAAGGGGACTGTCATCCCGCCCTTCTAACACCGCGGTCCAGATGCCACCTCGACTTCCGCAGTTCAGCGCCCGGAGACCGGGACGGTGATGCCCGTGGAAGGCGTCACCGTCGTCCCGTCACCCAGCTGACCGCTCGCGTTGGAGCCCCAGCACTTCAGGAGGAGCGCGGTGGTGGCGGCGTCCGGGAATCGCGCGCAGACATGGTCCGCGCCCGAGGCGATCCCCAGCGCTCCGGCGCTGCCCGTGACCGCGACGGCCTCCGTGACCCCGGTCGGCGTGCCCCCGAGCTGTCCCGATCCATTCTCGGGCCCGAAGCATTGGAGGTCCTCGCCGACGCGCCTCACGCACGTGTGGGTCCGGCCCGCCGCCACCTCGGCGACCGCGAACCGGATGACGGACTGACTCCCGCTCTTCATGGGGATGGCGGGCGTGGTCTGCGGGTTCCCGAGCCCGAAGGCGGTCCCCGGCGCCGCGCCCCAGCAGCGAAGCGCATCGTCCACGCTCGTCTCGTTCGAGCTGCCCGTCGCCGCGCAGGTGTGGGCGCGCCCGGCGCCGATCGAATCGATCCCGGAGAGGCCGCTGGCCGGGACCGGCGCGGCGGAGAAGCCGCCCCCGCTGCCGTCGCCGAGCTGCCCGGCCGCGTTCGAGCCCCAGCACTGGACCCCGGCGCCGACGATCGCGCAGGTGTGGTCCCACTCTGCTGCGAGGATGGCCGCGGACTCCTGGGCCTGCTCGCCCACCGCGGTCGAGGCGATGAGGGCCAACCCCCTCGCGCCCTCGCTGGCCGAGACGGCGAAGTCGAGCGCCGGCGCGGCGGTCGCGCCCTTCACCTGGGTGAGCAGCCCTGCCTCGCAGGCGTCTACGATGGCCACCCTGGTCTCGGCCTCCGAGCTCGCCATGGCGGAGCGGAGCTCGCCGAAGCTCACCGTCTCTCCGCCCAGCTCGAGCCCGCCCGCCCCGGCGTGGCCGGAGTAGAAGAACACCAGGAGCGGCCTCTCGCCGGCGGTGCGCGCGAGCTGCACCTTCGCCTCGGCCCCGGCCAGGGCCTCTCGGAGCGCCCTGGCCCCGGCTCCGCGGAGCAGCACGACCCGGTCTTCGGCGAAGTCGCCGAGCTCGACGAGGGTCCTCGCAAGGCGATCCGCGTCGCTCTCGGCGAACCAGAGCCGCGGCCTCCCTGACGCGCCCAGGTTGTTGCCGACCACCACCGCGAACCGCGCGCCGGCCTGAGGTCGGGTGGGGAAGGTGGCCGCGAGGGCCAGGACGAGGAGGAGTCCGCGCCTCATGGCCTCCTCTCCACGAGCAGCGTGGCCGCGTCCACGCCGGGCGGGAGCCCGGAGAGCCTCCGCGCGCTCCTGACCGCCTGCTCGCCTCCGGGCGCCGCCGCCCGGACGGCGCGCTCCACGTCGGCAAAGGGGATCGGCTCGCGCGCACAGACGGCGAAGAACCGCTCCGGGCCGGACTGACCGTCGAGGACCACGCCGCCGGGCAGCGCCCCACTTCCGCTGACCACCGCCCCGCCCTCCCCGTGCGTCGGGTAGAGGCGCGAGACCTGCCCGCTGGCGTCCACGGACACCAGCCAGAGCCGGCAGGGCTGGATCGGGTGCACGAGGAAGCGCAGCGCGGAGCTCGCCGGCACGGCCTCGCCGTCGGCCAGGGCCCGACTCTCGTCCCCGACCCGGACGAAGGCGGCGATCGTGAGGGCGTCCCCCTTGAGGCCGACATAGTCCTCGTGCTCTTCCTCGCGGCCCTGGGTCGCGAGGAAGAGCACCACTGCGGCCGCGACGGCGATTGGCACCGGCGCCAGGTAGATCCACCGCTGGAACCAGCGGCGCGGCTCCGCAGCCTCGAGGATCGCGTCCTCGGTGGCCGGCAGGACCTCACGGTGGAACTCGCGCCCGAGCGCGCGCATCTCCTCCACGCGTCGCTGGCAGCGCTGGCACGACCCGACATGAGCGGCGTGAGACGAGGATTCGCCTTCCAGCAGGAAGAGCTCGAGCTTCAGCTCTGATGGACACCGGGTCATGAAGACGCCTCGGTTTCATGAGCTGCGGGCATGGCTGCTCGGGGCCGTGCGACCGGCGCCCTCCACTCGAGTGACACCTCGCGCCGGCGCTTCGGGACGGCCGAGATGGGTACGAGCTCGAGCTCGGAACGGCGCCGGGTCACGGCTCGCCTCGACCGAACAGCTCCTTTGCGCGCTTCAGGAAGCGGTCGAGCTTGCGGCTCACGGTGCGCCGCGAGATCCCGAGCGCCTCCGCGACCTCTTCGTGCTCCATGCCGTCGACGAAGACGCCGATCGCGACCGACTGTGTCTGAAGATCGAACTGCGCCAGGACCTTCCGCGCCAGCTGGCGCTCCGGGTACTGAGGGCCGTCGTCGCGCTCCGCGATCTCGAGATCGGGCTCCAGCGCCTCCTCCCCGTGCCGCCGGGCGTTGCGCAGGACGTTGAGGCAGTGGTTCGTGGCCACCCGGTAGGCCCACGGGAGCGCCGTCCGCGGGTCCTCGAGCTTTCCGATGTCGCGCAGGAGCTTGATGAACACCTCCTGCGTGGCGTCCTTCGCGGCCTCCTTGTCCTTGAGCAGGCGCAGGCATCGCCGGTAGACGGCGGGGCCGTACTCTCCGTAGGCGCGTGCGGCCCGCTCTCGAGCGTTCAGCGATGCCAATCCTCCAGCGTCACCCGCGGGCGGCGTCGGATGGGACAGGCCCGCAGGGGTCGCACCGGCGTCTTCGGCCCGCTTCATCGAGCGGAAGGGTAGCATCAGGGTCGCCTCGTCGGCCCGGCCACGAGACCGGCCATCGGTTGCGAAGACGCCGGAGTCCGAGGACGACGCGCTGGCCGCGCTCCAGGCCGCCGAGGTGGACCGGCGGCTCCGGTATCCCGACCCGTTCCCGCACGTTCGGCGCAGCGCCTTCCTCGAGGGCTTCTCCCTCCACGCCGGGGTCCGGATGAAGACGGCATCCTGGAGCGGATGCGGAGCCACTCGCGACCCCCCGAAGGTGCGGGATCGACGAACCGAGGACGCTCCTCGGCGCTGGGGCCGCGAGCGCTGGAGCCGCTCTGGAGGCATCCTTGCAATTTGAGCTTTACCCGCTCAAATTGCAAGGATGCCTGGAATCGCGAGACCTCGCCTTTTGGCTGCTGTGGAGCGAGGCTTGCGCAACAACCCCGCGGTCATGCTGCTCGGGCCACGGCAGTGCGGCAAGACCACGCTGGCGCGCGAGCTGACGCGCAAGCGGCGGGCGACCCTCTTCGATCTCGAATCGCCCGCCGAGGCGAGCCGACTGGCCGAGCCGATGACGGCGCTGGCACCCCTGCGTGGCCTGGTCGTGATCGACGAGGCGCAACTCCAGCCGTCGCTGTTTCCCGTGCTTCGCGTCCTGGCCGACCGCAGCCCATTGCCTGCCCGGTTTCTCCTCCTGGGCAGCGCCTCGCCGGAGCTGGCGCGAGGCGTGACCGAGTCGCTCGCGGGCAGGGTGGCGCTGGTATCCATGGGAGGATTCGACCTGGAGGAGGCCGGCGTCAGCGCGCTGCGGCGACTCTGGTGGCGCGGCGGCTTTCCCCGGTCCTTTCTGGCGCGCAACGATGAGATCAGTCGGCGGTGGCGGCAGGACTTCATCCAGACCTTCCTGGAGCGCGATCTTCGTCGCTTCGGAATCGAGGTGCCGGTGACCGCTCTGCGCCGCCTATGGCTCATGGCGGCGCACAGCCACGGCCAGATCCTCAACGCCTCCGAGATCGGCCGTTCTCTCGGCGAGGCGCACACGACCGTGCGCCGCCACCTCGACACGCTGTGCGGTGCCTACGTCCTGCGCCTCCTCCCTCCCTGGTTCGAGAACGTCGGCAAACGGCAGGTGAAGTCGCCCAAGCTCTACGTGCGGGATAGCGGGCTGTTGCACTCGCTCCTGGGGATCGACTCGTTCGCGACGCTGGAGGGACACCCCAAGCTCGGCGCCTCCTGGGAGGGTTTCGCGCTCGAAGAGGTGTTGCGCGCAACGGGCGATCACGGGGCCTACTTCTGGAACACGCAAGGAGGCGCCGAGCTGGACCTCCTGGTCTTCGCCAGGGGTCGGCGGTATGGCTTCGAGTTCAAGTACGCGGACGCGCCAGGCCTCACCCGTTCCCTGCACGTGGCGCGCGCAGACCTCCGGCTGGAACGCGTCTTCGTCGTGCATCCCGGCCCGGATTCGTTCGCGCTCGCCGGCTGGGCGGAGGCGGTAGGAATCGGTGAGTTGCGCGCGCGCCTCGACAAGCTTCTCGGAGGTCGCACACCTCGCTAGTCGAGCGGCGCCGGCCGGCGCGGTCGCTGATCCCCTCCCGGCGGGCGACCGCCACCGCGGCGCCCGCGCCGTCTCGCGATCACCGAGCGCCCCCCCGATGCAGTCGGGTGAGCGCGCTACGCGCTGGCCGAGGGCCTCGGCGAGAGGATCTCCACGAGGCTGGCGACCTCGCCCGTCACCAGGTCGAGACGCCTCGCGACGTCGAGCTCCCCGAGCGCCGCCAGGCGCCGATCCGGCTGGCTCAGCAGGGCGGCGGCCACGACGTCGGCGAGCGCCGAGGGAGAGGCGATGCGGGAGGTGGCCTCCGCCAGCCATCGCGCCTTCGCCAGCGCGGGGAACACGCTCCTGAGCTGGAAGAGGGACGCCTCGAGCGCGGCGCGCCGCGACGAGATGTCGGTCGGGTTGCCGGACGGCTCCGCATCGTGAAGCAGCTCCGCTGTGAACTCCCGGTACGGCTTCCAGGCGCCGTGCTCGGCGACCAGGCGCACGCGAGCGACGGCGCGGAAGAAGAGGTCGTAACCGCCGTCGTCGAGCCGCCGCTCGTTCTCGATGAACCCAGCGGTGGCGATCTCGTGAATCGGCGCGCTGTCCTTCGAGGCGTCGCCGGACGAGACCAGGGTGGCGACGGCGATGGCTCGATCGCCCGCGAGGGCGTCAGCGACGAGGGCGCGGTAGCGGGGCTCGAAGACGTGGAAGGGGGTCGGTGTGCCGGGGAAGACGACGACCCCCGGCAGAGGGAGAATCTTGAGTCGGAAGCAGGAGTGCGAGAGCTCTTCGAGGCGGCCCGAGCTCACATAGGCGGGGGATCCTTCCATGTACAGCTCATAGGAGCGAGGCGGGACGGGCGCCAGGACCTGGCGGGGAATGCAGCGCCCGCCGACTTCGCCGAGCAGGGAGCGGTCAGCCCTTCGCGCTCAGCTTGCGCAGGACGTTCACCTGCTTGACGATGGCCTGAGCCTTCTTGCTCACGAACTCTCGCACCTGCTCCTCCGGCATCTTGGCCTCGGCGCCCTTGACCATCTGGGCGTGCGCCTCGTCGAGCTCCCGGGCGAGCTCTGCGGTGGCGCCGATCCGATCATCCAGGACCTGCAGCCGCGCCGGATCGACACCGGGTACGGCCTCTGCGCCCCTCGCGGGACGATGGGCGCGGCGCTGCGCGTCGACGAGGTACTCCTTCGCCGTGGCCAGGTACTCCTTCACGCCGAGCAGGATGGTCGTGAAGGGCCGCTCGGCTCTGCGCACGGCTGGCTCGATCTCCTTCGTCTGGACGAGGTCCTGAGCGACCCGCGCCAGGATCCACATGGGCTCGCTCAGCTCCCTCGCCCTGATGAGGGCGCTCGAGCGGAGCTCCTGCGCCAGCTCGACCGCGTCCGACGCCTTCGCGGCGGTCAGATCGGTCTCCATGGCGACGCGGTCGCGGGTCGCCACGTTCTTGAGCGCGCTCGCATATGCGTCGAGCACCAGCAGGGCGCCGACGATCGCCTTGTCGTACTCGGCCAGGCGCGTGCAACGCTCGCCCCAGGTCAGGGACGCCTCCCCACCCGACCTGTGGACCTTCGTGGGGAGCAGGTGGGGGTCTCTGCCGCGCCGAAGGTCGTCCGGTCCGGAGCGTGCCGCGGCGGGCTGAAGCGAGGCGCTGATGCGGCATGCCTCGCTGGCCACGCCGACGACGTCCCGCGCGGCCGTCGCGCCCGCGCTGGTGGAGCTGCCGAACTGCGTGGCCGCTTTCTGATAGCCGGTGAGACCGCCGCCGCAGGCTGCGATCGACGCGGTCGCCAGGGCGATGCACCTGCGCATCATGTAGGCCTCCTCTCTTGGTCATGCCCCCAGGAGCTTCAACAGGCGCGCCTGCATCGCCTTCTTGCGCGCCTGATCCTTGCAACTCTCGACGGCGCGCGCCCACGCCTCGCGGGCCGACTTCTGGAACCCGAGCCGCTCGTAGGTCTGCGCCAGGCACTGATGCGACGCGTCCACGTCCGGGCGCAGCTCTGCCGATCGTTCGAACGCCGCGATCGCTTCGAAGAGCAGGCCCTTCTTCGACAGCGCCTGCCCGAGGTAGTAGTGCGCCTCCGCCGACCACGGGTCCTTGACGGTGGCCTCGCGCGCCAGCTCGGTGGCCTGCGGGATCCGGTCCGTGGCCAGGGCCTCGGCCGCGGCACGCCAGAGCGCCTGGGCCTGCTCGCGCGCGGCGCGCTCCTCGTTGCTCTCCGCCGCTGCCGACCCGAGCAGCGCCACCTTGATCACCCTGATGAGCTCCTCGAGCCGGAACGGCTTCTCCAGAAAAGCGTCGGCGCCGAAGGCGGTGCGGGCGTCCGCCCCCACCGTCCCGCGGTAGATGGCGGAGCAGAGCACGATCCGGATCGAGCGCAGCACCGCGTCCGATTTCACGATCCGGCAGACCTCGAACCCGTGCAGGCCAGGCATCATCGCGTCGAGGACCATGAGGTCCGGGCGCGCCTCCCGCGCCATCGCCAGGCCGCTCTGCCCGTCGTCGGCCTGCAGGACGACGCAGCCCATGCTGGCGAGCACGCGCGCCACGAGCTGGCGCACCTCGGCGTCGTCGTCGACGACGAGCACCACCTTGCCGGCCGCCAGGCCCGTCATCTGGGCCGTGGCCCTGAGCCCGCCGGGCGGCTCGCCAGGCATCGCCGCGCGCGGCGGCGGCCGCGCTGGCGCGCGCGGTCGGCGGGGGACCTCCTGGCTCTCGAACTGCGTCAGGCCCTCCGAGAGGCCCACGAGCTCCATGGCCTCGCTCGCCTCGGGCAGCTCCACGCCGGCGCCAGCCTCGTTCGGTCTCACGATGGCCAGGTTGGACCGCGGGTCGCCCATGGTCGGGGAGAGCTCGCCGCGCCAGGAGGGCGCGCCCGTGGCGATCGCCCGCTCGAGGCCCGCGATGGCGCGCAGGATCGCGGTGCCGACCGCGACGTAGCGGAGGACCCGCTTCCCGGTGACGAAGCGGACCTCGTCCGCCGACGCGAAGTCGTCCGGGTCGGCCATCGCGAGCGCGATCTCGGCCTCGCCGACGGAGACCGGAAGGACGCGGTGCCCGCGGCAGAAGATGGGCGCCACCGAATCGAGGTTCGAGACCGGGATCGTGCTCCGCGACAGGTCGATCGCCGGGCACTCGCACGCCTGCGCCAGTGCGCGCGCGAGCTCCGGCTCCTCGGCCAGATGCAGCTCCAGAGCGGCCGAGGCCACGTCCCCCCCGCGCGCCGCCTTGAGGGCGCGCGAGGCTGCCTCGCGGGTGAGGACGCCCTCCCTCACCAGGAGCGTGGCGAGATCGCCGAGCACATCTTCATGCTAGCCCGAAGGCCAGCGCCGACGCCACGATACGGACTGCCCCCAATCTATGTATCTCGGGCTCTATATCTCGGGCTTGGTCTCGCGCATCTGCAGCTCGGAGACCGCCACCCGTGGCGGCTGCCCCTCGTGGAGCACGCGGTAGACCATCTCGCTGATCGGCATCTCGACCCCGAGCTTGCGGGCGAGCGCGTGCACGCTCTTCGCGGTGAGCACGCCCTCCGCCACCTGCCCGAGCTCGCGCTGGATCTCGTCGAGCTTCTTGCCCTGGGCCAGCCCGACGCCGACCGTGTGGTTGCGCGATTGATCGGAGGAGCAGGTGAGCACCAGGTCTCCCAGCCCCGAGAGGCCGGACAGCGTCATTGGATTTGCGCCCTTGCGCACGGCCAGGCGGCTGATCTCGGCCAGGCCGCGGGTGATGAGCGCCGCGCGGGCGTTCACCCCGAATCCCATACCGTCCGAGAAGCCGGCGGCGATGGCGATCACGTTCTTCACGCACCCGCCGATCTCGACGCCGGCCACGTCGGTCGAGGTGTAGGGACGGAAGGCCCTGGTGTGGAAGGCGTCCTGGACGACCTTCGTGATGCGGTCCCAGCGCCCGGCGATGGTCACCGCCGTGGGCAGCCCCCGCACCACCTCGGCCGCGAACGAAGGGCCGGACAGGAACGTGAGGTACGGGTGCATCGGCACGGGGAGCACGTCCTCGAGCACCTCGCTCATGGTCATGAGCGTCTCCACCTCGATGCCCTTGGCGACCGAGCAGAGCGGGACGCCGGGGTGGAGGAGGCGCTTCGTCTCGATCGCCACTCGCCGCGTGGCGTGCGAGGGCACGGCGAACACGACCAGCTCCGTGCCCTCGAGCGCGCGCGCGATGTCTGGCGTGGCGCCGAGCGTGGGGGGTAGGGCCACGCCGGGGAGGTAGCGGACGTTCTCGTGTCGCTGCGCGATCGCGTCCAGGACGGGGATGTCCTTGTCCCAGAGCGTGACCGGGAACCCCTTGGAAGCGAGCGTGGCGCCGAGCGCCGTCCCCCACGACCCTGCCCCGAGCACAGTTGAGCGCATGAGCTCATCCTATGTCGTGCGGCCGACGACACGATGCGTCAATAGACGGCTCGCTAGGGGTAGCCGGGGCCGCCCTGGACCTCGACCTGGACCTGGACGCCGGTCACGCCAGGGCCGCCGCGACCAGCCACGAGAAGAGGCGCGGGTGCTGCCCCAGGAGGGCCAGGGCTTCGCGGCGCGCCACGGGCCGCCGCGCGAAGCCCAGCAAGATGCGGACCGTGGCCGCGTGACGGGAGAAGCGCCGCGCCTCCCCGCGCTCCCAGGTCGCGAACGCTTCGCGCGCGGCGCCGTGCGCGAGGGCGTCGGGTAGCACCGGACCGAGCGCGAGCGCGCTCTGCAGGGCGAGCGAAACGCCCTCGCCGGTGATCGGATCCACACATCCCGCGGCGTCCCCCAGGAGCACGAGCCGGTCGAGGACGCGCGTGCGCGCACCCCTGGCGAACGGCCCGGCTCCCGCCGGCCGGGAGTCGGGGGGGACGCCCTCGACGCGTGCGCGGAGCGCCGGAAAACCGGCCAGCAGCGCGGCAAACCCCGCGCGGGTCACCTCCTCGCAGAGGAACGCGATCGCCACCCGCCGCGGACCCGCCGGGGTCACGTACGCCTCCGTGCCCTCGCCGAAGTGGACCTCGACCGCGTCGCTCCAGGGAGCGCGCGCGAAGTGCCGCCGCACGCCATACCTCGGGGCGCCGCCGGCCGAGACCTCGAGCCCCTCTCGCCGCCTCACGGCAGACGTCAGGCCGTCGGCCGCGACGAGCAACCGGCCGCGCTCCGAGCCGCCTGCCGTCTCGACGAGGGCGAAGCTCGGGCCACGGCGGTGATGGCGGACGTCGGCGCTCTCCCGCACCTCCACCCCGAGGGCGCGCGCTCGCTTCACCAGCGCGGAGGAGAGCGCCGTGCGCCGCACGCCTAGCCCGCCGTCGGGCAGGCGCGCCTCGGCGGAGAGGCCGCCGTCGATCCAGCGGATGGCGCGCACCGGGGCCACCGCGTCCGGATCGAGGTGCTCGCGCGCGCCGAGCGCGGCGAGCGCGCGGGCACCAGCGGGGAAGAGGCCCTCGCCGCAGGCCTTGTCCAGCGGGTAGGTGCCACGCTCCAGCACGACGACATCGAGCCCCCGCTGCGCCGCCACGATGGACAGCGCCAGCCCCGCCGGCCCGCCGCCGACCACGATGATGTCGCGAAGGGGGCTCATGTGCCTGTGGAGAAGTGTAGCGCGGAGATCGGCAGTCTTTCAGCGTACCGCGGAGCGGTTGCCGCCGCGCGGCATGAAGATGGCGACGCACAGCGCCGCACATCGTGCACCGCCAGTGTTGTTCGTGGCCACGAGGTATGGCACAGTAGAGGTAGCCCACAAGGGGCTCACGGGCGCGGCCGCCCGGGTGCTCAATCCATGTCCAGCGACATCCGCGACATCCATTCGCCGCCGCCATCGACGCTGGAACGGCTTCGGTCACGCGTCGCCGAGCTAGAGGCGCGCGAGTCCGCGCTGCGCGAAGAGGCGGTGCGGCTGCGTGGACGCCTCGCTGCCTTGACGGCCCCGGCTGAAGGCGCCGCCGCGCCGCGGCTCCAGGATCTGATCGCGCTCGACGAGATCCAGGCCATGCAGGACGCCTTCGCGGAGGCCACCGGCGTCGCCTCGATCATCACCGACGTCCACGGCGTGCCCATCACGCGCCCGAGCAGGTTCTGTCGGCTGTGCCTCGACATCATCCGTGGGACGCCTCGCGGGCTCGCCAACTGCATGGCCTCGGACGCGGCGCTGGGGCGGCAGGCGGACGGCCCCATCCTGAGGCGGTGTCTCAGCGGAGGGTTGCTCGACGGTGGAGCGAGCATCTGCGTCGGCGATCGCCACATCGCGAACTGGCTCGTCGGCCAGGTCCTCGACGAGGGCAGCGATCCACAGTGCCTCCTCGACTACGCCTCCGAGATAGGGGCCGATCGCGAGGAGTTCCGGGCGGCGCTTGCGGAGGTCACGCGCATGCCCAGAGCGCGCTTCGAGAGCGTGGGGCGGGCGCTCTTCCTCTTCGCCCAGGCCCTCTCCCGGCTCGCCTACCACAACCACCAGCAGGCCCGCCACATCGCCGAGCGCGAGCGGAGCGGGAAGGCGCTCGCGGAGAGCGAGGAGCGGTACCGCAACCTCTTCCAGTCGAGCGGAGACGCGATCGTCGCGGTCGACCCGGACGGGCGGTTCACCGACGCGAACCCCGCTGCCCTGAGATTGCTGGGCTACACGCGGGAGGAGCTCCTGGAGCTCACGTACCAGCAGATCACCCCCGAGCGGTGGCGCACCACCGACGACGCCGACCTGAAGGAGCAGGTCGCGCAACGCGGGTACTCCGACGAATTCGAGAAGGAGTACGTGCGCAAGGACGGCACGCCGATCTCGATCAGCATCCGTGCGTTCGTGAAGCGCGATCTCGCGGGCAAGCACGTGGGCGCCTGGGGGATCGTCCGCGACATGACCGAGCGGAAGCGCGCCGAGGAGGCCCTCCGCGAGAGCGAGGAGCGCTTCCGGATCGCCTTCCAGACCAGCCTCGACGCGATCAGCATCAGCCGCGTCGAGGACGGCGTGTTCGTGGCCGTGAACGACGGGTTCTCGAAGATGACGGGCTGGAGCGAGGAGGAGGTCCTCGCGCGCTCGTCCCTCGAGCTTCACCTCTGGGACGATCCCGCCGACCGCGCCCGCCTCGTGGCGCGCCTGAACGAGGACGGCTACGTCCGGGACTTCGAGGCGAGGTGGCGCAGGAAGGGAGGACAGGCCTTCCCCGTGCTCACCTCCACGCAGGTCATCAGATTGCGTGGCCAGCAGTACCTCCTGGGCACCGCTCGCGACATGAGCCAGTGGAAGCGCGCGGAGGAGGAGCGCGATCGCCTCAGATCAGGGCTTCACCAGGCGTCCAAGATGGAGGCCATCGGCCAGCTCGCGGGCGGGATCGCGCACGACTTCAACAACCTGCTCACGGTCATCCTCTCCGGCGCCGAGGAACTGCGGCACGACATGAAGGCTGGGAGACCATCCGATCCCGAGATCATCGAGGAGATCGCCGCCGCGGGCTGCCGCGCGCGAGACCTGACGCGGCAGATGCTCGCGTTCGCGCGCCGGCAGGTCATCGCCCCGGTGCCCCTCGACCTGAACTCGCTCATGCGTGGCAGCGAGAAGCTCCTGCGCCGGGTGCTCGGGGAGGACGTGGAGCTCTTGGTGTCGCTGGAGCCCGACCTCTGGGTAGTGCGCTGCGATCCAGGCCAGATCGAGCAGGTCGCCTTGAACCTGGCCGTGAATGCGCGCGACGCGATGCCGGGCGGCGGCAAGCTCTCCATCCAGACGGCGAACGTGGAGGTGGACGAGCGCCTCACCGCTTCGCGACCCTGGATGAGCCCCGGGTCCTACGTCAGGCTCTCGATCAGGGACTCGGGGCAAGGAATGCCCCCGGAGGTGAAGGCCCATCTGTTCGAGCCGTTCTTCACGACCAAGGCCGTGGGGAAGGGCACCGGGCTCGGACTGGCGACCGTCTACGGGATCATGAAGCAGAACTGCGGGTACATCCTCGTCGACAGCGAGCCGGGCGAGGGTACGGTCTTCGAGCTCTTCCTCCCCCGCGTGGCCGGACCGGCGGTCGAGGCCTCGGATCGTGTGGACGCGATCGCGCCGACCGGAAGCGAGACCGTGCTCGTCGTCGAGGACGACGCTCAGGTGCGCGAGGTCACCGTCCGTTGCCTCCGCGCCGCTGGCTACCGGGTGCTCGAGGCGCGCGCCGGGCGGGAGGCGCTCGACATCGCGGCGCGGGGAGGTCGCCTGCACCTCCTCCTCACGGACGTGATGATGCAGGGGCTCGACGGGCGCGCCGTCGCGAGCGCGCTGCGGCGCGACCGCCCCGACCTGCGCGTGCTCTACGTCTCCGGACACGCGGAGGAGGTCATCGTCAAGCGCGGCGTGCTCGAGCCTGGCATCGAGTTCCTGGCGAAGCCGTTCACGCCCTCGGGGCTCCTGGCGAGGGTGCGGCAGGTGCTCGATCGGTGAAGCAGGCGCCGCGCCTCTGCCCCCCCCCCCCCCCCCCCCCC
>Ga0209342_10001492_pt1 | contig 26258 bp, 22 predicted proteins | sample RifCSP16_2_FD_184023 | JGI IMG/M metagenome (GOLD analysis project Ga0209342, IMG submission 184023) | Soil microbial communities from Rifle, Colorado - Rifle CSP2_sed 16_2 (SPAdes) (version 2) | ecosystem: Environmental > Terrestrial > Deep subsurface > Rock core/Sediment | place: Rifle... | reverse complement strand
CGGAAGCCATGCTCGCCATCGCCGAGCGGCGCCGCGCCGGCCAGTCGACGCAGATGGCAGCCCGACTCGAGCTCGTCGAGGCCGACATGACGGACTTCGACCTTGGGCGCACCTTCGCCCTGATCATTGCGCCCTATCGAGTCTTCCAGTTCCTCCTGACCCCCGAGGCGCAGCGATCGGCGCTCGCAGCGCTCCGTCGCCATCTCGCCCCCGACGGCGAGCTCGTGCTCGACCTCTTCGACCCGCGGCTCGATCTCTGCCTCCCGGATATCAGGCCGTCGGGGGACGTCGAGGTCGTCAGGCATCCGGTGACCGGCAACGACGTTCGAGTCCAGCGCCTCGAACGGGTCAACGATCCCGTCCGGCAGGTCTTCGACGAGGTCTGGCTCTCCACGGAAGTCGGCCGCGACGGCCGGGAGCTCCGCTCCCTGCGCGAGACGCTCTCCCTCCGCTGGACGTACCGCTGGGAGATGCGCCATCTCCTGGAGCTCTCCGGCTTCGCGGTCGTTTCCGAGTTCGGCGACTTTCTCGGCTCGCCACCCGCATACGCTCGGGAGCAGGTCTGGATCGTCCGTCGCACGGACTGACCGCCTGGATCCGGACCTCGTCCGCGGGCCCCTCCTCGACGGCTGTCATCCGTATCCCGCCCGCGATCCCTATCATCGGCGTCCCATGACGACCGACCTCAGGAGCCTGGCCGATCCACTGCAGATCCGCCTGACCGAACTGACCGAGTGCGGCGGCTGCGCGGCGAAGCTCGGCGCGGACGCCCTGGCGGAGGTGCTCGCGGGGCTGGGCGTCGTGGGCGGCGGCGACTCGGCTCCAACGGACTTGCTCGCCGGCCTCGAGCCAGCTGACGACGCCGCGGTGTACCTCGTTGCCCCGGACCTCGCCGTCATCGCGACGGTCGACTTCTTCCCGCCGATCGTGGATGACCCGCGGACGTACGGTGAGATCGCGGCCGCGAACGCCCTGTCCGACGTCTTCGCCATGGGCGGCCGCGTCCTGTTCGCGCTGTCTGTCGCGGCGATCCCCGAGGACCTGCCGCGAGACGCGTTCCGGGCGATTCTCGACGGCGCGGCGAGCGTCGTCCGCGAGGCCGGCGGGATCCTCGCCGGCGGCCACACCATCCGCGACCGCGAGCCGAAGTACGGGCTTGCGGTCGTTGGTGTCGTCCATCCCGATCGGCTGCTCCGCAAAGGGGGCGCGCGGCCGGGCGACATCCTGGTCCTGACGAAGCCGCTCGGGACGGGGCTCCTCGTGAGCGGCCGGCGCCAGGGCCGGACGAACGACGTCGATCTCGCCGCGGCGGTCGTCTCGATGCGGCGCCTGAATCGGGACGCGTCGGAGGCGCTCACCGAGGCCGGCGTTGCCGCCGCGACCGACGTCACCGGCTTCGGGCTGCTGGGGCATGGCCTCGAGATGGCCCGGGCTGCGGGCGTCCGGTTCGTCTTCGACGCGGCGTCGCTCCCGGCGCTCGACGGCGCCATCGAGCTCGCGCGCGCCGGCGTCGAGACCGGCGGCGCCGCCCACAACCGGCGGTTCGTGAGGCCCGCCCTCGATGTCGCGGAAGGCGTGCCTGCGGAGCTCGTGACCCTGGTCCACGATCCGCAGACCTCGGGCGGCCTGCTCGCCGCCGTCGCCCCCACCTCGATCGCGCAGCTCGAGGCCGGACTCGACGGGCGCGGCGTCGAGCATTGGCGGGTGGGCCGGGTCGAAGCGAGCCCGGACGGCGCGGGCGGGGTTGCCCTGGTCTGATCGACACCAACCAAGCGGGGCTCAGGAGGAAGACCATGGACCACGACGCGAGGCTCGCGACGCTGCGAGCGATCGCGGCCGCCTTTGACCGCCACGATCTCGACGCGATCCTCGAGCACTTCGCCGACGACGCGGTCTTCGAGTCCCCGCGCGGGCCGGACCGATGGGGCCGCCGCTTCACGGGGCTGGCCGAAATCCGCGAAGGCTTCGCCGCGCGGTTCGCGGGGATCCCCGACGTCCGGTACCGGGACGACGTGCACTTCGTCGACGGTGATCGCGGCGCTTCCGAGTGGCGGCTCACCGGCACGACGACCGACGGTCAGTCGATCGACCTGCTGGGCTGCGACCTCTGGACCTTTCGGGGCGACAAGGTCGTCCGGAAGGACAGCTACTGGAAGCTCGTCACCGACTGATCCGCGGGGGACCGGGCGAGGCCCGACGAGCCGTGCGCGGTGGGCCTTTGGGCTTCGTGAACGGGCGACCGACGCGCCAGCCACGATGCTGGCTCATCGAAACCTACGCTGGCACGCTCGGCGGTGCCCGGGAAACGCAGGATTCGGGGCGGAGACGTGATCCGTCGAGCTCGTTCAGTGTCAGATCGATGAACCTCGCTCATTCGCATCCACGTGGCGGCGGGTAGCGGCGAGTTCGCGGTGGGCCCCGGTGGACCCCGGATCAGCCGGCCCGGGCGACGGCCGGCAGGGTCACGGTGATCCGTGCCCCCGACGGCGCGAGATTCTCGGCGACGGCGTCGCCGCCGTGGGCACGCGCCAGGGCCCGCACGATCGACAGGCCGAGGCCCGTGCCGGGACCGGTCCGGGCGGGATCGGCCCGGTAGAAGCGATCGAAGGCACGGTCTAGCGAGCCGGCGGGGAATCCCGGGCCGTCGTCGCTGACCCGGAAGGCGACCCCGCCGCCGGGCGCGAGGCGAGCCTCCACGAGGACGCGCCCGCCACCCCGCGCCACCGCGAGCGCGTTGTCGATGAGGTTGCCGAGGATCCGCTCCACGGCAGCGCGGTCGGCGGCCAGCGACAGCCCGGCGTCGGCCTCGGCACGCAGCTCGACCCCACCGGCCGCGGCCCGCGGCGCGAATCGGGCAACGGCTTCGGCGGTAAGCGCGCCCGAGTCGAGCGACTCGGGTCGAAGCGCGATCCCGCCGGTGCCCAGCTCGTCGATCGAGCGGAGGTCCTCGATGAGCCGGCCCATCCGGTCCGCCTCTTGCGCGATCGCGTCGCCGGCGCGGGCGACGCCCTCGGGTCCGGCGGCAGCCGCCGTCCCGTCGCGGAGGGCCTCCGCGAACCCGGACACGACGGTCAGCGGAGTCCTGAGGTCGTGGCGGATGTTCGCCAGGAGGTCGCGCTCCTCGGCCCGGATCCGGTCGAGCTCGGCGGTCATGGCGTTGAAGCGGTGGGTCAGGTCGCGGACCTCGCGCGGGCCGTCAGGCACGAGCGGTGGCGTTGGCGAGGCGCCGCCGGCCGGCACGATCGCGGTCGCCTCGGCGAGCCGCCGGAGCGGCCGGGTGATCGAGCGGGAGAGGAGCCAGGCGATCGGGATGGCGATGAGGGCGGTGACGATCGCGACCGCGGGCAGGACCCGCAGCAGGTCGCGCAGGGCGAGGGCTCCGGACCGGTCCGGCGCCGTGAGCACGACCGCCACCGGCCCGACGACGAGGCCGTCGCGCCGGACGACGGTGGCCGAGTAGAGGACGCGGGAGCCGTCGCGGGCCGGCAGGCTGCCCCCGACCGACTGTCCCGCCTTGAGATCGGCGCCGACCTCGATCGCCCCGATGTCGACCGCCGCGTCGCCGGCCTCGGCCGTGACGACCCGCTCGCCGACGAGCCCGTAGAGCCCGATCTCGGCCGGAAGCTCGGCCTTGATCGCGGCGAGTGCCGGTCGGAGCTCGGCGAGGGCCCCGATCGCCCGGACCCGGGCCAGGACCGGCTGCGCCAGGTCGCCGAGGTTGGCGATCGTCGCCTCCTGGTGAAGCGTCCGGACCCCGACGAAGAGCCCCGCCCCGACCGCCAGCGCGGCAACGAGGCCCACGACGGCGAAGGCGACCGCGACCCTCGACGAGACCCGGTCAGGCATCGGCGATCAGGCGGTAGCCGACGCCCCGGACGGATTCGATCGTCGGCCCGTCCGGGCCGAGCTTCTTGCGCAGCTCGGACACGTGGACATCCACCGTCCGGGTCTCGCCCGGGAAGTCGGTGCCCCAGACGTCCTCGAGCAGGGCCTCGCGGCTGAGGACGACGCCGGGATCGCGGGCCAGGGCGGCCAGGAGGTCGAACTCGCGGGCCCGGAGCTCGACCGCCCGCTCGCCGACGGACGCCTCGCGCCGCCGCGGATCCAGCCGCAGCGTCCCGACCTCGATCGGGCGGCCCAGCCGGACGGTGCCGTCGGTCCGGCGAAGGATCGCCTTGACCCGCGCGACGAGCGCGCGCGGGTTGAACGGTTTCGTGACGTAGTCATCGGCCCCAAGCTCGAGGCCGACGATCGCATCGACGTCATCGGTTCGCGCGGTCAGCATCAGGACGGGCGTGTCGGCATCGCGCCGGATGGCCCGGCAGACCTCGAAGCCGTCCATGCCCGGCAGCATCAGGTCGAGGATCACGAGATCCGGCCGATGCTTCCGGTGGAGCTCGACAGCCGAGGGTCCGTCGGTTGCGACCACCGTCGCGTAGCCGGCGCCCTCGAGGTACAGCCGGACCAGCTCGACGATGTTCGGCGCGTCGTCGACGACGAGGATCGTCTTCATCGGTCGGGAGTCTACGCTCGCATGAATCGGCCGCCGGGAGTCCGCGGCGAGGGTCCCGGCGGCCTGGGTGAACGCGCGCTCCTACGCGGCGAGCGCCGCGATGACCTGGCGCGCCTCGGCCATCGCGGTCCGGAGGTCGGCCCGGGCGTCGGCGATCGCCTGGCGGGCCGCGCGGAGGATCGGCCCGGCGGTGCCGTCGTTCCAGTCGGCCGGGGTGAGCGGCAGGACATCCTCGGCCACCCCGTCGACGCCGGCGAGGGCCTCATCGATCGCGGCCACCATGGCTGCCAGGTGGGCCTTGGCCTCGGTCACGTCCTGGCCGGCGGCCTCGGCGCGCTCGATGAGCACGGCCAGGTCGGCGGCAGTCTCGTCGAGCCTAGCCCCGACGACGTCGACGGTGTCGGCGGCGATGACCAGCCAGACCTGGCGGACGACCAGGACGTAGATCCGGAAGTCCTCGAAGATGCTGTGGATGTCCTCGCGCAGCTCGGCGAGGGTCGTGTCGGCCTCGATCTCGGCGCGGAGGGCGCGCAGCCCGGCGGCGGCGTTGTCCAGGATCCGCACGAGGGCGGCCTGGTGGTCGTCGGTCAGGGCCCGCGACGTCTCGATCGCGTTCTCGAGCCGGTCGATCGTCGCCATCCGGCGATCGATCTCGCACAGCCCGACGGCCTGATAGTTCTCGACGGTCGGGGCGGCCGCTGCGGTTCGCCAGGCCTGGGCGCAGCGGGCGCGATCCGTCAGATGGTCGGCCTGACTCACCGGGCGCGTGCCGGCGTGGGCGCCCGGCGCCGAGGCCGCAAGGGCCGGCGTCGCCACGACGCTGAGGGCAAGGAGGACGCCGGTCAAGGGACCGGCGAGGCGCGTGAGACGGCCGAAGCGCGAGACGGTGCGGTTCATTCTGGACTCCCTTCTTCGGATTCTGCGATGGCGTCGGCGCCGAGGGCGGCGTCGAGATCGGCGAGCAGGTCATCGATCGCGCTGAAGTCCGGCGTCGCGAGCGGCGCCGGGGTGGGCTGCGTGCCCGGGTTCGGCGGCTGGCTGGCCGCCGGCGGCTCGGTCGCCAGCGAGGCCTGGGTCGCGATGGCGGTCGCCGTCGGCGCCGGTTCGGTCGGCTCGACGGCCGCGGCGGTCGTCGGGCTGGCCGCAACCCCGCTGGCAGCCGCGCTGGCGGCCGGGTCGTCGACCCCGGCGGCAGCTGGGAGGTCGCGCCGGCCGCAGCCGGCGGTCACGACGGCGAGGAGCAGCACCGTCCCGGCGACGGCGAGGGCTCCCCGGCTTCGATGGTTCGGCATGTGTCGATGTCCCCGATGCGTGGCGCCCACGTCGGACGCCTGGACCGGAGCGTGCCCGAAGGAAGGACCGCCAGCCACCGCCGCCACCGCGCGGTTTGTCAGGTCCATGTAAGCCGACCGCACCGGTCCGCACCGCACAGGATTCCGGTGCATCCGAGCACCATTGGGAACGCCAGCCTCTCGCGGGCGGAGTGGCGTGCTTCGTTGCCATGGGGCACCATGGGCGGATACGCCCGAGGCTCACGGGGAGAGCCAGCCAGTGGAGGACCGATCGTGAGAATTCGCGAAGTTCCACGCCGCGCTCGCCTGGTCGCGGCGATCGCCGTGCTCGCCGTCGCCGTTCCCGGTCCCGCCCTCGGGGCCGCCGGGTTCGGGGGTGTCGGGCCGGACCAGGGTTCGTATCTGACCGAGAGCGACCCGTATGTCGAAACGAGCGGCGCCGTCCCGGAAACGGCGTTCCATGCCCTCATCAACTCGGGGGAAGAGGCCTTCGGGACCCTGTTCGAGGGCATCCCCGACGGGATCGGCATCGTCCCTGGCGCGGCACCGCTGGGCTTGGTCGACATCTACGTCACCCACGAGCAGTCGCCGGTCCCGTTCGGCGGCTTCGCGGACTACGAGAACTCCTCGATCAGTCGCGTCCGCGTGGACCTGGCGACGTGGGAGGTCGTGGACCTGGAGACCGTCCTGTCCGAGGACGAGGGCTTCATCCGGTTCTGCTCCGCGTTCATGGCCGGCCCCGAGCAGGGCTTCCCGCACTACACCTTCCTCGTCAACGAGGAGTCGAACGACGCGCTGGCGGTTCCGGCCGGGGCGCTCTACGGGCCCGATCCGGCATACGGTGGCCTGAACGTTCGGCAGTCCGGCTACGCGGTCGCCTACGACACGGCCAACGGCAAGATCTCGGTGCTGGCCGGCGCCGGCCGCCACAACCACGAGAACACGGTCATCGTGCCGGGCGGCTGGGGCGGGATCTTCTCGCTGTCAGGAGACGACACCTTCACCTTCCCGTCGACCCCGGAGCGACCGAACCTCAGCCAGGTGTACGCCTTCAGCAGCCAGAACTGGAAGGCCTTCCAGAAGGACGAGGGCACCCTATGGGCGTTCCGCGTCACCGGCACCCAGGACGGCGCCGTCGATCCGGCCGATTCGTTCAACGGGGCCAACGACTACCTGGATATGGCGCCCGGCGACGTCTGGACCGGCGAGTTCATCGCCGTCCCCGACGACGTGGCACGTGGCGACACCGCCGCGGCCCCGCAGGACGCCCTCGAGGACTGGTCCAACGCCAATAACGTCTTCCAGTTCATCCGGGTCGAGGATGTCGCCTACGACCCGGACGATCCGCGGGTCGTCTACTTCGCCGACACCGGCAACAACCGGCTCGTCGATCCCGGCACCGGGCGGCTGTACCGCGCCGGCGCGGGTGCGACGGCCAGCGGTCGGATCTTCAAGCTCGTCCTGAACGCCGACGATCCTACGATCGTCGACGAGTTCTCGATCCTCCTCGAGGCGACCGACATCGGGATGCGCAGCCCCGACAACCTCGACGTCGGAGCCAACAGCCTGATGGTCCAGGAGGACACGTCCAGCTTCAGCAAGATCTGGATGTACGACCTCGACGCCGAGACTTGGACCCACGTCGCGACGGCCACCCAGGAGCGGGCCGAGACGAGCGGCATCGTCGACGCTTCGAGCTGGTTCGGTGACGGCTGGTGGGCGCTCGACGTCCAGTCGCACGTCAACCTGTCCGAGACGCCGGGCCAGGTCTACACCCACCCGGTCACGGGAGCGGAAACCGTCTACACCGCGCGACGCGAGGATGGCCAGCTGCTCCTGATGTACGTCCCGGGCAGCTGATCGATCCAACGAACCGCAGTCACATCGGGGCCGCCCGGCATTCGCCGGGCGGCCTCATCGTGTCGGGTCGCGACGGGCCCCCGCGCCGATCATCGCCTGGGCCCGCCCCGGGCCTGTGTCCCCTGGACACCGGCGCTGCATGAATGAGCGTGATGACCCCCGACTTTCAGCGGGATTCCGCTCGAACCCGGGGTCGGTTCAGCGTGTTCGTTCCCGGACGGTGTCCACGAGACACACGCCGCCCGATGGAGCGGCGAATCTGCTCGACGGGCCTCGTGCCGCATCGCGGAGGCGCCCCGCCACCTGCGGATGCGGCGTGCAAGGACGCGGGCCCGCAGTCGAGGGCACCAGACCGTGGCGACCTCTGACAGTCGACGATTCCAGTTTCCGTGCCCGCGGTGCGGCCACGGTCTGGCCGCCTGCCCGTGAGAGGCGCCGGTGGTGACGCTTCGCCGTCTCTCAGTCGCCGGTCCATGTCACGATGAGACCGCTGGCAGCGAGCGGACGCGCCTCAACCCGGCTCGCGACAGGTTTCGCTGTCTGCCAGTCGAACTTGGGCCGGCCCAGGAGGATGCTGGTGGGCGGCGCTACACTCGACCCGTCGTTCGTCCGCAGGGAGGCACGGAACCCCTTGCCGAAGTCGTACGTTCGCCTGACCCGGCCCCTCGTCCGCGAGACGAAGGGCGGCGAGCTCCGTCCCGCGACCTGGGACGAGGCGCTCGATCGGACCGTCGCGGGCTTCCGCGCGGCCGAGGCGTTCCGACGCCCCGACGCGCCGGCCCCGTTCGGGATCTTCAGCTGCAGCAAGGCGACCAACGAGGTCAACTTCGCGGCCCAGAAGTTCTCGCGCACGGTCCTGGGCAGCAACAACATCGACAGCTGCAACCGCACCTGACACGCCCCGTCTGTCGCCGGTCTGGCGACCGTTTTCGGCGCTGGTGGTGGAACCAGCTCATATCGTGAGGTCGAGGAGACGGACCTGATCGTCCTCTGGGGCAGCAATGCCCGAGAGACGCATCCGATCTTCTTCCACCACCTCCTGCGCGGCGTCCGGAACGGCGCCCGGCTGTACGCGGTCGATCCGCGCCGGACATCGTCGGCCGAGTGGGCCGACGTCTGGCTGGGTCTCGATGTCGGCAGCGACATCGCCCTGGCCAACGCGATCGGGCGCGAGATCATCCACGCCGGGCTGGCGAATGACGAGTTCATCCGCCGCGCCACCTTCGACTTCGACGCCTACCGTGACAAGGTCGAGAGCTACACCCTCGACTACGCCGAGCGCGAGACCGGCGTCCCGGCCGAGGCGATCCGAGAGCTCGCCCACGCCTACGCGTCGGCGCCCCGGGCGATGATCTGCTGGACCCTCGGGATCACGGAGCACCACAACGCGGTCGACAACGTCCTGGCCCTCATCAACCTCGCGACGCTCACCGGCCACGTCGGTCGGTACGGCAGCGGCCTCAACCCGCTCCGTGGCCAGAACAACGTCCAGGGCGGCGGCGACATGGGCGCCCTGCCCGATCGCCTGCCGGGCTTCCAGCACGTCGAACGCGACGAGTTGCGGGCCCCGTTCGACGCTGCCTGGGGCGTGAAGGTACCGCCGAAGAAGGGCTGGCACCTCTCGGCGATGTTCGATGCCATCGAGCACGGCGAGCTCCGGGCGGCCTACGTCATCGGCGAGAACCCGGTCCAGTCCGAGGCCGACCAGGCTCGCGCGATCCGGGTCATGGAGTCGCTCGACTTCATGGTCGTCCAGGACCTGTTCCTGACCGCCACGGCGGAGCTCGCCGACGTCGTCCTGCCGGCGGCGGCCGCCTGGGCCGAATCCGAGGGCACGGTCACGAACTCTGAGCGGCGGGTCCAGAGAGTCCGCAAGGCCCTCGACCCGCCCGGCGAGGCCCGCGACGACCTGTGGATCATCTTCGAGCTCGCCCGGCGGATGGGCCACGACTGGGGCGAGCCGTCGGCCGAGCGCGTGTGGGCCGAGCTGTGCTCGCTCTCGCCGGTCCACCGCGGCATGACCTACGCGCGGCTCGAGGAGCTCGGCGGCATCCAGTGGCCGTGCTGGGACGAGACGCACCCCGGCGAGCTGTTCCTCCACTCCCGCCTCTGGGAGGACCCTGTGCCCGGGTCGCGGATCCCGTTCGTGCCCGTCGACCACGACCCGCCGGTCGACCGCCTTGACGACGACTTCCCTATCCGCCTGACAACCGGCCGGCGCCTCGACAGCTACAACACCGGCGTGCAGACGGCGTCATTCCGGTCGCCGATGCGGCGCGGCGAGACCCTCGACATCTCGCCCGAGGACGCAGAGCGGCTGGCGCTCGCCGAGGGCGAGGTCGTTCGCATCGTTTCGCGCCGCGGTGAGGTCGAGGCCCCCATCCGGATCGATCCCGGCCTGCGGCCGGGCCTGACCTTCATGACCTTCCATTTCCAGGACGATGTCGCCACGAACCTGCTGACGATCGACGCCATCGACCCGAAGTCGGGCACGGCCGAGTTCAAGGCGACCGCGATCCGCATCGAGAAGGTGCCCGCGCTCGCCGGGGCCTGAGCGTCCTGCTGCGATCGGCTAGAGGACAAGCCGCTCGGTAGCTCGGGCAAGGACGTAGATCACGACCGGCAGGAGGAGCGCGGAGGCGAACGCCCGGATCGTCGCCGCCTGCCACGGCCAGGTCGGCAGCCGCGCCAGCACCTCGCGCTCCGCGAAGGCGCTGCCGAGCAACTTGTTGAGGCCATCGGCGCGCGAGAGATCGAGGCCCGCCGCGTCCGCGTGGAGTGCGGCCAGCAGCGATGTCAGCCGGGCACCCGCCTCGGTCTCGAGGCGCTCCTTCTCGGTTGCGATCCGCCGATGGAGGCCATAGAGGGGCAGGACGAACGCCGCGACGGCGGCGACCGCGATCGCGACGTAGAGCCCCGCGGCGAGGGCGGTGGCGACCTCGCTCGTTGAGGCGGCCGCGAACTCGGGCAGCGTCGTCGTCGCCAGCACGGCGGCGAGCGTGAGAAGGCCGAGCGATGCCTGGGCCGTGAGCCGGGAGAACGCCTGGAGCGGGCTTGCGTCCAGCAGGTTGACCCGGGCGGCCTCGCGGTGGATGCGGTCGACGAGCGCGAGCTGCCGGACGACCTGGAGGACCAGCGTCGAGTACGAAAAGCCGACGAGGCAGGCGTACCCGACAAGGACCGCGGCCTCGACCGGCCCGAGTCCGACGATCTCGAAGTTGGCCGGTGCCACGACGGCGTTGCTGACCGTCCCCCACGTCGTCAGGGCCCAGACGACAAGAACCTCCCGTCGCGGGGCGACCATGAGCCGGTACCTGAGGTCCTCAATCTCAGTCGCCCCGTCGAGGAGCGGGCGGAACCGGTCGAGGGCCTCACTCGCCACCCGGGCCAGGTGGCGCTGGAGCGCGAGCGAGAAGGGCGGGACGAGCGCGATCGCGATGAACCGCGGAGGAAGGCCCGCGACATCGCGCCCGGGGAGAGCGTAGGCGGCCGCCATCAAGCCGATCGACAGCAGCGCGAGGCCGACGAAGGCCACCCATCCGGGTCCGGGCAGGCGCTCGAGCCTGCCCAGAAGCCGATCGGCCGGTGACGGTGGATACGGGACGGCGCTCGGCGGTCCATCCGCCTCCGCGGCCGAGCGGGACGACATGTCCGCCAGTGTAGGCGGCTCGCCGGCGGCCGAAGCCCCTCCGCGGCACATCACCGGCGGGTTGCCGATTCCCGGGCCAATCGGGCTGTGGAGGCTCGCCGAAGCCCGACCAACCCGACGGGGCCCGCGGGTCGCGCGAACCCATTGACCAGCGCCGTCGATCCGGCCACGATGGCGCCCCGCGGCGGTCCGGCAGGGTACGGCGCATCGCGGGGAGGAGGGTTTGGAGTGCCGCACTACTTGTTCCGGGCGCGCTACACGCAGACAGGCATCCAGGGGGTCCTCAAGGAAGGGGCCGCGAGCCGAGTCAAGGCCGTCACCGACCTCGTCACGAGCGTCGGCGGCCGAGTCGAGACCATGTACTGGGCGTTCGGCGAGGATGACTTCGTCATGATCGCCGAGCTGCCGAGCAATGCCGCCGCCGCCGCGGCCGCGACGAGGGTCTCCGCGACCGGCACGAGCGCGGTCAGCACGACCGTCCTCCTGACGGCCGCCGAGGTCGACGAGGCCCGCGGAATCGGCGTCACGTTCCGCCCGCCCGGCGCCTGAGCCAACCGACCGGGGGAGCTCCATGGCCACCGATGCCCTGACGACCGCGCCCGCGGCCGCCGCGGACGACCGTGCTCGGCCGTACGCGCCGAGCCTGCTCGACCGCCTCTACGACTGGATCGAGTCGCTGCCGGTCCCGATCTGGTTGACGTACGTGGTCCTTGCCGTGGCGGGCGCCCTGCTGGCGACCTCGTCCCAGTGGCTCTCCGGGCTCCGTCGCTTCCCGGACCCGGAGCCGGTCCAGCTGGTCTGGGGCGCGATCACGATCGTCCTCCTCGCGGCGCCGCACCGCCTCCGGTTGGTGGCGCGATCGTCATTCGAGCAATTCCGCCCGGCGCTCGGCACCGGCGTGGCCGAGCCGGAGCTGGTGCGATACGAGCTCACGGTCATGCGGCCGCGCCCGATCCTGGCGATCATCGCATTCAACTTCGTGATCACGCCGCTCTACTACGCCATCGACCCCGTGGCCTCGCAGGTGGTCGGCATCACGCCGGCCGGGCTCGTGCCGCGATTGCTGTCCGAGGCGACGGTCGGGACCGTCCTCGTGGCGATCCTCTACCAGGCCATTCGCCAGATGCGGATCGTGGGTCGCCTCCACGCGGTGGCCGACCGTGTCGATCCGTTCCGGCCGTCGCCGCTCTACGCCTTCTCGCGCCTGACGGCCGAGGTCGGGTTCGTCCTCATTGCCTTCAATGCCCTCGGAATGCTCCTCAACCCCGGCATCTTCGAATCGGCGGCGGCCCTCGTGATCTACCTCCCGTGGATCGCCGGCTTCACGATCGTGGCGATCGTGGTCTTCCTCGTCCCGCTGCTCGGGATGCACCGGCGGCTGGAACGGGCAAAGGATCGGCACGAGGACGCCGCGAGCGACCGGCTGCGCGACCTGCTCGGCGAGCTGAATGAAGCGATCGACGCCCGGGCCACGGATCGCGTCGACGCCCTCGACCGGACGATCTCCGCGCTCCGCCACGAGCGGGAGCTCCTCGCGAAGCTCCCAACGTGGCCGTGGTCCGCGGGCACGATCCGGGGCTTCGGATCGGCGCTCCTGCTGCCGATCGCCGTCTTCCTCGTCCAGCGCTTCCTGACCCAGGTCCTCACCTGATCGCCGCGCCCTCGGTCGGCGGACCGGCGCGATCGAGGACATCGCGCGGTTGCCCTCGAGCCAGGGAGGGTCCTCGACCGGCCGCGGCCGGCCGGGGGAGCAGGTAGCGGCATTCGGGGATCGGGCGTACCCTTGCGTGGTCGTCGTGCTGTGCGACGGTGCTTCGCGTCGGTCGACCTGCTTCTCGAACAGGCCGTGCGCCTGCCAACCGGTTCGAGAAGTGAAAGGGGTCAACGTGACCACCGGCACTGTCAAGAAGGTCGTGGCCGATCGCGGCTTCGGCTTCATCACCGGCGAGGACGGGAAGGACTACTTCTTCCACCGCGACTCGCTCCAGGCACCGCTCAGCTTCGACCGCCTCAACGGCGGCGAGACGGTCAGCTTCGACGTCCAGTCGGGCCCCAAGGGCCCGCGGGCGGCGAACGTCCGGGAGGCGGACGCGGCGTAAGCGCCCTCGTTGCCACCGCATGAATGGCCCCCGGCCCGTCCGGGGGCCATTCGATTCAGGGCGAGGCGAAAGAGCACTCGGAGCTCACTCGCAGTCGGGTCGGTACGATGTCGACCGATCCAAGGACAGAGAGGGACAGTGGCCGCCGACGCAGTGATCGATCAGCCGAGCGCTGTCGCGCGCCCGTACGCCCCGAGCTGGGTGAACGCGATCACCGGGTGGCTGGAGCGCCTGCCGGGGCCGACCTGGCCGGCCGGCGGCTCACGACGACGCTCGACGCGATCCACGCGGCGGTCGACGCCGCGGACGGGCCAGCGATCGAATCCCGGAGCCACGCCCTCGCCACCCTCATCGCGGAGCGGGATCTGCGTCAACCGCGTTTCGACCTGGCCGTGGAGCGGCAGCACCCTGACGGGGTTTGTCTCGGCGGTGCTGCTGCCGATCGGGCTGTGGGCGGCGACGCGCGTCCTGGAGCGCGTCGTCTGAGGTGGCGGCCCCGCTGACCACCCCGGTGGTTGGTGGCTGATCACCGGGCCGCCATTCGGCCGGACAGCCACTCAGCCGGACCGACCGGCCGTTGTGACAGTCGTGCTCCTGGCGCGTCATCTCGGCGGGTACGGGCGGGCAGCCCGGCCGAATGGGAGGCGCGTCATGGAGCTCATCGTCGTTCTGCTCGTCGTGGGCATGATCGCGCTGTGGGTGCGGACCGGCGGGCTGCGCGGGAGGCTCGCTCGCGCCGAGAGTGACGTCGTCGACCTCCAAGCTCGGCTGGCCTACGTCGCGGCACGGCTCGATGGGCTCGCCTCCGGTGCGCCCGTTGCGCCCGCCCAGCCGGCCGAGACCCCGCTCGTCCAGGGCCTGCCCGCGGGCGCCACCACGCCAACGCAGGTTCCCCTGCCCTCGCAACCCGGGATCGAGGCAGAGCGGCGAGCTCGCACCCTCGAGGAGGCGCCCGCTGCATCGGTCGGTGCGGCCCCCGTGGCCGAGGTGCGTGAGCCCTCGATCACCGACTACTGGGTCCGCCCCGGCAGCCCTCGCAGGGAGGAAGCACGGACCGTCGACGCACCGGCGCTGCCGATCGAGGGGACGCCGCGCAAGCTCGAACCCGAAGGCCCAGGCCTTCTTCGCCGGGCCCTCGACAAGCTCGGCTTGACCCCTCCTGTCGAAGGTGAAGAGCTCTCGCGGACCGCGATCGAAGCTTGGCTCGAGGGACGGATGCTCGCCGTCGTCGGCGGCATCGCCCTGCTCCTCGGCGCCGTCTTCTTTCTCAGCCTCGCCTTCAGCCGCGGCTGGATCACGGAGCCGATGCGGGTGCTGATCGGGCTTGCCGCTGGGATCGGGTTGCTCGTCCTCGGCGAGCTGGCCTTCACGAAGCTGCGCGGGATCCTTGGCCATGTCCTCGTCGCGGTCGGCCTGGCGATCGTGTCGCTGGCCCTCCTCGCGGCGACCCGGCTGTACGGCCTCGTCCCGGTGGAATGGGGCCTCGCCGGTGCCCTCGTCGCCGCGGTCGCGGCCGCCGCGATCGCCGTCCGGCACGATTCTCAGCTCGTCGCCGGCTTCGGGTTGATCTCGGTCCTCGCCGCGCCGCCGGTCCTGGGGGCCAGCCCGACCCTCGTCACGCTGCTCTTCGTCGCCGTCACCCTCGTCGGAACCACCGGGGTCGCCCTGTTCCGCACCTGGACCTGGCTGCCGCCGCTGGCCTTCGTCCTCGCCGCGCCTCAGCTTGCCTCGTACGTGGCCGGCGACGCCCCGATCGGCCAGGCCCTCGTTGCCATCGCCGGCTTCTGGCTCGTCAACACGGTCGCGGCGGGTGGCGAGGAGACCCGCCACGCGACGGATCGGCTCCGGACCACGACGGTGACCCTGCTGCTCGCGGCGGCCGCCTTCACGGTCTGGGCCGGCTTCACGGTCCTCAGCGGTCCCGACGAGCGGTGGCGCGGCTCGTTCCTGGCCGCGCTGGCCCTCGCCCACCTGGCTCTGGGGCTGATCTTCCTCGTCCGCAACGGGGACCGCCACCCGTTCGGCCTCGTCGTCTTCGCGACCGGGGTGGCCTCGCTCACGATGGCCGTGCCGGTCCAGTTCGGCGGCCCTCCCGTGCCGATCGCCTGGGCCGCGGAAGCGGTCGCCCTGGCCTGGATCGCCGTCCTCCGGCGTCACCCGTACAGCGCGGGCGTTTCGCTCGTGCTCGGCGCCCTGGCCCTCGGGCACCTCGTCGGCATCGAGTACCCGGCCCCGGACCTGGCATCGGGCATCGCCCGGACGTGGCCGTTCCTCGGCCCGGAGGGCATGACCTACGGGTTCATGATGGCCGCCCTCGCGATCGCCGCCCTGGCCGTACCGGTCGGTTGGGTCCGGGCCGGCCTGGCCGTCGCCGGCGGCTTCGTCACCCTCTACGTCCTGCCGTTCGAGCTGTCCGGGACCCCGCTCGTCGCCGGCTGGGCCGTGCTCGCGATCATCGCAACGGGCCTCTTCGTCCGGATCGTGGCGCCGCGCCTCGCCCCGGCCTTCGTCGAGGACCGGACGGCCCTGCTCGGGGTCCCGGCGCCGATCGCGCCGTTCGTCGCGCAGGCGGCCGCGCTCGTCAGCCGGGCGGTTCGTCCGGCGCTCGTCACGGTAGCCGTCCTCGCCGGAACGGGCGCGCTCGTGCACCTCGTCACCTTCGAGTACACGGCCACGGAGATCGTAACCGGGGCCGTCGCCGCGGCGACCCCGTTCATGGGCCTCAGCGGCCTCGCCTTTGCGATCGTCGTCGCGATGCTCGTCGCTGCCGGCGCGCTCGTCCCATCGCTGCGGCTGCGGATCGGCGTGACCGCGCTGGCCGGGCTCGTGGCCCTGTACGTCTTCCCGTTCGAGCTTTCGGGCCCCGCGCTCGTCTGGGCCTGGTCGGCCCTCGCCACGGCGGCGGTCGTCGTCCAGGCCCGGGTCGCAGGATCGCGGCTCGCGACCCTCCACGGGGTCGCTGCGAAGGGCCTCATCGACGTGGCCCGGTTCGTCCGTCCTGCGATCGGGCTCGTCGGCGGACTCGTCTACCTGGCCGTCCTTGGCCATCTCGTGACCTTGGACTTCCCGGCCGGGAGGCTCGGTGACGAGATCCTCTCGACGTTCCCGTACGCCGGGTCGGAGGGCGTGTCGCTCGCCGCCGCGCTGGTCGCCCTCGCGGCAATGGCGTGGCTCATCCCCGTGCGGGCGCTCCGGTTGGGCGCCGCCGGGATCGGATCGGCGCTGCTCGCCTACAGCGTGACCTTCGAGATCGACCGGCCGCACGTCATGCTGGCGTGGGCGGTCCTCGTCGTCGTGTCGCTCGTCGCGGTCCGCCGCGTTGCGCGGATCGAACCCCTGCCTACCCCGGGACTCCCATCGCTCGCGTCGCTGGCCTCGCCCGCCTCGCTGGCCGGCCTCGGCGATCGAGGCCCGTATCTGGCCGCCGCGCTGGCCGCGGTCTTCCTCGTCGTCCAGGCCCTCTGGTACGCCGGCGTCGTGCCGTTCGTCCGACATGTCCTCGGCGACCTCGGCCCCGCCGAGGTCCCGTTCCTCGACGTTCGCTCCTACGCCCTCGCGATCCTGGCGCTGACCGCGGTCGCCGCGGGGCTGGCCTGGACCGGGGCGATGGCCAGGCTCGTCGGCGGGGTGATCGGCGCGATCGTGGTCGCCTGGCTCCTGCCGTTCGAGCTTCGTCCCGGGTACGCGGTGGCCGGCTGGTCCGCGCTGGCGCTGGGCGGCGTCTGGCTCATCCGCCTCGTGCCGGCCGGTCAGCTCGTCATCGGCCTGCCCAGCACGGCCCTGGCCGTGTTCGGCGGGCTCGTCACGCTCGGGATCGTGGCGCCACCGGATCGCCTGGCCGTCGATGCCGTGGAGATCGTCCTCGGGCTGCCGATCCTTACCGACGCCACGGTGGCGCTCGGGTCGATCGCCCTCGCCCTCGGCCTCGCCGGGAACCTCCATCGGACGGACACACAGATCCGCTGGGTCTTCATCGCGGCCGGCGTCACGGCGGTCTACCTGCTGTCGGTCGGGCTCGTCGACGTCTTCCAGCGACAGGTCGGGTCCCGACCTCTCGAGGAGCTCCAGAAGGAGGCCCAGGTTGGGCTCAGCGTGCTGTGGTCGGCCCTCGGGCTGCTCGGGTTCGCGAGCGGGCTGCGGCTCCGTCGTCCGTCCGTTCGCCTGTCAGGCCTTGCCCTCCTGGGCCTCGCCACGGTCAAGGTCTTCCTGGTCGACCTCGCGTCGCTCGACGTCGCGTACCGCGTCCTGTCGCTCGTCGCGCTCGGCGTCCTTCTCCTGGTGAGCGCGCTGGCGTACTCGCGGATGCAGCACCCCCATCCGCCGGCGAGTCCGAAGCCTGCCTGACGCCAATCGCCCCTGATGGCAGGACGGCCGGCCCGACGGGCCGGCCGTCCCGATTCCGGGCGGCTTTGCCGATCACGGCCCACCTCACCGATCACGGCCCACCTGGCCGATCACGGCCCACCTGGCCGACCACGGCCCACGCCGCGGCGCGGCGGCGCCGACCCGCGGCTACACTCGGGGAGATGGACCTCCACGTCATCGGGCCGCTCGCGTCCCCGGTCGAGCGGGCGGCGGTGGACGCGGTGCTGGGGCCCGCCACGTCGGGCTGGTCCGGCGGGCGTCGAGACGCGCGGCTGGACGGGCATGTCGCCCGCGGGGGCCACGAGGCGCGCGGCCGGCGCGACCTCCTCCTGCCGGCCCTCCACGCCCTCCAGGACCGGGTCGGGCACATCACCCAGCCGGGGCTCAACTACGTCTGCCGGCGCCTCGCGGTGCCACCGGCGGAGGCCTACGGCGTGGCCACCTTCTACGCCCTCCTCACGACGACGCCGCGGCCGCCGGCGGTTGCCCACGTCTGCGACGACATCGCCTGCCGGCTCGCCGGCGCGGAGGCGATCTGCGGCGACCTGGAGCGGACGCTGGGTCCCGCGGGCACGCCGGCGCGGGACGGGACGATGGCCTGGCTGCGAAGCCCCTGCCTCGGCCGCTGCGAGCTGGCCCCTGCGGCGCTCCTCACGGTTGCCGGTGCGACCCCCGTGCGCGAGGAGCTGGCACCGGTCGACGCGGCGGGGATCGTGGGCCGGCTCGAGGCGTCGCTCGCCGGACCGCGCGCCTCGACCGCCGGCGCGGCCGCGGGCCTCAAGGCCGTCACGGCGTCGGTGCCCCAGGCGGGGCAGCCCGGCCTGCGGCTGCTCGAGCGAGTCGGTGTCGTCGACCCGGGGTCCCTCGACGACTATCGCGCCCACGGCGGCTGCCGCGCCCTCGCCAACGCGATCGCGATGGGCGCCGAGGCCGCCATCCGCGAGGTCTCCGACTCGAAGCTCGTCGGACGTGGCGGCGCGGCCTTCCCGACGGGTCGGAAGTGGGCCGCCGTGGCGGCCCAGGCCGCCCAGCCCCACTACGTCGTCTGCAACGCCGACGAGTCGGAGCCGGGCACGTTCAAGGATCGGGTCCTCATGGAGGCCGATCCGTTCGCGATCGTCGAGGCGATCACGATCGAGGGCTTCGCGACGGCCGCCTCGCGTGGCTACCTCTACATCCGGGGCGAGTACCCGCTCGCCGAGGCCCGCCTGGCAGCGGCGATCGAGGCCGCCCGGGCGGCCGGCCTCCTCGGCGACGACGTCGCCGGCTCGGGCTGGGCCTTCGACATCGAGCTCCGGCGCGGCGCCGGTGCCTACATCTGCGGCGAAGAGACGGCCCTGTTCGAATCGATCGAGGGCCGGCGCGGCGAGCCGCGCAACAAGCCGCCCTTCCCGGTCGAGGTCGGCCTCTTCGGCAAGCCGACCGCGATCAACAACGTCGAGACGCTCGTCAACGTCCTGCTGATCCTGGGCGATGGCGACGGTGTGGGCGGCGGCGCCCGCTACGCGGCCACGGGGACGGAGGGCTCTACGGGCCCCAAGCTCTTCTGCCTGTGCGGCCACGTCGCGCGGCCCGGTGTCTACGAGGTGCCCTTCGGGACCACTCTCCGGGAGCTCCTGGAGCTCGGCGGCGGCGTGCCCGGCGGCCGGGCCATCCGGGCGATCCTCCTGGGCGGCGCAGCTGGCGTCTTCGTCGGACCTGACGCCCTCGACGTGCCGCTGACGTTCGAGGGGACACGGGCGGTCGGGGCAACTCTCGGCTCGGGCGTCGTCATGGTCTTCGACGAGGCCGCCGATCTCGTCGGCACGCTCCGCCGGATCGCCGCCTTCTTCCGCGACGAGTCATGTGGCCAGTGCGTCCCCTGCCGGGTGGGCACGGTCCGCCAGGAGGAGCTCCTGGCCCGGCTCGCCGATGGGGCCGGGATCCGGACACGGGGCGAGGAGCTGGCACTCCTCGCCGACATCGGCCGGGCGATGCGCGACGCGAGCATCTGCGGCCTCGGTCAGACCGCGAGCTCGGCAATCGAATCGGCCTTCCGGCAGCCGGGTCTCCTGCCCGAGCTGGTGGCGCCGTGACGACCGAGCACCCGACCCGCGCGACCTACGAGATGCCGCCCGAGCTGGCGCGGGTCTTCACGACGCCGCCGGCCCGGGCATCGCGGACCCCGGAGGCGCCCCCGGTCGAGGCGCCGACGGCGGTGACGGTCACCATCGACGGCATCGAGGTGTCCGTCCCCGCCGGATCGACGATCCTCGAGGCCGCCCGGGCCCGGGGCCTCGACCTGCCGACGCTCTGCTACCTCGAGAACCTCGCCCCGGTGAACGTCTGCCGGGTCTGCGTCGTCGAGGTCGCCGGGTCGCGGGTCCTCGTGCCGGCATGCTCGCGGAAGGTCGAGCCGGGGATGGAGATCCAGACCGAATCCGAGCGGGTCCGCCACTCGCGCAGGCTCGTCCTCGAGTTCCTCGGCTCGTCGGTGGACCTCTCGCTCGCCGGGCCGCGCCGGCCGGACGGGGACCTGGCGCGCTGGGCGGAGCGGTACGGCGCCGACACGTCCCGGTTCGGGCCGCCGGCCGAGCCCTCGCCGGCGGGTGCCCGCGATGCCCGCGACGCCGGCCACCACCACGCGCCCAGCGGTGCAGAGGCCGCCCTGGCCTCGACCGTCACGCAGCCCGTGAAGGTCGACAACGAGCTCTACGTCCGGGACTACTCGAAGTGCATCCTCTGCTACAAGTGCGTCGAGGCCTGCGGCGAGGACGCTCAGAACACGTTCGCGATCGCGGTCGCCGGCAGGGGCTTCGATGCCCGGATCTCGACCGAGTGGGCCACGCCCCTCCCGGATTCGGCCTGCGTCTATTGCGGCAACTGCATCGGCGTCTGTCCGACCGGGGCGCTCATGTTCAAGTCCGAGCGCGACATGCGGGCCCAGGGGACCTGGGACGAGTCGGCCCAGACGGTGACCGAGACGATCTGCCCGTACTGCGGCGTCGGATGCGTCCTCGACCTCCATGTCCAGGACAACACGATCGTGAAGGTCACGTCGCCGATGGACTCCTCGGTCACGGACGGCCACCTCTGCATCAAGGGCCGCTTCGGCTTCGAGTTCACCAACGAGCGGCGGCGGCCGTGAGCCGGCGGTGGTGAGGATCCCGTGAGCCTCCTTCGGGCCGCCGTCATCGGCACCGGTTTTGTCGGGCCGTTCCACGTCGACGCGATCCGGCGGGGCGGCTACGCCGAGGTCGTCGCGATCGCCGGCTCGGATCGCGAGCGGACCCGGGCCCGGGCGGCCGCGCTCGGCGTCGCGCACGCGACGACGGACGTGGGGGCGCTGCTGGCCGACCCCGCGATCGACGTCGTCCACGTCTGCACCCCGAACCGGACCCATGTGGAGCTCGCGACGGCCGCCCTCGAGGCGGGCAAGCACCTCGTTCTCGAGAAGCCAGTCGCCCTCGATGCGGGCTCGGCTCGGGGCCTGGTGGACCTCGCGGCGCGACGGGCGCGTCACGCCGCCGTCGCCCTGACCTACCGCGGCTACCCGATGGTCCGCCGAGCGCGCGAACTCATCGCCGCCGGCGAGGTCGGCGAGCTTCGGCTCGTCCACGGCGGCTACATCCAGGACTGGCTCGCCAACCCGACCGACTACAACTGGCGCCTGGAACCCGACACGGGCGGTGCCTCGCGCGCCGTGGCCGACATCGGCTCGCACTGGTTCGACATCGCCGAGTACATGACCGGCCGGCGGATCGAGGCGGTCTTCGCCGACCTCGCCACGTTCCTCCCACGGCGTTCCCGGCCGGTCGGCGGGGCGGCGCTCGCATTCGGCGCGGCGTCCGGTCCGACCGAGGATGTCGAGGTCCATTCCGAGGACGCGGCCACGATCCTCGTCCGGTTCGAGGGCGGCGCCCGCGGTGCGGCGGTCATCAGCCAGGTCAGCCCCGGCCGGAAGAACGGGCTCAGCCTCGAGATCGCCGGGTCGCGGACGACGCTCGACTGGGACCAGGAGGACGGCGAGCGGCTGACGATCCGGGGCCGCGCGGAGTCGCGGATCCTGACCCGCGGCGCCGAGGACGGCCCCGGCGCGGGGCCCGGCATCCCGTCGCTGCCGGCCGGCCATCCCGAGGGCTGGGCCGAGGCGCTGCGCGACCTGCTGCGGCCGTTCTACGCGGCGGTGGCCTCGGGCGCGCGGCCTCCCGCGGATCCTGCCGGGGCGCCGTATCCGACCCTCGCCGCCGGCGCCCGCGGCGTGGCCTTCGTCGAGGCCGTCCTCGCCTCGGCCCGCACCGAATCCTGGGTCCCGATCCCGGGCTGAGCGACGGGTCGGCGCCGCGCGGGCGTGACCCTGAGTCAGCATTCCGCGGCCGGGCAGAGCGCCTCCGCATCTCGACGCGCGTAGGTGACCCTGACGAGTCCCTGACTCACGGATCGTCGTGCAAGGACACGGTCGTCGGCACTCCGCGCGGGGTCAGGGAGGCCACAGGCAACGTTTGTTGACTCTGGGTCACGGCAAAGCCGCGGAGGCGGCCGAGCCACCGTGGCCCGCAGTGCTCTTGGCGCCCCCCCCGGTTGAGCAGTGGCAACCGACCGAGCCCCGGAGCCGGCGGCTCGGTTCGAACGCGGCGGCGCCCGCGAACCGGCTGCTCAACGCCCGACACGAACGCCTCTCGGAGGTAGACGCAGGATCTCGCCGCGACCGGCATCGACTCGCGCCCACAGGATGGCCGGTCCTGGCCACGGGCGATCAGCACCCGTCAGGGCGTCGAAGGCATCGCTGGTGCGCGCCGGGTAGGCGGCGCCGAGTGTCGCCGCGAACTGTCGGGCGATCTCACGGGTCTCAGTCGTCGAGCGGATGACGAGAAGGCGCGAGGCAGTCCCGGGAGGAGATCCATCCCCGAGGGCCGCGGCCTTCTCGCTCGACCAGCGGATCAGTTGCTCGAGGCGCCGGAGCTCGGACTGCACCTCGCAGGCGATCACGTCGTCGGCGCCACGGATGACGAGATCGATGACTCCATGGACCGGCCGCCTCACCTGGACCTCGGGCTGGCCCATCCACCTCAGGTGCAGGGCGCGAAGGAGTGCTTCCACGATCGGCGCCTGGAAGCGATCGTGGATGCGCGGACCCGAGCTTGGGAAGTATCGGACGCTCAGATCGGCACCGAGGGCAGCGCCGATCGCCATGAGGACTTCCAGCGACGCCCCGGTCTCGCCGGTCTCAATCCGCGAGTAGTGAGCGCGATCAATGCCGGCGGCACGGGCCACATCCGCCCGTGTGAGCCCGGCATCCTCGCGCATGGCGCGAACCTGATTTCCGATCACGCGCCTGAGCTCGCGCTCCCGTCGCGCCAACTCGCGGATCCCGACAGGAACGGTGGAGCGCGATCGTCCGGCCATGACCCGAAGTCAACACCATGGCCCTCAATGCCCAGTCAACCTGGCCCTCACCTCCGGCTCACTCAGCGAATGTGCATGCCAGTCATGGCAAGGCGTCGAACGGGGTCCCGCGAGACCTCGGAGCCTCGCTCGAGCGGCGATTGCTGACTCAGAGTCACGCTCTGCTGTGCCGCTGGCCCGATCGTGCCGTCGGGTGCTCGGTCGTGGCGGCGCGTGCTCGGTCGCGGGGCCGCCCGCGGCTTCGTCCGTCAGCCCCGGGCGCGCTCGTTGCGGGCGGCGGCCTCGGCGATCTCCCGGATCCGGGCGGCGCGCGTCTCGGGTCGCATCGCGAGGGCGACCCAGCCGAGGAGCTGCTTCCGCGCCGACGGCGGGAAGGCGGCGAAGCTGGCCGCCGCCGGGGGGACCGCCGCGAGCGCCGCGGCGAGGTCGTTGGGAACCTCGAGCCGCTCGACGCTGTCAAGGACCTCCCACGAGCCGTTGGCCTTCGCCCGCTCGATCGCGGCGAGGCCGGCCGGGGCCATCCGGCCGGCGGCGATGAGCCGCTCCACGCGGGCCTTGTTCGTGGCGGCCCAGCCACTCCGCGGCTTGCGCGGCGCGAAGTACAGCTTCCCGCGGTCATCGTCGACACGGCCGCTGGTGCTGTCGACCCAGCCGAAGCAGAGCGCCTCCTCGATGGCCGCCTCGTAGTCGAGCCCGGCTCGACCAGAGCTGGCCCGCCACGTCACGAGCCAGGCGCCGCTCGAGGTCTCGTGGTTCGCCTCCAGCCAGGCGCGCCACGTGGCCCGATCCTCGGCCTCCACCCAGGGAGCCTCGTCGAGCGCCGACATCGATGCCCTGATCTCAGAGCGCCATCAGGTCGCGGAGGTCGATCCGGCCGTCGTGGGTGTAGACGTTGAAGCCGTCGCCCCGGAGGAATCCGACGAGGGTCATCCCGACCCGGTCCGCGAGACGGATGGCGAGGTCGGACGGCGCCGACACGGCGCACACGATCGGAATCCCCGCGACCGCCGCCTTCTGCACGATCTCGAAGCTCACCCGGCCCGACACGAGCAGAATCCGGTCCCAGAGCGGCAGCTCCCGGGCCAGGACCCGCGAACCGATGAGCTTGTCGAGGGCGTTGTGCCGCCCGACATCCTCGCGGACGGCGACGAGCCGCCCGTCGGTCTCGAACAGGCCCGCGGCATGAAACCCGCCGGTCCGCTCGAAGGCGGCCTGGGCCTCGCGGAGTCGGTCGGGAAGCCCGACGATGACGGACCGCACGACGACCGGCAGGCCCTTCGGGAGCGCCTCCGCGCGGACGGCGACCTCCTCGATCGAGGCCTTGCCGCAGATGCCGCAGGACGCCGTGGCGATGAAGTGCCGCCGCTCGCCGATCGAGGGATCTATCTTCCGGGCGAGGCGAACGAGGACGGCGTCGTCGGGGTCAGCCATGAAGCCGGGGTCGCCCACGTCGACGCCCAGGACCTCGTTGTCCTCGAGCAGGCCCTCGGTCGTCAGGAAGCCGACCGCGAGCTCCTTCTCGTGGCCGGGGGTCCGCATCGTGACGGCGATGTTGACGGGGGTCTGGCGCGGCCCCGCAGCCCGGATCTCGAGCGGCTCCTCGCCGACGACCAGGTCGTCGCGCAGCTCCAGCTCGCGCCCTCGAACGGCCACGACCTTCGTGCTCGTCACGTGGCGAACGGGCAGGACCGGATCGAGCGGCATGGTCACCCGGCGAGTGTAGTCTGACTCCATGCGCGAACCCATCCTGACCGGCCCTGAGCACGCCTTCGTGGCCGAGACCCGAAGGGCCATCCTGGCCACGCTGCGCCCAGACGGCGAGCCGCGCCTCGTACCCGTCTGCTTCGTCCTGACCGACGAGCCCGACGACATGGGCCGGCCGGTCATCTACACGCCGATCGACGAGAAGCCGAAGGCGTCGGCGGACCCACGCCGGCTGGGACGGGTCCAGGACCTCCTCGTGCTCCCCGCCGTGACCCTCCTCGTCGACCGCTGGTCGGAGGACTGGACGCACCTCGCCTGGATCCGGCTCAGTGGCCGCGGCGTCCTCCTGGAGCCGGAGCCGCGCGAGCGGGCGGAACATGCCGCGGCGATCACGGCGCTCCGGGCCAAATACCCCCAGTACGCCGATCACGACCTCGAGGGCCGACCGATCATCCGGATGTCCATCGACCGCGTCCAGCGCTGGGGCGACATGACACCGAGCGCCCCCGAGCCAGCAGAGGCCACCGAGGCCGCCGACAGCTGACAACTAGGCGCTTCGCTCGAGATGGATCGCCGGGGCGATCGGGCGGAGGCAGTGGGTGGAGCTCATCGCCCGCGAGTAGGCGCCCGTGCCCAGGATCGCCACGATCGCTCCCTCCTCGACCGTCGGGAACGGGTAGTCCTCGGCGAAGAGGTCGTGGCCCTCGTTGATGTGACCGGCCACGCCGACGGTCCAGGTCCGCTCGGCGAGCGGATCCCGACACGGCACGATCTCGTTGAGGAAGCCGTAGATGAAGTAGCCGCAGCTCAGGTTCCAGCCGGCATCGAGTCCGACGAACCGGGCCCCGGCCCGGTCCTCGATGCTGACAACCTCGGCCAGGAGGATGCCGGCGTCCTTCGCTAGGTGATCGCCCGGCTCACAGCCGACCGTCACCCCGAGGGGGCCCAGGTACCTGGCGAGGACCGCGGCGTAGGCATGGAGGTCCACGGGGATCTCGCTCCCGCGGCCCGGCCCGCCCAGGCCACCGCCGACGTTGACCTCGCGGATCGGACAGCCGCGGTCCATCAGGTGCCGCGCCATCCGCGTCGCCGCCTCGAGCGCGCCTTCGAAGGCCGGCAGGCCCTCGGCCAGCCAGCCGGAGCCGGCGTGGAAATGGACGGTGTCGATCGTCAGGCCGTGCCGCCCTGCCACTTCGAGGGCCTCATCCAACCGGTCCTCGTAGATCCCGAACTTCGTCGGCCGGTCGCCGGAGTACTCGAGGCCGGCGTGGTAGCCGGCGCCGCGGGCCGGGTTGACGCGGAGCCCGATCGTCCGGCCCGGAGCACGCCGCCCGACCCGCTCGAGCTGGCTGATGCCGTCGAGGTTGAGGTGCAGGCCGTCGGCGGGGAGG
>Ga0209342_10001487_pt1 | contig 26303 bp, 27 predicted proteins | sample RifCSP16_2_FD_184023 | JGI IMG/M metagenome (GOLD analysis project Ga0209342, IMG submission 184023) | Soil microbial communities from Rifle, Colorado - Rifle CSP2_sed 16_2 (SPAdes) (version 2) | ecosystem: Environmental > Terrestrial > Deep subsurface > Rock core/Sediment | place: Rifle... | reverse complement strand
GCCGGCACAGCCCACGACCGGGCTGCCTACGCGGGCCGCCGTTACTGAGCCGCCCCCCACCCTCCTGGCGCCTACCCAACCCGCGCCGACGCCGGTGCAGGCGCTATGGCCCACCCCTGCCTGCGGTGACGACGACGACGTTACCCTGCCACAGACGGAGGGGCCTTTCTACACACCCAACTCGCCGGAGCGCACGTCGCTGCTCGAGCCGGGCATCACAGGCACGCCCCTCGTCGTCAGCGGATACGTTCTCGCGACGGATTGTCAGCCCGTACCAGGCGCGCTGGTGGATTTCTGGCACGCCGACGACAACGGCGTGTACGACAATGTCGGCTACCGGCTGCGCGGCCACCAGTTCGCCGACGCCAGCGGGCGCTACACGCTCGAAACGATTGTCCCAGGTGTGTACACGGGGCGCACACGGCATATTCACGTCAAAGTGCAGCCGCCCAACGGCCCGATCCTGACGACACAGTTGTACTTTCCCGGCGAACCGCGTAACGACACGGACGGCATATTCAGGCCGGCGCTGCTGATGTCGGTGCAGGAATTGGAAGACAGCCAGGTCGCCGCGTTCGATTTTGTTGTGGAGCGCAGTTGAGCGGCGGCCTCCGTGAAACGGCTATTGAGCCACCGAGAAGAAGGGCGAATATGGCACGAGTCGGCTTCATCGTCATACTGGCGATAGTGTCTGCGGCCTGTGCCACCCAGCCTCAGCCAACCGTTGCGCCGACAAACACGGCACGGCCTGCTTCAACGCCGACCGAACCGGCTCGCCCGACGCAGGCGCCGGCTCAGACGACTGCGCCTTCGCCTGAACTGCCGAGGGCCGAGCCGACCGAGGGTGTGCCCAACACACCGGCCCCGCCGACGATTCAGGAATATCCCGTGCCGCCAGGCTCGCACCCACACGACGTCGCGCCCGCGCCTGACGGGACGGTGTGGTACACCGCGCAAAGATCGGGTGAGCTGGGCCGTTTGGATTCGGCCACCGGTGAGACGCGCCACATCCCACTCGGCCAGGGATCGGCGCCGCACGGCGTGATCGTCGGGCCGGACGGCGCGGCGTGGATTACGGATGGCGGCTTGAACGCGATCGTCCGCGTCGATCCGGCGACGGAAGACGTGCAGGTGTTTCCTTTACCCGCCGGGCGCGGGAACGCCAACCTGAACACGGCCGCATTCGATGGTGACGGCGTGCTGTGGTTCACCGGCCAGAACGGGGTGTACGGCCGACTCGATCCGCTGGTGGGACAGGTCGAGGTGTTCGATGCGCCGCGTGGGCGCGGCCCGTATGGCATTACGACCACGCCGGACGGCGTCGTTTATTATGCGTCGCTGGCAGGCAGCCACATCGCGCGCATCGACGCGGCGACGAAATTCGCATCCGTCATCGAGCCGCCGACGCCGGGGCAGGGCGCGCGCCGCGTGTGGTCGGACTCGCTGAGCCGATTGTGGGTGAGCGAATGGAACGCCGGCCAGCTCGGCGTGCACGATCCTGCGACAGGCGAGTGGCGCGAGTGGCGCCTGCCGGGCGATAATCCCCAACCGTATGCCGTATACGTGGACGATCGCGACGTCGTCTGGCTGAGCGACTTCGGCGCGAACGCGATGGTGCGATTCGACCCGGCGACCGAGACGTTCGAGGTTTTCACGCTGCCCAGCTCGCCCGCCAACGTGCGCCAGATACTGGGTCGGCCTGGGGAAGTGTGGGGCGCCGAGTCCGGCGTGGATAAGATCGTCGTGCTGCGAATTCCATAGCGCCATCTGCGACCGCAACCGAATCTTTGGACGCGGATCGACGCAGAGGAACACAGGCTGGAGTTTAGAGTTCGCTCTCGCTGGATTGACAAATCCAGCGGAAAGGGTGTGGATTTGGCAATCCACGTCGAGCAACTGTTTATGGACTCTAAAATCCAGACAGATCAAATCGGCGAAATCCGCGTTCATCTGCGTCCAAAAATCTTCAGCAGATGTGAATAATCACCAGCTAAGAAGGAGTTGACTCGATGAAGGCGGGGAAATCCACACGACTCTGGATCATCGTAGCAGCACTGACATTCCTGGTGGCTGCCTGTGGAACCGGTCCGCAGCCGTCGCCCGCGGAGGAGGTTGTCCGCATCGCCGTGGCGGCGTCGGCCACACTTCTGCCTTCTGCCACGCCCACTCCTGAGCCGACGCCCACGCCGACACCCACGTCTACGCCGACCCCGACGCCCCACCCGCTCACGATCCCGTCAATGCGAGAACGCGAGTATCCTGGCAGCGAGGTCACCATTGTCGAGACGCTGGCGCCGGGCAGCAATTACAGCCGCTACATCGCGTCCTACGAGTCCGAAGGACTGACGATCTACGCACTGCTGACCGTGCCCAACGGCGAGAAACCGCCGACCGGCTGGCCGGCCATCGTCTTCAATCACGGCTTCATCCCGCCCGACGAGTATCGCACGACCGAGCGCTACGTGGCCTACGTGGACTGGCTGGCGCGCAGCGGTTACATCGTCTTTCGATCCGACTATCGCGGTCACGGGGATTCCGAGGGCGAGGCGCGCGGCGCGTATGGCTCGCCGGATTACACCGTCGACGTGCTCAACGCCGTCGCCACGCTGAAGCGCTTTCCGGACGCCGATCCGAATCGCATTGGCATGTGGGGACATTCGCTGGGTGGATACCTCACCCTCCGCTCTATGATCATCACCGACGATATCAAGGCCGGTGTGATTTGGGCCGGCGTTGTGGGACCGTATCCCAATCTGTTTGTTCGCCCGACGGCGACACCCACACCCGAGGGCTGGACGCCGGAACCTACGACGACGGCGACACCCCGATTCGGTCGACGCTGGCGCTCCGAATTGACCGCTCTTTACGGCACACCCGAGGAAAACCCCGACTTCTGGAACTCCATATCGTCGAACTCATACCTCGGCGATGTCTCTGGCCCGATTCAGCTTCATCACGGCACGGCGGATAGAAGCGTGCCGCTGGCGGCCTCGGAAACCCTGTATCGGCAGATGCTGGAGGCCGGAAAGCCGGTCGAGTTGTATACCTACGAAGGCGACGACCACAACCTGGCCCAGAGCTTTGGATTGGCGATGCAGCGTACCATCGAGTTCTTCGACAAGTACCTCAAAGGATCGTAGTTTCTTTTCATCATGTCCGCAGGATGACAAAGCACACTCCCCCGGCGCGAGCGGATATGCTATCCTATGCAGCGCGCTTCTATGCTGCGAGCAGTCTCCAGTTTGGGAGCGGTCTCCCGACCGCTCCCGCAGCGGCTCGATCTGGAGACCTTCGCCGAACAACAGAAGAACTCACCTCAGGAGGCTTTCCGTGACAGCGCAAATCATCGACGGCAAAGCGATCGCGGATAAAATTCGCAGGCAAGTGGCCAGGGAGGCCGCGCAATTCCGCGACAAGACGGGCGTCCAGCCCGGGCTGGCGACGGTGCTCGTCGGCGACAATTCGGCGAGCGCGACCTACGTGCGATCCAAGCAGAAGGCGTGCGAGGAATTGGGCATGCGCTCGGTGGGACATCACCTTCCCGCCGACGCAACGCAGGAGGAGGTAGAGGGGCTGGTGCGCTCGCTGGGCGCCGACCCGGCGGTGCACGGCATCCTGGTGCAACTACCGCTGCCCGGCCAGATCAACGAAGAGGCGGTGCTGAACGCCGTGCCCATCGACAAAGACGTGGACGGCTTTCATCCGGTCAACATCGGACGGCTGGCGATGAAAGGGCGCAAGCCGGTCTTCGTGCCGTGCACGCCGGCGGGCTGTATCGTGCTGTTGGACGAAGCGGGCGTGCCGATCAAGGGCGCGAACGCGGTCGTCGTCGGGCGCAGCAACATCGTAGGCATGCCCGCCGCGCTGCTGCTCGTGCATCGCGACGCGACGGTCACGATCGTCCACTCGCGCACGCACGATTTGCCCGGCGTCGTGCGACAGGCGGACATTCTGATTGTCGCCATCGGCAAGGCCCATTTCGTCACCGGCGACATGATCAAGCCCGGCGCGGCAGTGATCGACGTGGGCATCAACAGCATCCCCGATCCGACGAAGAAGAGCGGCCAGCGGCTGGTCGGCGACGTGGACTTCGAATCGGTCAAAGAGGTGGCGGGGTGCATAACGCCCGTTCCGGGCGGTGTCGGCCCGATGACGATCGCCATGCTGATGCGCAATACGCTCGAAGCGGCGAAGCACGCGGTCGAGGTGGGAGTGAGAGTGGGGAGTTAGAGTGAGGAGTTAGAGTCAATCTTGCCGGCTTCAATGAAGCAGGTATGAACGCCAAACACATGCTTCCCGACCACGCCCCGCTATCCTCCAAGTGGTGGAGTGACCGTGCCACCTTACCGCGTGCGACTGGTTCTCAAAACGTGTGATAATAACCTATCGCAATGAATTGGAGGTGGGACGATATGAGCACTGCACAGCCGGAGGAACCTCAACACCTGACACCTCAACACCTGACACCTCAAGGTGGGAAGACATGAGCACTGCACTGCCGGAGGAACCGATCAAAGAAGAGCCGGAAGCGCCGCCCGATCTGGAGGAGCTGCTGGCCGAGGCCAAGAGCGGCGAGTGGGAAGATCAGCTCAAGGAGTGGGGCATCGATCTGGAGAAGCTCAAGGCCAGAGCCGAGAAGGCGGAAGGCGACGCCAGAGTTGAATTTGACAGGCAGGCCCCCGACTGAATCTATCGGGGGCAGGCCCAGACGCTCCGCCCCATGATGAGCCAGGCGCAGACGAAGCTGGTCGAGCTGCGGAAAGCCGGCGGCGAAGCCTCGGTCGAGATGCTGAAGGGCGTTGACAGCGCCTTCGCCGAACTGAAGAAGGCGTTCGCGAGCGCCGCCGCGAAATTCAAGACGTAGGGGCAGGCCTTGCGCCTGCCCGGTTCGTTACATGTGCGGCGAATGACGCTAAGTGTTCCGCGCACAACAACGAGGAGCTCGCATCCCCAGACGCGACCGGCCCGGCGTCACCCCGGTACATGTCCAGCGCCAGCGCAATAGTCGGATGAAATTGGGGTGGGAGGTCGGCCAGCGCCCATGCGCCGCCTTCGTCCTTCGAGAGGATCAGCCCCTCGCTCAAGCACGCGAGCACGCGGCACGCGTTCAGGATGAAGTACACGGGATTCTCGGCGATCCGGGCTTTCGCCCACTCAAAATCAGATACGATTGAGTCGATATAGTCGTCACGCGGGACGGCCGGAAACACTTCTCCAATCGACCTGCCGTAAAGGCAAACGCCCCGGCTCAGCGTCATCGTGATGTGCGCGGCGAGGTCCCTGTCCACGCGCGTCTCGTCGTTCCGCGCCAGCCATCTGCCATCAGCCATCTGCTGCTGAAGCTGTTCGCGCCAGTTATCGCCAAAGTGAAAGTCGAACGGCGTCTTATGCCGCGCGCATCCGCCCACGGCTTCCTGGCTTTCTGAGTGCGTGGTAAACTTCATGATTGGAGTCTGCAAGGGAGAGAGAAGCATGGCGAACGTCAAGAAGCACAAAGGTGTAATCGGAATTCTGACCGGCGGCGGCGACGTGCCCGGGCTGAATCCGGCCATTCGGGCCGTGACGATCCGGGCGCTGCGAGAGGGCTACCAGGTCATCGGCATTCGTCGCGGCTGGGCGGGCGCGATGAGCATCATTCGCGACCACGATGCCGACAACGGCGACAGTTATCAAGTCCTGACCGAAGAAATCGTGAACAAGGCGGGGCGGACGGGCGGCACTTTCCTGCACACGTCGCGCACGCGCCCCAGCCAAGTGCCGAAGGCGAGCGTCCCCGAGCACCTGCAGGAAGCTTATAATGACAAGGCGAACGACCTGACGCCCGAGGTGCTTCAGAATCTCGGCTTCCTGGGCATCGACTACCTGATTCCGATCGGCGGCGACGACACGCTGAGCTACGCGGTCGATCTGTACAAGAAGGGCGTGAAGATCGTGGCCATCCCCAAGACGATGGACAACGACGTGCCCGGCACGGACTACTGCATCGGCTTCAGCACGTGCGTGACGCGGACGATTCAGATGACGAACAGCCTGCGCACGATCGCCGGCTCGCACGAGAGGTTCCTGGTGTTGGAGGTCTTCGGGCGTTACGCCGGTTTCACGGCGATGCTGCCGACGATGGCGGGCGCAGCGCATCGCTGCGTGATACCGGAGTACACGTTCAACATCGAGCTTTTGACCGATCTGATGTGCGCCGATCGCCGGATGAACCCGAGCAAGTACTCGGTGGTGCTCGTGTCGGAGGGCGCCATGTTCGGGGGCGGCGAGATGATCTTCGAGAGCGCCGAGAAAGACGCCTACGGGCACATGAAACTGGGCGGCATCGGCGACGTGGTGGCTGCCAAGCTCAAGGATCTCTCGCCGCAGTACAACAACGGCAAGCCGGTCAACGTGGTCAACCAGAAGCTGGGCTATATGGTGCGCGGCGGCGACCCGGACGCTATCGATTCCATCGTCCCGATGGCCTACGGCAACCTGGCGCTGGATCTGATCGAGAAAGGCGTTCACGGCCGCCTGGTCGTCCTCAAGAACGGGCGCTACGACAATATGCCGCTCGACGTGGTGACCAGCTCGAAGAAGGTCGTCAGCGTGGAGAAGTATTATAACAAAGAACGCCTGCGCCCATATTACAAGAGCTTCGAGATGAAGCCGCTGTTCATCATGACAGGCGATTAAAAGACAACTGCAAACTTCAAAATCCAAACTCCAAACTTCAAATCGGCGGCCAGCCCGCCCCGGTAACGGTGCGGAGAGCAATCAGAGCGCAGAGTGCACCTGGGTTCTCTATCTGCCATCAGCCATCAGCCATTCGCCATCTGCCATCAAGCCGTCGCTGCCGCCGCCTCCGCCTGCGCTTCGGTGTCGTGGAAGAACAGCCATGTCACGCCGACGGCCAGGCTATACAACGCCGCCGTACTGACAAACAGCGGCGCGAAGCCGTAGCGCGCCTGCACCACGCCGGAGAGATACGGCCCTACCGTCCACCCGACCTCCCACGTCAACTGAAGCATGCTGTTCACCGTTCCGCGCTCGCGCTCCGGCGTCTGCTCCATGGTGAACGTCGAGTAGAGCGGGTTGCTCATGTTCATCAGCGCGCCCCGGATCAGGAAGGCGGCCGCCGCCATCCAGTAAGCAGGCGCGAAGCCCATCACGAGTAAGAACAGGATAGACGTGCCCTGCGTGGCGACGACGGCCTTGATCTTGCTGCCGAGTCGCTCGGCGATGCGCGGGCCGACGAGTGACGCCAGGCCGGTGACCGCGGCCGACAGGCTGAACACCAGGCCGAGCTGGCCGTCGCTGATGGCAAACGTTTCCTTGAAGAAAAGGTTGAGGTACGGGATCAAGATCGCTGCGCCGAAGCCGATGATGAAACTCGGCAGCGCCATGCGCAGCACGCTTCGCCTCAGCAGGCGCCGAACCTCGCGCAGGCCGACCGGCGCGGTGCGCCGCGGGCCGGGCCAGCGCGCCTCGCGAATCAGCCAGATCGGAATCAGCGCCAGTCCGCCCGTCAGAGCGCTGGCTAGCAGAACGGCCTGGTATGTGGCCGGCGAGCCCGGCGGCACGCCCAGCCACCGCGCGAACCACGCCGGCAACTGGCCGGCCAGCAGGCTGCCGACCGCGCCGGAGATCGTCATCAGCCCGAAGTTGAGACTGAACAACATGGTGCGTTCTTTGTCGCTCGACGCGCGCATCATAAACGGCGCCATGCTCAGGTAGTACAGCGAGTTGGCAATGCCCATGACGCCCGACATGACGATCATCACGAACGGCGTGCGCGCGGTGACGAGCGCTGAAGCAGCCAGCGTGGCCAAGCCCAATCCGGCCAGCATCGCGCGCCGTGGCCCGATCCGATCCGACAACATGCCCATCGGCACGCCGGCCAGGAGCGCCGCGCCGGATGGGATGGCATTCAGCGCGCCGATGAAGTCGAGGTCGAAGCCCCGGCTGCGCAGGTAGATGTTGAAGAAAAGCTGGAACCCTGTGAAGGTGATCCCGCCGATGACGGTCGCCAGCAAGAACAGCCGGGCGTCGCGGCTGAATTGATACAGGAACCGCCCAACCCGGCTGCGCTCGAATTGCTTACCCCATCTGCGGAGAAAACTCATGGTCGTCCTCGTCTCCCGCTTCGGGAGCAGTCCCCGGTTTGGGAGCGGTCTCTCGGATCGGGAGCGGTCTCCTGACCGCTGCCGTAGCCAAGTCAGGACGTTAACCCGGCGACCACGTGATCGAACACCGTTTCCTGTTCCGGCGTCATGGCCAGCCGGCCATTGCTCAGCCAAACACACCGGGAGCGATAGAGCTCTATGACGCGCAGCAGACCGGCGGAGATGGAATCGGGCCGGTAAGTCGTCAGCGTCTCCCCCAGCGCCTGGCGCACTTCATCTTCTGCCAGCTTCACGAAGTACCGCTCGGGCAGCGTGCTCCCGCGCGACAGGCCGTAAATCTCCATCACCCAGCGGCGCATATCTTCGAGCAGCGTGATAGCATACCACAGCCGCCCTCGCCGCAAGTTGGCCGCGACCTGGAGCGCGGAAATCGGGAACTTCTCGTGCAGGCGGCGCAGGCGCGCCTCAACGGTGTCCGGTGTGATCGCTGGCTTACCCTGCTCAGGCAGGCTGGCCCGCTCACCGCGCAGCAGAACCAGATCGCGAAGCACCTCGGCCTTGCTGTCCTCGGGCCGATGAAAGGTGATGTCGATTCGATCGAAAGACGTCAGCACGATCTCGGCCCCTCCCCCACCGTCTCGCGTGACGAGCAGCGTCGGGAAACCAGCCGTATCGAGATGCGCGACGAGATGCCGAATCTTGTCGCCGACCGACGCGATCGCTTCGACCCGGAGCGTCGCGTCGAGATCGAGGTCGGAGTATTCGTCGCCGTCGGCTCGCGCCAACGACCCGAACACGCCGATTGTCAAAATGGACTCATCGTCGGCATAAGCTTCAAGGATAGCTCGCACCATGGCCCGATGGCGCGCCGTTCCGAGAAGTGACTCTGTCATGGGACGATATGCGATAAGCGATTTGCGATATGCAATAAGCGATATGCGATATGCGATAAGCCGATCACGCCACCGGCCACACCTCTGAGCTCTGCTTCGGGAACATCGCCTCCAGCACTGCGCGCGCCTCGTCCGTATCAACCCAGCAGTCGGCAAAAGCATACCTCAATTCGTCGAGTGTCCGGTAGCCGAACACCAGTTGCAGGAAGGTCAGGTCGGGGAAGGCGGCCACGCCGTCGTCGCCGCGCCGGGGTGTCCACGGCTCGATGCCCGTGAGCCGGCCCTTGTCCAACACCAGGCGCAGCCCGGTTCGGTAGAAACTGATCTTCAGCTCGCCGGTATAGCCGACGGCGATCGATGCAGTCAGGCGCTTCTCCAGCGACGGCGCAATATGCGCAATGAAGCCGGACAGGTCGGGCACGCGCAGATACCAGGCGTACGGCTTGCGGACACCCGGCAGCCAATCGGGAAACGCGTGATACACCGGGTGGTCCGCGCCCAGCCACAGCGCGAACGCGCCGAACTCGCCTTTCTCGTCGCGCTTGGCGTACGCTTCGCCAGTCGATTGCAGATAACGAATGACGCTGGGCGTCACCTCCAGCCACGGGACTGCCGCTTTCAACTCGAAAAATTGGAGCGACATCGTCGGCCCGCGCAACCGCGGGGCGTGCGTCAGGAAGCCCACCGGTTCGCCACCGACCGACTCCACCACGCGCACTTTTCGCCGGTAGTCATTCGTCTCGCTCTGGCCGAAGATTTCGTAGCGCCACAACGCTTCGTCGCGAACGCAGGCAATCAGATGCCGTTTCACTGCCCCTTCGTAAACCTGCGCGATGAACGGCAGATCGGCCTCTGTCGCCAGGCGCACGCGATACGGCTCGCTTTCGCCGTCCTTGAGCTTCGGAATGTTCGGCGTGTACCCGATGCGCCCGCCGCCGAGTTCAAGCCCCATCTCGTAGCCGAACTGGCGATAATACCACGGAATGCCGGTGATAGCCTGCACCATCTCGCCACGCTCGGCACTCCACTGGTGGATCACCTCGAACTGGGCGCGCACCAGCCCCCGATTCCGGTAGTCCGGATGCGTGCCGACCAGCTCCGGCCGCCCGACCCCGAACGCGATCCCGTCATACGACCACGTCTGCGAGATCAAGTTGAGCGAAGAGGCGATCGCGCCGGTGCGGGTGTCTTCGACGATCGTGAAATCGTCTACGCCGAACGTCGGGTGATCGCCTTTCAGCAAATCGCGCGTCCAGGCGGCAATGACTTCGTCGGGTTCCTCCGGGCCGGTGTCGCTGTGGATGCGCGCATTGAACTCGGCGAGCGCGTCGGCGTCGGCCGGCGTCGACCGCCGCAAGATGAGACCATCTCCCAGATCGCGCAAAATGAGGTGTTCGTGAGTCATTTCCTGCAACATGGTCATCTCCGAATGTCGTACTGCCTATTCCGTTTAGGCTTCTAATTACCAATCTCCAATTACCCATCACGTTTTCTGGGCCGCAGTTCCTTCTGGTAGATCACGGTCTCCAGCAGCACGTGCATGCCTGCTTTGCGATACAGGCGATCTGCTCCGGTCAGACTATTCGCGTCGACGCCGAGGCCGACCCTGCGCTTGCCGCGACGATAAAACTCGCCGAACACGTAGCGGAGCAGGGCCAGTCCGATGCCGCGCCGCCGCCAGGCAGGCCGCACGCCGATGTCGCGCACGTGGCCCTGATCTGGCTCCCCCGGTCGCTCCCAGCGGCACAGCGCCAGCCCAGCGATCTGGTCGCCGTCCATAGCCAGAAACCACAGCGTCGGATCGAAGTTCGGCTCTGTGTCGATCTTGTAGTGCCGCCATCGCTCGTACGAGAGCGTCGGATGCTCCCACTCGTCCGCCATCGCTTCTTCGTAGGCTGCATGCATGGCGCGATCTTCTTCGCCGGGCCGAAACGTGCGGAGGGCGATGCCTTCCGGCGCTTGCGACGCAGGCGGAGGGACGTCCATCTCGATCAGCATCTTGTACCACCGCCGTACGAGTGTGTAGCCTTCGTGCTCCAGCAGTTCGCGCGCGCCCGCGTTCGTGGCGTAGATTCCGTTCTGCAGTGCGATGCGTAGGTCGGGTGGCGCGTTGATCATTGCCTGCCTCGCGCGCTGCTCGATGAGACCTAACAGGTGTGTACCGATGCCACGCCCCAAGTAGTCGGGATGCACATAGCCTGACATCGGATATGTCTCGGGTGGCTCTTCGTCGCCGAAGTCGGCGTAGCCGGCAATACGCCCATCACGGGTGGCCACAATCCAGGCATCCGTCGCAAGATGGAAGCGCTCGTCAGTCCACAGGGTGTGCAGGCGAGCAGGTGTGATATTGTCCGTGCCGATGTCGGCGCGGGCGCAGGCGTTGATGAGATCCACCACTGCGTCGAGGTCGGCCATGACCGGTGGGTGGATGATCCAATTGTCGCCGAGCATCCTCCTTCTCCCGCGTGATACGTGAGACGCGAACGCCACGCATCACGTATCACGCTTCACGTGTCAAACGATCCGCTTTTCGAACGCGATGAAGCGCTTGACGGGCACGAACCCAAGTCCCTCGTAGAGGCCCAGCGCGCCGGAGAGGTTCTCTGTGTCGACGCCGAGCGTCGCGTAGTCGAGGCCCTCGGCCTTGAAGGCGCGCATCGTTTCGCACAGCAGCGCCGAAGCGACGCCGCGCCTGCGCCACGGCCGGCGCACGGCCAGCTCGGCCACCCAGCCTTCTTCGATTCCGTGCCGCGTGTTCTCTTCGGGGCTGATCGTATTGAAGCTCAGTCCGGCCACCTCGCCGCCGTCCATCGCCACGAACGTCAGGTCGGAACGGAACGACGAGCGCTGGAGGAAGAACATCTGCCAATCCTCTTCGCTGACCGGCTCGTAGCTCCAGTGATCGCGGAAGGCTTCATTGAGCGCATCCAGAACGGGCCGGCTCAATTCCGGGCTGAACGTGCGAAGCGTGAAGCCGTCGGGCAGACGCCGCTCGGGAATCGGCCGGCGCAGATCGCGCCGCATGCGGTAGAAGTATCGCACCGGGCGGTAATCGCGTCGCTCCAGCCGCTCGATACGGTCACGAAGGGTGTCCTGGCTGAAGCTGCGCAGCAGGCGCGGCAAGGTCGAAGGCAGCGCCGTCAGACGTTGGCGGCCACGCGCTTCGGCCCAGCTCAGGACGAACTCTTCCAGGCCGCGCCCTCGGTGCTCAGGGTGAACCTGATCCGAGAGGAAGGCGCGGCACTCCTCTTCCGGCGCCGGGTTCATGAACGTACGCGCCAGCGCCACTACCTGCCCGTCGCGCGTCACAGCGGCGATGGAATCGGTTTCCGGATCGGACCACGGATCGTCGAACTGCGTTTGCAGGTCTTGGAGCGTGTCCGCAAATTGCGTGTCGTCGGCCTCGTCTGCCGCCAGCAGCATCTTATAATGCGCCGGCACATCCTCGCGGCGCAGCGGCCGCCAGTCGTACTCCGGCCAATCGAGTGGGAGTGGCAATGTGTTCGTTGCTTCCAGTTGCGTAATCATGTTCAATCCTTTTGAGTGACTAATGATGGGCCGTCAGTGATGAGTGATGAGCGATTGTAATTGGTAATTAGTAATTGATGCAATTACAAATTACCAATTACTGATTACTGATCACTGATTACTGATCACTGTCACTGTACCGACTGCGTGCTCAAGTCCACGCCCGGTCGCAACTCCTTTTCGTAAGTGTTGTACACGCGCGCGACGCGCATGCCGGCCTTCTCGTAGAGGCGGGTCGCGCCGGTCAGGCTCTGCGCGTCGACGCCCAAGCCGACGCGTCTGCGACCGCGCCGATAGAACTCGCCAAACGAGTGGAGCAGCAGGGCGAGGCCCAGCCCTTTTCGCCTCCACGGCCGGCGCACGCCCAGCGTGCCGACCCAACCCATGTCCGGGTCGTCGTTCGTCTTGGGCCAGCACAGGGACACGCCGGCCACTTCGCCGCCGTCCCACGCCAGGAACCAGATCGAGGGATCGAAGTCCTTGTCGTTTTTCATGAAGTGCTGCCAGCGCTCGATCTCTTCCTCGAACGGCGGCTCGACGTAGGCCCAATGGTCGCGAAACGACTCGCGCACGGCTTGAATCGCTACCCGATCATCCTGCCCGAAGCGCAGGGGTCGAACCACGATGCCGTCCGGCAGCTCGGGCGCGGGCGGGGGCGCATTCACGTCCATCTCGATCACCATGCGCCAATGGTGGCGCACCAGCTCGAACCCCTCCGAGCGAAAGAGTCCTTGCGCATCCCGATTGGCGTCGAGAACGCCGGTGAGCATGAACACGCGCGTGCCCTCGGGCGCTTTGTCGACGGCCTGGCGTGCCCGCGCCTCGGCCCAGCGCACCAGCGCCGCGCCGAGGCCGCGCCCCTGGTGATCGGGATGGACGCGCCCGAAGAAGTTGACGCGCACGTGCGAGTCGAGCAGGTCCCAGACTTCCATGCAGGCGACGACTTTGCCGTCGGGCGCGACGACGACGCGAACGTCGGTCTCCAGATTCAGGCCGGGGATTTCCCACTCGACACGGTAGTTGTCGGCGTTGAATTCCTCCACGCCGAGCAACTGGCGCGAGCAGGCGTTGAACACGGCGACGGCGCCCGCCACGTCGTCGAGCGTCGCCGGGCGCATGATATAGCCGCCTTCAAGTGTTACGGCAGGTGATTCAAGTATCTGGGTCGTCATGGTAGTCTCCTCGTCTGAAGAGTTTTGCGATAAGCGATACGCCATATGCGATAAGCCATCCGCCATCAGCCATTCCGGTGCAGCTTACCCGTCCGCTTGGCATACCGCTCGGCCCACTGGAAGATGCGCAAGCCGATCGGGATGGCGATCACGCCCATCACCAGCAGCGGAGCGATGTAGCCCCACAGGCTCTCGGTCGGCGCGCCGTTGAGCAGCGCTTCGCGCGACCCGTCGAGCACATACGTTGCAGGCGACAGTTTCGAGAAGACCTGCAGCCACGCCGGCAGCACGTTGACGGGGTAGTACACGCCCGACACCAGCAGAAGCATGGCGATGATCAGGTGCGTCATCTGCGATCCGCGCTCCGGGAACAGCAGCGGCAGCGTCGATCCGACGATGCTGATGCCGATGAACGACAGGCTGCCCGCGATCAGCAGCAGAAGGAAGCCCCACATGTTGGCGTTATCGAGCCGGATCTCGAACAGCAGCATCGTCGCGATCAGGACCACGCCGGTGTGCGCCAGGCTGTACACGACGGCGAACGCGGTCTGGCCCAGCATATGCATCAGGCGCGTGATGGGCGCCATGAGCGTGTACTCGATCGTGCCTTCCCAGCGCTCCAGCCCGACGACGTCGGTGACCCAGTAGAAGATCACGGCCAGATAGCGCCAGACGATGGTACCGATGGCCAAGTACAACACGAGATACTTGCCGTCTACGCCAGGCCCGCCGATCTGCTCCATGCCGAGGCCGATGTAGCTGACGGCCAGGCTGTTGGCGACGGTGTACACCAGCCAGACCAGCTCCCACGCCCAGTAGCGCTTGACGATGTTCCAGTTGCGCTCGATGAAGGCGTAGCTTGCTTTGAGTTCATGTGTGATGACGGACATGTCGAATCTCCAATCTCAGTTATCAGTTGTCAGTTATCAGTGATCAGTCGTCAGTGATCAGTTACCCGTGATCACCGATCACTGATCACTGATCACTGATTACTGGCCACTGATTACTGCTCACTGGTCACTGAACACCACCGAGCCACTCTTCCCTCAGAATCCCCATGTGAATGAGGTCCCAGCGCCGCCCATCGCGGTTGAGCGCCTGGCGGCGACGGCCTTCGAGGACGAAGCCGCACTTCTCGTACGAGCGGATGGCGCGCGGGTTGTACTCGAACACGTTCAGCACTCACGCTTCACGCCTCACGCTTCACTTCCCACTCTTCTCGCAGGATACCCATGAACACATCGTCCAGCCACCGGCCGTCGTAGCGCGTCGTATGCCGGGTGCGGCCCTCGACGACGAAGCCGGCTTTTTCGTACGCGCGGATGGCGCGGGCGTTGGTCGCCAGCACGCTCAGCGAGACACGGCGCAAGCCCAGCTCGGTGAAGCCGTAGCGCAGAATCAGACGTATCGCGTCCGTACCGTAGCCTTTGCCCCAGTAGTCCCGCTCGCCGATGTGGATGCCGAGCCAGGCGTGCTCGTGCGCCCAGCCATCCACCCACAACCCGACCTCGCCGATGAACCGATCCTCCGCCAGCGTTCGGATGGCGAACTCGAAGCCGGTCGGCGATGGCTCTTCCTCCAGGTTTTGCCTGACAGCCTGCGCCGTGCGCGGCAGCGCCGGAGCCGGCGAGATCAAGCGCCAGTACTCGGAGTCGCGCGACCAGCGCGCGACGATCTCGGCGTCGCTCTCCGGGTCGATTGCCGCCAGCCGCACCAGTTCGCCGCTGAAAAGCCGTATGTCCATTAGCCTCACCTCGCCAGTTGTCACCGATAACTGATTACTGATTACTAATTACTGATTACTGAATCCCGCTCCACGCTTCACGCCGGATGCCCATCACCAGGCCCGCCCGCCCGTGAGCGCCGTGACTGGACTCGTCCAGCATGCGCCCTTCGATCATGAAGCCGGCCTCCTCCAGCGCGCGCATGATCCGGGCGTCGTAGTCGAACACGCCGATGGCAACGCGGCGCAAGCCAAGCTCGTCGAAGCTGTAGCGCAGCATCACGCGCAGCGCATCCGGGCCATAGTGTCCTTCCCAGTACGCACGATCGTCCAGCTCGATGACAAGCCATGCCTCGTGATGCGGCCAGCAGATGCCGAACAGGCCCGCGTGACCGATCGGATCACTCTCGTCCAGCGCGTGGATGCGGAAGCCGACGCTGTCGACCGGCTGCTCTGAATCCGTCGCGGGACGATGCCAGCCGTGCAGCGCGTCCAGCAGCAGCCACGATCCGGGAATCGCCGACCAGCGGGCGATCACCTCTTTATCCGTATCCGAATTCAGCGCTTCCAAGCGCACCATTTCACCTTTAAGTTGCAGATGCTTCATCGTTGCACCCCTCCTCCGCCAAACGCCGGAACGTGCAACGACTCCACGTTCCAACATTTAGCGGTTCGCGCGTAACCAGTCGTCGCGCAGCGCACCCATGACGATCTCGTCCCGCAACAGCCCCAGCATGATCACGTCCCAGCGGCGGCCATCGCGGTTGACGGCCTGGCGGCGCCGGACTTCGACGGCGAATCCGTGCCGCTCCAGCCAGCGCAGCGCGCCGGCGTTGTACTCGAAGGAGTCTGCGCCGACGCGGTGCAGGTTCAGCTCGTCGAACGCGTAGCGCAGCAGCATCTTCAGCGCCTCCGACCCGTAACCCTGGCCCCGATCCTCTGGCCGGCCGATGCTCAACCTGATCACACCCGAGCCGTGCGTCCACTGAATCCAGCGGATCGAGGCCAGGCCGATCAACCGATCGTCCGCGCGCAAGCGCACGCCGAAATCGAACCGGTTGCGGTCTTTCTCCGCTTTCTTGGCCGATTCCTCGAGCTTTTTCTTGACGTGAACGGGCGACAACGGCCGCGCCGGCTCGGCATCCGTCAGTCGCAGATACTCGGGATCGTGCGTCCACTTCGAGATCGTCTCGGCGTCTTTCTCCGGGTCGATCGGGGCCAGGCGGATACGCTCGCCTTCGAACAGTTGAATGTGCATGTCTCATTCCTCGGCGACCAGTTGTTTGCCGGTCAGCTCCAGGAACACCTCTTCGAGCGTCGGCTCGTGGCCGTTGCGCGGGGCGGCCCGTTTCAGCTCCTGCGGCGTGCCGAGCGCGACGATCTTGCCGCCGTCGATGATGGCGATGCGGTCGCACAGCGCGTCGGCTTCGTACATGTCGTGCGTCGTGAGCAAGATCGTCGTGTCGTGTGCGTCGCGCAGCTCGCGGACGAAGGCCTGCACTTCCCGTTTCGAGCGCGGATCGAGGCCGGTCGTCGGCTCGTCGAGCAACAGCACGATCGGGCTGCTCAGGAAGGCGCGGGCGATGGCGACCTTCTGCTGCATGCCGCGGCTCATTTCCTCCATAGGACGGTCGATCGACCGGGACTCCAGGCCGAGCCGGGCCAGGATGTCGCGCACGCGGGTCCTGGCTTCGCTCGCGCCGACGCCGTACAGCCGCGCCCCGTACAGCAGGTTTTCCATCGGCGAGAGCTTCTTGAAGAAGCTGGCCTCGACCGAGACGCGGTTGATCAGCGTCTGCACCTGGCGCGGCTCGGCCACGACGTCGTGTCCGAAGACCGTGATGCGCCCGGCGTCGGGGATGAGCAGTGTCGCGATTAGGCGGATGAGCGTCGATTTGCCGCTGCCGTTCGGGCCGAGAATGCCGAAGATCTCGCCGCGCTTCACTTCGAGCGAGACGCGATTGACTGCGACCTTCACACCTTCAGGGAGGCGGCCATTGCCATGCTTGCCGTTCTTCGCCGCGAACAGCCGGCTGCCCTTTCCGCCGAAGGTCTTCAGCGCGCCGTCGATTTGCACTGCGATTATGTCGCTCATGGCTGCTTCTCCTGTTCAGATGACTTGCGTTCAAAAGTGTCAACGAATCTGCAATGAATCAATGAATATGATTGGCGCCGTCGCCGTCAATTGCCCCGTCGTTCGAAGCGGCGAATGCAGGTATTCGTTGATTCGATGTCCATTCGTTGACGCTGCTCCTATAAACGAAAAGGCCGTGGCAAATTGCTCACGGCCTTCGCGCGAATCAACGCGGGAATCGAAATTAAAAGGCCGTGAGCGTCGTACGCGCCCACGGCCTCGCTCGACTTAACTTAACTCTACGGGCGATAGGCGCAATACGACAAGGCAAAACCACCGCTGCCGCCGCGAGCGACGCGGGCGATGATTCCAATGTTCAGCACGGTGTGCATGTATTGCGCCCTTTCCTTTCGCAAAGTGGCCTGACTTTACCACAGCATGGACACAAAGTCAAGCCCCCGACGGTTTGAATTTCGATGACGATTGCTCCAATCATTTCAAATAAAGAAGGTAACTTCTCAGGCCGTCTTTTTCTTCCACGAATTCACACGAATCTTCAAAAAGGAATGTTCAACTTCGTGTCGCTTCGTGGACAACTCCGAAGCGCGGATGAGTAGTTACTAAAGAAGTTCACTCATATCTTGAGCGCGACGAGCAATCCATCGCGGATCGGCACGATCGTCGCTATCCAGCCCGGATCAGTGGTCACGAGCCGCGTCAGGTCGCGAATGGCTTCCGTGCTCTCCGAACGGTCCTCGGCGTCGAAAATGCGCCCGCTCCACAGCAGGTTGTCGACGATGAGCACGCCGCCTGGGCGCAGCTTCTCCGCGATCACCGGCAGCGATGCGGGGTAAGCCTGTTTGTCGATGTCGTTGAAGATCAGGTCGAACGGGCCGTTCGTCTCGCGCAACGCCTGCACCGCTTCGCTCACTCGATATTGTACGATGTCAGCGTAGCCAAGCGCCGCCAGATGTCTACGCGCGCGTTGCGAGAGGTCGTCGTCCCACACAGTATGGTAGACCGTCCCGCCTCCGTTTTCGCGAACGGCCCTGGCAAACCAGGCGGTCGAGTAGCCGTAGCCGGAACCCATCTCGAAGATGCGCCGCGCGCCGATCATACGCGCCACCTGGTAGCACAGGTAACCCGAGGCCGGACCGATGATCGGGAAATCCTTTTCCTGGGCATAGGCTTCCATCGCCTGCATCTCGGGCGGACGCGGCGGAACGAGATGATCAAGGTACTGATCGAGGTGAGCGGGGAGAAGCTCGTCTGCCACAATAACCTCCCTGAGCTTGGATTTCGCACTCAGCAGATACCGAAGGTTGAGACGGCAGTTGCACTGCCGTCCCCGACCGCCGCAGTGCAACCCTTCGACTCCGCTCAGGGAAGGCTGCGGCGGAAACTGCGGAAAACAGGCTGAGATTATGGACGAAGCGACGGGCGGCGTGTGTCCGCCGTGGCGGCGACATCGCCGTACAGTCGGCGCAGCACGGGACGGCGGTGCTGATCCTCAAGCAATGCGGTGCTATCGCTGAAGTGGTCGATGCCGCCGATGAGCCGGCTGGAGGCGATGCGCCTCACTGCCGGGTCAGTGATTTGCGCGGCGACGGCGTCCGCGAAGCGATCGCCGTGAATCACTCGAAACGGTCGGCCGTGGAAACGGGACGCCTTGTCCGGCAGAGGCTCGGTCACGCCTAGCGCGTTGTGCATCGCCGCTACATGTTCGTACGCCGCGCACAGGTGCTTCTCGCGCTCCTGCCACGTCTCGGCGAGCGAGGCGCTATGCAAGATGGGGACGAGGTCGCCGGCGCACTTCAATCGGGCGAACACCGTGCCGAACCACTTGGCGTACGGCGCGTACTGCTTCTCCATCAGAAAGCACAATCGCATCGTGTCGCGCACGAGCCGCGCGCCGATGAGCGCCGATCCGATTTCATCGCCGACAGTGCCGGCGCGACCCATGAGATGCTCTTCCTCCCCGATGCGCGCCCAGCCCGCCGCCAGCAGATAGAGCCATACGTCGTGAGGGTAATAGCCAAAGCGGTCGCGAACAGCCTGCAACCCGATGCCATCGTGATAGACCGCGCCGGCTGTGATAGCGCGAAGCTTCTGCTCCGGAAATGTGAGCCAGTCGGCGAGCTCCATATCGAGGCTGATGTCGAAGTCGAGGTAGTCCAGAAAGAAGCCCCGCACCGTGAAAATCTCGACGCGATGATTAACCGGGCCGCGCTCGATCGCCTGCAACAATTGCGTGCCATTATCGGTCGGGTCAGGATCGGTAAAGTTGGTCGGATAGCCCCGGAACGAATGCGGTAGCCGGTGGCGCAGCGTCTCGCGCACGCGTTCCCCATACTCCGCGAAGTCGCTATCCTTGAGAAACAGCATGACGCGCGGCCCCCAATGGTGGTCGGTCGACATCTCGGTGTCGAAGCCCAACACCTCCGAGCCCTCGCCGATGAGCGCCGCGCTGTAAGGCACGTCGGGAAACTCGGCGTCGAGAACAGGCTTAACGGCTTCGCAGAAAAACAATCCGCTCAGTCGGAGACCAGGTATATCCATAGTTGACTGCGCTCCTCTTTATCAGCCATCTTGTTTACGGGCAGTAGAGCCTCCAATCCATTTCACCCACGGGAACACGCGATGCACGAGGCGATACAACTGCTCGTCGGCCGTCCAGAATTCACAGCCAAGGCTCTCGGCCAACGCCAGATAGTAGGCATCGTAGACCTGGCTCTGCTTGAAGCGCTTAGCTAGGCTCCAGGCGCGCTCGAGGAGATTGGGAAGCAACAACAAACGCACTTCTCGAACCTGTGCCAGGAATTCGTGAAAAGCGAGGTCAGCGGCCTCAACCGTGATTTGTTTTCGGGCGACGTTGAGCCGGATGGCCGAGATGCCCTCGAAGATAAAGAGCGAAGGCGCGACCAATTCGGCGCCCTCTTCAATCCACTTTTGCCACTGCGCCTGCGTTTCGTCGCTATAGTCTTCCGCCAGAACCAATTTCAAAGCCAGGCTTGCATCAATGCAGACCTGTGACCGCATGGGTGCGCTCCTCACGCATCTGGCGAATGGTCTCAGCGGAACTCGGCAGCAGCTTGCCGCGTCGCTGGTGCAGGATCATGCGGCGCACGGCGGCCGCCCGCTCCAGAGCGGCCAGCCTCTCTTGAACGCTCTGCGGTGAAGACGGCATCCCCCCCAGGGTCTCCAACCGTTCCAGGTCTTCTATGCTCACGACGGCCGCCACCGGCACACCCCGGCGCTCGACGACAAAGCGCGTTTTGCCGTAGCGGATCTTAGCGAGGATCTCCCCCACACGTTGGTGCAGGTCAGCGGCGCTGATCCGATTCAGCATATGACTCTCCAATTGACGAATTCGTCAATTAGTATATAATGTTTAATTTGCCGTGTCAAGCCGCCCTGAGCGGGTGAGTTTGAGCTCGCCTCTCCACCCATGCAGCCCATTCCTCGCGCAGCCCCATGTCCCACGGGCGCGAAAGGCGAAGGCTTTAGAGTCTTCGCAAAGTTAAGCGCCTTCGCGCCCCAAGCCCGCCTCTCGCGCGCGGACAATCGCCTGCGCCCGGTCGGCCACCTGCAGCTTGCTGAAGATATTGGAGACGTAGTTGTGCACGGTCTTCGTGCTTAGCGACAGTTGCCGGGCGATGACGGCGTTCGCGTGCCCCTGCGCGATCAAGCCCAGAACCTCCCGCTCGCGCTCGGTGAGCGTGGGGAAGACCTCCTTCGGCACGGCGGGGTGAGGGGCCGCGAAGAAGTCCATCAAACGAGTCGCGATCGCCGGGCTGAAGATGGCCTCGCCCCTGCCCACGGCTTGAATCGCGCGCACCATCTCGTCCTCGTCCGCGTCCTTCAAGACGTACCCGCGCGCGCCGGCTCGTAACGCCGTGAAGACCGATTCATCGTCCTCAAACAGCGTCACGACCAGAATGCGGAGGCTTGGGCTGGTGTGCAGGATGGTGCGCGTGGCCGCGATACCGCCGCCGCCGGGCATTTGTAAATCCATCAAGATGACATCCGGCTGAAGTGTCTCGGCGAGCGCGATGACCTCCTCACCCGTCGTCGCCTCACCCACGACCTCCATATCCGGCAGTGATGCCAGCAAGGCGCGCATGCCCTTGCGGAAGAGGGGATGGTCATCGGCGATGAGAATGCGCATTCGATCCATGACGGCTGCTTCCTCACAGCGTAAAACGTGATGCGTGAAACGTGACAACACGATTTACGTTTTACGTTTCACTCCTTACCGATCGGCAACCGGGCTACCACACGCGTGCCCCCGGCCGGCGTGCCTTCGATCACACACGTCCCGCCCAATTCCGCTGCGCGTTCGCGCATCGAGTGAAACCCCACACCAGCCATGTAGTCGGCAGGCAAGCCAATCCCGTCGTCGGTGATTTCCAATCGTAGGAGGGGCGATTCCTTATGATCGCCTGCCTCGGTGAGCGCAAGCCGAATGACACAGGTGCGCGCCTGGGCATGACGAACCACGTTGGTCAGCGCCTCTTCCACAATCCGGTAGGCGGCCACCTCGACTGCGGCAGGCAGCGGCGGAAGCTGCTCCGGCGCCTCCACCATCACCTGAAAACCACTCGCCCCAGGGGCGGTGAAGTTCGGTTCGACGTTTACAGCACCTGATGGGCTGCACTGCGCAGCGCGTGCACGAACGGCTCCGACCAGCCCCAACTCGTCGAGCGTCGGCGGGCGCAGGTCGTAAACCAGCCGCCGAATGTCGGCGATGGCGGCGCGGATCTCCCCGCGCAACTCAATCACGAGGGCGTCGGCGGCCGCGGGATCGCGCGGGATCAGGCCGCGAAGCACACCGGCCTGCAGGTTCAAGGCGGCAAGTTGTGGACCCAGCCCGTCGTGCAGATCGCGGCGGATGCGGCGGCGCTCCTCTTCCCGCGTTGCGACCAGCCGCTCGCGCGAGCGCTGGAGGTCGGCGGTGAGGCGCACGGCGTGGACGGCTACCCCGGCCTGGCGCGCGAGGTCGTCCACCAACCGGCGGTCGGCGGGAGAAAAGGATTCGCCGGGTGCGCGCGGCGCGAGGGCGATATAGCCGACCGTCTCACCCTGATAGATGAGCGACGCACACAGCCCCTCGCTCTCCAACCCCGGCGCGCGCCAGGCCCCGCCTTGGGAGCGCAAGGTCGGCGAGGTTGACTCCGCAACAATCTTGAAAGCGGACTGGTCCTGCACCATATAGATGGCCACATAGGGTAATCTGAAGACTTCCCGCACCGTCTCGACGATGGTGGGCAGCACGGCGTCGGGCGCGAGCGTCGCTTCCAAGCGTTGGCCCAGGCGCGACAGCACGCTGTAGGGGTCGTCGCGCTCGCCGTACATCAGCCGGTTGACCCCGCGCTGGAGGCGATCGCGCAGCGGCTGAAACAGTACCGCTACCAGACCGGTGGCGACGAGTGAGATCGGCAGGTTGCTCCTGGTCTGGAACAGTGGGCCGAGCGAGCCGACGATCAGGACGTAGATGCCGACGACGCTGGCGGTGAGGGCGCCATAGACCAGCGTCCGATTGATGAGCACATCCACGTCGAACAGATGATAACGCAGCATGGCGATCCCAATCGATAGCGGGATGAGCAGCAGGGCCAGGTACATGAGCGCGGCCCCGACCATGAGCGTAGCTAACGCGCCAGCCGAGGCGGGCATCGGCGCGACGGCGGACACCGTCAGGTTGACGCTGAGAAATCCCGTGAGCGCCATTGCGATCCCGAAGACCACCCACTTGGCCTGCTGCCGCTGCACCCTGTTCGATACACGCCGATAGCGGTAGATCTGCGCGTAGACGGCCGCGCCCAGAGCGACCGGCCAGACGACCAGGTTAAGCCAGCCGGACCATGCGGCGAAATCGGAAGGCCAGTTGGGAATCCAGTATCTGGGCAACAGCCAGGCGATCCAGGCGAGCGCCACCCATCGCGTCCAGCGAGGCACGAACCGGCCATCCGGAAAAAGATATAGGAACAGGCTGAAGGAGGCCGAACCCAGGAAATGGAGCCCGGCGACCGTCGGCTGCCATGCCGGGTGCGCCACGACCAGCGCCTCCATGGTCAAGGGATGGGTCGCCGTCCCAAAGGTGAGCAGCGCAAGGGCGACGAACAGCGCCAGGCGGTCGGCGGACTTGAGCCAGAAGATCAGCGCGGCAACCGCGCCGTACACCACGGCAAAGACGACATCGAGCGCAACGCCGTAGGCCGCGAAGAAGTCAAGGGAGAGGCCGAGGTCCGCCAGCGCGCGCAGCCCAGCCGGCGGCAGTTGCCCGTTCGGGCAGAACTCGGTCGGGCACATGACCTGCAACCGCGCGAACTCGGCCGGGATGCCGGCGACGAAGAGGCCGACAGTTAGGGCGGCCACGGCCACCCACAACGCCCGCGCGATGAGGAGCCAGCGGCTGCGCAAGGTGGCGCTCGGGGCGCTTTCAGGATTCATCAGCGGGCGCTTTCTTGCGATGATCTGCTTGACCGGCATGGAGAAGATGAACTAGGCACCGTGCCTCACATTCTGCCTCCATTATGACACAAATCACCAAAGCCCGATCCTATCTTTCTGGAACGGGCTGCCGCAATAACCAGACGAGCGCGCCCCCTGTGATAGCCCCGACCACGACCCCCAATGTGGTTCCGCCTGCGGGCCAGCCGACAGCCCCACCCACGGCAAAGCCCACCGCCTCGCCTGCAGAAAGGCCCAGGGCAAAGCCTACGATACTTACCAATACCCATACATAGGCCCGCGAGACGCTGTGCCGCAGGACAAGCCATTGCGTTATCCCCAGCGAAGCCCCGATCGCTGATCCGCCTAGAGGCCCGCCCAGAGGCCCACCCATGGCAAAGCCCAAGACGCCTATCACGATCCCGCCCATGACACTCGCCAACACCCACATATAGGCCCACAGGACCTGACGCCGTACGACAAGCCACTGTGTTATCCCAAGCGAAGCCCCTATCACCAACCCGAACACGACCACGACCACGACTGCGTTCGGGCTGCCGGCCCTGACCATGGCCCCGGTCACCGTCAGGGTCACGGCGCCACTGGCAATACTGGCCAACATCCAGCCGAGCCAGACGCGCCAGCCCACCTTTGGGCGTTCAATTCGCATTGTCGCCATGGCTTCCCTCCCCGTTCGATGCATTCCAGCAAGACAGGCATTTCACCGCCTGGCTGAAGTTATCAACCGCTGTGTCCAATTCAACATTGAACATCTCGCGAAAAAGCGCTCGTTCTGATTTGTGAACGCTCTCTTTCCAGAAACTACAGCAAGAAATTCCAGTACATCAGCGCCCAGAGCAAAGCCGAGGCTGAAATGGTCAGGAAGGTGTAGAACAGGCGGCCGCCGGGCGTCCAGTAGCGCTTCCACCACACGACAAGAGTAAACACCAGCATGGCAATCCCCAGTACGCCCAACACGACAGGAAGATTCACCACAATGCCGGGGAGGGGGGGCGACTCGAAAATGAAATTTGGGACGCCATAGGCCGGGTTGACATCATCCAAGACTGCAAAAAAAAGGATCATGAACGTCAGGAAAACCAGGCCGAACAAGCCGCTCGTCATCCGGGCCAGACGAAACAGCGAACCTGGCAGGTTTGCACGCATGGCGCTGATGAATCCGGTGAGCCGATTTCGAATAGGGCTGATCGATAAAGGCCGTGGCCCGCGCCGAATCAAGCCAGAGAAGAAGGAAATCGTCCAGCCGATCAAGACACCCAGAAATAAAAGCGCATTCCCGACGAAAATAAGCAGATGCAACCCCATCGAACCATACCAGGGTGTTTTGATGTACACATCCAGGGACGTGTATAGATACACCTGCCCATTTTCCTCTTTCATGACGAGCCTGACATCCGGATGCTCGCGATTTATCAGCAAACCGGGCTCCACTTCCACATACTGGGACAACTTGTTAATCACGACATTGTTCTGCTCATCCACGCTGACGGAGGCAGAATTTGGGGGGTTGACCAATATAGCGATTTTCTCAAAAGTGGTGAAGTTGTTACGTGATTTGTAATACTCCCCGGCGTATTTCTCAGCGCGCGAGGCAAAATCGGCGGTAGGGGTAAGCGCAGGCTGAGCATCCAGCGGGTAATAGCGATCCAGGAAGGCCCGGAGGACCCGATTAGGCACCTCCGCGCCCCCGGTCGCATTCGTGGCGATATACAGGCCGATGTTTTGCTCGAGGAGCAGGACCATGTCAGCATTGAACAGGAGGGTACCACCATCATGAGAAATCATATACTGGTCGTTGATCACCTTCTCAAAGAATCCATGCGCACTGCCGGTCAGTCGTGGATCGTGTGTAAAGTGCTGGCTGTGCATCTGGCGAGCAGTCTCTTCTCTCAAAATTCGGGCTTCACCGTAGGAGCCGTTTTGCAGATGGGCAATCATGAACTTCGCCATATCCAGCCCAGAGGCGCGCAACGAGCCCGGCGGGTAGAGCACGAAATATTCTAATCCACCGCGGACATACCTACCGTTAACATAGTTGTAGCCACCCGACATATCGGGAGCCAGTTCATCGGGAAGTGGCTGGCGGAAAGTAGAGCGAGTCATCCCTAGCGGCGCAAAGATGTTTTTCTCCACATACTCCGCGAAAGGCATCCCCGAAACACGCTCGACGATGTACCCCGCCAGGCCCGCGCCATAGTTGGAATATGCGTAACTGCTCAGCCTGCCGACGCAGGTTGAGCAGCCAGGATCGGCGGCACATAAGGCGTCCCGGTCAACGCGGCGACCAGAGCGTCCAAGACCCGCTGCCCATTCTTGCGGCCGGTGGAGATGTAG
>Ga0209342_10001486_pt1 | contig 26306 bp, 28 predicted proteins | sample RifCSP16_2_FD_184023 | JGI IMG/M metagenome (GOLD analysis project Ga0209342, IMG submission 184023) | Soil microbial communities from Rifle, Colorado - Rifle CSP2_sed 16_2 (SPAdes) (version 2) | ecosystem: Environmental > Terrestrial > Deep subsurface > Rock core/Sediment | place: Rifle... | reverse complement strand
GATGCGCCATCGGATGGCTGGGTCGCGATGAGAACCGGGCGTGTGGAGTCGATGGTGAAGAAGCCGTCGCTCGTGTCGCAGGCGGACAATCCGCCGGAATCGATGACGCAGACGCGGATGAGCGCGGCCGTCGTATCCACGGAGGGGAGGGCCCACGTGTAGGTCGCCGAGCCGACGGGGAGGGCGCCGCCGAACATGGGCATGAAAGTGACTCCTCCGTCAATCGACAGTTCGACCGCCACCGTAAGAGTGGCGTCCTCCGCGTCGCCCATCGTCCACATGACGGCGTGTGCGCTCCCTCCGGTCCAGTCCTCTCCGCCGTTCGGGGAGACCACGGTCACGAGGGGCGCCTTGTTCTGCGGAGGGGAGACGAGGGGATATCGGTCTTGGCTGTCCGCGTCGATCACGTACGGCGTGTCGCCAATCCCGTCCGGGTCCGGGCACACGTCCTGGTTCGGCCCGCTGCAGTTGTCGACGCCCGTGTAGTCGGACCAGAAGTTGCCGCCGCTCGGGTAGCCGTCGTCGAAGGCGTTCTGGGGTCCAAAGTTGTCGAACGCCTGCGGCGGGCCGTTGTTCAGGAACGTGTTGTGGTGGACGAGCACGTCGAACGACGAGGCGAGGTGAATGCCGTCCACCCCGTTCTCCGCGATGCGGTTTCCGGTCACGGTCACGTTCGTGGAGAGCTCCACGTCGACTCCGGGCAGATCGTTCGAGGTCGCGTTGTTCCCCCGAACGAGCACGAAGTCGGACTGGACGATCTGGATCGCAAACAGGCGGTGCTCGGTGATCCAGTTGTTCTCCAAGGTCAGGTCGACCATCTGCCTGGCGGTGATGCCCCGGAACCAGTTCGCGTAGACCGTGTTGTTCGCGACCGTGACGTTGCCCGGCGGACCCTGAACGTTGATGCCGTTGACGTTGTTCGCCGTGAATGTGTTCTCGATCCGGCCGTTTGCCACCCACGAGAGCTGGATGCCGTCCTTCGCGGCGAACAGTCCGTCGTGCACGGACACGTTGCGGATGATGAAGTGCGCGGTCGTCAGCCCCACGAGGATCCCCGCGCTCGCGGCCCCCCGCGACGCGTTGATCGACCATCCCTCGATAATGTAGGGAGTCGCGGGCGTCCCGTCGCCCGAGACGACGCCGTTCGCGGCGGTGAAGTCCCCGTTCCCCCAGATGAAGATCGGCCCCCGCTCCTTGAGCGTCACGTTCGTTAGGGGATATCGGTCCTGGCTGTCCGCGTCGATCACGTACGGGGTGTCGCCGATGCCGTCGGGAACTGGGCACACGTCCTGGTTCGGTCCGCTGCAATTGTCCACGCCCGTGTAGTCGGACCACCAGTTCCCCCCGCTCAGGTACCCGTCGTCCCACGCGTTCGCGCCATTGACGTCGGCCGCCTGCGGCAGGTTCCCGTTGAACGCGTTGTGGTACACGCGGAGGGCCGTGGCTCCTACCGCGAGCACGCCCCCGCCATTTCCCGTGATGTCGTTCTCGGCGATTGTCATCCGCGCACCTCCGGTGATCGTGATGCCATCCGAGGTGCTCGTCGCGACCGTGTTGTTCCGGATCAGCACGTCGTTCGAGTTCGTCAGGTCCACGTTGTAATCATTGTCCGCGAACGTGTTGCTGCGGACGGTGACGTTCGAGGCCGTGTCGAGGGCGAGCCCTGCAATATTGTTGTTCGTCACGCTGTTGCCCTCCACGATGACGCGGTCCGACGAGAGGCTGAGCTCGATGCCAATCCAGCCGTTGTTCGCGATCGTGTTGTTCCGGATCACCAGGTCGTCCGACTCGTAGGCGAAGACGCCCCAGTCCCCGTTGCTCCACATCTCGTTCCCCTCCACGGTGATGTTGGAGGACCAGTCGAGGACGACCGCGTCCAAGCCATTGAAGGAAATGTTGCTCGATGTTACCGTGACGTAGGACGACACCTGGATGTAGAGGGCGCCATCGTTCCCCGACACCGTTGCATTCTCCACGGTCCCGTTCTGGACGCTGTAGAAGTAAATCGCGTCGATGAGGGAGGAGTGGACGTACACGTCGCGGATGACGAAGTGGGCGTCCGTGTTGTAGACCTCGATGCCGGAGTTCGCACTGCCATCGATCTCCCACCCCTCGAGGATGAACGGGTCCGAGGGCGTCCCGCTTCCGCCCGTGACCCCGTTCGCCCCCGTGAACTCGGCGTTGCCATTGATGACGATAGGCGCGTGTGGCGTCAGGGCGGAGGCGGGCGAGGGGACCGCCACGAGTCCCGCGAGCGCGGAGAACCCCAATGCAACCAGCACGACCGCGATCCCCTTTGCGACCCTGACCCGCCTGGCCGCCCCATGCGGGAGCGGAATCGATGTTCGACCCCTCATGCGTGTCCCCGGATGGGGAGGCACCTCCCAGAGGATGTTCGTTGTTGAGCGGCGTTTTGCCCTTATATCAGCTTTTCCGGGAGAGACGGTCCTCGTGCCCCGAGGTCGGCCCGGAGTGCCCAGACGAGAAGTCACGCTGCCAAAGGCGTTTTATGGATGACCCCTGTCAGGCCGCACTGAAGGCGAGGTTCGCCGAGGCCGAGAAGCGGCTCCTAATCAAGATGATCTGCATGAATCATCCATGACAGATGTGCATACGCGGAAGTCGAACTTGCGCCGGTCGGCGGTCGGCAGACAACCCATAAGTACCCATCTCTCGATGGCTTCGCGATGGCTCGATCGCGCCCAGCCTCGGCAGGCAGCCAGGTATCCCGACGTGCCCGGAACGAAGATCACACGTCGTCGGGCAGAGGTGTATCTGGACACGGCACGGAGGATCGTCCGATGGGTCCGTCGTCAGATGGTTTGATCCAGGAACTGCGTGCCTTCCGTCGAAAGGTGTCGAAGCGGTACCCGATTCAGCGCATGGTCCTCTTCGGGTCCCGCGCTAGGGAAGAGACACGTCGGGACAGCGACGTTGATCTGATCGTTGTCAGCGATGTCTTCCAGCGGAAGAATGCTGTGGACCGAGCCTACCTGATGAGAGTTGAGTGGGACCTCGACTACGCCGTTGATTTCCTGTGCTACACGTCGGAGGAGTTCCGCATGTATTCCAGAGCGCCGGGAATTGTTCGGCAGGCACTCCGGGAAGGAAGGGCAGTTCCCGGATAAGGAGGATCTTCACCGTGACGAATTGGCGGGGAAGCAGGTGGTTCTCCGTCTACTTGCGCTCCCATGTGGAGGTGAAGGCGGGCAGGATGCTGGACTTTGACCAGATGGAGGGTCTCGTGAATACCGGAAGCCCGCTCCTGTACTATTTCGGGCGGACGCCGACCTCTGTGGCTCAACAGGCCCTCGCCGGATTCACGCCCCCCTATTCCTTGGTTGCGAATTCCATGGTACTGCTGACAAGATGCACGAATTCGCATCGCTGAGCCGGCGCGGACAGCTCGGGCGCCTTCGGCGCGTCGGGCGAACGGCGCTGGCGAGCTACGGTCTCGAGGACGCCCGACTTGCGCTATTGCGCCACGAGCACAACACGACCTTTCGGGTCGATGCGCGCAGTGGGCGGTATGTGCTGCGCATCAATCGACCGCGGGTGCACACTCCGGACACCATCGGGTCCGAGATGGCCTGGCTCAGCGCACTCAGACGCGACACCGACCTCGGCGTACCCGAACCCGTCGCCGCGCGCGACGGCTCGCTCGTCGTGGTGGCCCGCGACCCGAGCGTGCCCGAACCGCACGTCTGCGTCCTGCTGCGCAGGCTCGATGGGCGGTTCGTCGACCAGCGTCTCACGCCCGCGCATCTGCGGCGAGTCGGCGCTCTGGAGGGACACATGCAGGAGCACGCGGCGAGCTGGACTCCGCCCTCCGGGTTCCTCCGACCACGGGTCGACACCCTGACCGATACCGCGAAGGTCGATTCGATGGCGCAATCAGCCGCGGTCGCGCGCAACGGCGATCACCCGACGAAGGAGGACGGCGATCGGGGCCTGCAGGTCGTCGAGGCGCTGGTCTCGACCGCTGACGCAGAGCTGTTCGCCAGGGCCCTGGAAGTCGTCTGGGCAACCACGCGGAAGCTGGCGGAGGTGCCCGGCGCCTTCGGCCTCATCCACGGCGACCTCCACTACGAGAACTTCCTGTTCCATCGTGGTGAGGCGCGGGCGATCGACTTCGACGACTGCGGCTGGGGCTTCCACCTGTACGACCTCGCGGTCACGTTGTGGGAGCTGGAGGGTCGGCCACGGTACGACGAGCTCCGGGAGGCGCTCCTCGATGCCTACGCGCAGGAGCGTCCCTTGCCGGAAGATCATGCGACCCACCTCAGGGTGTTGTTCGTCCTGCGTCGCATGCAGATGCTCATGTGGGTCCTCGAGTCCCGTGAGCACGCGGCCTTCCGCGACGGGTGGCAGGCGTGGGCCCGCGATGAGCTCGATGGGATCGCCCGAGCCTTGACCGCGCGCGGGCTCTAGTCTCGCGCGCCGGCAGGCACGCCATGGAGTGGTTGGTCACGTCTCTCCACTGGCGGTTCTCTCGCCTTCGCCGCCTACGGCGCCCTCGCCGCGGCCGCGAGGGAGCTGCTCACCGTAGGAACGTCCACGTACGTCGACGGTGCGCTGTCCCTGGACGACCGTCGGGCGGCGTTCGACCGGGAGAGGCGACCGTAGGCTCGCGATGGTGAAGCCGTCTCATCGTGCCTTCCGTTGTCGCTGGCGGTAGTCCCGCTCCATTGCGGACGCGAACCGCTTCCACGAGCGGAGCGCGGAGGCCTCCCGCTGCGCCTTCGTGAGCTTCCCCGCCCCGGGGACGTTGGGTCGGCGCCGCCATCGGAGGTCCAGCCGGGTCCCACCGGTCGGCAGGGACGTGAGGAGGTAGTCCGCGGTCACGTCCCGACGGTTCCCGATCCCATCCATGTGCCACCGGTTCGGGGGACGCAGGGTGACGACCTCGCGGGACCAGATCCAACCGTCCCTCGACTCCTCGATGTCCTCGAACACGACGCGGCGCGGCGTCCGCTGCACGACCTTTCGCCGAAACGATTCCCCCGCCAGCTTCCCGTCCTCCGAGGAGAAGTCCGTGCACCAGGAGAACGCGAAAGCGATCGGCACCTGGAAGGTGACCTGAATCCGATGCTGCGGCCCAACCCACTCGCGTCCGACTGTCCGAGCGGCCATCGTCTCCCCCGCGTTCCATGCCGCGAGAGGCATCGCGGCAGATAAGTCTTCCCGGCCTTCGCGCCCGAGGTGTCGCGGGCTTCGGTCGCGCCCATTGTGGACGACGGGTGAAGGCGCATCTCGGCGCTCGCGGTCAGCTCAACCGGCCCTCCACCGCCAAAAGCATCATAAACCCGTACAGTCTCGCGGCAGCGATGGCACGGTTCCCCGAGGCCGAGAAACGCCTCCTGATCAAGATGATCTGCATGAAGTGCTACGCGCGCAACGCGATACGGGCTACGCGCTGCCGGAAGTGCGGGAGCAAGGAGCTCCGGCCGAAGGCGAAGGAAGCGCGGAAGGAGTAGGAACCCGTTTCCGCCTCGCGGACGAGCCCTTGTCCCCGAACCCGCCCTCGCGTGTCCGGTGTATCGCACCTCCGCGACCGATTGGGCCAGCCACCGCCAGCGGGGACGGGGCCCGATCAAACGATCGAAAGGAGTTCCTTCCGAACGCGTGCGAGGACCTCGGGTTCCACCCGCCCCAGGGTCCGAAGCGCCAAGGACTGGAGAAGGGTCGCGAGCTTCGCGACCTTTATCCGGCACGGACCCGGGATCCGCCCCTTCATCAGGTCCTGCTGATCGATGAGCACGGAGTGGGCCGCGTTCGCGAGGTTCGACGTGATGCCGCACGCGATGAAGTCCTGAGAGCGTTCGTTGAACTCGCGGCGGGACAGGACGAGGACGGGCCTGCGCTTGGCGGCGGTCAAGTCCGTGAAGGGGAATGGGACAAGGACAATGTCCCCGGCCTCAAACGTCATTCCACACCTCGTCCGCCGAGTTCTCCCACAGGTCCCGGAACGACCGCTCCGCGTGTTTCGTCAGATCCGAAAAGTCGTCTGCGAGGGCTTCCGCAGCCCGTTCCCCTTTCGTCACGAGGATTCGTCCCTTGTCCTCGATTAGAAGGAGCGTGGAACCGCGACGCAGGCCGAGGCGACGACGCATCTTGGCGGGAATCGCAATCTGGCCTTTCTCGGAGACCCGCACCGTCTGTACGTCCACGGCCGATGTAAGAGATTCCATACCTCTTATTCCTTGCGGTACACTTTCATCTGTGAACTCTCCGAAGAGCTTGTTCCGTACCTGTACGCGAAAGAGTTCGTGACGCTGACCTCCTTCACGAGTCGTTCGAGGAGGATGGTGGTGTCGTGGCCAGGAGGCCGCGAGGGTTGGCCACCATCATCCGCGGTCAGACCTTCGCGCGCTCCTCTTGCGGGCAACGCGCTTCCCCGCACTGCGTCTCCGCCTCGTCCCCTTCCTCTTCTCGTAGCGCGGCTCGTACAGCTGGACCCGGATGCCGCCGGGCACATCGATGTACGTGACGAGTCCGTACCCGTGGTCCTCGACGTCCTGGGTGAACCGCGCGCCCCGCGACTTGAGGTCCGCGACGGTGCTGTGGATGTCGTCGCAGTAGAACGACACGTCGTGTTCGCCCGCGTCGCTCGGATCCTCTACGGGGTGCACGCCCAGGTCGCCCTCCGCGAAGTCGAAGATCCACCAGCCGTCGCCGATGTCGCTGCCCGGGAGCTTCATCGCTTCGCGAAAGAACCGGCGCGTCTCCTCAGGCGCCGACGAGTACAACAGACCGTGGATGCCTCGGATCATGCGCGCAGGAGCGCGGCATCGTACTTCAATCCGACCGCCCGTAGGTTCATCTCTTCGTCCCCCACTCCCGAGCCGTGGGCGGACCCACGGGCCTGCGGCGCTGGGTCGTCTCCCCGCTGCGGTGGCACTTCCTCCTCGTACTGGTCGTCTCCCTCGCCGTGGGCGTCGCGCTTTACGCGGTCCCCTCCCTCGGACCGTCGTTCTGGCCCTATCCGATCAAGCCGCTCGGCACCCGGTTCTTCGCGTCCGTGTTCCTGGCGATGGCGGTGGCCGCCCTCGTCGCCCTGAGGGAGCCGAGGCGCGGGCCCGCGGACGTCCTCCTCGTCATGGGGGTCTCCGTGTTCGGCATGATCGTCGTGGCGGCGGTGGCCGACTTCCCGCGACTCGCCCTCGGCCCGGCGGCCGCCCTCTGGTCCGTCCTCCTGTCCTCGCTCGCCCTCGGCAGCCTCCTGTTCCTCATCCGTGCGCGAGGGGAGCCTCCGGTCGAGGGGACCCCCGTGCCGCGCTGGCTGCACCGCCATTTCCTCCTCCACACCGTCGTCGTCCTGCTCTTCTCGATCCAGATGCTGCTCACGCCGAACGTCGCGAAGACCTTCTGGCCGTGGACCATCACCGACACCGTCCAGCGGGGGATCGGCGGCCTCTTCATCGGGGTCGCCGTGGGAACGGCTTGGTCGTTCCGACAGCGTTCCTGGGACCGCGTGCGCTTGCTGCTGCCCGTCAACATCACGTTCGTGTCGATGGTCCTCCTGGCCGTGGTCATCCACTGGGGGGACATTGCGGCGGGCCCCGGATGGCACGTGACGATCCCCTGGCTCCTCCTGTACGTGTACACGGCGGCCTACCCGGCCTATTACCTCCTCCGCCCGCCGACGACGCAGCCTCGTTCCACGGCGTGAGTCCATCCTCCCATCCTCGCGAGGAGGGCGGCAACCTTCATGGGCGTCCAACCGTTCCCTCGCCTCATGGAACGTCAGCCCGTCCTGTATTCGATGCCGATCTCCCACTGGTGCGTCTCCGCGGACCGCATGCTCGCGTTCAAGGGCGTCGACCACGACACCGTGTCCGTGCCCTACCACGACAAGACGGAGCTGATCGCCGCCACGGGACAGGATTACGTGCCCACGCTCGTGTGGGACGGGACGCCCGTGATGTGGCACGACATCCCCGACTTCCTCGAACGCACGGTCCCGGAACCCACGCTCTACCCTTGGGGGAATAAGGGATTGGCGGTGGTGATCGAGCAGTGGGCGCACGCGCAGCTCGAGGAGAAGGTGTGGCGGTACGTCGTGACGAAGATCCCGCCGGTCCTGCGAGACGACCGCGAGCGCTGGGTCTTCGAGGAGATGCAGGTCCGCGGGCGCGGCCCGTGGCACATCCTCGAATCACGGCGGGAGGAGTTCCAGAAGGACATGGTCAAAGAGCTTGGGCGCCTCGACATGGCCCTGATCGGGCGCGAGTGGCTCCTCGGCCAGCCGAGCCTCGCAGACTTCGGCGTGTACGGCAGTCTGTCCCCGCTCCTGACGATCGGAGAATCGATCCCGAAGGACATGCCCCAGCTGGGGGCGTGGGTCGCGCGGATTCAAGCGCTGAGCGCTTAACGCGACTCCACCCGCGCCAGCACGACCTCCCCGTACGAAGCGAACGGCTCCCCCGCCTTCGCCTCCGCGAGGCCCGTCGCGATCTCCCGTTCCGACACCCGCCGGAGGTTCGACCGCCATCGGAGCCCCTCGAACTGCTTCACCGCGGGCTCGACGGTGACGTCGAACCGGATCTCGCGTTCCGTGCGCTCGAACTCCAGCTCGTTGTTCACGAACCCGTACGAGAAGAACGTCTTCCGGCGGAACCGCTCGAGGCCGGGGTCGTAGAACAACACGCTGAGGCTGCGGTTCAGGAGGCGGCCCTCGCACACGGCCTCCCCGCGCGCGGTCAGGAAGCGGTCGCCCGGCTCGAGCGCGTATGTGGCGGTCGTCTCGACGACCCCCTTCTCGCCGAACTGGTCCTTCGACGCGCCGCTCCACGTGCCCACGAGGAACTTCCAGTCGTCGAGCGGTGAGGCCACCGGACGGATGATCGAAGAACCCCTATATCCGCGCGCGGTCCCGGGGCCAAGTCCTGGCGGCGTCGACATCAGTCGAGGGACTCACCATCCTCCGGTCGCCGCCACGACCATGAGGAAGAGGACGACCACGACGATTGTCGTGTTCGCGAGCGAGCCAGTGAGGAGCCTCTTCTGATGAGCCCGCACGACGTCCGGGATCGCCGCGCCCGGGTCCTCCGGCCACGGGGCCTTGGCGATCTTCATCGCCGTCGGCTTCAGGAATACGATCCCGTTGATCAGCGCCGCCAGGACGAGGACGAGGCTGAGGATGACGAGCTGCCCCTGGGAGTTCGCGAGGACGGCGTTCAGATCGTACTTGAGCAGCAGGTAGACGACGCCGGTGGCGATGACCAAGAACCCGCTCATCATCTGGAACATGCTCGTCTTCCCCAGAATGGGCAACAACCGCCGGTATTCCCCGACGGCCTTCGCCCGCTTGAGGATTGGCGCCAGGACGAGCTCGATGTAGATCGAGACGCCCACCCACATCATCCCGAACAGCACGTGTGCGAACTCAGCGAAGGCGATCCCGCTGACCATGGGCCCGGGATTCCGAGTGGAGGATAAGACTGTTGGTCGGAGTGACCGTAGGGGGAAACGTGTAAGGGGGATGCGGGCCTCTCGCCCTCGGCGTTGACCATGTCCTCGCTCCGATTCCACGCGTCGGGAATCGTGCGCGCATCCCTCGAGGAGGCGTTCGCTTGGTGGACGGACCTCCGCGAGGACGACGCGGGCCGTATCATGCCGCCACTCCGTGAGCGCACGATCGTGGAGAAGACGGCGGGGCAGACGCTGACGGAGGACCGCTGGTCGATCTTCGGCGTCCCGATGCGGACGCGGGCGACGCTGCGGCCGCACCCGCCGGACGGCTGGGAGGTCACGTCCGAGCTGCGCGGCGGCACCGCCAGGGATGTCGTGTGGCTCACGACCGTCCCCGAGGGGACGCGAGTCACGATGGAACTGGCCATGGATCTGCGGTGGCCGTGGTCGTGGGCAGCCCGGGCCTTGCAACCTGCGCTCGCGCGACTGTTCCAGAAGGACTTGGAAGCGGTGAACCGATCCCTCGAGGCGTCGTTTCACGAGGAACCGAAATAGGGATCGGGAGCGGAACGGTTATGTATTCAGAATTGAATAGTGTTATTCACTAATGAACACCGACTTGCGTCCCACGAGCCGCCTCCCCGTGGGCCGCGTAATCCGACACCGAGGAGTCCTCCGAGCGCTGTTCGCTGCTCCTCCCGCCGGCATGACAATTCGCGAACTCGCCATCCGTTCGGGCGTTCCGTACGCCAGCACGTGGCGGCTCGTCGAGGATCTGAGGCGTCTTGGCGCACTCCGTCTGGAGGTAATCGGATCCAGCCGGAGGGTCTCTGTGAACACGGGATCCCCCCTCCTCGACGACCTGCGGCGAATCGCGGGTGTGGAATTCGACCCCCACCGAAAGGCGGCCCGACGCTTCGCCGACCTCGCGTCCAAGCTACATGCAGTACGAAAGATCATCCTCTTCGGCAGTGTCTCGCGCGGCGAGGAGACCGTGGGAAGCGACGTCGACTTGGCGGTGGTTCTCGATCGAAAGACGCGGGCCGTCCGGGCACAAGTCGACCGGTTGGCCGGACAAGTGATCGAGGAGACGGGCCTTGCCGTCGTCCCGACCATGCTAACCCAACGCGAGATCACGCGTGGAGGCTCGTTTCCCCGGACCCTCGCCACCGGGGAGGTCATGTACGAGCGATCTTGAGGAGGCGGAGGCGTGGCTCGCTTCCGCAGAGTATCTTCTCGAGGCTGCGGACCAACCCCGCGCCCGGTTCACCGTGGCCATCGCCCAGGCGATCCACGCGATCATACGGAGCAACGACGCCCTCACCCTGCGGTTTCTGGGACGCCGCTCCACGAGACACGACGACGCCGTCGTCCTCTTCCGGGAGCTCGTGCGAAGCGAACGGATTCCGCCGGCGTACGCTGGTTGGCGCGACCTCCTCCTCCGAGCCCTAGGGGAGAAGTCCGAATACGACTACAAGGGAACCGAGGCAGGGGCGACGGAGGCCCGCCGATGGGTTCGCGATGCGGGACGGTTTCTGTCCGCGGTGCGGAGCATCCTCACCTGATCTCTTCCACGCGGCCAAGCGCATGGCAATAAGCGCATTGGATGACGAGTTGCCGCGGAGAGACCTTCCCTCAATTGACGCGCGTCGTGATGGCGAGCCCTCGCGCCCGCGCTTCATCGACGAACCGCTTTGGCGGCACTCCCTTCTCCACGGAATGTGCGCCCGGTCGGATCTCGCCCCGCGCGATCATCGCCGCCACGATTGACGCGTGCCACCCGGTCACCCGCTCCATCGCGCGGAATCCGGTGGCTTCGTCATACCAGTCCACGAGATCCACGACCGCCTCCGCGCTGTGACCGCCCTTCTCCCCCTTGCACACGACGCGCGTCATCGCCACGTCCCGCGGCTCGCCCGAGGACACGCGCGGTACGAACAGCGCCTTGAACACGTCGCGAGGCACGACCTTCCTGCCGCCAATCGCCACGGGCCTCTCCGAGAACAAGCCGAGGTCGGCGAATGCGCGCACCTGAGCCCAGTGCCCCGGGTACCGGAGGGTCTTGTTCTCAAGGGTGCGCAGCTTCCCCCCGTATGTCCACGGCATCGTCGACAGGCCGCCGGAGGTCACGAGCGCCTCGAGCGTCCCGAGCGGGGCGAAGGCGATCTCCTCAGGCTCCGTGAGCGCGGGCACCTCGACGCGCCTCCCTTCGCGCAGGAACGTGGCGGTCCCCGTGTACTCGTTGACGAGGCCTTCCGCGTCGAATAGCATCTCGTAGTTCCACGGGGGCTTCGGCCGTTGCGGGAGCCCGCCGTCGTAGATGTGCACCGCCACGGGATGATCGAGGAGTCCCATCGCATACACGGCCAGCGTGATGTTCGCCCCGGGCCCCATGCCGCAGTCCGGGACGATCGCGATCCCCGCGCGTTTGGCGGCGGCGTTCAGGGCGAGCTCCTTGCGGACGACCGCGGTGTTCCCGCCCAGATCGACCATGGAAGCTTTGGCGGCGACGGCCCACCTCGCGAGCGACAGGTTGTAGCGGTAGGGGACCGCGCTGACGAAGACGTCGATCCCCCGGAGGGCGCGAACGACGGCGTCGCGCTTTGTCACGTCGACCTTGACCGCTCTGGCGGTGGAGCCGCCACTCAGGCGGTTCACGCGTTTGGCGGCAGACCGCGCGAGCGATGCCTCGACGTCCCCGAGGAGGACGACGTCCGCGTCCCCGTTCACCGCCAGGTCGAACGCGGCGGCGGTGCCCTGGCGCCCCGACCCCAGGACCGCGTACCGGTAGCCCACGGATTTCGGGAGGGTGCGGGAGCGCAAATAGGTGCGGACCCCGTTCGACATCTTCTAATATCCACGAAAAGCATGCAAGTCCCGAGGGGGATTTGGCGGTGGGGAATCCGCTGGAGGACAGGCCGGAGGCGGGGGCGGTCTTGGCCGTGACGGGGGAATCCGATGGCTAGCCCCGCGCCGACGTGGGAGCTCGCGGACCAGAACCTCGCCCCCTTTCGTTGTTCGCGCGAGGAAATCCTCCGCCTGGCCCTCTCGCGGCGCCTCAGCCTGCAGGCGTCCGTGCGCGCGTCGCCGAACCAGGTGTGGACCCCGATTGCGGCGAGCGAGTTCGCGGCCGCGTGCCCGGACCTCCTCTTCCTGTCCGCGAAGGCGTCGAAGACCGAGGATGCGAGTGGCGTCGTCGCGGTGAACGCGAACCCGGAGGCGCTCCTCGGCAGCTCCCGCCGCACGCGCGCGCTGGCGGACTACGCGAAGCTCGGATTCTTCCTGCCCCTCCTGACGGACCACCCCGGCCCGCCGTTCACGGCCGACGCCGCGCTCTTCCAGCTCTGGAGCGGCGTCTTTGCCGGCGTCATCGTGGAGTCCCGCGCCCTCCGGCCGGACATGTTCCTCCACGTGTACATCGTCGCGTTCAACCTCTCCGCCTCCCCGCAGACCCACGCCCTTGTCCCCGGTGAGTACAAGATCCCGGACGAGCAGCGTCACCTCCTTACGTTCTCCCTCGGGCCTTGGCGTTGGGAGGTGCACCGGATGTTCATCCCCGTGCCGCCGACGCCGGGCAGGTACGAGATGGAGTTCCGTTCCACGTCCGGCGCGGCGAAAGCGGGGAAGGCGATTGCGGCGACCGCCCTCACCCTCGGCATGTTCACGTACATCCCGGGCCACAAGGGGTTCACGGTCCCGTTCCAGGTCCTCGCGCCGGACGCGCTCTCCTACCTCGACTCCTTCGAGAGCGCGTGCGTGAAGGTCGTCGCGGACGAGTTCGCGCGCCAGGGAGTAGACCATGGCGTCGGACCGATGGGCGCGATCCCCCGCGCAGACTTCCTGCAGCGGTTCGGCCAGTACCTGCGATACAACCCCGAGAGGACGCTCCTCACGAACGAGGAGGAGAAGGACGGGGACAAAGCGTTCGAGCGGCTGTACGGGCGGTACATGATGCAGGAGTACGGGGGAGCGGTCACAATCGGGACGCCGGACGCGACGAAACCCTCGTGATCGAGGTGCGGTCTCTCCCATGGCAGCGACTGCTGCGCACGGAGTCTCCTGCTTCCGAAGCCGATCTCGAGGATCGCGCGGGGCGGTTGAGCCGTCCGTGACGAGGTCGGAAAGTAGAAGTGTCACGCGGAGCCATTCCCTCGCGGCGGAGGTGACGGATGCCGGAACGTGCGGAACCGCCCATTGAGATCGTCCACTTCGCGGACCCGATGTGCTGGTGGTCGTGGGGCCTCGAGCCCGTCCTGCAGCGCCTGAAGGAGGTGTACGGCGACAACGTGAAGGTCACGTACCGGATGGGCGGGACGTTCCGCGACCTCAAGGAGTGGATGACCGAGTACGAGGTCGATGAGGCGTCCACCCCCAAATGGATTCAGGAGTCCGCGGAGATGACGGGGATGCCCGTCGCGACGGACTACCTCTGGCGGTCCAAAGTCACGTCGACGTACCCGGCGTGCCTCGCGTTCAAGGCGGCGCAGCTCCAGTCCCCGGAGAAGGCGGACCGGTACTTCCGGCGCATGATGGAGGCGTTCCAGGTCGAGGGCCGTCCCGCGACGCAGGAGGAGTACGCGCGCCTGGCGGCGGAGGTCGGGCTGGACGGCGAGCGCCTGCGAAAGGACGTGAGGACCGCGGCGGTGCAGAAGGCGTTCGAGGAGGACATGCACGCGATGCACGCGTCCCAGGCGAACTTCCTCTCCCTCGTCGTGCGGAACCGCGCGGGGAAGGCGGTCGCGAAGGGGCAGACGTTCACCGCCGCGCCGTTCGAGGAGATCGTCGACCGCCTCGCGCCCGGGCTGCCGAAGCGCGCGCCCTCGGACATCCTGGAGTACGTGGAGCACCACAGGGGCCTCACGCCCGCGCACGAGGTCGCGGAGGTCTTCCGGATTACCGAGGCGGCCGCCAAGGCGCGCCTCGAGAAGCTCGCGGCCGCGGGCCTCCTGACGCCCGTCGCGACGGACGCCGGCCCGTTCTGGCGGTGGGGCGAGAAGCACGTCGACAAGATGCCGCTCGAGCTCGTCCGCATCTCCCACGTGACCCCCACGGAGTATGCGGGGAAGACGGACCTCGGGCCGGTAATCACGAAGGCCGTGCAGGCGATGTACACGGAGGTCGCGACGAGGCCGGACAAGGAGTACCACTTCCCCCTGGGGATGGCGGCGCTCACCTACCTCGGCTACCCGGAGGAAGACCTCCGGAAGCTGCCGCCGACGGCGGTCGAGTCCTTCGCGGGCGTCGGCTACCCGTTCGCCGCCAACGCGATCCGGTCGGGGGACACGGTGCTCGACGTGGGGTCCGGCTCCGGGACGGACGCGCTGTTCGCGTCCCTGAAGGTGGGGCCGAAGGGGACCGTGCACGGCCTCGACATCACGCCCGCCATGATCGCGAAGGCCCGCGCGAACGTCGCGAAGATGGGGGCGGAGAACGTGGAGATCCACGAGGGCGACGCGACGAAGATCCCGCTGCCGGACGGGAGCGTGGACGTCGTGACGAGCAACGGCGTGCTGAACCTCGTGCCGGACAAGCCCGCCGCGTTCCGCGAAATCTACCGCGTCCTCGCGCCGGGGGGACGCCTCCAGCTCGCGGACATCGTGTCCCAGGAGTCCGTCGGGGCGGTGTGCGGCATCAACCCCCAGCTGTGGGCGGACTGCATCGGCGGCGCGGCCGTGGAGTCCGAGTACCTGAAGGCGATCGAGGGCGCCGGGTTCCAGGACGTGCGCGTGATCCAGCGCGTGGACTACTTCGCGAAGTCGTCCTCGGAGAGCACGCGTCGTCTCACGAAGACGTTCGGCGCGGAGAGCGTCGTCGTCACCGCCGCCAAACCCTGACGTCGGCCGTCAGGTCACGGAGAGAAGTTCCGTGATCTCCTCGATACGCGGCTGCCGAATCCTGGCGAACCGAGTGGTAGTGTGGGAAGGGCATGGAATCCGAGGTCGTGTCAGGGACCCAGCGCGTCTCGGTTCCAGGGAACGGGCATCTTCATCCCCCCGGGGCCCATTCTTATGTTGCCGTGAGGCATCGTTCGAGGGTGAAGGAGTCCCGTCGGAAACGTCGGCGAGAGGAACGCCTCCGCGCGGTCGTCCATACCGCCATCCGAGCGCGCGCGCTGCCGCCCGAGGAGACCTTGGCGGTCGGATTCGAACTTGTCTCCTTCGCGGAGAAGTTGCGGAATGCCGCCTCGCGGTCGGACGTTTGAGGGCGTCGTGAGGGCCGCAGAGGCGGTCCTCCGATCGAACCGCGTCGAACACGTGTACGTGGGCGGTCTCTCCGTGATGGCGTTCGGCGTCCCCCGGGCGACCGTGGATGTCGACGTCTTCGCGGATTACGCCCTGGGTTCCGTCGGCGCCACTGTTTCGGGCTTCCGGAGACGCGCGTTCCTCGTCGCGGCGGACGACCTTCGCGACGCGCTCCTCGTCCGGAGGAGCCAAGTGACGATCGACGATACGCGCTCCTTGTACCACATCGACCTCGCGCCCACGGTGGACCCGGCGAAGAGACACGCGCTCAAGGCGCGGGCGGATGTCCGGCTCCTGGGGATGACGCTTCCGATCGCGCGTCCGGAGCATACGGTGGTCATGAAGTTAAAGTTCGGGAGCGACCGCGACCTCGAGGATGCCATGGGGACGCTCGTGCGTCAGCAGGGGAAGCTCGACCTCGAGGAAATGCGGCGCTTCGCGCGACAGCAGGGGCTCCTCTCCGACCTTCTGGACTTCGAGAAACGCGCGGAGCGGCTGGCGGGAACCTCGTGAGCGCGTCGGGGTTCGATTTTCCGACGGCCGGGCGCCTGTCGCCGGAATCGCGAATTCCTATGATAGCCTAAGGATAGGCTTTAAGATGGGGAGACGCATCGGGGGCCCGAGGATCACATGCCGTACACCCATCCCGGTGGCTGGACGCTGTACACGCGCGAAGTGAAACTGAAGCGGGGGCCGAAGGTTCAGATCTACTTCTTCAGCAGGAAGAAGCCGAAGTCGGGCAAGCCGACGGAGATGCCGCCCGGAAAGAAGGTCATCGTGAACAAGCGCACGGGCCTGCCGTTCCTGAAGAGCAAGTAGAGCCGCTCTCACCGAGCCCCGTGGCGGTCCGATCCCATCGACCCTGCGGGGCGCGCCCTCTTTCTTAGTCGTCGGTCAATCGCCGGATCATACGCCGCTTTGGGCGCGGTATCTTTCGAGAATTCGATTCCGGCATCGAAAAGTCGAAATATCTCCCCGATCATCTCTCCCTCGTGTTCGAGGAGATCCTGGGATCGAGGACGAAGGTGAAGGTCCTCCGCCTCCTCCTTCGCGACCCGGAGCGGGAGTTCGCCGTCCAGGACCTCGCGCAGTCGCTGGGCCTTTCCCTCGGCTCCGTCCATCCGGCGGTGCAACAGCTGCTGGACACCCGGCTCGTGCTCGCGCGACGCGTGGGCCGATCCCGGGGCCTGCGGACGAACGTGCGCCATCCCCTCTTCCGCCCCCTGAAGGCCCTGTTCGACGCGGAGTCGGGACGCCTCGTGGCCGTCGCGGAGGAGTTCTCGGACGACCTGCCCCGGCGCAGCGTCGAGGCCGTCGTGCTCTTCGGTTCCCTCGCGCGAGGCCGTCCGGCCGCGCGCAGCGACGTGGATGTCCTCGTCGTGGCCGACGGGAAAGCCGCAGAGGCAGCTGCGCGCCGCGTCGCGGCCTCCCTGCTCGAGCGGCACGACGTGGACGTCACCCCGCTCGTACTCTCTCGGGCCGAGGTCACTGCAAGGCTCCGCGCTTTCGACCCGCTGCTCCTCACGATCGCGCAGGAAGGGAAGCTGCTGCGGGGGAGGGCCCCATGGCTCGCTCGGTGAGGCGGCAGGCGGCGGAGGGGTTCCTCCGCCAGGCCGAGGAGTTCCTGGCGTCCGCGCGGGACAGCCTCGGGGTGGGGCGGCTCAATGCGGCGGGATTCGAGGCCGTGCAGTCCCTGATCAACGCGAACGATGCCCTCACCGCCCACTTCCTCGGCACGGTCGCCTCCCTCGACCACCGGGAGGCCGTCCGCCTGCACGTCGACGTCGTCCGGATCGTCGCCGACGCGTCCCAGCGCGACATCCTCAAGGCCGCCCTGGACGAGCGGTCCGCGTTCGGCTACCTCGGGAAGCAGGCGTCCCGGGCCTCCGTGGAGAGAGTCCTCCGGGACGCGGCACGTTTCCTCGAGTGGGTGAGAAGGACGATCGGCGCGCGAAAGGCCTGAACCCGCACGTACAGATTCACATACTGTGCGAACTCATACCTACCTTCGATGCAGCGGCCCGCCATGCCCCCCCGATTGGAACGCAAGGGACCCACCCTCGATACGTTGCACATGGTGGAGTCCGTGCTCCGAAGGTCTGACGAACCGCTCAGCCTCAACGGGATCAAGGTCCTCCTGCCGCGAAAGGTGATGCACGCCACGCTCCGGGAGGCGATCGAGCACTACAAGCGCCTCGGCTGCGTGAGCGAGGGTTCGAAGGGCGTCCTGTGGACATTGAACGTCGATCCCGCGTTCTGGGACCTCCGCCGCGAACTTGCCGATGCCCTCGGGGCCCTCGACCGGGCACTCCAGGATCGGGAGTTCTCCGAGGAGGAGGCCGCCCGAATGGTACGCCGGGTGCGGCGGCGCGGATAATCCTCTCCCACGAGGAGTACGATCGAGTCTTCGGATACCGGTAGGTGCCGACGAACGGCCGGGCTCGGAGCCCGCCGCGGCCGGATGGCGGCGTCGATCCCGAGCGGAGACCCCACCGCGAAATCCGCCCCGTCCTCACGGGCCTGAAGAATGTGGACCCCTCCTTCCTCCGGAACGTGCTTCGCGAGGCCCATATGTTTATATTCTAAACACACATAGTTTTCCACGTATGGTTCGCACGATCACGGTGACGGACGAGGCGTATGGGGCGCTCGCGAAACGGAGGAAGCACGCGCGTGACTCGTTCAGCAAGATCATCCTCCGCTTGACCGGCCGGCCCGGCGACCCCCTCGCGGCCGCAGGCGGTTGGAAGGACATGACGGACGCGGAGGCGAAGGAGCTCCTCGCGCGGTCCCGGAGGGACTTCGAGACGATCGGCGGTGGGTCGTGACCCGCCACTGTTACGACACGACCGTCCTGATCGACGTGCTCCGAGGGCGTCCGAATGCGGCCCGCCTCGTGCGATCCCACGCGGAGGAGGAGCGGGCGACGACGGTCGTGTCCGTCTACGAGCTGTCCCTCGGCGCGACGACCGCGGAGCGGCAGCGCGCGGCGCTCGAGCTGCTGGAGTCCCTCCGGCTGCTCGGCCTTGAGTCGGACACGGCGTGGGTGGCCGGGGAGGCGATGCGGCGATTTCGCGGGGAAGGGCGGGCGGCCCCACTCCGCGACCTCCTCGTCGCCACGATCGCGCGTGCGGGGGGGTGCCGTCTGTACACCTTGGACCGCCGCTTTCCCGCACTGGAGGGCCTGGACCTTCGGGTCGTGTAGGCCCCCGCGCGAACACGAGCGCAGTCGTCGCCGAAGGTCTCTAGCTCCACCGCCAAGAAAGGTCCTTCGGTGGTGGACCGCGCGCCGGAAGCTGGACGTGTTTGCGGGAGGCCAGATCCCGAAGGTCGGATTCCCCCTCAACTCGCGACGCGCAGCGGCCTTCCTTCCCCCCAACGCATGCGTGGCGGTTCGAGTTACCCGTTGCGTATGGGGGCGTGTGCACCGTTGAGTCCACACTAGGCGTTAGCACGATGGTCCTCATCCTCGAGATCATCTCCCACGAGGAGGATGATCGGCTGTTCGGATATCGGTAGGTCCGAACGAACGGGGGAATACCTGTTTCATGGGCGTCGAGTTTCAAATAATCTAGCGTAGCCGGTACCTTCCACTTCCGAGAAATTCGACGACACTGTGTCTCCGCAGATCCTGCAACTGCTGGCGGATCTTGGGCCTCACGTTCGTGTTCTTCGGGTGGCGCTCCGCCAGTTCGGACTCGAAGGAGTACATTTCTGCGAGCGTGAACTCCGACTTCCCGAGGCGTTGGACGCAGGAGAGAACGTCGCCGATCCAGCCGCGGCCCTCGGGACGCGACTCTCGAACGAAGGCAAACTGCCGCCAGCGCTCGCGGACTTCGCTTGCTGGGTGCACGCGATCGCCCTCGATCACCTGAATCTTGGCGGCATCAACGATCCGGTTGAGTAGAATGTTGCACCCGACCCATCCTGCGCGCCGCGCGGTCTCTCGGAGCGGAACGCGCTGCTCGACGACCATCGGGGTCACGAAGTGTCCGGGCACGACGAAGAACCGAGACACCCGCCAGGCGTCCGCGCGATACTGGAGAAAGAAGAATCCGGGCGCCACTCCAGCAGACACCGCGGCATCCATCGGCGTCCAGGCGGAATCGAGGACCTTTCGGCCAAACGGACGTTTCTGACTCTTAGCTTGAAACCCTTCATCACACTCTTCGCATTGAAAGTCTACGAGCTCGAGCCCTCGCCGAGTTTGCTCGAGAGAGTCGGAGGAGCACGCGGGACAGTACATGTTCTCCTCGACCCATGACTCGGTGATAACGCGCGCCTTCTGTGCGGCGCTCGTGTACCTTTCCCCGATTTCCGACCGCATCGCAAGGTCCACGAATCCGGCATACCGCCACCACATCTGATCTTTTCCATCGGAAATCATGGATCCAAAGGTGGATCAGAAAGTTACTAGGCGATCCTCCTGATCAGTTAGCGGGGTGGGCGAGGCTGGGCCGTACCCATCCATGCGGGAGGTTTCCTGGCGGCATGTCCACCGCCAAAGCGCGAGAAGAATTTCTCGCTTGGAGCCGGAGCACTTCGTTCCCGAGTTGACCACCGTCTGGTCCTTTCCCGATCGAGGTCGCTGGGCAACGCACCGCGGGCGTTATCCAGGGAACTGGGCTCCCGAGGTTCCGAGAAACCTCATCCTCCGATACACGCAGCCCGGCGAGACTGTCCTGGATCCCATGATGGGGAGCGGGACGACACTTCTCGAGTGCCTGATCACGAACCGTCAAGGGGTCGGGGTTGACATCGAGCCCAATGCCGTGGAACTGGCGGCATCGAATCTGAACTTGGGTCACGCGCCGATCGACGGGGCGGGGGACCGGGCCCCCGTGCAGCTCTACGTCGGGGACACGAGGAACCTCGACGCGATTCCCGACCGGTCCGTCCACTTGGCGGCGTTGCACCCGCCTTACGCGGGGATCATCGCCTACGGTCCCTCGTCGAACGCGTTCAACCTCTCTGGCCTCTCCCTAAGGAAGTATGTCGCCGCCATGCGGGATGTGGCGGCGGAAATGCATCGCGTCCTCGCCCCGGGCCGCCACTGCGCCGTCCTCATCGGCGACACCCGCCGCCACAAGCACTACGTCCCGCTTTCCGTCCGCGTCCTCGAGCAGTTCCTCGACGTCGGCTTCATCCTCCGCGAGGACATCATCAAGCTCCAGCACCGGATGAAGGGCACGCGGGAGAAGTGGCGCGGGCGGACGTACGACTTCTATCTGATCGCGCACGAGCACCTGTACGTCTTCCGGAAGCCCGCGGAGGGCGAGGACCTCAAGGACTATCGGTACAGCGTCAAGTGGCGGTAATTCGGCCGACGCGGCAAGTTGACGTCGTGTGACTCACACCTACCCGGTGAACGCGAAGCGGCGGACGACCGCCGTCCTGGAGGCAGAGTCCCCCTAGAGCGGTGCCCGGCTCACAGATCGAACTCGTCCTCTTTCGGTTCGGGCTCCACCTTGGCGGGCGCCTCCTCCTCCTTGACCGGCGCCTCTTCTTCCTTGGCACGTCCCTTGGACGACTTCTCCTCCTTCTTCGGAACCGCACGCCCCTTCCTCCGAGGGGACATCAGCCGTAGGGCGAGGGCCGCCTCGAGGATCGCGACGGCGCCGATGCCGGCGATCGCCGCGGGCGGGACGACCTCCCTCTCCGTCCCCCCGCCGCCCGGTCGGGCGCTCGATGTGATCGTGACCGCGTCCGTGTCGCTGTTCCCCGCCGCGTCCCGCACGGCGAGGATGACCGTGTAGTTGCCCGCGACCGTGAAGCGGAACGCCGCCAGAGGGCCGTAGAGGGTGCGCGTCGTCCCGTCGTACGTGAACGTCCACGTGTAGTTCGTGACGCCGACGTTGTCCGTCGAGGCGGCCCCGTCCAAGACGACCGTCTCGTCCGTGTACACGACCTGATCCGGACCGGCGTCCGCGACCGGAGGTTCCGTATCCGGGGGCGAGGTGACCGCGACGACGACTGCGTCCGAGTCGCTGTTCCCGGCGGCGTCCCCTACGGCGAGGATCACGACGAACGCGCCGACGTTGTTGAACGTGTAGGTCGGCGACGACCCGTAGAGCGTGCGCGTCCCGCCGTCGTCGAACGTCCACGTGTAGTTCGTGACGCCGACGTTGTCCGCCGAACCGGAGCCGTCGAACGTGACGAGCGTGGCCGCGGTGACGACCTGGTCGGGTCCTGCGTTCGCGACCGGGGGTTCCGTGTCCGGCGCCGTCACCGTGACCACGACGGAATCCGAGTCGCTGTTCCCGGCGGCGTCCCGGACGGCGAGGGTGATCGTCACCGTACCGACGTTATTGAACTGGTACGCGAAGATCGAGGTGTATCGGAACTTCACGCCGCCGTCGTTGAAGGACCAGGTGTAGTTCACGATCCCGACGTTGTCCGTGGATGCCGAGCCGTCGAGGACGGCGGTGGTGCCGGCGAAGACCGCCTGGTCAAGTCCTGCGTTCGCGACCGGCGGCTCCGTGTCCGTTGGCGGCGTGACCGCGACGACCACGACGTCCGAGTCGGTGTTCCCCGCCGCGTCCCGGACGGCGAGGATCACGACGAACGCGCCGACATTGTCGAACCGATACGTCGGGGACGGGCCGTACAGGGTCCTGGCGCCCCCGTCGTCGAACGTCCACGTGTAGTTCGTGACGCCGGCGTTGTCCGTCGAACCTGAACCGTCGAACGTGACAAGCGTGCCCACCGCAACGAACTGGTCCGGTCCGGCGTTCGCCACCGGCGGTTCCGTGTCCGGCGGCGGGTTGACTGTGATGACCACCGTGTCCGCGTCCGTGTTCCCTGCGGCGTCTCGGACGGTCAGGGTGATCGTGACCGCACCGACGCTGTTGAACTGATGCGCGAAAGTCGCGGTGTAGCGGACCTGCGCGCCGCCGTCGCTGAAAGACCAGGTGAAGTTCACGATCCCGACGTTGTCCGTGGACCCCGACCCGTCGAGGACGGCCGTCGTCCCGACAAAGACGACCTGGTCCGGTCCTGCGTTCGCGACCGGGGGAACCGTGTCTGGCGGTAGGGTGACGGTGATGAGGACCACATCGTAGCCCGAGTTGCCCGTAGCGTCCTTCGCGATGAGGGTCACGCCGAAGGTGCCGGTGTTGTCGAAACGGTACGAGGGCGCAGGCCCGTAGAGGATGCGCGTCCCTCCGTCGTCGAACGCCCACGTGTAGTTCGTGACGCCGACGTTGTCCGTCGACCCGGAGCCGTCGAACGTGACGACCGTGCCTGCGGTGACCACTTGGTCGGATCCCGCGACCGCGACCGGCGGCTCCGTGTCCGGCGGCGGCGGGTTGACCGTGATGACGACCGCGTCCGAGTCGCTGTTCCCGGCGGCGTCCCGGACCGTGAGGCTGACGCTGAAGATCCCTGCGCCATTGAAGGTGTAGGTCGGCGATACTCCCCACAGGGTGCGGGCCCCGCCGTCGTCGAACGTCCACGTGTAGTTCGTGACGCCGACGTTGTCCGTCGAGGCGGAGCCGTCGAACGTGACGGGCGTCCCCACGGTGACGACCTGGTCCGGACCCGCGTCGGCGACCGGCGGGGTCGTGTCCGGCGGCGGACTCACCGTGATGACCACAACGTCCGTATCCGTGTTCCCGGCGGCGTCGCGGACGGTGAGCGTGACGGCGAACGTGCCCCCAGCGTTGAATGTGTAACTCGGCGAGACGCCCCAAAGCGTGCGGGGCCCTCCATCGCTGAACGTCCACGAGTAATTCGTGATGCCCTCGTTGTCCGTCGACCCGGAACCGTTGAACGTGACGAGCGTGCCCGCGGGGACGGCCTGGTCGGGTCCGGCGTCCGCGACCGGCGGTTCCGTGTCCGGAGCCGTGAACCGATTCGCCCAGAGGTCCCAGAACTCGCCGTCGAATTGCTGCCAGACCGCGATCGCGTTGCCGGCCGCGTCGACCGCGACCACGGAACCCTGGGCTGCCCCCGAGCCGGTCTCGATGGATTCTGCGGTCCCCCATCCCGTGCCGACGACGTACCGGTTCGCCCAGATGCTGTTGGTGACTCCATCCCAGTGGCGCCACGTGGCGATGGCGTTGCCGCTCGGGTCGACGGCGACCTGCGGGGTGGACGCATCTCCCGTGTCACTCGTCTCGACGAGCCCCGCCGTGCCCCATCCTGTGCCGACGACGTACCGGTTCGCCCAGGTGCTGGCGAACGGACCGCTGACCTGGACCCAGACGGCCGCCGCGCTGCCGCTCGGGCCGACGGCCACCTGCGGGGCGAAGGCGCTTGCGGCGCCCGTCTCGATGGGCCCGGCCGTACCCCAGCCCGTCCCGACCACGTATTGGTTGGACCAGATGTCCCAGAACGTGGCGCCATCCCACTGTTGCCAGACTGCGACGGCGTTGCCGGCCGCATCCACCGCCACGCTTGGAGAATTGGTGTCTCCGGTGTCGTCCGTCTCGATCAGCTCGGCGGTTCCCCATCCGGTGCCGACCACGTAGCGGTTCGCCCAGGCGCTCTGCCGAATGCCGTCAATCTGGTACCAGACTGAGATAGCATTGCCGCTCGGGTCTATGGATACCTGCGGGGTGAACGCATTCTCGGCGCCCACCTCGATGCGCTCGGCGATCCCCCATCCGGTTCCGACGACGTACCGGTTCGCCCAGACGTCGACGGCGGTGTTCCACTGCTGCCACACAACGATGGCGTTGCCGGCCGCGTCGACTGCTACTTCCGGGCTGTCCGCCTCCCCCGGGTCGGTCTCGATGAGTTCGGAGGTCCCCCATCCCGTGCCGACGACGTACCGGTTCGCCCAGATGTTGTCGCGTGTGCCATCGAACTGATACCACACCGCGACCCCGTTGCCGCTCGGGTCGACGGCGACCTTCGCCCCGAAGGGGTTCCCCGGGCCCCCCTCGACCACCTCGGGCGTCCCCCAGCCCGTGCCGACCACGTACCGGTTCGCGCTGATGATGCTCCCCGTACCGTCGTTCTGCGTCCACACGGCAATCGCGTTGCCGCTCGGGTCCACCGCCAGGTCGGGAACAAAGACGTCATAGGGTTCCCGTTCGACCGGCTCGAGCGTACCCCATCCCGTCCCGACGACGTACCGGTTCGCCCAGATGCTGAACCGCGTGCCATCCGACTGCGGCCAAATCAGGGTAGCCGTGCCTATCGAATCAACGGCGACCTGGGGACGGTCGACGGCGTCCGCGTTCGGCCCGATGAGCTCGGGCGTCCCCCATCCCGTGCCGACGACGTACCGGTTCGTCCAGAGATCGCTGGGCCCGCCGGGGGTATAGTGCTCGAACACCGCGACGGCGTTGCCGCTCGGGTCGACGGCGATCTCCGGGTGGTGCGCGTACTCGGCGTCGTTCGCCTCGATGAGTCCCGCGGTCCCCCATCCCGTGCCGACGACGTACCGGTTCGCCCAGATGTTTACGATGGGGACTGTGTCGTCCCACTGGCGCCAGACCGCAGAGGCGTTGCCGACCGCGTCGACCGCGACCTGCGAATCGTATGCGTTTCCCGCGTCGTTCGTCTCGATGGGCCCGGCCGTCCCCCATCCCGTCCCGACGACGTACCGGTTCGCCCAGACGTCATAGACGGCTCCGTTCCAATGCTCCCACACTACCGTCACGTTGCCGCCCGGGTCGACGGCGACCTGATGCGTGTTGACGGTTCCCGCGTCATTCGTCTCGATCGGTTCGGGGGTCCCCCAACCCGTCCCGACGACGTACCGGTTCGCCCACACGCTGGGGAACGGGCCGCTGATCTGGTTCCAGACGGCCGTGGCGTTGCCGCTCGGGTCGACGGCGACTCGCGGAAGGGCCGCGGAGTCCACGTCGTTTGTCTCGATGAGTTCGGCGGTCCCCCAGCCCGTTCCGACGATGTACCGGCGCGCCCAGACGTTGTCGCGCATGCCGTCCCACTGCTGCCACACAACCGCAGCGTTACCGCTCGAGTCAACGGCCACATGCGGCCAATCCGTGTATCCCGTGTCGTCCGTCTCGACGAGCTGGGCGGTCCCCCATCCCGTGCCAACGACATACCGGTTCGCCCAGACGCTGTCGACCCCGTCGTACTGAAGCCACACGGCCATGGCGTTGCCGCTCGGATCGACGGCGACGCGCACCTCGCGCGCGTCTCCCGCGTCGTTCGTCTCGAGGAGCTGGGCTCTTCCCCATCCCGCGCCCGCAACGTACCGGTTCGCACGGATGTTCTCCACGCCGCCATCAATCTGTTGCCAGACTGCGATGACGTTCCCCGCCGCGTCAATCCCAATCTGCGGATTCGAGGCGTGACCTTTGTGGTCACGCTCGATCAGCTCCGCGGTGCCCCACCCGTCGCCCTGCGCGGTCACAGTCGGCATGGTGACCGCGGAAAGGAAGGTGGGCACGACGAGGCACAGAATACCGAAGTACACCCCCCGCTTCATGTCATCTCCTCAGGAGAGACACGTCGGGCCAGAAGGCCCGGCCATGCTCCCGCAGGGATAAAGCCAGACGGTATAAACCAATCGCGCGACGGTCGCGGTCGTCCGCCGACGGTGCACTCCGGGAGTCGCCGCCACAGTCCTCGGTGACATGGCGGGTCGTTGGCGGCGATCGATTGCGGATTGCTACAGACGGCGCATCGTCCCAAGCACTCAAGCCGTCCAGCCCGTCGCAGCAGGCACTA
>Ga0209342_10001484_pt1 | contig 26309 bp, 23 predicted proteins | sample RifCSP16_2_FD_184023 | JGI IMG/M metagenome (GOLD analysis project Ga0209342, IMG submission 184023) | Soil microbial communities from Rifle, Colorado - Rifle CSP2_sed 16_2 (SPAdes) (version 2) | ecosystem: Environmental > Terrestrial > Deep subsurface > Rock core/Sediment | place: Rifle... | reverse complement strand
TTCCCCCAGTTGACTGAGCGGATGCCAAGCACGGTCTCGTCGTATCGTTGCGTGTAGTCAATCACGCCCGGCTCATTCACAACCGCCGCGCTGGCTGAGGACGACGTGTCGGGTGCGGCTGTAGGCGCCGGCTCATCGCCAGAGGGCTGGCCGCCTCCCGCCGAACTTCCGCCGCCCAGCTGGAAGTCCACGCCGAGGACGCTGGCATACTGCTGCGCGCGGTCCTGTAAATCATCTGGATGGCAGGCTGCGCAGTTGGCCTGCACGTCAGAGAGCGGCGCGACCATGCCTGTGTGGGCTGCGTCCTTCTCGGTCGCCTGCACGTTGCCCGCGTGGCAGTTGGCGCAGAAATCGCCAAACGCATGCGACGGATGCCAGCGCGTGCCGTCGTTGTTCACCGGCTGTTGCGCCTGCACCTCGTGGCAGTTCTTGCACGAGGACGCCTGCGAGCCGCACTGCGCGTTCGCCGTCTGCGCCGTCCACAGCCAGACCGCGGCGCTCAGGAGGAGCGCGCCGACGAGCGGGATGAAGAGGCGATAGTTTCTGAGTGGCATGCACATGCCTCCTTTCAGTTGGGAATCAGCCTCCCGTTTCGTCCGGGAGAGGTTTTCGGTCTTCGGCGACGAGCACGTCGCCCTCCATGAGGTTGGCGTGATGGATGAAGCGGTCGCGCAAGACGGCCCGCAGCAGGTCGAGGGCCTGGATCAGGCGCTCGTCGGTCAGGCTGTATTCCACGTTCGCACCCTGCCGGACGGTGCGCACCAGACCGCGCTCGCGCAGCAGCTTGAGATGGCGCGAGACCGCCGGTTGGGCGAGGCGCAACTCCGCCGCGAGGTCGCCGACGTTGCGGGGCCGCTCCGCGAGGGCGTAGAGCATCACGATGCGGCGCGGGTCCGCGAGTGCGGCGCACAACTCGGCGTGGAGCTGGTCAACTTCCTGGGTGAGGGTGGGGGTGACAGTCATGTGAGCCTTTCACACATATTCACATAGACGCATAAGTCTGATTGTGAATGTAATCGCAATCGGCGCGTGACAGCAGTGATGACTGTCACTTGTAGGGGCGTAAGGAGTAATAAGAGGAAAGAGAGGACTATTGGTGAATACTTGTGGGCAGAAAAAGTGGAGCATCTCGCCTGAGATGCTCTACTTGCTCTCAAGACCTGACGATCTGGGCCTGGGCAAACCCTGGAGTTATTGAGTAGGCGCGGGCGTCGGGAGGTTGAACTCCATCTGCGGCGGCATCTTGTCCAAGCGTCTTTGTTGGTCGGGTATGTCGCAATCGAGTTGACATCCTTCAGGCAATTTCGGGACTAACTTCACGATGAATTTTCTTCGGCCTGGCTTATCCTTTACAGTGACAAGTATCACGCCGGCTTATTCGATTTCCTTAACCTGTTCCTTTGCCTGCGCTTATCTATTGTTTCACGTCGTCGGAGTAGTCGAGAGCATGATTGAACTGGCCGAATTGAAAGTTTTCGTGATGGCGGCTGAAGAAAACAGTTTCAGCCGCGCGGCCGAGCGCCTCCACCTGTCGCAGTCGGCGGTCAGCCAGACGATTCAGGCGCTGGAGAAGACTTTCGGGGTCAAGCTATTCCTGCGGCAGGGGCGGTCGGTGCGCGTGAACGAGGCCGGGCAGGCCCTCCTGCCGTTGGCGCGTGAGATGCTGAGTTCCGCGCGGCTGATGATGGACACGATGAGCAACCTTCAGAACCAGGTGGTGGGCGAACTGGCCCTCGGCTGCTCGACGGCCTCGGGGAAGTACCTGCTGCCCAGCCTGGTGGCCGCCTACCGGCGCGAGTACCCGGCGGTGAAAGTCCGCATCCACATCCTCAGCTGGGACGAGGTCTTCACGCGTTTGCTCGACGAGCGGTTGTCGCTGGGGGTGATGAGCAAAGTCATCGAGCATCACGACGTCGAATACCGGCCTCTGTTCGAGGACCACATGATCCTCATCGCCCCGGCCGGCCATCCATGGGCGGCCTATGGCCGCGCGTTGCCCGCCGACCTCCTTGACCAGCCGCTAATCATGCGTGAGGCCGGGGCCGGGACGACAAGCGTAGTGCTGGAAGGGCTGGCGCAACACAGCATCAGCCCCGATATGCTCGACGTGGTGATGGAGGTGGGGAACGCCGAAGCGATTGAGATGGCTGTGGAAGAGGGCATTGGCGTCGCTTTCGTCTCCGCGCTGGCGGCGGCGCGCGGGCTGGCTGCGGGCCGCATCAGGCAGGTGAACGTCGAGGGGCTGGAGTTGAGCCGCATGATCTACATCGCCCGCAGCACGCGCTCCCCGCTCACCCGCGCGCAGGAACGCTTCTGGGCGTTTGCGCAGGAACATCGGCCCGACCTGGCCTCCCAATTAAGCAAGACCATCTCCGGCCTCAAAGCGGCGCTGGCCTGAGGCCGATGGAGCATCGCCGGTTGTGAGCGGATCACTCTCTAACCTGTTCGTCTACTTTATCTACGGCCTGTCCTTCTTTTGCATGGGGCTGGCGATCCTGCTGGAGAGAGGGCGCGGCGCCGACGCGCGGCTGCGCCACGCGCTGCGGCCGCTGGCTGGTTTCGGGCTGGTCCACGGCGTTCATGAATGGCTGGAGATGTTTCAGGGGGTGCAGATACTGCCCGGGCAGGCGGCCAACCAGCTGGCGTGGGAGGCTCTGCGGCTTGCACTGCTGGCGTTTTCCTTTCTTTCCCTCGCGGCGTTCGGTTCTTCACTTTTGTCTCCGACCGAGCAGTTCCAGCGCCTCAGCCTCACCGTCCCGCTCGTGCAGGTGACGGCGTGGGGCCTCGGCCTGTTCATCATGCGCGGCTATTTTTCGCTGGACAATGGCCTATGGGAAGTGGCGCACGTGTGGACGCGCTACGTGCTGGCGATCCCGGCGGCGCTCCTCGCCTCGGCGGGGTTGGTGGCGCAGCAGCGCGCTTTCCGCCAGGCGGGGCTGGTGGGCTTCGGGCGGGACAGCCTCTGGGCGGCGGTCGCTTTCGCCTGGTATGGCCTGGTCGGGCAGACTTTCGTCCAGCCGAGTCCCCTGCCGCCGTCCAACGTGTTCAACGCCGCCCTCTTCCTGCGGTTGTTCGGCTTCCCCATCCAGTGGGTGCGCGCCGCCGCCGCGCTAGTGGCCGCGATTTTCGTCATCCGTTTCCTGCGCGCCTTCGAGGTGGAGACCCAGCGCCGGATCGCAGAGCTCCAGGCGGCCCGGCTCGAAGAGGCGGAGCGACGCGAGGCGCTGCGGGGGGAGCTCCTCCGCCGCGTCGTCGCCGCCCAGGAGGCCGAGCGCCAGCGCATTGCACGGGAATTGCATGACGCCACCGGGCAGGCGCTCACCGCGCTGGGATTGGGCCTGCGCGGCGCAGCCAATACGCTGAGGCAGAACGTGGATCAGGCCGCCCAGCAACTACGTCATCTGGAGAACCTGACTGCGAGCACGCTCGACGAGCTGCGCCATCTGATTGCGGATCTGCGCCCTTCGCATCTCGACGACCTCGGCCTGGGCGCGGCGATCCGCTGGTATGGTAAAGAGTTGCAGACCCGCGCGGGATTGGAGGTCTCGGTGGAAGTCGCCGGCGATCAGCAGGCGTTGACCCCGGTGGTCAACATTGCGCTGTTCCGCGTGACGCAGGAGGCGCTGACGAACGTGGTCAAACACAGCGGCGCGCAGAAAGCCTGGGTGCGGCTGCACTATGGCGAGCGAGAAGTCCACTTGCAGGTGGAGGATCACGGCTGCGGGTTCGACGCGGCGAAGCCGCCCGCCCCGAACCGGTCGCCGTGGGGCCTGCTGGGGATGCAGGAACGCGCGGCGCTGCTGGGCGGGAGTTTCACCGTGCGGTCGGCGCCGGGGCAGGGCGCGTGCGTCGAAGTCGTGATCCCGTATCAGCCGTTGGAGGCGACATGACCATTCATCTCTTGCTCGTTGACGACCACGTGGTGGTGCGCTCCGGCCTGCGAACGCTGCTGGAGCCGGAAACCGACATCGAGATTGTGGGCGAGGCAGGCGCGGCCCGCGAGGCGCTGGAACTGGTGAAACAGTTGCAGCCAGAAGTCGTGTTGATGGACATCGGCCTGCCGGACCAGTCCGGGATTGAGGCCACGCAGGCCATCAAGCACGCCTGGCCGGGGGTGGCCGTCGTCGCGCTGACGATCCACGAGGACGAGGAGTACTTTTTCCAGATGCTTCACGCCGGGGCCAGCGGATACGTCCCCAAACGCGCCGCGCCGGAGGAGCTGATTACGGCGGTGCGCACCGCAGCGGCGGGCGAAATCTATTTGTATCCGTCGCTGGCGAAGCTGCTCGTGCGAGACTACCTCAGCGGCAACCGCGAGGCGGCCTCAACGAATGCGTTGGACGAGCTGACGGAGCGCGAGCGGGAAGTCCTGGCCTATCTCGCCGAGGGGTCGAGCAACCAGGAGATCGCGGAGGCGCTGGTGATCAGCCCGAAGACGGTGGCCCGGCACCGTGAGAACATCATGCACAAGCTCAACCTGCACTCGCGCGCCGACCTGGTCAAGTACGCGATCCGCAAGGGGATCATTCAGGCGTAGATTGTCAGTTGACGCATCTCAGCGGCTCGGCGTCGGGAACGCCGGGCCGTTTTTATTTTGGAGATGGGGTGAATGCCCCATTTGCGCTGCCCCAGATGGGGTGAATCACCCATCCCGGCGGGCCGTGCGTGGGGCAGGTGCAGTGCCCCATAAATCGGGCGCGCGTCCAATTTACGTCGCCCGCCGGGAGGCCTAAAGTGTAGGCAGAGATTAGTTGATCCGCCGGAAAAGGAAGGAGGCTGCCATGACCGCCCTGCTCACACTCTTGGTTCTCACGCTGCTCAGGCTGGTGATCCCGTTCGGCCTGTTGCTGTTGATCGGCACGCTGGTGGAGCGGAGGGAGGCGCTGTACCGGAGGCTGGCGTGATGGAGCCGCTGTTCACTCTGCTCACGGTCTTAATCGGCCTGCTGCTGCGCATGGGCCTGCCGCTAGGGGCGACGGCCCTGATCGTCTGGCTTCTCCGCAAGCTGGATGCCCGCTGGCAGGCGGAGGCGCGTGAGGCCCGGCGGCAGGCGCTGTTCGCGCTCGCGCAGGCGCAGCCGGGCGCGCCGTGCTGGACGGTGCGCAATTGCCCCGAGGCGCTGCGCGCGCGCTGTTCGGCCTACGCCCGGCGCGATATCCCCTGCTGGCAGTTGTTCCGTGACCCGCAGGGCCACTTGAAGCCGGCCTGCCTGGATTGTGAAGTCTTCCGAAACGCATCCGCCCTTGCATTGGCGTGAGATTACAGGATTGAGGAGACGCCCTATGAGACGCTGGACATTTCAACTTTCAGTCGGGTTGATCTTTGCTCTGCCGCTGGCGCTGTTGACCTTTGCCCTGGCGCAGGCGAAACCCCTCCGGGAGGCCGAGGCGCCGCCAGCGCCAGAGTGCCAGGACTGCCATGCGCAATTTCAGGCCGTCTGGGCCTCCGGCGCGCATGCGAAGGCTCTCAGCGACCCGGTCTTCAAATCTGCCTGGGATGCCCAGGGTAATCCTAGAGACTGCCTGACGTGCCACACCACCGGCTATGACCCGGCCACGGGCATGTATCAGGCCGAGGGCGTCACCTGCGAAGCGTGCCACGACCCGGTCAGTTCGAACCACCCCCTATCACCGGCCTCGATGAGCCGCTCGGCGAGCCTGTGCGGCAATTGTCACCAGGACACTTACTTCGAGTGGCAGGCGAGCAAGCACGGTCAGAGCGATCTGACGTGCGTGAGCTGCCACGACCCGCACGCGAACAGCCTGCGGGCCGCCGACGCCTCGAGCCTGTGCGCTTCCTGCCACGGGACGCGGGTGCGGGCCTTTGCCCATTCCAACCACTCGACCCAGGGGCTGACCTGCACCGATTGCCACATCGGAGACGCGAACGGCGAGGACGTCGTCATGGGGAAGGGGCAGCACAGCCACACTTTCGAGGTCAACCTGGGCAAGTGCACCAAGTGCCACGAACACGAGATCCACAACCCGGCCGCGGCGATGCTGATTGCCGGGGGCACGCCGACGCCCGTCCCGCCGGACTCGATGTCCTCAGGCCATCCCGCCACGGTGGATACGGAGCCGAAGCCGGTGAGTCCGGTTGGGTTCGCCGTCTTCACCGGGTTGATCGGCCTGGCCTTCGGGATCATCCTGGCCCCGTGGCTGGAGCGCGGGTTTCACCGCCTCCGCAAGGTTGAGGAGCGACGAGAGGTGCGGCCATGACGAAGGTCTTCAGCGGTAGAAACCCGGTTTCTCCGAGAAACGGGGTTTCTGAAGCTTCTTCTAAAGAAAAGGTCGGGCGGCGCAGTTTTCTCAAGGCATTGGCCGCCGCCGTCACCGCGGCCGCGGCCCTTCGGTTGAGCCAGCGAGCGACGAAGGCCTCCGAGCCGGTCGGGTCCAGTCCGCACAAGTGGGCGATGGTGATCGATCAGGGCAAGTGCGTGGGCTGCGGTTACTGCACGCTGGCCTGCCGCGCGCACAACGACGCGCCGCCCTCTATCTCGTGGAACAAAGTCATCCCGGCGGGCAAGGTCGGGAACCGCGAGGTCTTCCTCCCGCGCCCCTGCCAGCACTGCGAGCACGCGCCGTGCGTCGAGGTCTGCATGGTCGGCGCGAGTTACCACCGGGCCGACGGGATCGTGATGATGGACTACGACAAGTGCATCGGCTGCCGCTACTGCGAGGTGGCCTGCCCCTATGGCGCGCGCGCCTTCAACTGGGAGGCGTTCACCGGCCCGAATCCGGTGGTGCCCATGTGGGGAGAGCCGGAAGTGGAGCGCCGCCCGCGCGGCGTGCCGGAGAAATGCTCGTTCTGCTATCAGCGGATTGACCGGGGCCTGGCGCTGGGCCTGAAGCCGGGCGTGGACCCGGAGGCGACGCCCGCGTGCGTGGTGGCCTGCCCGATGAAGGCGCGCGCCTTCGGCGACCTCAACGACCCTGAGTCCGAAGTGAGCCGGCTGCTCGCCGCGCACTCTTCATATCGCCTGCGCGAGGACTTAGGCACAGCCCCGCGCGTGTACTATCTCCCCGCGCGCCAGGAGGTGTCGGGATGATGAAGAATATCCGTGGTAGAGGTAAGGGCGCGCAGCTGCGCGCCCCTACAATCACGTTGTTTCAATGGTGGCTGGCGGTCCTCGCCGTCGTCATGGTCCTCGGCGCCGGCGCGGGGCTGGTGGTGTTCGCGAAAGGCCTGGTCGTCACCAACCTGACCGACCTCGTGCCATGGGGGCTGTGGATCACGCTCGACCTGTCGTCCATCGCCATGAGCGCGGGCGCGTTCCTGCTATGCGCCGCCGTGTATCTGCTGGGCCTCAAGGAGTTCCAGCCGGTCGCGCGCACGGCCACGTTCGTCGGGCTGATCGGTTACAGCATGGCGATGCTGTGCCTCCTGCTCGACATTGGCCGCCCCGACCGCTTCTGGCACGCCTGGGTGTTCTGGAACCCGCACTCGGTGCTGTGGGAAGTGACGATGTGCATCACGCTGTACTTCACGGTGCTGGTGCTGGAGACCGCGCCCATCGTCGGCCAGGCCGGGTGGATGCAGCGGCGCTGGCCGCGCCTGGCGCAGACGCTCGTGAGCGTCCATCACTACGCCCCGGTCTTTGCGGTGATCGGCCTCGGATTGTCGCTGCTGCACCAGTCGTCGCTGGGCGCGACCTACGGCGTGCTCAAGGCGCGGCCCATCTGGTCCCGGCCCGACCTCTCGGTGCTGTTCATCGCCTCGGCCATGGCGGGCGGCCCCTCGCTGGTCGTCTTCGTCTCGATGCTCACCGCGCGCCTGACGCGCCAGGCGCACATCAAAGATGAACTGCTCGAAAAACTCTCGCTCTTCATCGGCTGGGTGCTGGTCGGGTACCTGTACTTCCGGTTTTGGGATGCATTCTCGATGACGTACACCTACCTGCCAGGGCGCACCGAGGGCCTGACTCTGCTTACGAGCGGTGAACTGGCCTTCAACTTCTGGGTGGGCGAAATCCTGCTGGGCGCGGCCATCCCGATCATCCTCCTGCTCACCGCGCGCCTGCGCCGCATCCCCTTGCTGCGGATGATCGCGCTCGCGCTCGTCGTTGGCGGGGTGGTGGCCTATCGCTGGGACACGAACCTCGTCGGGCAGCTGGTCATGCTCACCTACCTGCCGCAGGAGATTGCCGCCCGCTACACCGACTACGTCCCGTCGCTGATCGAGTTTCTCAGCGGCGCGGGGATCGTGGCCTACGGCCTGCTCGCCTTCACCCTCGGCGCGCGGTATCTCAACATCGTGGACCATCGGGCTGTGCCTGAGGCGGAACATGAGGCGAGGTTAGCAGCCGCGGCGGGGGATTGAGCAGGGGAGAGTGATCAGTAAACAGCGATCAGTGATCCGTAGATGGAGATGACCGTTGGGGCAGACCTGTCAGGTTTCTGAAACCTGACAGGTTTTGGTCTTAAACATCCTGCACGCAGAGAAAGCAGGGGGGTATAATCCTGCACACCAGAGCCAGCGGTCGCCCCCTCCTTACAACACCGCAAGGAAAACTGTCCATGAAGTATGGCTTCGTTTTTCCTGGCGGCGATGCCCGCACCGCCGCCGAGATGGCCCGGGAGGCCGAAAAAGCGGGCTGGGATGGTTTCTTCGTCTGGGATCCCGTCTGGGGAGTGGATGCGTGGGTCACTTTGACTGCCGCCGCCATGCTTACCAAGCGCATTCGCCTGGGCACGATGATTACCCCCGCCTCGCGGCGGCGTCCCTGGAAACTGGCGAGCGAGACGGCGACGCTCGACCGCCTGTCCAACGGACGGGTGATCCTCGCGGTTGGGTTGGGGGCGATTGACACAGGGTTCGTGCAATTCGGTGAAGAGACCGACCGCAAAATCCGGGCAGAACTCCTCGACGAGGGGTTGGACATCCTCACCGGCCTGTGGCGCGGGCAGCCTTTCAACTACGACGGCAAACATTATCACGTGCGCGAGACGACGTTCCTGCCGCCGCCTCCGCCCGTTCAGAAACCGCGCATCCCGATCTGGGTGGTGGGCGCGTGGCCGAGCGAGAAATCCATGCGGCGTGTCCTGCACTATGACGGTTTGTTGCCTAATACGATGACGCCCGCAGGTAAGCATCGCAAGACGAAGCCCAAAGACATCCGGGAGATGAAAGCCTTTATCGAGGCGAATCGCACCAAGACCACGCCCTTTGACGTCATCGTGGAGGGCCAGACGCCAGGCAACAACCTTAAGAAAGCGGCGACCATTGTTCGTCCCTGGGCCGAGGCCGGCGCGACCTGGTGGATCGAAGCCCTTTGGTCGCTCACGGAAAAAGCCTGGATGGCCGCCGGGCAGAAGCGCATCCTCGCCCGCATTGGGCAGGGGCCGCCGGGCATAGAATAAGCCTGTCCAATTGAAGGGATTAGCGCCGCACTGGTGCGACTGGTTTTCAACAAGCGGCCCTTCCGTTGCCCGTTCCGCCGGCTCTCGAGACGCCGGTTCAGCCCGCCGTTGCCGGGAGGCGGGTGAACCCGCCGAGGTGCTCGGGCTTGACGCTCACAGGGACCCCCGATCCCGCCATTTGTCGTGCCTTATCCATCAGCACGATGTCTGGCTCAAGCGCACGCGCCCGGTCCCGGGCGCTCTCGGCGTCTTCGGCCTCTCCAACGACGGTGAAATCGTCCTGGTAGGAGAGGAGCGAGATGAGTCCCTCGGCGAAGAAAATCACTATTCTTGCTGAATTGGTCACTATCCCGCGCGAATGGAGAAGGGCACAGGTCAGGCGGCAGGCTTTTTTGCTCGCACAAACCCAATGGTCAGAAAGCGGGCGTCCAGTTGCTCCACCTTTTCAAACCCCGCCTCTCTCATGAGTTTTGGCAGATCCTCGATGCCAAATTGAACCCCATGCCCATGATGCAACACTAGTGAAGTGAAGAACCGCTTAAGAAACGCCGTACTGGGTCTCCTCATGTCCGCAATCAAAACCCGCCCACCCGGTTTGAGCGCACGCCGAATTTCGGCCAGCCCCTTGACCTGCAAGTGTTGGGGCAGGTGGTGCATCATCAGGCTGGAAGTCACCACGTCAAACGTCTCATCAGAAAAGGGCAGGGACTCGATCACGCCGACTCGAAAGTCAATCTCAACCCCCGCCCGCTTCGCTTTTCGGCGCGCAACGGCGATCATCTCCGGTGCGGGGTCAATGCCTGCCGCGCTTCCATTTTCTCCAACCCGTATTTTGGCAGGGATGGTTACGCCGCCCGTGCCGCAGCCGACATCCAGAACATTTTCACGGGGCTGAAGCAGGGCTTGATCCACAGTTAGGAGGCGCAAACGGCTTGCCTGACCAAGCGTCATCATATTCACTGTCACGTCATAAAACGAAGCCCAGCGGATCAGGCGTCCTTCTGTTTGGGCCGGGGATTCGGGGCCATTTGTATGAGTGTGCATTTCACCTCTCCTTTGTCGAGTGTTTATTCACCGGCTTGATAAATTGGCCCATCAGTGCTGCGGTATCCTATGGGGTAGCAAGGTCCCCATAATGCTTGGAGCATAGATCACTACCAAGGCGAGCAACGCCACGACTACGATCACGACGATTATGGTAATGACTTTCTTATTCATTTTGTTATCTCCTGGTGTTATTCCTCACAAGTATGCGAGGGCTTCGCGAACGGTCAGACGGGAGGCCTGGGATGCAGGCGCCAGGGTGGCCAGCGCCGCGCCAAGTACGACCACGACCACCCAAATGACAACTGCCGGGATCGAGATCTGGAACAAGCCGGGCATAGGCAAATAGTCGTTCATGATCGCCGTGAGAAGAAGAGCGGGAATGGCTGCGATCACGCAGCTTACCACCGCGATAAAGATGCCTTCGAGAACTACGAGGCGGCGCACCGTGGAGGCGGGCGCCCCAATGGCGCTCATCACGCCGAACTCACGGGTGCGCTCAAGTACGTTGGTGCTCATCGTCGAGGCCAGCCCGGCGAAACCAACCACGCTGATAGTAATGGAGAGTCCCAGGAAAACCAGGATGAGAGGGAGCATATGGCTGGCGCCGGCGGCTGCGGAACGACTCACGGATGCCGCAGATCGCACCACGATCCCTGCATCGGAGAGGGTACGTTCGGCCGCTTGAGCGACTGCGGTTCGGGTCTCTTCGTCGTGGTCATCGGTCACGATGCGGAGCAGATTGGGCTGGCTCACTCCGGTAGCCTGTTCAAAGCCGTCTTGGGTTATGAAGATGCCTCCACCGTGGCCTACGGACTCGGCGATGCCAACGACCAGCCAATTGGTGGGGCGTCCGCCAAGTGACAGTTGAATGGTGTCACCGCTCCGAATATCGGGGAGGCCTTCTGTGAGTACGACGGCGCCTGTCTCATTGGAGATCAGCCAGCGACCTTCCAGGAGAGGCGGCGGATCCACTAGCGAGCTGTCCGGGGGAACTACAGTCACGGCTATGCTGCCGTGTCCCTGGTCGGGATAGGTGCGGGTGACGCTGATCTGCTGTCCGGGCGGGATGACGCTCGTTTGTACGCTGCTCCATGCCTCCACGCGAGCCACGCCGGGCAGATCTGCGACCAGGTTTGTCATTGCGTCTGCCGAAACCTCATCGATGTTGGCCAGCCGCACATCGACGTCCCACCGGCGCAACTCCTTGTCGCGGTCTAAAGATGCCTGGAAGCCAGCCTGAGTGGACATCCCGGCGATGAACACGGCGCCGGCGCTGGCCAGGAGCCCGACGGACAGCAGGAGCCGGGCCCGGCGCCGGAAGATGTTACGGAACGCCATCAGCACCGTGCGGTCAAGGCCGCGCAGCCGGCCAAGCCCGGCGTCAAAGCGGGTTGAGATATCCCCCCGGCGGTCGACGCCGCGGTAGTCGAGCGCTTCCCGGACCGTCGTGCGGCTCGTCTTTACCAGGGACGCCAGAGAGAATAGAAGCGGCACGCCGATTCCCGAGGCAACGACCACCACGTACATCCACCATGGAGCCGTGAGGCTCTCGGCATCTACGCCCAGCAAGGTGAGAATGATGGGGGCAAAGACGCGGCTAATGAAGATGCCAGGGACAATAGCAAGAGCGGTAGACGCAACAGCGATCACCAGCGTCATCAGCAGGTACAACTGCATGATCCGACCGGATCGCGCGCCGATGGCCTTCATCATCCCGATCTGAGGAATTTGCTGGGTAAACAGCCCGTTGAGCAGGGTGGCGACCAGGATCGCGCTGAGCAGCAGGCCGGCCAAGCCAAAGGCCAGCAGCCCCAGCAGAAGCGAGTCCGCTTGCGCCTGGTGAGGATGAGCATACGGTGTGGGGACCTGGATCTCGAGGATGGTAACGCCATAGGTTTGCTGCAGCCAACCGGCCAGATCAAGGGCGGCAGCTGTAATGACGGCTCGGTTACGGCTCGGTACGGTCAGACCCGGCTGGTCGGCGACCTGAATCTTGAGCGCATCCAAAGCAACGGGCTCTCCCAAGAGCGGCAGGGATGCCGCGGAAATGAAACCGTGCCCCTGTTGCTGCTGGAATGAAGGCGCCAGAGACGGAATGTAAACCACCCCGCTGATCCGAAGCGGCACCGTTGCGCCATTAGGCGCCTGGACGACCACAACTTCTCCCACCTCCAGGTTCAGCAGATCGAACGAGGAGCGATCGATCAGGATCTCTCCTGGTGCTGGCGGCCAGCTGCCCTGCTCGACTGTGAAGCTTTCTATCCGCATCGGGTCGTCCGGCGCGGCAACAAAGATCTGAAGTGGGTTCGGTCCCCACCCGCCGCCTTCTTGCTGTACTTGAAATGTAAACTGGGTACGTGAGGTGGCATCGATGATACCCGGTTGCTTGCTGACTTCAGCCGCAATGGCTGCCATCTCGTCAGCGTTGAGTCTTCGTTCGAGCAGAATCGTTGCCGACGCCGGGTTGGTGCTCAGGTAGGCGCGTGGCATCTCCCGGCCGGTGATGCCCCACGTGTACAACACCCCACTGAACATAAGCAGGGTAATGCTCAAGGCGAGGATCATCAGCACAATTCGATCCCAGATGGTTCGCAGATCGCGGAGTAGTTTGATAAATAGAAGTGGTGTCATCGCAGCATCACCTTTGAGCATCGTCGGCGACGCGGCCGTCCACCAGCGTCACCTGCCGGTCCGTGTAGCGGCTGATATCGCGCTCGTGGGTTACCACGATAACAGTGCGCCCGTCAGCGTTCAATTTGGCGAACAGCTCCAGAACTGACATTCTGGTAGCCTCGTCCAGATTACCGGTTGGCTCGTCGGCCATCAGGATCGGCGGATCGTTAGCCAGCGCACGGGCAATGGCCGCTCGCTGTTGTTCCCCACCCGACAGCGCGGCGGGCAGCTTGCCGGCCTGATCCCGGATGCCAACGCGCTCCAGGAGCTCCAGAGCCTTGGATCGGCGTTCGGCCGCCGGGATGATCTCCGCAAAATCCATCGGCAGCATCACGTTCTCGGCCACCGTCAAGGTCGGCAGCAACTGGAAGAACTGGAAAACCAGGCCGATGGTCCGGCCTCGCCATTCCGCAAGCTGTGACTCCGACAGCGAGTGCAGTTGAGTACCGGCAACCGTGACCGCTCCGCTGGTAGGCCGGTCGATGCCTGCTAAGAGGTTCAGCAGCGTCGTCTTGCCGCTGCCGGACTTACCAACCACGGCGACAAACGCTCCCGCCTGGATACGCAGGTTGATGTCTTGAAGAGCGGTGAAAGGCCCGGACGGGGTCTCGTAGGTTTTCACGATCTGGTGCAGGTCAATGATGGTTTTACTGCGTTGTTGCCGGTGCTGTAACATCGTTTCCTCTTGGAGTGAGCGATAGGCGTTCATGGTTTTCCTTGCGAGACTTCTGGGCGGCTGGCTGCCGACGCGCGCCGCGCCAGCCGGGCACGTTCCTCGTGCTGCTTACGCCACCCGTACGGGGTCAGGCCCGCGGCTTATACACATTCAGCCACATGTTCACGAGCAATACCACTTTGTTTTCATGATCTCTTAGTGCAAAACTTGCTCCATCCGATGCAACGACAGCCCAAGGCTGAGAATAAGGGGAAACGGAAAGGATTCGTAGTCACCAGAGTAATCACTGGCCATGACCGGGGTCACACCGTAAGCGTGACCCCGGTCATAGAAACCCATGGCCCCCGGCAATACCCAGCGCACCAGGCTTATGGTAGGATCGAGGTGTGAGACCCACCCGAGCCTTAGAACCCGGCGTTTTGCCGACCTTTCGGTTGTTCATCGCGCTGCAGCTCGCCCACGCCGGGCTAGGAGCGGCGGCGGGGTTCGCAATCGGTGGATCGCACTCCGCCTTAATGGCGCCATCGGTCGTGAGCCTGCTGGGGCCTGGGCTGCTCCTGCTCTATTTGTCGCTCCCGGGCCTGGCGCAGCGGCTTAAGTCCTTTTACCTTCCCATTGGGATTCTGTGGGCGGCGGCGGGTTCTATTCTCGATCCGCACATTGGCCTGCCCCTCAGCGAGGGCAGCACCCCGGAAACCTTCGTGCAGGTCATGCTCTGGCGGCAGATCATCTGGTTGTTGATTCCGTTGGTGGTGGTCGGTTGGCAGTATTCAATGCATCAGGTGGTCTTGTTCAGTGTGCTGACCGCCACGCTGAATGTTGCCCTCCTGGCGCGAACCCTGCCCCTCCGGGAGCTGCTGTCGAGCTCGCTCCTGGGCATTGTGGCTGTCCAGATCGCCATTTTCCTGATCGTCGGGAATATGATCGCGAGCCTGATGCGGGTGCAGCGCGAGCAGCGCCAACGCCTGACGGAGGCCCACGCGCGCCTGGCTCAGTCTGCGGCCACGCATGAGCAGTTGACGATCAGCCGGGAACGCAACCGCCTGGCGCGCGAGCTGCACGACGTGCTGGCCCATACCTTGAGTGGGGTCGCCGTCGAGTTAGGCGGCGCGCGGGCCATGCTGCGGCTGGACCCGGAACGGGCCGACGGGCTGCTCAGCCAATCGTTGCGCGCGATCCGCGAAGGGCTGAGCGAAACCCGCCGGGCGCTTCAGGCGCTGCGCGCCCAGCCGCTTGAAGATTTGGGACTGGCTCTGGCGGTGCGAACCCTGGCGGAGTCCTACGCGGGACGATTGGATATTCAGATAGACCTGCGCATCGATCCCGATGTCGGCGAGTATCCGGTCGAGGTCCAGCAGTGCGTCTACCGCATCGCCCAGGAAGCCCTGGCCAACCTCGCCGATCATGCCCAGGCGCAGCGCGCCCAGGTGGTCTTGGTACGGGATCAAGGTCAATTGCGGCTGATCATCTCGGATGATGGATGTGGGTTTGATCCGAGCCGCCCCGGCGACGAGCACCGCTACGGCTTGCGGGGAATGCGCGAACGTGCGGAGATGATCGGCGGGACTCTATCCGTGGAGAGCCAGGTCGGGAAAGGGACACAGATTTCCTTTTGGTATGGTGGTCACCCATGACAACCCAGGCGGAGGCAACCATTCGCGTGCTTATTTGTGATGATCAGGCCATCGTTTGCGAAGGGCTGCGCGCCATTCTAGAGCCCGTTCCCAATGTGGCGGTCGTGGGGGTCGCCAACAATGGGCTTGAGGCGCTCGAGCTGGTCCGAAGCCTGCAGCCAGACTTGGTTCTAATGGACCTCAAGATGCCCAGGCTGAATGGGGTTCAGGCCACCCGGGCGATTCGCGAGCAATTTCCAGCGGTCCGCGTGCTGGTCTTGACGACCTACGACGCCGACGAATGGGTCCTCGATGCGATTCGCAGTGGTGCGGCCGGTTATTTGCTGAAAGATACCCCTGAGGAAGACTTAATCAAAGCGATCCTGGATACGGTGAGGGGGTGGAGCCCGATCGATCCTCAAGTCGCAGGGAAAGTCCTTAAGCATGTCGCTGATCAACCGGCCCCGGCCGTGGCGGACCAACAACGGCTCAACCCGTTGAGCGACCGTGAACGCGAAGTGTTGCGGCTGCTGGCGACTGGGTTGAGCAACGCCGATATTGCCCAAACCCTCTTCCTCTCGGAGGGCACCGTGAAGAACTACGTGAGCATGATTCTTTCAAAGCTGGAGGTCGCTGATCGAACTCAGGCAGCCATTCTCGCAATGCGCGCAGGATTAGTTGGCCTTGGAGAGGGCTAGCCTATGCTTTTCCTGCCGCCGAGAATTGTTCGAGTCGCCACAACGATCGGCGATAGCACAATTCCCTTTGTTTTGGGCGAATTTGGCCATTCCCCAAGCTTGCCCGGCCTTTTAAGAAACACTCTCTAAGGCCGCGTCATCCCAGCGGTGCTTCCGCCAATGTCCTTCAGGCTGTCGTACAGGACCTGGATCACGTATTGGCCGTTGTGGGCAAACGCGCCCGGATCCTTCTGGCTGTACTGATAGTTGTAGGCAGCCTTGAGCAGGCGCGGCGTCCAGTTGGCATATCCGATCGCATTGCCCTGGTCGTTCTTGTCCGGCTGGCCGTCGCCGTCCTTGTCCTCGAAGAAGTAGGGGTAGGCTGCGGCGTTGTACACGATCCCGGACCCGGCCCTGTCCGTGGCATAGGCCTGGAGTGCGGCGTAGAGCGCCTCGCGGATCGTGTCCAGCTCGCCGTAGATGCCCTCGGTCGCGTCCCCGTCGCCGTCATAATCCGCTGTGGAGGAAACGCCCCGGACGGTCCTCAGGTCCTCGGCAGTATTCACGGTCTTGTGGCACTGCTGGCAGGAGTCAGCCCGGACTTCCAGGGTGTGCACATTGTGGCATTGCACGCATGTGGTCGGGCCAAGACCCCCGTGCGTGAATGGGCCGAGGTACTCCTGGCCGTCGTACTGGTACGCGCCTTTGGCGGCGTCGCCGAAGAGCGTGGCCCCGGCGGCGAAGTAGTGGACGTTCCTGAAGCGCAGGACGTTCTGCTGGCCGCCCTGGCCGTCGTCCACCAGCTTAATCTCGTCGTCCTGGATGCCCTTCACCACGGTGTTGACGCTGACGGTGGACTCGCGCCCCTGGTGGCAGGCAATGCACAGGTTCGCGTCTTCGCCTTCGCCGAAGGCGAGCGTCGCGCCGCTGGGGAAGTTCACAGCGTCGAGCGCGCGGCGGGTGAACGTCGCCAGGTCGTCGTGGCAGTTGGCGCACAGGAAGCCGCTTGTCGCCGGCTCGGCGGAGATATTCACGCCGCCTTCCTTGATGAAAGTAGCCAGGCCCATCGCGCTATGGCAGCGGGCGCACCCGGCGGGCACCTCGCCCTCCGTATCCCAGTGACGGAAGGCTTCGGTCGAGGAGGCGAAGTGGCCGGGGTCAATCCGGCGCGCTTTCGAGAGATCAACCGGGGCCGTCAACTTCTCGTTCAGGCTCTCGATCGAGTCGTACAGCAGCGCGATGACGTACTTGCCGCCGTGTGCGAATGCGCCCGGATCCTTGACGGACGTCTGATAGTTGTACGCCGCCTTGGCCAGGCGGCCGGTCCAGACATCGTACTTGTTGTCGAACTTGACCTCATCCGGATCAGTCATGCCGTCGCCGTTGACATCCTTGAAGAAGTAGGGATACGTCTGGGGGTCGTAGACGAGCGGGGATTGGGAGACTTCGTTGGCATAGCTCTGGAGGGCGGTGTAAAGCATCGCGCGCAGGCCGTCGAGTTCGTAGTAGATGCCTTCCTGGGCGTCGCCATTGCCGTTGTAGTCAGCCCCGGATCCCAACATACGGATATTCTTCAAGTCATCCGCAGTCGTCACGCCGCTGTGGCATTCCTGGCATTTTTCGAGCCGCAGTTCCAGAGAGTGTGGGTCATGGCAGCCGACGCAGGTGTTAACGCCGGCGACGTGCTGGAATCTGGCGTCGTAGGTCTTGCCGTCGTACTCATAGCCGCCCTGGGCCTGCGCGCCGTACAGGGTCGTGGCGGCGGCCAGGTAGTGGATGTTGGTGAAGCCGAGGTCTTTGCCGATCGTATCGTCATCCGTCAGGTTCGCCTTCTGGATGGAGTCATCCACGATGGTCTTGGAGGCGCGTCCCTGGTGGCACTGCATGCAGCGCGCTTCTGGCCCCAGCCCGGTGATTTCCGCGCCGGAGGGGAAGGTGACGCTCGTCAGCGTCAAGGCCGCCTCGTCGTGGCAGGCCTGGCATTCGATGACGGCGCCGATCTCCACGGGGTTGGCGACTTTGCCGCTGGCATTGTATTCCTGATAGCCGGGAGTGCTGTGGCAGCGCGCGCAGTCGGCCGGAATCTCGACCGGATTGGCGTTGTCCCAGTGTCGGAAGGCTTCGGCGGCTTGATCGGCGTGCGCCGACTCCGCCCAGAGCGCCTCGAAGGGAACTTTCACAGCGGGGGTGACCTCGACGACGCGAGTCACTTCGACCTGCACCGTCACTTCTCTGGTGACTTCCTGTGTCTGAATGACAGGCGTGGGGGCGGCGCAGGAAGCCAGGACGAGCACAAGGCCCATGAGCGCCATGGCGAAGAGATGAAACTTACGGTGACTGTTCATCGCACTCTTCTCTTTCTGTCAAATGAGTGACGGTTTTGTCTACTGCATTAAGACCGGGCACAGTGATGTGCCCGGTCTTTTTCTGTCCCTGTGGCGATGTGGAGGGATGACGCTTGCCTTACTTGACTTCTGGCCGCTCCATCTTGCTCACGTCGCCGCCCAGGTCCCTGATGCTGTCGTACAGAGCCTGGATGACATACTGGCCGTTGTGGGTGAAGGCGCCCGGGTCCTTCACCGAGTACTGGTAGTTATAAGCCGCCTTGAGCAGGCGCGGCGTGAAGGCGTTGTAGCGGAGTGTGGCGCCCTGGTCGTTCCTGTCGGGCTGACCGTCGCCGTTCGCGTCCACGAAGAAGTACGGGAAGCTCGCCGGGTCGTACACGATGCCGACGCCGTTCTTCGTGGCGGAAGCTTTGATGGCCTCGTACAGGGCGGCCTGCATGCCTTCCAGCTCGCCCTTGATGCCTTCCTCGGCGTCGCCGTCGCCGTCGAAGTCCACCTCCGACGTGCCGCGGATGTTGTACACATCCTCGATGCTCGACACGCTGTGGCATTGGTCGCACGTCTCGATCTTGACTTCAAGCTCATGCACGTTGTGGCATTGTTTGCACTCGGTCGGGCCCAGGCCGCCGTGCTGGAACTGCCCGTTGTACTTCTGGCCGTCGTACTGGTAGATGCCCTTGGCCAGATCGCCGAACAGGGTCGCGCCGGCGGCGAAGTAGTGGATGTTCTTGAAGCTGATCGTGCTGTCCACGGTGTCCAGGTCCTTGCCCCGCAGCGCGCCGTTCACGCTGCTGGTAGACTCGCGGCCCTGGTGGCACTCGATGCACAGGTTGGAGTCGTTGGGCACGAACTGGCCCTCGGCGTTCTTCTCAAAGCCGATCGTGGCGCCGGAGGGGAAGGGCACGCTGGCCACCTGGTAGCGCTCCGGGAAGTTAGCCCCGTCGTGGCAGGTAGTGCAGGCGAAGCCGTTGTTCGGCTTCCTGGCGCCCAGGCCGGCCGTCAGGGTGTTGCCGCGCGAGTCGAAGACCACCGTGCCGCCATTCTGGATGAACTCGGGCAGGCCAGTGGCAGTATGGCACTTCACGCAGCGGAAGGGCACCGTGCCGGTCTCATCCCAGTCGCGGAATGGCAGGGTGTTGCCGGCGAAGTGCCCGGCGTCATTGCGGGCCAGCGTGCTCACGTCGCCGCCCAGGTCCTCGATCGAGTCGTAGAGCAACTGGACGATGTACTTGTTGCCGTGCGCGAACGCGCCCGGATCCTTGACGGACACCTGGTAGTTGTAGGCGGCCTTGAGCAGGCGGGCGGTCCAGGCGTTGTACCCAATGTTCGCGCCCTGGTCGTTCTTGTCGGGCTGGCCGTCGCCGTCCGCGTCCAGCAAGAAGTACGGGTAGGCAGCCGGATCGTACACGATGCCGGCGCCCGCCGTGTCCGTGGCGTAGGCCTGGATCGCCGCGAGCAGGCTTTCCTGCAGGCCCTGGATCTCGTAGTACATGCCCTCTTCCACGTCCCCGTCGCCGTCGTAGTCCCAGGCGGAGGCCTGCGCGATGCGGATGTTCTGCAGGCCGCCCTCTTCCTTGACCCCTTCGCCGTGGCACTCGGCGCACTGATCCACTTTGATCTTCAGCGTGTGCTGATCGTGGCAGCCGATGCAGGTGTCATAGCCGGCGACGTGGTCGTGCTTGGCGTCGTACAGCTTGCCTTCGTACTCGTAGCCGCCCTTGACGTAGGTGCCGTACAGCGTGGCGGCCGCGGCGAAGTAGTGGATGTTGCGGAAGCCGAAGCGGACGTCGTTGCCCTGGTCATTCTTGATCGGGGCGACCACGGCGTCCACGTCGGTCACCTTGAACTGTTCGATCTGGGCGTCCACCGAGGCCTTGGACTCGCGGCCCTGGTGGCAGACCATGCAGCGCGCGGCGTCGCCCAGGCCGCCGATGACGATGGTGTTGCCCTCGTCATCCTTGCCGGGGAAGGCCACGCTCGTCAGTTGGAAGGTGGTGACGGGGTTGTGGCAGCCCACGCACTGAATGCCCTGCGCCTCGGCGGCGGGCACGGCCTTGTCAACCTTCAAAGCCTCGCTGCCGTCGGCGCCCAGGTAGTCCCGGTAGCCGGCGGTGGTGTGGCACCGGGCGCAGGTGGTGGGAACTTCAGCCGGGGTGTCGCCGTCCCAGTGGCGGAAGGGTTCAGTATCCACGGCGTTGTGTGCGGAGCCCTTCCACAGCTCCTCGTACGGGATGCCGCCGTTAGGCTTGACCTCGACCACGCGCGTGACCTCGACCGGGACCTCGCGCGTGACTTCCACCGTCTGGATTACTGGGGTGGGCGTGGCGCAGGCCGCCAGGATCAAAATGCCTCCCAGCAGCACTGCGCCCAAAACTAGAATTTTTCTCGACATAGTTGATTACCTCTTTCCGCTAAACAGGCTGGTTCGAGCCTTAGGCGATAGAAAACGGTTGTTTCTTCCTTATCTCTTTTCTCCTCCTCTTTCCTCCGTGTGGGAGCTTTCAGATGTTGGTTGATCAGTTCCAGCCGATTGGATGACTTCGATAAGATCACTCACCTGGTCAACGGATCGCTGTTCGCTGATTACAATCTGGATTTTGTCCTGCTGCGGATCCAGGCGGATGACTTTGATTAAAGGCAATACATTCAACAACTTGCTCAACGGGCAATTTCGGTAAACATCGGCGTCGGTGGCATCCAGGATGACGCTGGTCGGTTGAGCTGCAATGACCTGCTCCAGCGCATTCGCCTGCCGCGCGTCAACCAATTGAACATCATTTTCAGGCAGATGCTGCTTTAGACGCTTAGCTACACCTTCGACAAATAGAGAGCGGCTCGACAGAATCACAACGCGTGGATCAGCCATTTCCACCTTCTTCTAGTGCTTCCACTTTGTGAAGAATAAAGCAAAGCGGCTTTGGGGGAAACACTAACCCGCGTAAATCTACAGACTAAGAGGGGTGAGGCTCGCGCTACCCGGATGGGTAATAGAAACCCGGTTTCTCCAAGAAACCGGGTTTCTAAGCTCCAGTTTGGTTCAGTTCTGAGACGCTTCCGAATGGGTGCTTTAGGTTGGCGGGTCGGATTTGAGCAATCCGATGCGCAGCGCCTGAACCGCCGCTTCGGTGCGGTTCTGCACGCCCAGTTTTTGGAGGATGTGCTTGACGTGGTATTTGACGGTGTTCTCGCTGAGCGACAGCGTCTGGGCGATCTCTTTGTTCGACCGACCCTGCACCATCAGCTCGAGCAGGGTGGTTTCCCGCTGCGTCAGGTCGTCGGGCGACACCGGGTGGGACTGTCCGTGCTGCGTGAAACGGGCCATCAGCCGGGCGGTCGTCTGCCGCGTCATGGCGGCCTCGCCGCGCGCCAGCCCGTTGAGCATGTCCACAAACTCGTCGGCGTTCAGGTTCTTGAGGAGATAGCCGCGCGCGCCTGCTTCGACGGCCTCAAACAGATTGGCTTCGTCGTCGGAGGCGGTGAGTATCACCACCTGCGCCTCCGGCCAGGCGGCCCGGATCTGGCGCAGCGCCTCCAGGCCCTTCACGCCCGGCATCGTGATGTCCAGCAGGATCGCGTCGGGGCGCAGGCGCAGGGCGGCCTCTACCGCCGAGGCCCCGTCGCCCACCTGGCCCACGACTTCAAACCCGGCCGCCTCGAGCAGGCTCACCAGTCCATCGCGAAACAGCGAATGATCATCGGCGACCAGGATGCGCATCGAGTGCATTCTCCTGCGTCTTCATCCGGACGGTGATTTGCGTCCCCGCGCCGGGCTGCGAGTCCAGGCTGAACTCCGCGCCGATGGCCTCGGCCCGTTCGCGCATCGTGCTCAACCCGAAATGCGGGCGTCCGGCCTGCCGCGCGTGCTCTGAATCGAAACCGGTCCCGTCGTCGCTCACCGTCAACTCCAGCGTCGGGCCGCCATTCGTCACACGCACGCACGCCCGCGAGGCCGCGGCGTGCTTGCGGACGTTGCTGAGCGCCTCCTGCACGATGCGGAGCAGCTGCAGTTCGGTCTCGGCGGCGAGCGACAGTTTGGCAATGCTCGGCGCGATCTCGACCTCGACCGGCAGGTCGCAGAGCTGGCTGAAGTGGTGAACGTACTCAGTGAGCATGGCGGGCAAGTGCACGTCGCTGGCGCTCGTCATCTTCAGGCCCAGGATGGCCTCGCGCACGTCCACAAACAACCCGCGCGCCGCTTCTTCGAGCTGCGCCAGGTGCTTTTCGGCGGCTTCCGGCTGCCCTTTCTTGAGCAGGAAGCGGATGGCCGTGGCTTTCGTGTTGACGTAGCCCAGCACCTGCGCCAGGCCGTCGTGCAGTTCGCGGGCAATGCGTTCGCGCTCCTCCACGATGGCGCGCTGGCGGACGGCGCTGCGTTCCTGTTCCGCCCGGACATGTCGCTCGAGCTGGTCGGCCATGCGGTTAAACGCGAGGGCGAGCTCCCCGATCTCGTCCGCGCTCGCGCTGGCGGGCAGGCGCACGCCGAAATTGCCCTGCGCATACTCGGCCAGCGGCCTCCGGAAAGTTTCGACGCGCCGGACCACCAGCCGGTGCACCAGCCAGTAAACGGCGGCCGTCATCAGCAGGGTGATCGCCGCCGAGATGGCGAGGTCAACCTGGAGGTTCTGGAGCACGTGCGGCCAGAGGATCCGCAGCGGCACGTCTACCAGCAAGATGCCCAAATGCACCGCCTCCGGCGAATGGCAGGCGGAGCATTCCGGCTCGTTGTCGAGCGGCACGGCCACGCGCAGCGCCCCGGAGGCGGTGGAAAGAACCGCGGCCGTCGGGCGCGCCTGCGGCGCGAGGCGGTGGCACTCCATGCATCCCGGCTCGACGACGTGCTGAATCTGCCCGGCCTCCTCGCCCGTGGCGCTGTCCGCCAGCACCGCGCCGGAAAGATTGACGATCTGCGCGCGCTCAATCGTCTCCCGTTCGCGGATGTTGCGCAGGGCGACCACAATCATATCCGTGTCGTTGACGAGCATGGTGTGCCACAGGCCGCCCTTGATCACCTGCCCGAACTGGGCGGCCGTCAGCCGGGCCTGCTCTTCCAGCAGATGCCGCTCGCGCCAGTAGTGCACCAGGGAGAGCAGCGCCAGCGCCAGCAGAATCGGCAGGCCGATCCCCAGCGCCACGCGGGCGCGGAGGTTGCGCCGCAGTTGGCTCGTCAGACGCCGCCTGTAAATGACCAATTCAGTGTGCCAGGGTCTGGCCAGGATGCCGTTCATTTCTCCGGAGCGCCTCCAGCAATCCACTGCTTCACGAGTTCGAGTTCATTGCCTGTCAGTTTGCCAAAGTGATCGCCCGTCTGCACTTCAATCAACGCGCTGTTTTCGACGTCGCCGGGGGTGATGACCGGGCCTGTGGATGACCCGGCCAGCGCGTCGGCGTACGTCATCAGGCTCAACCCGCCCGCTCTGCTCTCGCCATGGCAGGCGACGCAGGTTGACTCAAAGATCGGTTGGATGTTGGCAAGGTAAGTCGGGACGCCGACCACGGGCGCCGGTGTCGGCGCCGGGGTGGGGGTGGGCAGTTGAGCCGCCACCACCTCCGCCAGCTTGGGCGCGTCCAGCCCGGCGTAGCGCCAACTGGCGCCGTGGCAGGCTGAATTCGAGCAGAAGGAGGTGTTGTCGGTGCCGCCGGGATTGCTCGTGGTGTGGCACAGCGCGCAGCTCTGGTCGAGGTGCGTGCGGTGGCCGGCGATCCAGTTGGAGTTCAGGTGGCTCTCCGGCTCCGGCCCCCGGCTGATCTCGATCTTCGTCACGAAATCCTGCGGGCCGGCCACAACCGGGATAGAATGGCACAGGTTGCATTCCAGGCGGATGGCCTGCTGTTGGTTATCCAGGTGCTTTCCATCATGACACCGGAAGCAACCAGGGAAATCCTTGTGGCCCACGTTGTTGGAGTGCGAGTTCCAGTCGGATTTCTGCTCCAGAAAAACCGTCTGGCGATAGATGTCCTGAATCGCGGCGACGGCATCTAAAACGGTCTGCTGATTGTTGGCAAAGTAGTCTGGGTAATACACACGGTAGTAGTCAACCAGTCCCGCGATGCCGTTCAACCCTTGCTCCTGAGTGGTATAGTTTGCATACAGAACTTCTACACCCTTGCGGTGGATATCCGGAATATCGGGGGCGATCACCTTCCGCTCGAGGGCTTTGTCCATCGAGGCCTCAGGCGTGTTGACGCGGTGCGTGATCCGGTTGTGGCACGTGATGCAGTCCATCTCCTTGAGTCCGGACTCGGAGACGCTCTGTGCGTCGAAGTTGGCTGTGATATCCGTGTACTCCGTGACCGTGCCGTCGTCATTGTAGACGCGAATGTAAGGGATGGTCTGTTCGTGTTTGTCGGTTGGATAATAGAGAACACGATTTTCAACGTGCCAGTGGATGCCGCGACCCAACCCCTGGCGCTTGCTGCCGCCGCCGGTCTTGAGGAACAGATAGATGGAAGTCGGCGTATTGTCTTGGTCGTCGCCATAGTGCCTGATCTGGCGAAAGCTGTCATCGGAAAACTTTTCCGGGAAGTGACAGCGTTCGCAAGTTTCACGGGCGGGGCGCATTTCGTCGGCCGTGATCGGAAACTCATAGCGCTTGGAAGCCAGAGAAACGATATGCTTGATGTCTCCGGCTTTGCGGACGATCTGGTTGCCCACAAATTCGCGACCGATGTGGCACTCCACGCAGGCGACCCGGGCATGCGGCGAGACCTGATAAGCCGTGTATTCGGGCGGCATCGTGTGGCAGGCTTCCCCGCAGAACGGAGGTGAATTGGTGTAATCCCAGGCATAAGCGCCGGAGACCATCAGCGCCAGCGTCATCATGCCCAGCACGGTATATGGCAGCAGCCGGATATATCGAGGGGCGCTCGGCGCAGGGAAGAAGAAGCTGCGGAGCCAAACACGGAGTTGTTTCATAGTGATATCTTGGACAAATACGAGTCTCTTGACGAGTCATATGTCAATACCTTTCAGTTAGCGAGAAGCGGGGCATCCCCAGAGGCCGAGTTCGCACATGGGCGTGCGAGCTTCCTGGCCTCACCTGACAGGTATTGAGTCATATGTTACCTACCATCCCCCAGGTGGGTAGTGATGGACATCATCCACTTTATGTGACAATCAGTCTACACTCCGACAAGGGGCAATTGCGAACTGATTCCCCATACAGAAGGTATTACCGGTGGAAGTAGTATACATCATCCTGGCCGGCGATCCGTCGGCGGCTGTGTTCGACCGCGATCAAGCGCCAGGTGATATGATCGTGAGGCTTGCGGCTGGCAGAGAGCGGACGTCGAGGGTTACTCGGTCGGGTGTTCGTGCAGTGCGGGGGTTGGATAGGCGTAAGTGTCCGACTCTTTGGCCCGGCTGCCCGTATGAATCCAGCGCAGTGTCAGCGCATAGGTCAGTAGTGAGCCGCCGCCCACCAAGGCCACAATCACCCCGCCCACCCCTGGGGTGTTCAACAGCCAGTAGAAAAATTGAAAGATAGGCTGCTCCATCGGGAAGTTCATCGGTGCTTCTCCTACAATGAGAAACGACATTCCGGGCAATAGTCCAGCCACGCTGGATGCCCGATTTGCGTGGCCACGTAGGCCAACTCGGCTTCGCTGACCGTGGGCTGGCGGCAGCCGGGGCAGCGGGCGCGGGGCGATTGGCGCAGCACGTGCCGACCTCCCGCAGACACTCGGCCCAGGGGCAGTTGGCTCATCTTCAACGCCCCTGGCCCACAGACGCGTTCACATTTGGCGCACCCCACACAAGCACTGGCCGACAACACGAGCACGGATTCTGTCAGGCTCTCACAGATGGCGAGCGCACGGGTCGGGCACACTTGGACGCAGAAGCCGCACAACGTGCAGGCTTCCGCTCGCGGGATGGCGGGCGAGCGGAAACTGGGGGTTGCTGCGCGGCGCAGGGTGTCGTA
>Ga0209342_10001483_pt1 | contig 26314 bp, 31 predicted proteins | sample RifCSP16_2_FD_184023 | JGI IMG/M metagenome (GOLD analysis project Ga0209342, IMG submission 184023) | Soil microbial communities from Rifle, Colorado - Rifle CSP2_sed 16_2 (SPAdes) (version 2) | ecosystem: Environmental > Terrestrial > Deep subsurface > Rock core/Sediment | place: Rifle... | reverse complement strand
GGTCGACGAGCGCGTGATCCTGGGTCAAGCGCTCACGATGTTCCAGAAGCACCCCACGTTTGACCTACACAAACTGAAGCGGATAACCTCCGGATTCTGGGCTCCCGACCCGGACCTCGTGTGGCATGAGCGTTTGTCGAGCTATGTCTCGGGTGCGACGTACTACAACTTGATCGACATGTGCTTCCTCACGAACCCCGTCTCCGCGAGCGAGCTCGACACGACCGTGCGAAGCTGGTACTACTTCGACCTCGTCATCGCCCACTTGAACCACTTCGTCGGTCTGCACACCGACCTCAAGGCCGGAATGGCGAACCTCGCTCTCATCTCGATGCGCGAACCGGAGCTCCTGGGATTGGTGAACCTCCCGGGCTACAGCCCGAACCTGACGATTCAAGACTACGAGGTCCAGTTCCGACGGACCGCGGAATTCCTGAGCCGCGCGATCTCCGCGGCCGCAGGCGGGCTCAATGATGAGGACTACTACTATCCGTTCATCACGATCATGATCCCGGTCGTCATGATGGGGGACTGGATCGGGACGCGCGACGACATGATCCACGCGTTCCTGCGCGAGGTCGCGCCGGGGATTCGGGAGTCGATCCGCGAAAGCGGCCGCCATGAGGCGCTCGTCGAGGAAGTTGCAGCGACGCGGGCAACGTAAGGCGGCAGGGCTCCGCTTCACGAACCTCGCCGCCCAGCTCGCAGGTCTCGCCACCCTGTGGCCGTTGCGTCTTACACGAGCCAAATAGTTATATAAAGCCGAACCTTAGAGCGAGTGGACAGGCTTCTCGATGAAGACGGCCATGGATTTTGGCGTCGGTGAGGAGCTCGCTCTCGTCGAGCGGCGGATACGGGAGGCCATTAGGTCGGAAGAGCCGCTGATCACGGAAATCGCGGACTATGTGATCGGCTCCGGCGGGAAGCGGATCCGGCCGACCGTCACGCTCCTCGCGTTCAAGGCCGTCGGCGGCAAGGAGATCGACCTGGCAATCGATATGGCCGCGGCCCTCGAGCTCATCCACAGCGCGACGCTCATCCACGACGATATCAACGATGGAGGGACGTACCGTCGGGGCCGGCCTGCCGCGTTCCGAAAGTTCGGGATGCAGGAGGCCCTCGTCACGGGCGACTTCCTTTTCGCTCGAGCCTTCGAGATCGGCGGGAAGTTTGAGGACCACATCGTCGACATGACGGCCCGCGTCGCCGCGGCCCTCGCGGAGGGCGAGATCCGACAGAAGCGCTATGCGGGCGACGTGAACATCACGCGCGAGGAGTACCTGAACATCATTACGCGAAAGACGGCGATGCCGATTAGCGCTGGCGCGCAGGCGGGGGCGATCCTTGGCGGCGCACAGGTGGAGCAGATCGACGTTCTCGGGAGGTACGGCCTGAACCTCGGCATTGCGTTCCAAATCGTCGACGACATCCTGGACGTCGTCGGGGACGGGGTCGTGCTCGGAAAGCAGCCAGGGATGGATATCAAGGAGAGCAACGTCACACTTCTCGCGATCCACGCCCTGAACAACGGGAGCGCGATTGACCGGTCCGAGTTGATCCGGATCATTCGAAAGCGGAAGAAGGATTGGGGCGAGGTACAGACCGCCATCCGGATGATTCGTGATGCGGGCGCGGTCGAGAAAGCGCGAGAGGACGCGCTCGAGTATGGGAAGAAAGCGGCCGCCGCTCTTGACCCCTTCCCCGACGTGGAGCCGCGGCGGCACCTCCGGAATCTCATCGAGTTCGTGTTGTCCCGCACCGCCTGAGTGGGGGTGGACCGCGTGTACGACGTGGTCGTCGTCGGAGCCGGACCCGCCGGAAGCACGGCGGCCCGGTACGCGGCCCGCCGCGGGCTCAAGGTCCTCCTCGTCGACCGCCGCAGGGAGATCGGCGTCCCCGTCCAGTGTGGTGAGTACATTGCGACGAACGAGGAGGTCCAAGCGATTTTTCCCACCGTCTCCGCCCTCGAAGACCTCATGGAGTCCGCATGGCGGGCGCGTCAGATTGACACCCCCGTGATCCGGATCTGGAGTCCGAAGGGCCGCCATTGGGACATCCCCTTCAGGGGATACACGGTCCGCCGGGACAAGATGGACCAGGGGATCGCGGCCCAGGCCGTCGCAGAGGGAGCAGAGCTGCGGACGGAGACCATCGTCCAGCGGGTCCTCGATCACACCGTCGTGACGAACCACGGAGAGATCGCGGGAAAGGTGATCATCGGTGCAGACGGACCGCGATCGACGGTCGCACGGAGCGCCGGACTCCCATGGCCCGTCTCCGCGCCCGCGATGAGCTCGACCGTCGACGGGGACTTTGACCACACGACGCACCTGTATTTCGGCAACCTCGCGCCGGGAGGGTACGCATGGATCATCCCGAAGGGGCCATGCGCGAACGTCGGCCTGGGGACCTGGGAGCATTTCCGGGGACGCCTCGACACGCTGTTCCACAAGTTCCTCGACCGGCACGGCCTCCCGCACCCGCGCGGGACCGGGGGCTACGTTCCCGTCCTCGGCCCCGTCGAGCGGACCGTGAAGGGGAACGTCATCCTAGTCGGGGATGCGGCGGGGATGGTGATGGCAACGAACGGCGGCGGGAATAACGTCGCGATGATCTGCGGTCGGATCGCGGGGAACGCGGCTTCGGACCACATCCTCCAGGACCTCCCGCTTGATGCATACGAGACACGATGGCGGGCCGCCGTCTTCGGGCCCCTCGACCGTGGCCGTAAGATCAAGAAGCTCGCGGACCGTTTCTTCGGGAGCGATCGCCTCCTCGATATGGCGATGGTGCTCCTCGGGACGAAGCGAATGGCTCAGGCCATTCGGTGTCAGAGGCTCTTCGGCGCACTATGACCGCACATCTCCCCGCGGGAAATCCTTAATTGGGAGTGTACCTTCGACGAGCCGAGACGACAATGGAGATTCAGTTCCTCGGCGGTGCCACGGAAGTCGGCCGACTCGGCATGCTCCTCCGCACGGGGCCCGACATGGCGCTGTTCGACTACGGCATGCTCCCGCATGACCCGCCGGCGTACCCGATGAAGGCGCCGCCCGTTGACCGGCTCTTCCTGAGCCACGCCCACCTCGACCACAGCGGGATGGTCCCGTGGATTTGCGGGCGCTCCGAGACGGAGGTCATCCTGACCCCGCCGACGGCGGACGTCTCGGACCTCCTCCAGGAGGACAGCCTCAAGATCGCGAACCTCGAGGGGTTCGAGAGCCCGTACGACGCGTCGGACATCCAGGCGACCCGCCGGAGCTCCCGAGTCCTCGACTTCGGCGACATCGTCGAGATGGACTCGATGGAGATCACGCTCCACCCCGCGGGCCACATCCCGGGCGCGACGATGTTCGAGATCAACGGGAGCCAGACGATGCTGTTCACGGGCGACCTCCACACCCTCACGACAGACCTCGTCTTTGGCGCGCGTCCTGTGTCGTGCGACACCCTCATCATCGAGGCGACGTACGCGGGACGGAACCACCCGGACCGCCTGAAATCGGAGTACGAGTTCCTCGAGAAGATCCGGAAGGTCAACAGCCGTGGCGGGATCGCGATCGTCCCCTCCTTTGCCGTGGGACGCACGCAGGACGTTCTCCTCACCCTCGCCAGGGGGAAGTTCGAAGTGTGGCTCGATGGGATGGGGAAGACCGTAAACCGAATCTACCTCGACTATCCCGAGTATCTCCGGTCCGCGAAAAAGCTCCGACACGCAATCGGCAAGGTTCGAATCCGAACCGAGCGGAGCAGCCGGGAGGCCCTGCAGGGCGACGTGATTGTCACGACGAGCGGGATGCTCGACGGTGGGCCCGTCCTGCGGTACATCGAGGCGATCCGGAACGACCCTCGCTCCGCAATCCTTCTGACGGGCTTCCAGGTCGAGGGGACGAACGGCCGGCGGCTCGTCGACGAGGGTGCGATCGAGATCAAGGGCGCGACAGTTCGGCCGAAATGCGAGTGGCAGAAGTTCGACTTCTCCGCGCACGCAGGTCACGACGACCTCGTGCGATTTGTCGAGGCGTGCGATCCACAGCGGGTAGTGCTCATGCACGGCGACAATCGCGAGCTACTCGCGGAAGCGCTCGAGGGGCGTGAAGTGCTGCTCCCCGTCGAAGGGCAGTGGCACACGCTCTGATCACATTTGCGCGATCATCGCGCGAAGACCCTTGCCGATGTACTTCAGAAGCCGGGGCTCCTCGCGGATCAGGGCCCAGCCGACCTTCGACGGGAAATCGATGTCGCCTTTCTCCTGGATGATCCGAAGGATCGCGGGGTTGTCAAGGATGTCGAAGATTTCCTCGAAGTCGTCGTCCTTCAGGCGGGCGAACGATTCGTGGATTGCGAGGTCCTTCCGGAGTTCTTTGCCGATCGACCCGGTCCAGGCCTTGTGGTAACGGTGCAGCATCCGGGCGGAGTAGTCGCCCCGCTCGAGAGCCTCGATCGCGGTCTTCGCGCAGAACGTCGAGCTCAGCAGGCTCGTGAAGATGCCGCCACCGCTCGTCGCCTTCGCCTGGCACGCCGCATCGCCCACGACCATCACGTTGTCCGCGTGGCTCCGCTTCGGGAACCCAAGCGGGATGCCGCCCGCGATATAGAGGATCGGCTGCGCGCGTTTGAGGAACGGCTTCACAGTCGGCCACTTGAGCATTTTCTCGAGATACGCATACGCGTTCCCAGCGCCGACGCACAACCCAACCCGCGCCGTGTCCCCGCTCGGGATGATCCATCCGAAAAAGCCGGGCGCAAACTCGTTCCCGATGAAAAGCTTCACGAGCCCCGGGTCACCGTCGACCCCGTGCATCTCGACTTCGAATCCCGGAAGAATCTTTCGCGGTCGTAGGATGTTGAACCACTTCGCGACGTTTGAGCGGACTCCGTCCGCCCCGATTAAGATCTTGCATCGGAGGCGGCGGGTCGTGTCGTCCTGGTTTACGGCGACCTCGACGTAGCCATTCACCCGGGTCGCGGCCGCGGCCTGGGCCCCGAGAAAGGAGTGGACGCCCGCACGCAACGCATCCGTTACTATTGCGCGGTCGAACATCGCGCGGTCGACGACGACGGCCTCGGCTTCCCCGCCATGGATCACAATCCGCCGGCCCGTTGGCGAAAAGATCTCCGCGCCGTGGACCCTACCGATAATTGTCTCGCGACACGACACGATGTCGAACACGCGTGGCGTGACGAGCCCGCCGCACTGGATTGGTTCGCCGACTTCGCGGTGCTCCTCGACGAGGGCGACGTCATAACCCGCCTTCGCAATCGCTCCTGCCGCATAGCCGCCCGCCGGCCCCGCACCGATGACGACGACGTCGAACTCCTCCGTGTGGGAGACCAGGAGGACCCCTCACTCCTTCTGAGCCATCAAAATCCGGAGGAAACTCTCGAGGTGCGCGGCGAGCGCCGCGTTGTCCGTGAACCCGCAGGCGGAGAGATCCGGAGATGCGAGGAGCGCACGTTCACCGTCCGCGATGATGTCCGTCGCGATCAGTCCCTTTCGCCAGTACACGGTCGACCCCTCGGGGACCTTCTGCATCGGTTCCGTGATGATCGTGACGCGGACCCCGCGATCGATCGCGTTCTCGAGCTTCTTGCTCAAACGCTCCCGGATCTCGTAGAACGAAGGCGTCGCGACAATGAAGCTCTCCGTCGCGCGGTCGAGGAGCTCGCCGACCTTATCGAGGAGGCGGGCCTTGCCGGTTATCGTGTAAACGAGCTGGGGCTCGCCCTTCTCCCGGAGGATTTCGTGAATCAGGTCGAGCTTGTCGAAGCTCTCGCTGAGCCGCTCGATGACCTTTTCCTTGATCTTCGCGGGGGACTCGGGCTTGAAAATCGTCGGGCGCCCCCGCGTGGAGATCGCGAATCCCTTCGAGCAGAGAGACTGCAGGACCTTGTAGGCGGAGGTCCGAGGAATCTTGGCGGTTTCCGCGATTGTTTCCGCGCTCCCATAGCCGTGCGCGACGAGCGCGACGTACCCGCGGGCCTCGTAGCTCGAGAGTCCGATCGACTCGAGGGTCTTCGAAACGGCGCCGGATTCCTTCTCGAGATCGACGCCGCCTTCCAGGAGCTTCGAGACCTCGGGGGGAATCATCGAAGGTTGGGAAGAGCAGCCGCGTTTTAACGCTTTTCGTTCACCCTTGGGACTGCTGCCAAACCGTTACGCGGAATGAGAACCACGGCCGAGGCTTCTTACCCCTCAGGACCCAATAAGCGAGCCCCTTATGGCCAGCCCACGCCTGCGCGCTGCCGTGGCGGTTCTCGTTGCGATTCTCTCAGCGACGGCCTCGTTGCTCCACGCGGAGGCACAAAGCGACGGCGTTCGCCTGAGCTCAGACCTGCAGCTCCTAGGGATCAACACGCTCAGCGGAGGCGGGCACGTCACGTGGACCCTCACGGGAGACGCCGCGAAGGCGCTCCGTCAGCGGATCGTCGCTCTGTTCGACGCGTATGCGTGGATTCCGAGGGGGCTCGCGTACGCGGGGAACGCGACGGGCGGGAACGGGGACGGCGTGATCCAAGGCACGGAGGCCATCACGTACACGAACTTCCTCGAGAACGAACTCGAGGGGATCCGGTACGGCTATGGCGGAACGGATGTTCGGTTCATCCGGATCAACCGCGCGGACCTCCTCGAGAAATCGCTCCCCGTGAACCGGAGCACTTCGGGACTCGTCGGCACGAATGCGAACTCGACGGAGCCGCTCGAGATCCGTTTCATCTTCAACGCGGACACGGTCTCGGAAGACTACTCTTTCCAGTTCTCAGACCTACGACTCGCACACGCGCTATTCAAAGTGTTCGACCTCCGCCAGGTCCAGACCTGGGTGAACGGCGATCCCTGGCCTCTCGTTCGGGAGAGCGGCTGGCATCCCGTTCTGATGACGGACGGCCAGTGGGCGTTCTGGCACGGCAACGACACGACGTGGACGACGGATCCGAGGACGGGACGGTACGACAACGGCCAGGTCAGCACAAGCCGGACTGCGACGGAGGCCAGCGTGCTGTGGCTCGACCTTCAAACCGGTTCGTCCGCGAACGTCACGTTCCAGTACCTGGGACAGCTCGCGAATCTCGGCGACTCGCTGCGGCTTCAGATTGCGACGGAACCGAGCTATGCCACGTGGTCCGACCTGGCAACGACGGATGGGGATACGAGCCTGCCGGACAGCCCGACCTGGCGCTCCGTGACGTACGACCTGTCTGCGTACATCGGACAACGTGTTCGCCTGCGGCTCAACTTCACGTCGGACGCGAGCCTGAACGACGCGCCCGGATTCTTCGTCCGGGGCTTCGAGATCAATGCGCCCTCCGTGTTCAGGGGATCGGTCGAGTCCTCAAGCACCGACTTCCTCGTTGGGCTCCTCTCCTTCGGAAATTTCGAGGTCCGAACAGGGCGGACCCACGTGATCCGGACCCCGGCGGGGGAGATTCTCCTGTACAGCGCGAGTTACGACTCCTCGGCTCCACCTGCGGATACGGGACGGTTCCGCTCGTTCGAGCTGATCGAGAACCCACAATTCCTCTTCGGCTTGCTCCTCGCCGCCGCCATCGTGAACTCGTCGACGCGCCGGCGGCTCTTCGCCCGGTACCGGAAACGCCATCCGGAGGAGTACCGCGACGGCGCGACAGAGTCCCGGGTCGTGAAATGGGCGGCCCGCGGGATTCTGATCCTCCTCGTGCTCCTGTACTTCGTCCCCTCCCTTTTCGCGTTCGTCGGCGTACAGAGTCTCTTCGTGACGGGCGTGACGTTCATAGCGCTCGTCGTCGCCTCAACGGCGGGCTTGGGACTCGGTTCGTGGGCGGTGTATCGACGGGAGGCGCGATTCATTCCTCCCGCAGAGGCAGAGGAAATTGGCGCCGAGGATGTCCCACCGCCACCTCCCGACCTCCTACCGCCTTCCGAGGCGGAGGGGCTCAATCTCCGACCGCACCGGATCCTCCCGTGCGCACGCTGCCTTGAGGAAATCGAGTTCCGCGACGTCCACAAGTGTCTGTGCGGACAGACATATCATCGTGAGTGCGCCGCAGATCTCGGACAGTGCCCGAACTGCCGTCGGCCGCTCGGGGTCGTCGAGCCTCTTGAGAAGAAGATGGTCGCCGCGAAGTGTCCAGAATGCGGGGAGATCCAGCTCGTCCCGGAATCGACGGACCTCATGCGGACACGGTGCGAAACGTGCGGGGCCCACCTCAAGGGCATCGACCCGGGGTCCTCCTACCTCATCGTCGCATCTCAACCGGAACCGACGTGGGAGTGGTTCCAATCCCTCGTGCGGAACAACGTCCCGGGCCTCGCGTTAAGTTCGACCCATCCGGAGAAACTCCGGCGACAGTACGGGCTCCAGGGAGTCGAGCTCCACTGGCTATCCGAGGGGGAGCAGGATTCCGCAGCGGTGGATCCGAGGCGGCTCGAGCCGGAACTCCTCCTCATCCTGAGCAACTTCATCCGACACGCGAGCGGCGGGGCCGTCCTGCTCGACGGCCTCGAGCGCCTCATCTCCGGGAACGCGATCGAGGATGTGGTGAGGTTCCTAAGAAAGGTGACGGACCTCGCGAGCGTTCACGAGGTTACGCTGCTCGCGTCCGTAGCGCCCAAGGCGCTCGGGGAAGAGGATCAGGCAGCCCTCCGCAGGGAGTTCGATCGGGTCCTCGAAGTGGGCGGTCTCACGGCCAATGCATAGTCATTCTCGCTTCGCTGGACCTTCCCACGGCCGGTAGAGCGCGTGCTCTTGGTCGAGGTGATCGAGGATCCGACCCACGACGAAGTCGACGAGCTGTTGCACTTCTTTCGGGTTGTGGTAGAAGCCCGGCATGGCGGGGAGCACCGTCACGCCTGCATGCGCGAGCTTTGCGAGGTTGTCGAGCATGATCGAGCTCAGGGGCGCCTCCCGAGGGACGAGAATCAGCGTCCGCCTCTCCTTGATCGCGACGGCCGCGGCCCGCGTGATGAGGTTGTCCGCGATTCCCGCGGCGATCTTCGCGTACGTCGTCCCGCTGCATGGAACGATGACCATCGCGTCGAATTTGTAGCTCCCCGATGCGACGGGCGCGGAGAGATCGTCGTTGGCGTACACGCGGCTCGCGAACGCCGCGAAGTCCTTTGGGTCGAAGTCCGTCTCCGCCCGGATCACTTCCTCGGCGTCCCGGCTCAGGATCAGCTCGATGTCGCCCCTGAGGTTCGCGAGGAGCGTGTGAGCATAGCGGACCCCCGAACCGCCCGTGACCCCGACGACCGTCCGCATGTGCCTGCCCCCACGGTTTTCTCCATAGATAACGACGACGTTTGCGTGTGCGCGACCGAGGAAGCTTCTTATACGACCTCGATTTATGAAGCCGAGTCCTCCAGAAGGAAACCTCGTGACCGTGTATGACGTGCCTGCCGGACCGCTCCTCGAACGGCTCGCCACTCACTTGAAATCGGAGGGGAAAATCACCCCACCCGAATGGGCACCGTTCGTGCGCACGGGCGTCCACACGGAGAAAGCGCCCGATCAGCGGGACTGGTGGTTCCTCCGGGTCGCGGCGATCCTCAGGAAGGTCTACATGCGTGGCCCCGTCGGCACGTCCCGCCTCGCCGCGGAGTTTGGCGGGCGTCGGGATGGCGGCTCCGCGCCGTACCACGCGCGGAAGGGCAGCCGGAACATCGTCCGGACCGCGCTCCAGCAGCTAGAAGAGGCGGGCTACACGACGATCCGGGAGAAGCGGGGACGTGTGATTACCCCCCAGGGCCAGAAGCTCCTCGACCGCCTCTCGTATGAGCTCATCATCGATCTCGCGAAGCAGAATCCCCAGCTTGCGAAGTACGTCCGGGTGAAGTGACGATGGCGATGGACGACGAGGAGCTAGAGGCGATCCGGCGGCGGAAGATCGTGGGGTACCAGCAAGCCCAGGAACAGGCCGTCGCCCAGACTCAGGCGAGGGAGGAGATGCTCGCCCAGCGACAGACGATCCTCCGGCAAATCCTCACGCCCGAGGCACGGGAGCGGCTCGCGCGGATCGAGCTTGCGTACCCTGACCTTACAGAGTCGATTGAGAATCAGCTCATCGCGCTCGCGCAGAGCGGCCGCGTCCAGCGCGTGATCGACGACGTCACGCTGCGGGAAATCCTCACGCGCCTGATCCCGAAGAAACGGGAAATCAAGATCGAGAGGCGGTGACGCAATGGCTCGGAACAAGCCGTTGGGACGAAAGCTCCGCCTCCTCGCGGCGGAGAAGAGCAACCGGCGCGTTCCGGCCTGGGTGATGCAGCGCACAAAGCGCCGGTTCACCCGCCACCCGAAGCTCCGGAGCTGGCGGCGCGGACACCTGGATAAGTGATCGGATGGCCGAGGAGCAAGAGGAACGGGTTCTCACGATCCCCCTGCGGATTTCGCGCCGGGCGCCCCGGACGAAGCGGACCCCTCGCGCGATCAAGGCGATCCGGGAATACGTGATCCGCCATCTGAAGGCGAAGCGCGACGATGTGTGGATCGACCCCGAAGTGAACCGCCTGTTGTGGGCACGCGGGATTCAGCGGCCGCCGCGGAGCGTCCAGCTCAAGGCAATCAAGTTCGAGGATGGCCGGGTCGAGGTCTCCCTCCCCGAAGAATGAGGGGGTCTCCTGCTCAAGCGGATCGATATCGGCGGCAACCCCTACGTCGGCGTCTACGCGGCGGCCAACGAAGAACTCCTGATCGTCTCCCAAGAGGTCCCCGCGAAGACGGCGAAGGGGTGGGGCGAGGCCCTCGGGGCTCGTCTCGTGCGGACGACAATCGCGGGATCGAACGTCGTCGGCGCCCTCGTCGCCTCGAACTCCCGAGGTCTCGTGGGGAGCGGGCTCATCGAGCCCTCGGAAGTCAGGCGCCTCGACGCGAAGCGGATCCTCCTCCTTGGCCATCGCCTGAACGCGGCGGGGAACAACATCCTCTGCAACGATTCCGGGGCGATTGTCCATCCAGGGTTCGATGGGGATGCGGTCAAGGACATTGGGGCCACACTCGGCGTCCGCGTGGAACGAGGGACCGTCGCCGGTGTACGAACCGTCGGATCCGCCGGGGTTGCGACGAACAAAGGGGCGCTGTGCCACCCCCACGTTCGACCCGAAGAGCTGGCCCTCCTCAGGGAGGTTCTCGGGGTCCCCGTAATGACGACGACCGCGAACTACGGGACGGCTCAGGTCGGGGCCTCCATCGTTGCGAACTCGAAGGGGGCCCTTGTCGGGAACCGGACGACGCCGATTGAGATGGGCCGCATCGAGGAGGGCCTCGGCTACTTCTGATTCCGGCAGGTCTCGTTGATAGAATCGTTACCTGAATGCGAACTTTGATATCGTCGCCATGGGTATGCAGCCGCGTCGATGAAGACCCTCATTCTTTCCGTCGACCGGGACGACGACATCGGCACGAAGGCGGGCATCAAGGGCCCGATCATCGGGAGGGAGGACAACCTCAACGCCGCGATGAAGCTCGGCCTCGCGGACCCGGAAGACTCCGACGTGAACACGGTCCTTTCCGCGGTTACCGTCTACGATGAGCGAATCCACATGGGCGAGGACGCGGAAGTCGCGACGATCACGGGAGACGTCCGCGTAGGGACGATCTCGGACCGCGTCCTGATCCAGCAGCTCGAGCGCGTCCTCGAGGAGGTGAAGCCGGACCGCGTGTTCCTCGTGAGCGACGGTGCGGAGGACGAGTACATCTTCCCCGCCGTTAGCTCGCGGATCCGAGTGGACCACGTCCGACGCGTGATCGTCCGCCAGACCGCAGGAATCGAGTCCACGTACTACACGCTCGTCCGCGCGATGCGGAACCCAAAGGTCCGGCGAAAGGTCGTCTTCCCGGTCGGCCTCGCCCTCGTCGTGTTCAGTGCAATCTTCCTGACGGCCCCGGAACTCGCCCCTGCGATTGTCACGCTCGCAATCGGGCTCTACCTCCTTGTGATCTCGCTCCCGTTCTCCTCCGTGAGCGACCTCGTCGCGAAGGCCACTGCGTACTACGGGAACCTCCGGTCCCGCTTCGCCATCCGGGACTTCTCCGTGATCTTCAACATCGTCGCGTTCATCTTCGTGCTTCTAGGCGTGAGCTTCGGCGTCGATCTCGCGCTAACCGTAGACCTCGGACTTACCGGCGCGGCGGTCACACAGATGCTTGTGCGATTCCTCTTGGGATCCCTCTGGTGGTTCATGGTCGCGGTCCTCACGTTCGAGTTCGGGAAGGCGGTGACCGCGTACCTCCAGCGCGGGCGGGCTCCGAAACACACCCTCGTCGTGGCGGGCTCGTTCATAGCGATCGGTCTCGTCATCTTCGGGCTTGTGCAGATCCTCCAGGGGATCTTCGGAGGCGTGAACCTGACCTCGGCGCTTCCGCTCATCTTCACGAGCCTCGGCATGGCGATCCTCATCGTCATCGTGGCGGCGTTCTCGTACCGCGGCCGGGAAGAGAAGCCCGTCGAGGACAGCTGGCGGCACTGACCCCCGGTGGCCCGATGGAGTTCGAGGAGTGGGAGCCGTACTACGAGCAGATTCTGCGAGAGTTTGGGTTCTCTCGGAAGGAGGATGAAAGGGCTGCCGAAATCCTCGACAAGTGGCTCGGCGGAACCCGCCTCTCCCCCGATCAGCTCGCCCCCCTCGTGGCAGACCAACCCGTGACGGTCGCGGGCAACGCGCCCCGCCTGGAGAGCGAACTCAACCGCCTCACAGAAGTCGTCATCGCAGCGGACGAGGCGACCTCGATCCTGTTGAAACACGGCCGCGTGCCTCAGGTGATCGTCACGGACCTCGACGGCCGGATCGAGGACCAGATCGATGCGAACCGCCGCGGGGCCGTCGCCGTCGTCCACGCACACGGGGACAACATCCCCGCCATCGAGCAGTGGGCGAGACGCTTTCCAGGGAAGACGTTCGCGACGACGCAGTCCCGCCCATTTGAGCACGTTCACAACTTCGGCGGTTTTACGGACGGTGACCGCGGCGTGTTCCTCGCGGATGCCTTCCGCGCTCGTTCGATCCACCTCGTCGGATTCGACTTCGAGCACCCGAACCCGAAGGACCAGCCAATTGCCGTGAAGAAGCGGAAGCTCGACTGGGCGTACATCCTGATTCAGACCGTCCTCGCGGAGAGAGAGGCGTTCGCGGAAGGTGCGGACGAGAGCCCCTGACCCTTATCGAGGCTGAATGTTCTGCAACATCCGCCAGCTCAGGGTCGGCTGCCTCGCGGCCTGGACCTCGTCGACCCGGGCGACAGACGCATTGTGCGGGGCGGCCTTGAGGACCTCCGGGTCTTCTTGTGTGATCCGAATCAACGCGTCGGCGAACGCGTCAAGGGTCTCTTTCGTCTCCGTCTCTGTGGGCTCGATCATGAGCGCCTCCTCGACGAGGTGCGGGAAGTAGATCGTCGGTGGGTGGAATCCGTAGTCCATGAGCCGCTTCGCGATGTCCACGGTCCGAACGCCTTTCGCCTTGAGGGGCGCCCCGCTCGCGACGAACTCGTGCTTTCGGAGACCGCTGAACGGGACGGGCAGGTGGCCCTGGACGCGCTGACGGACATAGTTCGCGTTCAGGACGGCGCGCTCGGAGACCTCTGCGAGGCCGTCAGAGCCCTGGCTGAGGATGTACGCGTACGCGCGAACGAGGAGCGCGAAGTTCCCGAACCAGGCGCGGACCTTGCCAATGGACTTCGGGCGGTCCCAGTCGAGGACGTACCCTTTCCCGTCGAATCCGATCCCGGGCACGGGAAGGTATGGCTCGAGGAATTTCTTCACGCCGACAGGCCCCGCGCCGGGGCCGCCCCCGCCATGGGGCGTCGTGAACGTCTTGTGCGTGTTGAAGTGCGTGATGTCGAACCCCATTTGGCCAGGAGATGTCTTCCCGAGGATCGCGTTGAAATTCGCGCCATCATAGTAGAGGAGCGCGCCCCCGTCGTGGCAGATCCGGGCGATCTCGACGACGCGCTCCTCGAAAATCCCGAGCGTGTTCGGGTTCGTGAGCATGAGCGCGAGAGTCCTCTCGTTCACGGCCCTCTCGAGGGCGTTGAGATCCACACGGCCATCGAAGGAGGGGAGCTCCCTGATCTGGAACCCGAGCATCCCTGCGGACGCGAAGTTCGTCCCATGGGCGGTGTCGGGAAGGATCACCTCGTTCCGGACCTCCCCTCGGTCTATCTGAAACCGTCGTGCGAGCAGGAGACCCGTGAACTCTCCCTGGGCGCCCGCCGCGGGCTGCAGCGTGACCGCGTCCATCCCGCTGATCTTCGCGAGAATCTCCTGGAGCTCGTAGAGGATGCGGAGCGCGCCTTGCACCGTCGATGGGTCCTGATCCGGATGGATCCGAGTGACTTCGACGAGCCGGGCGAGCTCCTCCGCGAACTTCGGGTTGAACTTCATCGTGCAGGATCCGAGCGGGTAGAACCCCGTGTCGATTCCGAAGTTCATCTGGCTCAGGCGGGTGTAGTGGCGGACGATTTCGTGCTCCGGGAGATTCGGAATCGCGAGCCGTTCGCGGCGCAGCGATGGCGGGACGTCAGAGAGGTCGAGGGTCTTGACCGCGTTCCCCTTCTTCTCGAAAAGGATCGGCTCCTCGTAGAACGCTTGCCGGAAATTCACGACATTCCCTCCAGCACAGTCACGAGTCGGTCGTAGTCCTCGTCGGTATGGACCTCCGTCGTTGCGAATAGGGCGGCCTCGCCGAGTTCCGGGAACCGGCCTTTTAGCGGGAGCCCGCCATGGAGGCCCGCCTTGAGAAGGGCACGGGCGACCTTCGAATACGGGACCTTTGACCGGACGACGAACTCGTTGAAGTGCGCCCCCGCAAACGCGGGCGCCTGGAATCCTTTGACTTTGTCAATTCGCGCTGCGAGTCGCTTCGCGCGTCGGATGTTGTCGAGGGCCACGGAGCGCAGGCCGTTCGCGCCGAGGACCGCGACGTACGCGGCAGACGCGACGGCCATGAGGGTCTCGTTCGTGCAGATATTGCTCATCGCGCGCTCCCGCCGGATGTGCTGCTCGCGGGTCTGAAGCGTCATGCAGAACGCGCGATGGCCTCGGGCGTCCCGCGTCAGCCCGATCACCCGGCCGGGCATCTTCCGGAGGTGCTCCTCCCGACACGCGAAGATGCCGATGAGGGGGCCGCCAAAGTTTACCGCGTTCCCGAGAGGTTGCCCTTCTCCGATGACGATATCTGCGCCGAAGTCTCCCGGCGCCTTCGTCACCGCCAATGCGAGCGGGTTCACCCCGACGGCGAGGATCGACGGCGCGATCGACCGGATTGTCGAAAGCTGCTCTTCGAAACGACCGAAGAAATTGGGGCTCTCGACATAAACCGCGGCAGTCTCGGGACCTGTGGCCTCCGTTAAGGACTCGAGATCCGCCATCCCCGTCTTTGGGTCGTAGGCGTACTCCTTGATCGCGAGCCCGGGGCCGACGATGTATGAATCGAGGACGGCCTTGCGCTCCCAATGGAGCGCTCGCGGAATCACGATCTGCCGCTTCCCGTTGATCCGATGCGCCATCAGAGCGGCCTCGCCGAGGGACGTCGAGCCATCGTACATCGAGGTGTTCGCGGCGTCCATCCCGGTCAGCTCGCAGATGATGCTCTGGTACTCCCACAGCGTCTGCAGGATTCCTTGGCTGACTTCCGCCTGGTAGGGCGTGTACGCCGTGGAGAACTCCGAGCGGGACGTGATTGCGCGAACGGAGGCGGGGACGAAATGGTCGTACAGGCCCGCGCCTAGGAACGTCGGCATCGTCTCGCCGGACCGGTTCGCTCGGAGAATCGCGGTCACGTGGCGGACGACCTCGAGCTCGCTCATCCCCTTCGGAATGGCGAGGCCTTTCGTCCGCACGGCGGTGGAGATGTCCGCGAACAGGTCGTCGATGGACTTCAGGCCCATGGCCTGGAGCATTTCTTCCTCTTCAGAAGCCATCGAGACCGGCGCGGGAGACAACGCCTCCGGATAAAGGTTTTTGGAACGGGAACCTTCGGACGATTCTTGGTACGTTCAGAGACCCCTCGGAAGCCCCGGGAGAGGACGCCCACCGAGTAGAAGCTGGCGCCGATCCATGCGATGCCCAACGTGAGTGCAGGAACCGAAATGCGCCCTCGATGATGTCCGCCATGCGGCGCAGAACCGCGTGCCCGTACATAGGCGTCAGTGGTCGACCGTCGCGAAGTCGGAGATGAGCCGCCACGAATCACCGTGCGCGACGACCGCGTAGGACGCGTTGGGGATCGAGTTCTTGTACCGCTCCGTGGGCACATCTCCCCTGAGCGTGGTGGTGAAGTGCGAGAAGACGGTGCCGTGGCCGACGACCGCCACGGTTTCGCCATGGTGCGCCACAGCGATTCCTTCCAGACAACGCGTGATCCGCTCCCTCGCCATCGCGAGGGACTCTCCGCTCGGCGGAATCCAATGAAAATCCTGCCATGCCCGTCGCTCGAGGGCCATGTAGTCGTTCTGCGGCAGGTCCGATCGGTCCGCGGTCCATTCCCGAAGGCACTCCCGTCGAATGAGAGGGACGTGGAAGGCGGTCTGAAGAATCGTCGCGGACTGGATCGAGCGGAGCAGGTCGCTGCAGTACACCGCGGAGGGCTTGTCAGCCGGCCACGCTGCCACGAGCGCGTTCATCTGCCGCCACCCCTCCGACGAGAGCGGTGCCCGGTCGAAGTTTGACGTGTCCGTCGGGCGAACGATCGCTCCGTGTCGAATGAGGACGAGATTCGCATCGGGCGCGTCCGCGATCGCCTTCACCCGCCCGAGACGACGGCAATTACGCGAAGTCGATCGCCGTCCCGCAATGTTTCGTCGATCGGAATCGGCACGTCGTCGCGGGCGAGGATGTGGACGTCCGGCGCGAGGTTCAGGGTTTTGAAGAGATCGTATCCGCTCGCGCCCTCCGGGAGCTCGAGATCCTTCGTGACGTGACCCGGAATCAACTCGGCGGTGATGCGCATGACGGAATCGTTAAAACGGTGTCCTTATTAAGTCTTCAGAGGAGCCCAGGTCGCGAAGCTCGGTATCGCGGCGGTCTCGAAAACCGCTTCCTGCAAGGGAGCGCAGGTTCAAATCCTGCCCTGGGCGCTCTCAATTCCTCTTTGTCTCACGCGCCGCCGGTAGCGGCGGGTCGCGCAGCGTGCGGCCCCCTGGTCGATCCGGCTGGCGCGTCGTGATTCCGAGGTAGATCAAGACGGCGGCGGTGACGAGCAGGGCGACGGGCCATAGAACTGCTGGAAACCGAGAAAAAGGAAGAAACAGCCATGCGACCGCCGGCATTATCAGACTTGAGACGGTAAGGAGCTTGCGATCGCGGGTCGAGCGAGCGTAGAGGACTCCGGCGAACGCCACGAGAAACGGAACGAGTCCGGCGGAGGCCACGACACCGGATTCGTAGATTCCGATGCGGGAAAGAAAATCGATGAGGGCGAAGGGCAGAAACAGGACGAAGAGCGCGAAGTGACCCCTTGCGAGCTGGCCAATGGAAACTTCGCGCCGACGGTACGCGTCGCGCAGGAGCGGGAGCCGTCCGTTCCTCCAGCTCACCAAAAGGATGGCCACAGCGATTGCGATCAGGACGGATGCGACGAGCGCTTCACGAATCAGGCTGTAGCGCGACGAGATGTTTGAGAAGATGAACCCGATGTAGAACGATGCGGCCGACGGAGATGCGAGCCACGTCGAGTTCTGCTGGATGCCGAGGACCGTCCCTGCGATTGTGAGGGGGACGAGGAGGCTGAGAAACATCTCCTCGGTCAACCCCGAGGATAGCAAGAGAAGGAGGAGAACCATCGTCGAGAAAACCGTGAGGCCGAGCATCCCCCTCGAAAGGGTCACTTTCCGGGCGTCTCTCCAGAACGCGATAGCCAGAAAGAACGATGCCGTGAGAGCACCCGACACAACAACGATCCGTTCGGTGCGATCAAGCACGAGGAGCGTTAGGGAAGCAACAAAGATCGCGAGCAGAAGAAGACCAATCCAGAGGACGCGGCGTCCCACGGCTTCCGTCTCCTCCCGAACGACTGCGGCGGCCATCCTGACGCGGAGTGCGTGGTACTGCTCCTGGGTAATCAGGCCTTCGCGGAGCGCCGAATCCAACTCTGGCGTGTCAGGATCGGGAATAGATTACAATCTCAGGCTTTCGGTTAAGGATATCGACCCAATCGCGGCCCTCGGACCCCGACCGCGCTCACACGGGCCAAATCCACTGCGCGATAAGGATGAACCCGGCAATCACCACGGCCATCCCGACGACGGCCCATGGCGGGACCTTGAAAGCCTTCTCGTCCTCCTGGTCAAAATACCGGATGAGGCCGGCGGCAGAATGGAAACCTTCCTGCTTATCCTTCGCCATCGGGGACTAACACTCGGACCCCGCTATTTATAGATTGCTTCGCGAACCCTCACCGGTCCGGCCGCCCGAAATCTCTATCCCGGTTCGAGACCTCGCAGATTCGATGGTTCTCGGCCTGTTCGAGCTCGTGGCGTTCATCCTCACCGCTGCGTTCTTGGCAGGGCTCGCAGGCTCGACGCTCGGCCTCGGGGGCGGCATCTTCCTCGTGCCGTACCTCACGCTCGTCATCGGCCTCGACGTGCGGGCCGCGATCGCCGCGAGCCTCGTCGGCGTGATTGCGACATCCTCCGGCGCCGCGAGCGTGTACGTCCGGGACCGGCTCACGAACCTTCGACTCGGGATGTTCCTCGAGGTCGCGACGACGATCGGCGCCATTGCGGGGGCGTTCCTCACGCTCTTCCTGAGCGAGTTCGCTCTCTATTTCCTGTTCGGGATCATCGTGGCCTATACGGCAGTGTACATGCTCCGCACCCGGGAAGGGGCTCGGGAACGCGCCGCGATTGCGCGGCCGGAATCGGCGTTTTCGACACGGCTCAAGCTCTCGAGCTATTACTTCGATCAGGAAGACCAGGCTGTCTACCGGTACCGCGTCGACCGGCCGGTCGAGGGTTTCTCCGTGGGCGTCGTCGCCGGAGCGATCTCCGGCCTGCTCGGTGTCGGGGGCGGGTTCGTGAAGGTTCCCGCGATGAACACACTCATGCGGGTTCCGATGAAGGTCGCCGTGGCGACGAGCAACTTCATGCTCGGGGTGACGGCGGCCGCGAGCGCCTTCATCTATTACTCCCGAGGAATCGTCGACCCCACCCTGGCGGCGATGATCATCGTCGGCGCGTTTCTCGGTACGTCGGTCGGGACGCGGATCCTCGAGCGGACCCCCGCCAAGACGATCCGTGCGACCTTCGCCGTCGTGCTTGTCGGAATCGCGGTTGCAATGATCGCGGGGGCCGTGAGGCTGCTGTGATGCGCGATTTTCCCAGCCTGGCGGTCGAATTTCTCCAGAGGCGGGTGCAGGCGCTCCGGCACGTCGTGACGGAGGATCTCAAGGACCTGAACCGGTTGATTACGCACGTGCTCCGCGGAGGCATGATCGTGTCCCTCGCGGTCCTCCTCGCGGGACTCGCGATCGCTACAATCGAGGGCGGGGCGTACCCGCGTACTGCGCTGGAGCCCGGTCACATGCTCGAGCTCGCCTTCCGGCTCCGACCGGAGGGCCTTCTGAGCCTCGGCGTTCTGCTCCTCGTCTTGACGCCCGTCGCTCGAGTCGCCCTCAGCCTAGGCTTATTCCTTAAGGCCCGCGATCGGACGTACGTTGCGATCACCGCGATCGTGCTCGTCAACCTTCTCACCGCGCTCTTCTTCGGATTCGTTTGAGCGCCCCTTTATACGGAGGTGGCCTTCCCATGCTGATGGCGTCCCCCCTCGACGAGGTCCTCACGGCCGCGGAGCCCATGGCATGGCCGAAGCTGGGGGATCGGACCCTGTGCGACGCCTGCCTCGGCCGCCTGACGGGAAAAGCCGGCCATGGACTCACGAATCCAGAACGGGGCCGAGGCACCCGTGAGCGATTTCGTCTGGCAACCGACGGCGAATGTTGGGTCTGCCATGGCCTGATGGATGAGCTCGACGAGTTCCTTGACCTCGCGGCAGGAAGGCTAGCGGAATGGGAGTTCTCCACGTTCCTTGTCGGGTCTCGCGTCGATCCTGAGATCGTCGCGCGCGAGGAGGCGCTCTGGACGGAGCTCGGGGCGGCACACGCAGAGGCGATCAAGTCCGAGCTGAACCGCGAGATCGGCAAGCGACTTGCGGATCGAATGGGGAAGGAACCGGACTTCGGTCATCCCGACGTCGTCGCGATCATCGAGACCGCGTTCGGGACCGTCGAGGTCCAAGTGAACCCGCTCTTCGTCCGAGGCCGCTACCGGAAACTCGTTCGCGGGATTCCGCAGACGCGATGGCCTTGCAAGCGGTGCCGGGGGAAGGGCTGCGACCACTGTGGCGGGAAGGGGAAGATGTACGAGACGAGCGTCGAGGAGATCGTCGCGGCCGCCATCATCGCGCAGACCGGCGGGTCCGGACACGCGCTCCACGGGATGGGGCGAGAGGACGTCGACGCGCGAATGCTCGGGCGGGGCCGTCCCTTCATCGTCGAAATCAAGGAACCGAAGCGCCGAACCGTCGATCTTGCCAACGTCGCGACCGCCGTGAACGCGTCGGGCGTTGTCGAAGTCGAGGACCTGCGGCCCGCTACGGGGGACGAAGTCGTTACGATCAAGGAGGAACGCGCCGGGAAGGTGTACCGCGTTCTCGTCCGCTTCGGAGCGCCCGTGGAAGATGAAAAGCTTAAAAGAGGGATTGCCTCTTTGCTGGGACGACCGATAGCTCAACGCACGCCAGCCAGGGTATCCCATCGCCGCGCGGATCGGGTTCGGGAGCGGGTCGTGTCGTCCATCGACGTCGCCCGCTCGGACGGGGCGACCGCGGAGCTGCGGGTGACCGCGGAGGCGGGGACGTACGTGAAGGAACTCGTCCACGGGGACCAGGGCCGCACGACGCCGAGCCTCGCGGAGGCCCTCGACGTGGCGTGCGAGGTGCTCGAGCTGGACGTCCTCGAAATCCAGGACACGGGATGAGCCGATGGTGAAAGCCTCGAAAGGGATTATGGAGAAGACGCGGCAGAAGTTCCGCCGCAGCCCGAGAGAGCGTGGGCTCTCCCCCATCACGCGGGCCCTTCAGCGCTTCGAGATCGGCGACAAGGCAGCCATCAAGATCGATTCGTCCGTCCAACGGGGATGGCCCCACAACCGGTTCCACGGGCAAACCGGAACCGTCGTCGGCAAGCAGGGCCGGGCGTACGTCATTGACGTGCGGTTCGGCGGGAAGATCAAGAAGGCGGTCGTCACCCCAGAGCACCTGAGGCGAGCGTAGGGAGCGGTGACGATGGCAGAGGAACGGCACCTGTCCCTGGCGGAAGTCAAGGAGCTCCTGGATCGGGAAAAGGCCTCTCGTCCGACCCTGTCCGGGGAGCAGCAGTACGCCTTCCAACACGCGTCCGCCTTCGCACGGCTCACCGCGGAGCAGGCCGTGAAGCTCGCGAAGCAGCTCATGGAAGTTCCGATGATGTCCGAGTTCAACGCCGTGAAGATCGCGGACGCGCTCCCGACGCACCCGGACGACGTCCGGGCAATTTTCGCGAAGGAGCGGTTCGCCCTCTCCAAGGAAGACATGGACCGCGTGCTCGAGATCGTCAGAGAATACCTGTGAAGGTGGGGAGGGCCTTGGAGGACTACGCGCGCATTCTCGACCACCTACCGCAGGGTCACCCCGACCGCTCGAAGTACCATCGAGAACCCCTCGCGTACGCGCTCGGCGAGGACGAGTTCAAGCTTTTCGAGCTCACGCCGAAGGAGTCCGCGACGATCACGATCGGGGACCACGTCTACATCGGGAAGGACATCGAGAAGCGGGACGTGATCCAGCACGTGAAGCGACGGGTGGGCTACGAGGAGCTCACGACCGCCGCGCAGAACGAGGTGTCGTTCGTGATCGGGGAAATCATCAAGGAGAAGGAGGAGAAGTTCATCCGCTTCTTCAACGAGGCGCAGGCGATCACGACGCGGTTCCACATGCTCGAACTCCTCCCCGGACTCGGGAAGAAGACGATGTGGGCGATCCTCGAAGAGCGGAAGAAAGGCCCGTTCAAGAGCTTCGAAGACTTTGCGAAGCGAGTCTCGACGATCCACCATCCCGAGAAGCTCCTCGCGAAGCGGATCGAACAGGAGATTTCGAACCCGGGCGAGAAGTACCACCTGTTCGTCGCGCGCTGAGGAGAGTCGGTAGGGGGACTGTCCGCAGGATCAGTCCGTCCGCCTAAATCCGACTCAGATCCTCGACCGTTCTCTCGTTCCGCGCGCTGCCCGTGTTCACGGTGGATTTGGGCTCCAGTAGGAGGATGTGGGCCTCATCCTCGGCCACGGGCATGTGTTCTACGCCCCGGGGGATGATGACGAATTCTCCCTCCCGGAGCTTGACATCCCGTTCCCTCAGCCGAATTGTGAGCCTCCCCTTGACCACGAGGAAGAGCTCGTCCTCGCCGTCATGGTGATGCCATACGAATTCCCCGCGGACCTTGACGAGCTTCACGTAGGCGTCGTTGACCTCGCCAGCAATCTTGGGACTCCAGTGGTCGTGGAATAGGCTAAACTTCTCGCTGAGGTTCACCTTGTCTATCATCAATCTGGAACACCGGATCGACGCCTTTTAACCCTTCGATTTGGATACCCCTCGCATCTCCGAAGGCGGAGTCTGCGTGAAGCCTTTCGGCTTACCGAGTTTCACGCAATCTACCTCTATCCAGCTCCAAGGAATTCTGGCCGCCAGGCCCTAGGCTCCGCGGCCGCCGGCCAGGCTCTCTTCAATCTTCGCAGCCTCGGAAGGGGGGATGTCCAGCGCCTTCCTCAGCGCTTCCAGTAGCTCCCGCTCCCTTGGATTTGAACCGCCACGCCGTAACGCCTGCGCGGCCACCTGGCGGTAGATCTCGCTTCGATCCGACGCAACCCGCTCCGCCTTGGAGATCGCTTCCGCCTCCATCCGGCCGTGCTCCTCCCGCGAGATCCCGAAGTGCTCGCGGAGCTGGTCGAGGAGGAGGTGTTCCGTCGCCGTCACGCGGCCGTCCTTCCAGGCCGTCATGAGGGCCCGTGTGTACGACTCGAGCTTCTGGAGCCGCTCGTCCATCTCGATCCGCCGGCGTTCGTCGATCTTCTCGAGGTCCGCGAGGACGAGCTTGTCCACGCGAAGAGCCTCCCGTACGATGTCCGAGAACGTGAGCCGGACGCTCGTCGCGTCGTCGATCTCCTCGAGAGTCATGTCCTTGATTTCCGAACCAACGCGGATCGGGACGCGAACCGTCTCGAGCTTCCGCTTGATCTCCATCGCGCGCCCCCAGCCCTTCGGGGTGAGGACATATGCGAGCATCCGCTGGCGCTGGCCCTCGACGTGCCCCTTCCGCTCCTCAAGCAGGCCCTCCCTCACCAGCTCCTCGAGATACCGGGAGAGATGCTTCCGCTGCACGCTCGCTGCGAACGCAATCGCGCGCTGCGTAAGCGCCTCGGGGAGTTCCCACCGGTCCCCCATCCCCCGGAAGTCGGTGAGGTACAGGAGGATCCGTTCCTCCGTGGTCAGCGCGAGCGGGCTCGGTTCCTTCGTGGGCGAGGCATCCGCGACGACCTATTTATGCGGATTCGGGAGACTTCAATTGCTCCAGGCCTGCCACTTTCGCAGACCTCTCGGTTACGGTCTTAACCCCAGGCATGGTGGAGCGCGTGGGATGTTCTCCCAGGAAGAGATGGCTCGGATCTTCGATCCGCAGACTCGGGACGCGATCGCGGGCGGTCTCTGCGTGCGATGCCGCGCCGCGAAGCTGCTGTGCGGGAAGCCGCGCTGCCCGATCCTGGTGAAGTACGATTTCCTGACGAAAACGCAGCCGCTCATTGACCGAGTTGAACTCGACGGATCGAGCCCGCCCGGGGTGTTCGTCGGACGGTTCGGGTATCCGAAGGTGTTCGTGGGTCCGCTCATTCCGCCTGTCCATGGGGACACGGAGATTCTCGACGCCCCGGAGCAATGGATCGGCCGGACGATCGACGAGATCGTCGCGTTCCGATCCCAACTCGTCCGCGGGATGCATCGCGTGCACGTGCTGAACGTCGAGGACGGCGGGCATGTCGTCGACCTCACGCGGGAGCTTGCTCTCGCCACGACCGCTACAGACGTGGAGGCGGAGTTCGCGAGAAAGCCGAGGGGTCGGCTCGTCCTCGACGATCATGTCCAGCCCTTCGGGCCGTCCGCCCCCATCACGGAGTTCGACCTCGGGAGCTACCGCGTGGACCCGAAGCTCGATCGCGCCCATTCCGACACGGACCTCGGCGCAGGGCCGGCGGTCCTGTCCCTGTACCGGGACAGCGTCCCGGTCTCGAAGATCCAGCGCGCCTTCAGCGTCGGCGCGTTCGGCATCCGGAAGAACCGGCGGTTCGTCCCGACCCGGTGGTCGATCACCGCCGTCGACGACACGATTGGCAAGGAGCTGCGGGAGCGCGTGAAGACGTTTCCGCTCCTCGACGAGGTTCGGGTCCATGAGAGCGTGGGCTTCGATGATCGCTTCGTCGCGATCCTCGTCCCGCGGACGTGGCGGTACGAGCTCATCGAGGCGTGGTATCCGAACACCCTCTGGAACCCGCTCGGCCGGGAGATTGTGATGTTCGGCGACCACGAAGACTTCGAAGGCCGGACGGACTATGCGTCGATTGGAGGATGCTACTACGCGGCCCGCCTCGCCGTGGTGGAGGCTCTTGAGCGGGAGCGGCGACAGTCCGCTGCGGTTATCCTCCGAGAGACTCATCCCGGGTACATCATGCCCGTCGGCGTTTGGAACGTTCGGGAGAACGTGAGGAATGCCCTGCGGCAGGAGCCGCGGACCTTCCCAGACCTTTCGGAAGCGCTCCGGTACGTCCGCACGCGTCTCGACATCCCGATCGCGCGATGGATTCAGACCTCCTCCGTCCTGAAGCACGTTCTCTTCCAGAGGGCGCTCGACGACTTCACCGGTGAGCGATGACCGCAGAGTATCCGGAGCGTCCCGTTCCCGCCGTGGGTGCGCTCGTCCTCCGAGACGATGCGATCCTCCTCGTGAAACGCGGTCGGCCACCGAAGGCGGGTCACTGGAGCGTTCCCGGCGGGTCGATCGAGGAAGGCGAGACCGCGGAGGCCGCGGTCGTCCGGGAGGTCTTCGAGGAGACCGGGATCCAGGTCCGCCCCGTCAAGGTCGTCGCGATCACGGATCTCATCGAGCGCGACGACGCGGGACGAGTGCAGTACCACTACGCGATCGCGGATTTCCTGTGCGAACCCCTCGCGGGCGAGCCGACCCCATCGACGGACGCCGCGGACGCACGGTGGATTGCGATCCGCGACCTCCACGAATACGACCTCACGCCAACGACGATGCGAGCAATTGAGATCGCCCTCCGGGGGCGGCCCCCCTAAGGCACATGCCAGCCGGGCGGGATTCTCAGGCTCGATAATGTCTTCAGTAACGCTTTTATCCGAGGCCCTGTCCAGACGCCTGGATGGCGGAGAAAGGGACCGTAGGAACCGCCTTCCGGCGCGCCGTCGGCGAACCGCCCGTGATCCCGGAGGTTCGCACCCGGCCCGCAGGAATTTCCGTGATGCTGAATGAGCGAAGGCGCCGCGTGTTCCTGACCGTCCTCGACCGCCCGGGGATCCATCTTCGAGAGCTCGCGCGGTCCCTCGGCATCCCGCTCCAGAGCCTGAGCTGGCACGTGGAGATCCTAAAGCGGTCCGGCCTCCTGGAATCGACCCGCGTCGGGAAGTTCGCCTGCCTCTCGATTCCAGGCCAGGTCGACGGCGCGATGCTTCGGGATCTCGCTCTCCTCGACATCGTAAAGAACGCCGCGATCATCAAGGTCCTCTTGCGCCGGGCCCGCACCCGCTCGCAGGTATCGACGGACCTCAAGGTGTACCCGCAGGCCCTTGATCCCTCCCTGAAGAACCTCTTCGTTCGTGGCCTCATTGGCCGCCATCCCGCCCGCGTCGAATTCGAAATCGGACCGCGGATGCTCGCGATTCTCGACGACTTCCGGAGCACGACCGCGCTGCGGGAGGCCCAACTCCTCGATCTCCTCGAGCACGATGGCCTGCAGCCCGCAATCGTGGGGCGCGAGGACTCGAAGCTCGACATCGAGATTAGCGGCGCCCGGAAGCGGATCCGGATCCACGCATACATCGTCCCCCATGTGCTGCGCGTCCTCGCGTAGCCGAGCACGCCGCGTCACGGGAGACAAGGTTTCATACCGCGTCTCCCTCTCCGCTCGACGTCGCCATGGCAGACAGCGAAAGAACGTTCGTCGAGGGGAGGGGGGCGTTCGTCGACGATCTCCGATTCCCCGACCTGCTCCACTTGAAGGTCGTCCGCAGCGTGTACGCA